>ERZ1026792.340-NODE-340-length-42022-cov-7.365819_pt1 | contig 42022 bp, 30 predicted proteins | sample MGYA00520884_ERZ1026792 | MGnify/ENA primary metagenome ERZ1026792 (study PRJEB33270, sample SAMEA104284473) | anaerobic digester metagenome | biome: Anaerobic digester microbiome; feature: mesophilic sludge digester; material: Anaerobic digester biomass | place... | reverse complement strand
CGGAAACTGTTTGGTAAACGTTGAAAGTAATTTGTCAATTACCAGGAAAAACATTTTGATTTGATTGTAAAAAAACATGGTGTTGACAACCACGGGTTATGATTTATTGAATGAACAAATAATCAAAGTTCAGGTTACATGTTATGAACAAATCAAACTCCCCATGTTTTCTTTTCTTTTAATAATTACAGGGTTATATTTGTATAAAAATATAAGGTCGTTTTGGAAAAAATTATAATAGCCTCAGACCATGCCGGTTTCAGGCTGAAGGAAAAGCTTGTGAGGTGGCTCATCTCCAGCAGGTACGAAGTCAGGGATATTGGTTGTTTTTCAGAGGACAGTGTTGATTATCCGGATTATGCCCATCCGCTTGCCACTGCGGTTGAGAAGGGTGATTATGATTATGGCATAACGATTTGCGGATCAGGCAACGGAATAAACATGGCCTGCAACAAGCACCAGAAGATCCGGTCTGCGGTTTGCTGGAATGATGAAATAAGCAGGCTGGCAAGGTCACACAATGACGCCAATGTATGTGCTCTACCGGGAAGATTTCTCACTGAGGCAGAAGCCATTCATATTGTAAAAATATTTCTTACCACCTCTTTTGAGGGTGGTAGGCACAAGAGACGCATAGACAAAATTCCAATCAAAACCAGGTAAATGCTGTCAGCCACCTGTAAATATGGCATCAGGGCAGTGATATTCATTGCCTCCAAACCAGACGCAAAGACCAATACCGGTCTGAAGGAGATAGCTGAAAAGCTGAAAATTCCCCAGCCTTACCTTGCGAAGATCCTGCAGGTACTTGCCCGCAAAAAGATTCTTCATTCAGCAAAGGGCCCCCATGGAGGGTTTTATCTTCTGGTTCCGGCTGAGAAACTGACCCTGATGGATATTATTGATGCCATTGACGGAAGGGACTTTTTTGACAGTTGTTACGTGACAGGGGAGAGATGCAACCTTGACAGGCCCGATGATGGCAGGTGCATTCTTCACAATGATCTCAGGGAAGAGAAGGTGCGGCTTGAAAAGTTCTTCAGCTCAAAAACAGTCGATCAGCTGGTTGCCCAGGTCAGGAATGATCCGGCTGTGAAGATCTGAATCTCTCAAGGATTTTAAGTGCTATATGTGCCAGCAGGATTCCTGCCGTGACACCTCCTATGTTGGCTGCCAGGTCCAGGGATTCGGCCTTGCGCGATGTAGTGAGGGTCATCTGCATTATCTCCATCAGGGCCCCGAAAAGCAGGGGTATCAGCAATATTACATACCTGAAGTGACGGCTTGTACGCCAGCGGCATGAATCAAGAAGAAGTACCGCGGAGAAAAACGCATACATCGCAAAATGCCCCATTTTGTCAATATACGGTATGTTTAACATTCGCCCCGGCACCATCGACTTGCTTCCGGAGAGACTCAGCCACAGAATTAACAATCCTATTATTATACTCTTATAATATTGTTTTATAAAGAGATATATCATGCCTGGTTTTTGAGATGGTGAAAATAACAAACTAATATTAATTCTTTTGTACTTTTAAAGTATATATTTTCCCGATGGCCGGCATTTATATACACATACCATTCTGCAAGAGCTTCTGCAGTTACTGTGATTTTTACAGCATAACTGATAACAGCCTTAAGGATGCTCTTGTTCAGGCGGTCATCCGAGAATCATCCCTCAGGTCATCATATCTTGAAGGAGAAATTGTGGAGACTGTTTATTTCGGCGGCGGCACCCCATCGCTGCTTGAGCCTGCCACGGCTGCAAACCTTATTTCGGATCTGAAGAAAAAGTTTCCTTTTTCCGATGACACGGAAATAACCTTCGAAGTCAACCCTGATGATGTTTATGAGGGCCTGTTCATTGAACTGAAGAAAGCCGGCATAAACAGGATAAGCCTTGGCGTGCAGTCGTGGGATGACAAACGCCTTCGCTACCTGGGCCGCAGGCATGACGCAGCTCAGTCGGCCAGGGCTCTTGAAATGGTTTTCAGGGAAGGTATAAAGAATGTTTCCGTTGACATTATATACGGCGTCCCGGGGATGACAAGCGCTGATCTGAAAGCAGACCTGGAAAAGACATTTGCGTTTCCCGTGATCCATCTTTCGGCTTATCATCTTACCGTGGAGGAGGGCACCAGGTTTGGCCGGATGAAGAAGGAGGGGAAGCTTAAGGAGACAGACGAGGAGACTTCTGCATCTATGTTTTCTCTGCTTGGCAAAGCCTGCAGGGAGCATGGCTTCATCCATTACGAGATCTCCAATTTTGCAAAGGAGGGGTTTATTTCAAGACACAATTCCTCATACTGGAAGCAGGTACCTTATCTGGGCCTGGGTCCTTCGGCGCACTCGTTTGACGGGCGGTCACGCCAGTGGAATGTCCCGGATGTGCGGAAATACATTAAGGCTATCAGCAGCGGGGAAATCCCCTGTGAGAGGGAAGAGCTAGACAGGATAACGGTGTTCAATGAGTATGTAATGACGTCGCTGAGAACGATGTGGGGCATTGATCTGACCCATGTAGAGGAGTTCTACGACAAGGAGTTGCATGATTACCTGGTCAATCTCTCGGGCAAGTATATCAGGTACGGACTGATGAAAAAAGAAAAAAATACCCTGGTCCTTACAGACCAGGGCAGGATGATATCTGATAATATTATTGCCGAATTGCTGGCAGATCTGTGATCAGCCTCTACCCTTCAGGGTGAAGGCGCCGGTTCCGATCTTTTCACTGTCAAGATACAGTTCAACGTTGTAGGTTCCCGGGATAAAGTCGCCTGTGTTGTCGAGGAAAATGCACATCTCGATGTCAGTGTTTGCATAATCAACGGCTCTGTTGGCCGAGAAGATCAGCTGTTCGCCCTTGACCTCGAAGAGATTGTCAGGTGATGGGGTGATTACCAGCTGGTCTGGGCGCACCACTCTCAGGTAAACTACCTTGTTGCCTGCTGCAGCAATCGGGTTTTCCCTCAGGGTGAAGCAGACGCGCACCTTGTCTAGGTTTCTCAGTTCGTCGGTCTCCTTCCGTTTCTTGTTGAGGGCCACCGCAACCACATCCTTTGCCTGGATCACCGAGGCAACCGTGACCTTGGATGTCAGTTCCTCCTTAGCCTTTTCCAGTTCGACATTGGTTTCCTGCACCACAGTCATCTGTTGTTTGATCTCAACGTTTTCTGCCGTTAGTATCTGGTTGCGGGTATTCAGTGAATCTATCTGAACTATATAACTCTTCATTATATCACGCATGGTGCTGATCTCTGCCTTGTATTTCCTTATCAGCTGGGCGTTTGAGGCGTTGACCTCGAGAAGTTTCTGAATCCTTGTGCGCTCACGCTGGATCTCAGCGTTCAGCGTGTCATTGGATGTCTTAAGGGTATCATAGCCGTACATCATCATGCGGAGCTCATTTGCCAGGGAGTCTTTCTCTTCTGTGAGCACCTGCTCCATCTCAACCATTTTACTCTTCTGGTTGTAGTAAAGGACCACCAGGGCAATTAAGCCCAGGGTCAGGATTATGGTCGACACAATCATGACAATCGGAGCGCCTTTCTTATGCTCAACGTGTTCAGCCTGATATTTTTCCTGATTTTCCATTTGTTTGTTTTTTAATCCGGTGCAAAATTAACAAATATTACAGTACAACAAATTTTTCTCCTGTTTGATTATCTTCGCCTTACAATTTATAAAAAAAATCACACTTATATTTTCTCATGAGCGGATTTTACGGTTCGGTCTCCGAAAGGAGTTGTATTGACGATGTGTTTTACGGTACGGATTATCATTCCCACCTCGGTACCAAGAGGGCTGGATTGGTTTTTTATGACAGGGAGATCGGATTCAGGAGGAGGATCCACAACCTGGAAAATGAATATTTCCGGAATAAGTTTGAAGCGGAGCTGAAGGATTTCAGAGGGAACAGCGGGATGGGGGTGATCAGCGACACTGATCCGCAGCCGATACTGTTCAACTCGCATCTTGGCCCTTTTGCCCTGATGACCGTCTCTCGGATTGTGAATATAAATGAGCTCGCAGATTATTTCCTGGCTCGCAAGAAGCATTTCACTGAAAACTTCATGGGCAACATCAACCCCACTGAGATGGTTGCCAATATTATCTGTGAAGGAGATTCCTATGTCGAGGGGATCACAAACGTGTTTGACAAGATACAAGGGTCATGTTCACTGCTGCTGCTGACTTCTGACGGCATCATTGCAGCGCGTGACAAGCTTGGAAGAACGCCCGTGGTGATTGGCAGGAAGGAGGGGGCCCGTGCTGTGGTATCAGAGACCTGTTCTTTCCCGAATACCGGTTTCGAAACCGAATATTTCCTCGGGCCGGGGGAGATAGTGCACATCCGTGCGAACGGGTTTACGAGGCTCAAAGCACCCGGAAAGCGGATGCAGATCTGTTCTTTTTTATGGGTTTATTATGGATTCCCCACTTCTGAGTATGAAGGAAGGAATGTTGAGGAGGTGCGTTACGGTTGCGGCGCTGCGCTTGCCAGGCGTGACCCGGTGAAGGCTGACTTCGTGTGCGGTGTTCCCGACTCGGGGATTGGCCATGCGTTTGGTTATTCCAATGAGAAGCAGCTACCCTATATGAGCTCCTTTTCCAAGTACACCCCCACCTGGCCGAGGAGTTTCATGCCGCAGAGGCAGGTGCAGCGCGAGCTTGTGGCTAAAATGAAGCTCATTCCGAACAAAAAGCTTACCAGGGGCAAGAAGATAGTATTTCTTGATGACAGCATTGTCCGGGGGACACAGCTGAGGGATAACACGCGGGATCTGCGGGAGGCCGGCGCCGGCGAGCTGCATATGCGCATTGCATGTCCGCCGCTACTCTATCCATGCCCGTTTCTGAATTTTTCACAGTCGCGTTCAACCCTGGAGCTCGCTGCGCGCAAGGCCATTGTCAGGCTTGAGGGAGAGGAAAAGAACGTAGAGGAATATCTTGATCCTGATTCAGAGAAGTATGAAATGATGGTAAAAGAGATAGCTTCAATGCTGGGAATGGATTCGCTTATGTTTCAACGACTTGATGATCTGGTGAAGGCCATCGGCCTTCCCCGCGAAAAGCTCTGTACCCATTGCTGGGACGGCAGCAGCAGCTTCTGAACATGTTGAAAACGGCCGAAAGTTGTTAATAAGTTGACGGTTATCAAAATAATTGACCGTTTAGTCCGTTTAATTTTACACTTTGCAAAGTACCATGAAACCTTTGAGGGCGGTGTTTTGTACAAGCTGGTAAAGCGGAACGGGCTACGTTTAATTTATAGATAACCATTAATACTTAAGGAAAGATGAAAAAAATCCTCGCATTCTCGATTATTTTGTTTGCAATTACCGCAGGAACTTTTGCTCAGAATACAGATACTGAGCAGACTATTGCAACGGCCACAATTGTAGGGCCTTTAACTCTTACCAAGGTCAGTGATATGGACTTCGGGACGATAGCAGTTGGTACCTCTGTTGGTACCGTGGTGCTGGCTCCTGACAATACCAGGACATTCTCCGGCGGAGCCTCTATGGTTCCTCCTGCCAATGGGGTAGCAGCTTCATTCACTGTTGCAGGCCAGGCATCGGAAACATTTGCCATTACACTACCGGCTGATGGTACGGTTACTCTAACCGGACCCGGAGATCCAATGCCGGTAAGCGCATTTAACCACAGCGCCGGAGCAACCCCTGCTCTCAATGCCACCGGCACAGCCGCCTTTACTGTTGGTGCAACACTTTCAACAGCGGCAAGCCAGGCATCCGGAGCATATACCTCTGCAAACTTCCCTGTTACCGTAAGCTATAACTAACAGATAAGGGTCAACCGGCAGCAATTGCTATGAGACGGCTAATTCCCAGGACAATCAGCCTTTTTCTGCTATTGTTGGCTTCCGCCTATGCGGCAGAAGCCCAGCCGGGCGTGTCTTCAACGGTGACTGGCCACATTACGGCAGAGGTTATTTCAACCCTGTCTGCAGTGGAGACTTCGCAACTCAGTTTCGGGAAGTTTTCCCCGGGACCACAGGGTGGAAGCCTCATATTGAATCCTGAAAACACAATTTCAGTGGTTGGTAGTGTCTGGCCCGGCAGCGGGTCACACAGCGCTGCCAGCTTCTATGTCACCGGTGACCCGGGGATTTCCTATACGGTTTCCCTGCCTGTGTCACCGGTGACCATAACTCACGTCAGCAGTGCCAGAACCATGACTGTTGAGGATTGGAAATCTGTTCCGCTGGCAGAACCGGGGGCCGGATTACTTGAAAACGGATCCCAGGTTGTATATGTCGGTGCTACTCTGAGGGTGGGCACATTGAATGATAATCCCGTTGGTGTCTACACCGGGACTTATGCCATTACCTTTGAATTCAACTGACGCCGGAGATAACAATTAAAACAAAATGTGATGAGAAAATTACCTCCACGGTATCTGACAATGCTTCTGTTAATAAGCCTCTTTTTGTCGCCAGGCATAATCAAGGCACAGGGAGATCTCCTCATCACACCGAGGAGGGTGGTATTTGAGGGAAACAAGCGGTCAATGGACATCAGTCTTGCCAACATCGGGAAAGATACGGCCACGTATAATATCTCCCTTGTTCAGATCAGGATGACTGAAGACGGAGGTTTCGAGACCATTACAGAACCTGACGAAGGGCAAAGCTTTGCCTCTCCCTATATCAGGTTTTTCCCGAGAACGGTCACTCTGAAACCGGATGAGGCACAGACAGTGAAAATCCAGGCTGTAAGGACAGGTGATCTGGCTCCCGGCGAGTACAGGTCGCACCTTTATTTCAGGGCAACCCCAAAGGAAAAACCATTGGGAGAAGAGAGTCCGGAACAACAGGAACAGGCAACGATCTCAATCAAGCTTGTGCCTGTATTCGGAATCACAATACCTGTAATAATTAAGGTCGGTACTCCTACGGTCAATGTCACGCTTTCAGATCTCGCCCTTACCTTTGAAAATGATACCCTGCCCAGGTTGTCATTTGTTTTCAACAGAACCGGCGATTATTCGGTATATGGAGATATTGAAGTCGATCACATTGCTCCGGGTGGAACAGTTACGACTGTCGGGCTTGCAAAGGGAGTTGCGGTTTATACCCCGAATACCAGGAGAAAATTTTCATTTAATCTGATGGGCGGAGGCACCATTGATTTTCACAAAGGCCGGCTGGTTGTGACCTTCTCTGCACCTTCCGACGTCAGGCCGGAGAAGTATGCTGAGGCAATCATTGATTTGCACTGATCAACCCCGGAAAGAGGTGATACTAAATTAACAGATGATATGAATTCAAGAGGCCGGACCTGCAAGATTTTCTTCCTGTTGGCGGCCTTTTGGCTTTTTTACCTGGCCGCCGACGCGGCAACATATTATTCCAGGCAGAGCGGTGCCTGGAATTCCAGGTTTACATGGTCAATATCGGGTCATACAGGTGGTGCCGCTGCCTCTTTTCCGGCAGCCGGAGATATTGTATATATCGGCAATCACACTGTTACGGTAACTGCAAATACATCAATAACCCAGGTCTTTTTCAACAGGGATTATCAACCCGGCAACCTTGTTATCAATAGCGGAATTACCCTTACTGTTTCCGGATCTGTCACCGTTGTCAGCGATGATAATGCAAATACCTCACATACCCTATCAGGTGCAGGTACCCTGAACTGCTCTTCCCTGAATGTCGGGACCAACATAGATCCGGACAGAAATCAGACCACTTCCTTTACAACAGATCTTTATTCCCTGAATATTTCAGGCAACGTGTTGATTTATTCAAACCGGGCCGGCGGGTGGTGGACCTCATATTACAACAACTCTTCAATAGTCATTAACAGTGGTAACGTCAGAGTGGGGGGTCTGATAGAAACGGATAATGAAAACAGTAACAACACATCCTCCTTCTCCCTTGGTAATGGTTCACCTTACCTTTTTGTAGGAGGGGCAACATCTTTTGATCCGGATGCTACTGGCACCAGCACAATAATCCTCAATGGCGCCGGAGCAACAGTTGATTATTTTCGCAGCGGAATCCAGACTGTCTTAAATACTTCCTATACGAACCTTACTTTGTCCGGCAGTGGTGTAAAAACAATCCCGGCAGGTGTTTCGGTTTCAGGGATGCTCTCTATGGAGGGCACTGCTACTGTTTCAGGATCAGCGCCCTCTTATGGCACAGCATCAGCCATACGTTACAGGGGCTCCGCAGCACAGACCACCGGCATTGAGCTGATCCCCCTCTTCAGCGGTGACGGGGGCCTGATAATTGACAATGCTGCCGGGGTTAATCTTGCTTCATCAGTAACACTTGCGTCAGGTCTTAACCTTGTCACGGGAAATTTCAATGTTGGCGGAAACACACTTACGCTTAACGGACCTGCCATAACCCGCACTTCGGGAAATCTCTCAACCACTGCAGCTTCTTCACTGGTTTTCGGCGGTTCTTCCCCGGGAATATATATCCCGGCAAGCGTAATGACACTGAATAACCTGACAGTCAACAATGCAAACGGCGTATCTCTCAATGGCAACCTAAACATGGCAGCGGGAGGCGTGCTGTCTCTTTCAGCCGGGATACTTTATGCAGAGAATCATACGATTTCAGTTACAAACACCTCGGCATCGGCCGTGACCGGCTCTGAATCCTCCTTCATCAATGTTACATCCGGTGGATTGCAGAGAACACTGCCGGCAGGCCTTGCTGGCGCCGGCAGCAATTATCTGTTCCCGATAGGGGAGAGTGGAACATATAAGGCCATTAACCTTGTTGATGTCAATACGGGGGCCACCGGTCCGGCGCTGAAAGCCTCGGTCAGTCCGACCGGAGCGCTAAATGGTGACAACACTACAATTATATCGGTGGATCCGGCTTACTGGACCTTGCAGAATATAAACGGAGGAAATTTCACACGGGCAAGAATTGAACTTTACGAAGGCGGTCTTGATGCTTCCAAAACCATTGGGATGGCATCTGCTCCTGCAGGCAATTATTCAACAATCGGCGGAACTCCGGGAGGCAACTCTATTATTTCACAGTCTGTCCTTAACCCGGGTCCGTATTTCGCAATCGGAACGCTCAGATATGATACATTCTATTCATACAAGAGCGGAAACTGGAATGACCCGTTTACCTGGACGTCAGATCCCGGCGGAACTCTCCAGGTTGGCAACCAGGTGCCCGGCGATGCCTCAAGGATTGTTATCCTGACCGACCGCACCGTGACGTTAACCCAGAATGTTTCACAATCAGGGCTATCTGTTATGATTGCTCCCGGGGCATTCCTTGATCAGGCGGGGTACCGATTTACCTCCGCACTGGCATCCCTGTCGGGGCAGGGTACCTTAAAGCTTTCTTCAACCGATTTTCCGGCAGCCACTGCAAATTCCTTTGTAGACGCGGGCGGGGGGACGACAGAATATTACAATTCATCCAACTTTACACTTACTTCAGTCCAGGCGGTTTATAACAACCTTGTCATCAATACTTCCGGCGCAACAGCCACCCAGCTGTCAGATCTTACCCTGAATGGTAACCTGCTTATCACAAACGGTACCTTCAGGATCAATGACAACAGTTCAACGGCTAAGCTTTCACTTGCTGTCGGTGGTAATGTGACCGTTGAAACCGGAGCATCCATTGCAGTGGGAAATGGCGTGACAAACACTGCAATCGGAGGTACGGGAGGAACAGCACCATACCTGAATTACTACCTGAATTTCCACACTGTCAGGATCAGCGGTGATTTCACCAACAACGGCACAGTGCGGTTCACCAACCTTAATTACCCGATATACAATGCCTTTCCTCCCACCACTTCGGGTGCGACATCAGGAGCCGCCACTGTGTACTTTGAAGGAGCATCAGACAATATCCTGACCTGCAACGGGGTGACAGACTTTTACAACCTAATTGTCAATAAGGGAACTGATCAGACATACGGTCTTACGGTAAGCTCTTCCGCCTACCCTAATTTCAGAATCTTTGGCGCCAACGATCAGGAGGCAGAATCTGTTTCCGGGAATCCGGCCATGAGGAAGGCGCTCTGGATTTATGCCGGTACGCTTGTACTGAAGGGAAATATATTTATTCCCTCATTGTCTGAGGGGAGCCTGGCCAATGCCCACTATTATATACCCTCCAACGGAGCCCTGGTATGTGACGGGGTTGACGTTGTTGTCTTTGTTACTGCAGATGACTACCGGGAAGTTAATACCGCTTATGGCGTTTCTGCCTCCGGTAACGGAGCAATAGGAATAAATACTGCAGGAACGGGAAGTTCTCTGACCGTGTTCGGAAGGCTTCAGGTAAACAACGGAGTTCTTTCAGCGAAGGAATCAGGCGGGATAGTGACTTCTGCCACTGCTTCCGGCCAGATAATAATCAATGACGGCGTTGTCGACGCCAAACAATTTCTGTCATCAACCGGATCTGCTTCGTACAGTCAGTCGGGCGGCCTTTTCATCCTCAGGGGCCGGTTCCAGAGAACTCCGGCAGTCTACACAACCATTGCGGGTCTGACCGATATGACTGCCGCATCTCTGAACACCAGCAGGACAACGTCGGGTATCAGCGCCCTGCATGGTTCATTCAATCTGGAAAACACAGACAACATCTATACGGTTTCCGGGGGGATCATTCGCATTTATGACGTTACAACAACTGCCACTGCCGAAGCATTTGATGTCAAATCATCCCCGGCAAACATCAATGTAACAGGTGGCACCCTTGAGGTCATCCCCACCGGCGGATCCGGGACTGACGCTACAAGTTATTCGATCCATTCCACGGCACCCCTGCGTAACCTGATTATCAACAGGGCAAGCGGAGCCGCAGTGGTCAGAATGAGTACCCCACTGAATGTCACAGCCGATCTCTCGGTCATCTCGGGCGCTCTTAATGCCAACAGCAACGATCTTTCGGTGGGCGGCAATTTCCTGCTTGAAACAGGCACAACCTATACGCCCGGCACGAATACCACCACATTTAACGGATCATCGGCCCAGCTCTTTACAATCAACCATTCATCACCCCTTTCTCTCAGTTCTCTTTCTGTCACAAAACCCGGCGGAGTGATCCTTACCCTTGCCGGTACCCAGAACACTGTAAATGTTTCCTCGGGGTTAAACCTTGTCGCAGGCACTCTCAATGACGGCGGGAAAATCCTGAACGTTTCCGGGAACATTTTTAACTCCGGCCTTGCAACCGGTACGGGGAGAATTGTGCTCAACGGCACAACTGCGCAAACCATCAACGGAGGCGGCACCTTTGGCAATCTTGAGCTTGCAAACACGTCAGCCACTCCTGTTTCCCTGCTTAACAGGACGACTGTCAACGGAGACCTGAACTTCGCTGTTAACGGAAACTTCAACATCGGCACTTACAATCTTCACCTGAATGATACGGCCTCCATACTGAATGCCGGAACAACCAGGTTCATCCAAACCGCCGGAAATGCAGGCGATGGAGGTCTTTCGCGCAGCTACTCATCGAATGACTCCTTTATTTTCCCGGTGGGGATGCCGGGGAGATACACGCCGGCCACGATTGGATTCACGGCTCCGCCGGCAGCCTACGGTTCAGTCTCGGTAAACCCGGTCGATTATGAGCACCCGGTCACAACTGTCAACGGTCAGAGCCTGTCTTATTATTGGCGAGTTAAGTCAACCGGGTTTTCGGGGATTCCGTTATATTCGGTCAGCCATACATTTGTTTACAGTCAGGCTGATGTCGCCGGAACGGAAAGCAGTTATGTGCCTGCCCTTTATGACAACGTGTCACGAAGCTGGTATGTCGGACAAACCTCTGATATAAATATAAGCACCAATACCATTTCTGACTGGGCAACCCCGACCAACAGCACCAACTTCCTTGATGGTGATTACACTGCAGGAAGTTCCGGCAGTTTTGGCCTGCCCAGGATATATTATAGTCGTCAGAACGGTCTCTGGGGTTCAACTTCAACATGGTCTCTCACCGGACACACTGTAACAAATCCGCCTTCGACGGCTCCGGGTGCGAATGATATTGTAATCATCGGCGGGAATGATTCGATATGGCTGGCAACAGAAAACCCGCCACTGCCTATTAATGACAACAACATAGCATTGCCATACTACGGAAGGGACAAAGCCATTGTCAACTGCGCCAGCCTGCAGATCGAGAAAGGATCTGTGCTTGATATTCAAAACAACCCTGGCAGCACTTTTGCTTCAGTGTTAAATCATCCTTCCGGAAATGGTAAGATAAGGCTGACAACCAGATCAAGCGGAGACTTTGATAATCCCGAGTATTTTGTTTATCCGAACGGAGACTTTTCGGAGTTCAGCCTGAATGATGGAATCTCAGAGTTTTATTCAATTAATCCGGAGGCTGGAAGGTATTATATACTGCCCTCAAATGCCGATGAATACGGAACGGTCATCATGACGCCCCTTAGGGGCTCGAACATTATTCTTCCTAATATACCACAGGTTACCATCAACGGAGATCTCATCTGCAATGGCTCGGATGCTGATGCATGGCTGGCTATGACGTGGAACGGCATATATGGAACAATTGTTGAAAAGACAGTTATTGTAAGGGGCAGCCTGCTGGTGGCAGGAGGATCATTTGGATTTATCTACAACGGAACACGGCTGCAAAGAATTAATATTGACGGGGATGTGTTCATTGCTCCAGGTGCGGGAATTGATGTGTGGAACAATTCAACCAACAACATTATGTCAATTGGCGGTTCGGTTTACAATAATAGCAATAACACCGTGCCAAGGCCATCCGGGTCCCCGAGTGTCATGCGTTTTCTTAGCGGCAGCAATCAGTGCAGCGTAATCTTCACCGGCAACAGGTCGACCGTTGTTACAAACAACCCTGCCCTGAGCACCACACCTGTAACGGTATTCAACAATGTAACCATAGACAAAGGGAACTCCCCCGATACAACCATTACCTGGAACATCGGAGGGAACCTTTCCACCCCCGTCAACAACTGGCTGACACTGGTTAACGGAACTCTGGCATATGACCGCACCGGTGACTTTTTCATATCCACAACTACTGACTTCACCATACCAGCAACAGCAGGACTCACCATCAATACGCCATCAAACGTCTATATTTCAAATTCAGCCAGCCCTGAAACACTGTACCTCCATGGCCGGCTGCGGATACTGACAGGAGGAGGAAATACCTACATCGGACCATCTGGCAACACCGGGAACAATGCTGATATTGAATACTCGGGAAGCGGCGCTTCACTTCTCGATGTACAGAGCGGAAACCTGTTTGTCAACGGACAGGTCAGAAGACCTCTGGCGTCGACCAACGGCATCCTGGCATACAGGCAGGCCGGAGGCAATGTCTTCATTTTCGGAAATAATGCAAATCAGGCAAAAGCCAAACTGGAGGTTCTTAATGATGGCAGTGAATTCACAATGTCAGGAGGCAATCTTACAATTGTCCGCGGCGGAGGAACAACCTTCGGGGATCTGTACCTGAGGCCGGCATCCGGATCGGTGACCGGCGGAACCGTGATCTTTTCCCAGACACCATCAACGGGCCCGGTGATAGATACAGATCAGTCTTACCAGCTTGATGCCACCATTGCTCTCAATAACCTGACTATTTCAGGTAAAACTTCCGGTACAAACCGCAATGCAAGTCTTGCCCTTATGATCAGCCCGCTGGCAGTGAACGGCAACCTGTCCCTGGCCAACGGCAGGAGTGTTCTGGCGTCAAACAACCGGAACATAACAATCAGGGGCAATCTTGTCAATAACGGAACCTACAATTACGGAACAAACCGTACAATATTTGACGGTGGGGTGCAGACCATCACGGGTGCATCCGTGACCGACTTTTATGATCTGGAGGTTTCTGCCCTGACCTCTCTCACGGTTAATGGCAGCTTTTCAGTAAATCATGATCTCGAGATAGTATCCGGTAACCTGGTTCTTGGATCGGGGCTGCTGACATTAAAGGGAAACATCAATAACAACGGTGCTTATACCGACGATAATTCGACAGGCGGAATTAGTCTTGGCGGCAGTGTACAACAATTCATGTCCGGCACAGGCTCATTTGCCAGGCTGGTGGTTGACAATAATGCCGGAGCAAAACTGAACAACGACATAGCCCTTCAGCATGACCTGGTGCTGAGCAGGGGAGTGCTTGACATCGGCAAATACCAGCTCACTCTCAGCCAGAACAGCATAATCCACGGTACCGGTTTCTCCTCTTCGAAAATGATCAGGTCTGACGGCGTGGCCAGCAGCAGGGGTCTGCTTAAATATCTCCCGGCAGGAGCTCAGACCTTTACCTTCCCTGCAGGCGTGGCAGGAAAATATACCCCCGCCCTCTTCACGGCAACTGCAAGCTCAACGGTAGGGTCAGTACGGATAAACCCGGTCAATGAATACCATCCGGCCATCCTGAATCCCCTTAATGCCCTTGGATACTACTGGCAGGCAGAGAGCTCTGGAATTTCAGGACTTAATGCGAGCCTGGTTTTCAGTTACCTGACGGCTGACGTATCAGGGACCGAGGCTGCGTATGTCGCTGCACGCCTTGTAATGCCGGGAGGCACATGGGACAAGGCCACACCCGGAGCCGCAACCGACAATGTGAACGAAGCCGCAAATAATATTTCCTTCTATTTTACCGGCAGCAACAATATGAACGGCGACTACACTGCCGGAAATGATGCAGCCATACCTGACGAAGTTCCGGAGTATATAACAAACAGCAACGGCAACTGGTCAGACGCCTCGATATGGACGCCGGTGGGCGCATCTCCTCCCTGCCCCGCAGGTGGACCGAAGGGGTACAATGTAATAATTGATCATGTGGTCACGGCCGATATCAACTTCATTTCAGTTCTTAACACTCTGATTAACGGGGAGCTGCGACTGGTTTCACCTACCTACGGACATAATCTTGGCAACGTGACAGGCAATGGCAAGATCTATGTTGAAGGAGGAAACCTTCCGGGAGGTACTTATACCGCATTTACTGACTGTTCGGGGAACGGAACAATCGAATACGGAGGAAGCGGGACATATATCATTGTCTCGGGCGTATATTCATCGGTACCAAACCTGATCTTCTCCGGGACTGGACGAAGGATCCTGCCCAATGCTGACCTGACAGTATGCAAGCGGCTTGTCATTGACGGCCCCATCCTTGATAACAGTGTCAACAACAGGAAAATAACCGTCCAGGGTACATTTGAGAGATACAATTCCGGAACATTCAGAGCCGGAACCGGGGCTTATCCTGCAGCAACCGTATCATTCTCAGGATCTGCCCCCCAGACCCTTGGTGGCGCCACGGGTGATTTCAGCGGTACAGACAGATTATGGAACGTTGAGATAAACAATCCGGCCGGCCTGACAATCAGGGACGGCAGCCTGATTGAAGCAGGCAACCAGCTGAAGCTCACGAACGGAGTCATCAGCACATCTTCAGCCGGAAGACTTGTGCTCCTTAGTACCTCTCCATCCGCAGTGGCGCCTGTCGGCGGCAGTTCCGTGTCTTATGTGAGCGGTCCCCTGACAAAACAAATAATCAACGGCGATTCCTTTGTATTTCCTCTTGGAAAAGGCCCGGTAATGGGTCACAGGTTTACACTGACTTCTGCAGCGGGGGTTACCACATCCTTTACGGCTGAGTTTTTCTCGCCGAATATAACAGCAACATCCATCGCCCCGCCGCTGGAAGTTACAAACACCCTTGAATACTGGACCGTCTCATCACCTTCTGCTGTTTCGGCCAGGATCAAGATCGGCTGGGATCCGCAGAGCGACCTCACTCCGCTGGTCACCATTAACGGGCTGGCAGATATGAGAGTGGCAAGGTTTATCTCCGGTCTGTGGACAGAACAGCCATCGACAGCTTCCGGAACAAATAACAACGGGGAGGTGTCTACCGCCGGCGCTGTATCTGTTTCAGCCACCCCATCTGATTTTACGACAGCAAGTATTTCCGGAACACTTGCAAGAGCTTCATTCTCTTCGTTTACTCCCATCTGCGGCTCGGGCGGCATACCAGTCAGCTTTATCTCATTTACGCCTATAAGTCTCACATATATATTAAGCTATACAATCAACGGCGTGGCGCAGCCAGATGTGACCGTCACCTCCATGCCTTTCTCTCTGCCGGCAAGCGTTCCGGGGGTATACCGCCTTACCGGATTCAGGTTCAACAGCGGATCCGGCACCGGTGTGGTTGATGCAAACACCGTGACCGTCTATGAGCTTCCTCCCGCCTCCGTTGCAGGTATTGACCAATCGCTCTGCGGCCTTTCCACCACGGCCCTTTCCGGTAACAATCCCGGATCCTTTTCAGGTCTCTGGACTGTTGTCAGCGGTGCCGGCGGTTCATTTGAAAACAGCACTCTTTACAATACCGTATTTAACGGTGTGCTGGGAGTAAGTTACACCCTCCGGTGGACAATAAGCAGCGGACCCTGTTCCTCCCAGGATGAGGTGGTGATATCTTTCCCGGTTGTTGCTTCAAGACCCGGAGACTTTACTGCCTCTGAATCCGGTGTATGCCCTGGCGGGACGGGATATGTCTATACTGTTCCGTTCGTCTCCGGGGTTACTTACAACTGGTCTTACAGCGGAACGGGCCATACAATAAACGGCAGCGGCAACTCCGTCACGATAGATTTCAGTGTGGCTGCCACCAGCGGCACCCTGAGCGTGACGGCAACAAACGCCTGCGGCACCAGTCCCGCAAGATCAGTGAATATCACGGTGCGCACAGCTTCATTTACCTATCCGGGTTCTCCTTACTGCCAGAACGGCGCGGATCCGTTGCCGGTTCTCAATCCGGGAGGAGTTGCGGGAACATTCTCGTCAACCCAGGGGCTCGTATTCATTAACACCGCCACCGGCCAGATAGATGTATCTGCAAGCAAATCCGGAACATATACTGTTATCAATACGGCAGATGCCGCAGTATGTACGGGGTTGTCAGCAACGGCAACCGTAACAATTGCAGGCCAGGTCTGGAATGGTTCCGTAAACGGTTCATGGGATAATCCGGCAAACTGGTCCTGTGGTTTCGTTCCGTATCCGGTAACCGATGTTCTGATCCCTGATGTGACCGTTGATCCGGTCATTGCTTCCGGATTAACCGGTGAAGCAGGTAATCTAGTGATGGATCCCGGAGCATCCCTTGCCCTTACCGGCGGAACGATGAGAATTTACGGATCAGTTTCAGGCGGTGGCTCATTCAATGCTTCCTCCGGTACCGTGGAGTTTCGCGGAAGCGAACCCCAGTTGGTGGTAGACGGCCTGTTCGCCGGAAATACATTAATGAACATGACTGTAAATAATCCTGCCGGTGTCACACTTGGAGGTCCTCTCAACGTAACGGGCGTGGTGCTTGTTCAAAGTGGGGAGCTGACCTCGGGAGGAAATCTCACCCTGGTATCTGATGCATCGCGCACTGCTCTCATCGACGGTTCCGGCGCCGGGACCGTGACGGGCAATGTCACGATGCAGAGATACCTTCCTACAAAATTCGGTTACAGGTATTTCAGCTCTCCTTTCATCGCCGCCACCGTAAGTGAATTTGCCGATGACATGAACCTCGCCTCTTCCTTCCCGCTGTTCTACCGGTACATGGAGAGCAGGACATCATCAGGGTGGGTGGCATACAACACAGGTACAGCGCTTCTTAACCCGATGGAGGGTTATTCAGTCAATTTCGGATCTGTTGACCTGCCGGGTACTGTAGATGTGACCGGTGTTGTCAACAACGGAGCTGTCAATGTTACCCTGCAGAATCATAACCACCAGTTCACAAAGGGATTTAACCTTGCCGGAAATCCGTATCCGTCTCCGGTCAACTGGAATGCATCAGGGTGGACAAAGACCAATATTGACAACGCCCTTTACTTCTTCAGGGCAAGCTCTACCGATGAGTACGGCGGTACCTACAGCAGCTATGTCAACGGCGTCTCAAGCGACGGGATTGCAAACAACATCATTCCCTCTATGCAGGGTTTCTTTGTGCACGTCTCTGACGGCACTTACCCGGTGACCGGAACGCTTGGCGCAACAAACAGCGTCAGGGTCAATGACCAGACTCATGTATTCTTCAAGTCGGCTGAATCCGGGGAGCGTTTTCTCATCAGGCTGGCAGCTGCCTTCACCGATGACACCCTTTCTTCTGACCCGGCGGTAGTTTACTTTGACAATGATGCCGCACCTGCCTTTGACCCGGAACTTGACGCCCTTAAGCTCTTCAACACGGATTTGATGGTGACCAACCTGTATTCGGTTCTTCCCGGTGGAGCACGTCTGTCTGTCAATGCCCTGCCACCACAGGCAGACAGTATCGTGTGGGTTCCCCTGGGACTGATCACTTACCGTGATGGAGAAGTTGCCTTCAGGATGCGCGACCTGGAAAATCTGCCCGACAATGCCCGCATTATGTTCCGTGATGCAACAGCCGGGAAGGAAATTGACCTCGCAGGTTCAGAAGCATATAAGGTGAGCCTCGCTGCAGGTGATTACAATAACAGGTTTGCACTGGGAATACTTAAGAGCACAACCGGCGCCGGCGTGGTATATGGCGATGAGATCCTGTTCAGCGCATACACTTCAGGGCAGCAGGTTCGGGCAACTGTAGGAGCAATTGACGGAAAAGAGGGTTTAATAACGATTTTCGATCTTGGCGGCAGACCTGTCTTCGAAAGGAAGGTGTTTGAAGCCGGCCTGCACAATCTTGATGTAAAACTGAAGCAGGGCGTTTATCTGGTGAATTACAGCACCGGAACACGTAAGGCAACGATTAAACTGGCAATCGGATTATGATCAGCGAAAAAACATACAACACCAAATCTGCATCCGGGTGGCTGCCATTGATCATGATGGTTGTCCTTTTCGGAAGCGTTCTTCCCCTGATGGCCCAGGAGCCGCCTCCCAGGCCGGTTATCATAACGGTCAATCCGTCGCAGCCACTTGCGTTTGGCGCTTTTACTCCGGGAGCAGCAGGGGGGACCATCACAGTGCCGCCGGATGGTTCTTCAAGAACAACCTCCGGCACGGTAATTCCCCTGAATCTCGGCATGATGCATACGCCCGCAATGTTTTATATAAAGGCAAATCCGGGAACAGTAATATCGCTTCTTGCCGGGCCTCCGTCACCCATTTCGGGAAGTAACGGCGGCACCCTCTACCTCCAGCTCGATGATACCTATCCGGCTTCGCCGTTGGTGACTATGGTTCCATACCAGCAACAGACAACGGTTCTTGTGGGAGGAACCCTTACAGTGGGCACTATCGGCTCCAACCCGCCCGGTAACTATAGTGGAACAATCAACGTCACCTTCGTGCAGGAGTGATGCGAGAAAAATATTAATTGATGACAGAAAGAAATGCATATAAATCCATACAGTTTTCGGACTTTATGCTTGTTCTTTCTCCCGGAATAAGGGTTATTATATTGATAATATGCCTGTTACCTCTGACACACAGAGCGCTTGCCCAGGGTGGGGAGCAGGAATACGATGAGATTTCAGTCTATATTAAGATCCCATATATAGGGATTCGCGAAATAGACGCCCTGATCAGGGGAGAGGAGGTTTATCTGCCGGTCAGGGACCTGTTTAATTTCCTCCGTATCAGAAATGTAGTCTCCGATGACTTTGAGACAGTCACCGGGTTTTTTCTGGCAGCTGAAGATACTTACACCATCAGTCGTGAAAGCAACCAGATTAAATTTGACGGTAAAAGTTATCAGCTTGAACCGGATGCCCTTATCAGAACAGAGACCAATCTTTACCTGAAGTCACTTTATTATGGCCGGGTATTCGGGCTCGATTGCCATTTCAGTTTCAGGGATCTGACAGTCAACATTGACACCAAGATTGAGCTTCCGCTGATCAGGGAGATGCGTCAGGAGGAGATGAGGAGAAATATTACCCGGCTTAAGGGAGAAATTTTAGCAGACACCACAATTGGCCGAAGCTATCCCGGGTTCCGTTTCGGCATGGCTGACTGGTCAGTCTATGCCAGTCAGCAGCCCGGCGGTAAGTCAGACGGCCGGTTTAATCTTGCCCTCGGTTCGGTTATTGCGGGCGGTGAAGCCTCAGCTTCGCTTACTTTGTACACCGGAGCCGCGTTCAGTGAAAAGCAACAGTACTACATGTGGAGGCATGTCAATAATGACAGGAGCTGGATGCGGCAGGTAATGCTCGGAAAGATCAATACCGGCGCAACCGCCTCCCTGTTCAACCCTGTTGTCGGAGTGCAGGTTACAAATACACCCACCACCTTCCGTCGTTCTTTCGGAACGTACTCTCTGACTGACCGGACCGAACCGGGGTGGACGGTGGAACTTTATGTCAATAATGTGCTTGTTGATTATCTGAAGGCCGATGCTTCCGGATTTTTCACTTTTGAAGTTCCGCTGGTTTACGGAAACACCCTCGTTAAACTGAAGTATTACGGGCCATGGGGTGAAGAGAGAACCAGGGAACAGAATATCACCATCCCGTTCAATTTCATGCCGCACAAGGAGTTTGAATATACTGTCAGCGCCGGATTTGTGGAAGACTCATCATGGAGCCGTTTCTCCAGGGCTGATCTGCGTTATGGCGCCACCAAACACATCACCCTGGGCGGAGGACTCGAATATCTCTCATCGATAACTTCATCTCCGGCGATGCCTTTTGTGAATGCTTCTGTAAGGATTACCAATAACCTCCTTGTTTCCGGCGACTATACTCACGGCGTCAGGGCAAAGGGAACCATGTCATACCGCATGCCGTCAAACATCCAGCTGGACCTGAATTACATCTGGTATGAAAGAAATCAGAAAGCCATTTCATATAATTACCTTGATGAAATAAAAGCCTCTCTCTCGGTCCCGTTAAGAATAAAGAAGATGGGAGCCTATTCCAGGCTTACCTGGCACAGGATCAGTTTTCCGGGCTCAAAATATTCGACTGCTGAATGGATGCTCGCCGGTGCCCTGTCGAGGATGAGTGCGAATATCACAACCTACGGAGCATTCTCGGAATACTTTGATCCCAATTTCTCCAGCCAGCTTTCACTGGGTTTCAGATTGCCTGCAAATTTTGTGATTATGCCTCAGGCTCAGTATAATTACACCTTCAAGGAATTCGTCTCCGGAAAGATCAGCCTGGAAAAGAGGCTTTTCAACAGCGGGTATTTCAACCTTTCCCTTGAACACAACTTCCGTAATAAAATCACTATGGGAGAGGTGGGCCTTCGCTATGATTTCTCGTTCGCCCAGATGGGCTTCTCGGTGCGCCAGAGCAATGAACAGACATCATTTGTCCAGTATGCGCGAGGAAGCCTGATAAATGACAAAAAGACCTCATTCCTGAAGGCAGACAACAGGACAAATGTCGGCAGAGGCGGGGTATCAATCCTTGCATTTCTCGACCTGAACGCCAATGGCGTCCGTGATGGCAATGAACCAAGGGCTGATGGGCTTACAATAAGATCCAACAGCGGAAGAATCGAATACAGCGAAAAAGACTCGGTAATTCACATAATAGGGATGGAGCCCTATGTGAAGCACTTCATTGAGCTTGATGAAAGCAACTTCACCGATGTGTCATGGAGGCTGCACAAGAAAACATATGCCGTGGTTGCCGATCCAAATATGCTCAGGCTTATTGAAATACCGGTCAGTGTTGAAGCAGAGGCTACCGGTACGGTTATTCTTGAAAGTGACGGGGCAAGGTCGGGTCTCGGAAGAATCATCGTAAATATTTACAGAAGTGACCGCACTGTCAAAGCAAGGGTACAGACCGAATCAGATGGCTACTTCAGCTTTTTTGGACTTTCTCCCGGATCTTATTACGCCAAAGTTGACACCGCCCAGCTCAGGAAGCTTGACATGACCTCAGAGCCTGACTCAATAGCATTCAGCATTAAGAGCAGCCGTGAGGGAGACTACATAAGCGGGCTCGATTTCACGGTTCGGAAGAGCGAATTCATTCCTGCAGAGGTCATCATGCCTGATTCTGCAATGGTTGAGGATATCCCGCAGATCGCGGGCATTGTAACCGGCACGGATACCCTGAAGATTGTTCCTCCAAAGCCGGGCAGAACCATAGCCAAAGACACGTCATACCTGGTTATCCACGAGGTGACGCGTGAGTTGGTGACAATCTCCGAGGACTATTATGCGGTTCAGTTCGGTGCATTCAGGAACAAGCTCTATGCCGAGATCATGAAAAAGAAGGTAGAAAGGGCTCTTGACAAGAATGTTGAACTGTTCGAGGAAGACGGCTTCTGGAAGGTCCGCATAACCGGTTTTGAAGACCGTGAGGATCTTGAAAAGTACATACCGATTATTCATTCTCAGGGCATCACCGAGATATGGGTCATCTCCAACAAGGCCGTCCGGGGCGAATGGATAACACAGACCAGGGAGGACTCCCTTGCGATGGTCAGGGGAACTATTGAGGAAGCTCCCATGCCTGTGGTAATAAGAGGCACCACGGTGCAGCTCGGGGCCTTCAGCACCATCGAAGAAACGGCATCGATGAGCGACAGGTTGCTTGCTGCTGCCGAGAAACTTGTGACAATACGAAATGAGGGCGGCTTCTTCAAGCTTCAGATTACCGGCTTCGCCGATACCAACGAGGTCAGGGAGTTTATTCCGTTGCTGCGTAAGCATGGATTCGATGACATAACGGTGCTTCACGAATCCGAAACCGGTCTTGTTCCGGTGGTTCCTGCCGCCATCACCCCTGCTGCCGTGCAACCTGCTGAGCCGGAAATTGCGGAAGAGCCTCCCGTCAGGGATGTACAGCCTGAGATCATAATTGAACAGCCTGAGCCTGTCGAAGAGATAACTCCGCCACCGCCACCTGTGCCAAGATTCGTTCTCCATGCCGGAAGCTACTACAGGAAAGCGGAGGCCGAAAGGGCTAAACAGCGCATAGAAAAGCGCCTGAAGCTTCCGGTTGAGATACTTGAGGAGTGGGACAGCTACAGGGTGATCATTACCGGTTTCTTTACCAGGGAACAGACATATCCATTCTATCCTGAACTTGCAGGATTGGGATTCACTGATATCTTTGTCTATGAAAAGCCGCTGACTGAACGGTAGGCAAATATCAGATCCCATGAAATACGTCGGAGCACACATAAGCGCATCGGGAGGGGTGGAGAATGCACCTCTGAATGCACACGAAATAGGAGCGAAGGCTTTCGCTTTCTTTACCAAGAACCAGAAACAATGGGTGGCGCCGCCCCTGACCTCTAAAAGCATCGGGGAGTTTCGCAAAAGATGCGAAGAGTATGGCTTTAAACCCTTTCAGATACTGCCCCATGACAGTTACCTGATAAACCTTGGCAGTCCTGATCCGGATGGCCTGGGCCGTTCACGCCACTCCTTCACCGATGAGATGAAACGGTGCGAGCTGCTCGGCCTCGACAGGCTTAATTTTCACCCGGGGAGCCACCTGGGAAAGATAACCGAGGAAGAATGCCTCAACCTTATTGCGGAATCGGTCAATATTGCCCTTGAAAAGACATCAGGTGTCATTGCCGTCATTGAAAATACTGCCGGACAGGGAACAAATCTGGGTTACAGGTTCGAACATCTCAGACATATTATTGACAGGGTCGATGATAAGAGCAGGGTAGGGGTGTGCATTGACACATGCCACGCATATACCTCAGGCTATGATATCTCTGCCCCGGATGGCTTCAGGAAGGTTTTTGACGAGTTTGAGCGGATCGTGGGTTTCGGTTACCTGAAGGGAATGCACCTGAATGAATCAAAAAAGGCGTTCGGGTCACGGGTTGACAGGCATGACAGCCTGGGCAAGGGGGAACTGGGTGATGATGTCTTCAGGCTGATAATGAATGATCCCCGGTTTGATAACATGCCGCTGATCCTTGAGACACCCGAAGAGACGCTCTGGGCTGAAGAGATCATGTTCCTCTATTCACTTCAGACATAGATTACCCGGCCCATTTGCCGCATGACCATGTGCTCTGCGGGCAATCCGGCTATGGAAATGGTATTCAGGCTGATCTATTTAGCTCTCAGGTATTGTTTGGGCCAGTTTATCTCTTCGCCCCGTTCCCCGGCTGCCCGCAGGGGGAAGTAAGGATTGCGCAGCAGTTCTCTTCCCATAAGGACGAGGTCGGCTTTCCCTTCTGAAATTATCTGTTCTGCCTGGCTGGTTTCAGTTATCATGCCGACAGCCGCTGTCATAATTCCGGTCTTCCTGACCCTCTCTGCGAACGGGACCTGGTAACCTGGTCCTGTGGGTATCTTCGCATTATGGACGTTTCCGCCCGAGGAGCAGTCAATCAGGTCAGCGCCGGCTTTCTGCAGCAACGGTGCCAGCCTGACACTCTCTTCCGGCGTCCAGCCTCCGTCAGTCCAATCTGTTGAGGAGATCCTTACAAAGAGGGGGTATTCATCGGGCCATACTGATCTTATGGCTGTAGTCACCTCAAGGAGCAGCCTGGTGCGGTTTTCAAATGACCCGCCGTATTCATCCGTCCGCCTGTTGCTGAGAGGCGAAAGGAACTCATGGAGGAGGTATCCGTGGGCGCTGTGAATCTCTGCCACCCGGAATCCGGCTTTCAGAGCACGCCTGGCAGTTTCCCGGAAACCCTCAATGATTCTTTCAAGGCAAACATTGTCAGCCATCACCGGAGCCCTTTCGCCCGGGCTGAAGGGTATGGCGGACGGGGCTACCGTATTCCATCCTCCGTTGTTGAGGCCGAGCTGTTTTCCGCCATCCCATGGTACCGCACAGGAGGCTTTTCTGCCGGCATGGGCCAGCTGTATACCTGCCACGGATCCCTGGCTGTGAATAAAATCTGTGATCCTCCGCAAACCCGGTATGTGGTCATCGCTCCACAGTCCCAGGTCTCCCGGTGTTATCCTTCCTTCCGGCCACACGGCCGTGGCTTCTGCGATAATGAGCCCGGCGCCCCCGGAGGCCCTGGTCCCGTAATGCACAACATGCCAGTCATTTGATAAACCGTCCTTCGCCGAATACTGGCACATTGGTGACATGGCGATGCGGTTCCTGAGTTCAATGTTTCTGATTCTGAGAGGTGAAAGAAGGTGCGTCATGGTTGTGGTAATATTTCTCATTACAACAGGCAAGTCCCGAATTATTGTTTTCAGAACCGGTAAAAGAATCCTGCGCTGCAGGAGATGGGAATAACTTCCGTCAGATAGCCCTCGGGCGGATTGGTATGACGGTGGACTGCAAATCCGATATCCGCATTAAGTCCGGCCCTGCCGGTTTTGCCTCTGAAGAGAAAAGATCTTCCGATCCTGGGATAGATGAATGTCTGTTCGAAGGTGTCATAACCCTTTCCGAACAGCGTGGTGCTCACTCCGCACATGATGTAAAACGGTCCTGGCAGGGCCGGCTCGTACTTTCGCGGTATGCGGAAATAAACCTCCAGTCCGGTTGTATGTAGCTGGCTTACAAGATCCTGGCTCAGGCCAACCTCAATCCTGTTCCCATATCTGGCTTTAATGAAACCACCATCAAACAGTCCTGCTCCGGCACTGACCTCGAACCTGTTCTGTGCCCCGGCCGGACATAGCGAAAAAAGAAGGAAAAGTGCAGCAAATGCACCTGAGTATTTTGACAGCGCCATTACTGATTTAAGTTAAAGTCCCTGAATGTACTGAAATTAAATTTGAAATACCGTTGAAGCGGAGCGGGTAACTGGTGTCATTCATTCAGAATTCCTGGGGATTGTCGTGCTTGATGAATGTCTTTTCCTGCAGCTCACTGAAAGCCAGGTTCAGTTCCTCCTGGGTATTCATGACGATAGGTCCTCCCCAGGCAACCGGTTCCTTAAGCGGCTTTCCGGCTATCAGCAGGAACCTTGCACCGGCGGGCCCGGCTTTTACCCTTACCTCGTCAAATTCATTTCCGTTCCCGGATGATGCGGTCATCAGCAGAGCGCATGCCTTCTCCTCATAGCCTGTCAGTGACTCATCCGCCGCCAGCGTACCCTCAATAAGGTAGAGGAACAGTGTCTGATCATTCGGTGTCCCGCGGTAACTCCAGGTGCTGCCGGGCGCCAGGTCAACATCCAGGTACTGTACTCCTACGTAATCACCCCTGACGGCCCCTTTTTTGTCACTGTAGTTTCCGGAGAGGACCCTTATGGTGGCATTTTCTTCGCTCACCACCTCCACGTCTTCCTTTCGTATATCGCGGTATGCGGGCCGGGTCATCTTGTCCTTCGCAGGCAGGTTGACCCAGAGCTGGCAGCCGAGCATCCTCTCCGATGCAACAGGCATCTCCTGGTGGATGATGCCCGACCCGGCTGTCATCCATTGGCACTGCAGATCACCGATTATACCCTTGTTGCCAAGGCTGTCGCCGTGATCAATCTCCCCCCTGATAAGATAGGTGACCGTCTCTATGCCACGGTGCGGGTGCCACGGGAAGCCTTTTATATAGTCACGTGGATCCTCCGAGTCGAATCCGTCAAGCATCAGGAAAGGATCAAAATCCCTGATTGTCCTGTAGCCCAGGACCCTGCGCAAGCGGACGCCGGCTCCGTCCACGGCATGCTGGCCCCTGACTGTCTGGGTTAATTTTCTTGCTGGCATACAATTAAATTCAGATTGATTACCATGTAAGTATACAAAAAATAAAGTGACCTGCAAATGCCTGTTTTCTTTTACCGGTGCTGTTTTCATCTCCCCTGACCGGCAGACAGGACCGGATAAAAATGCCCTTTACCTGCCAAAAACATCCGTTCACCGACTATCGGTGGTCAGAGAGCTTCACTCAGTATAATTTCGCCGGGGAATGAAAAACCTAATCACAGTATCATGAAAAAAATCCTGTTATCAGGTCTTGTTGTTCTTTTCTGCATTTCGACGCAGGCACAGAACGGCTTCAACCTTAAAATGAACCTTGAGAAGAACAAGGTTTACCGGCTCATGTCAGTCTCGTCGCAGACTGTTACGCAGACAATCAACGGTGTTCAGCAGACAACCGAATCAAAGGTCACCTATGCGATGTCTCTGAAAATGCTTGAAGCGACTCCCGGCTTTATGGTTACCGAAGTACGTTTTGACTCACTTGTCACCATCACCAATACCATGGGCAGGATCATGACGATCAGTTCAGCCAATGAAGGAGATATTAAATCAGAGGAAATGGCTGACGTCCTCTCATGCATTATGAACCGGCTGAGCAGGAATGCCCTGTATGTCAAGATTGATTACACGGGCAAACCGGTTGAGATAGTAAATGCCAGGATGCTCTCTGACATTGTTCTGAAGGATACGAGCACCATTTCCGTAAAGGGCCCCACAGCCCAGGCAGTGCGGAAACAGGCTGTCGAAACGGTCAGTGAGGAAAGTCTTAAAAGCATGATCGCAATGTTCACTCATTTTCTGCCCGGCGGGCAGGTTGCAAAGGGTGAACAGTGGAGTATCACACAGCAGCTGAACTCCGGGGGAATGTTGCTTGACATAATATCAACATATCGCCTTAACGGATCAGATGGCAACCTGGCAGATATCACCACAGAGTCAGCCATTAAGGCTGCGGAGAATGCAGCCCCGATAGAATCGGGTGGCGCAACGGTCACCTATGGCGATCTGAAGGGCATGAGCCGTGGAACCATGGTGATTGACGTCAACTCAGGCATGAGAGTGGCGGAGACCAGCAAAACCCATATCTCGGGGAATCTGGGAATCAGCGGTGCCGGATTCAGCATGCAGATGCCAATGGATATAAACAGTGAATCTAAAATCACTCTGATACAATAAATCAATTCGGGACAGACCATGAAAGGAATTTTAGTCGGATTGCTTCTGGCGGCCTCTGTTGCAGCACAGGCTCAGAACATAAGCGGTAAAGTATGCCTGGAGAATGACAGATCTCCTGTGCCATACGCTACCGTGGGCCTTGTTCAGCTTCCAGATTCAGCAATGCTTACAGGAGTAATTACCCTTGGCGACGGCGGGTATCTCCTTGAAAATGTAAAACCCGGTAACTACTTCATAAGGGTAAGTTACGTGGGGTACAGGACAAGCGGCAGGAGCGTCACTGTTGCCGATGGCGATGGTGAGGTAAAAGTTGATACCATCTTCCTGGCTGAAACCACCGCCAGCATTGATGAGATCATGGTGGTTGGAGAGCGCCTCAAGGGGAAGGAAATGGTTGACAGAACCACCTATGCCATCCCCGACGTGGTGGCCCGGACTGCCACCAACGGATATGACCTGCTGAAGAAGATACCCCAGGTCAATGTCGACTATCAGAACAATGTGACACTGAACGGCAGCAGCAACTTTATCATCCAGGTAGATGGACGGCAGCGCGACAAGGAATACCTGGCAAGGCTCCTCCCCTCTGACATTCAGTCGATAGAGATCATCAGCAATCCGTCAGGCAAATACGAAGGCAATATTGACGGCGTGATCAGCATCATACTGAAGAAGGAGGCAAGGTATGGTATCAACGGAAATGTGGGTCTCAACCTGAAGCCATTCAACAAGGTTACCAGTCAGACCACGGGAAGCATTGACTATTCCGTCGGAAAGATAACCTTCTACCTGACTGCCCTCAATATCTACCAGGCTCTTGATATCAGCCAGACCAACGAGAGCCGGTTCACGGCAATCGACTCAACCATAAGCCTCTCCGGTGACGGAGGACTGGCGGTGACACTGACAACCATCAACAGTGGGTTTGACTATTACATCAATGACAGGAACAGCCTCAGCCTGAACGTCAGTTACAAACCGATAACACAGGACATAGACCTGCTCGGCGAAACATTCCTTTATAAAGCCGAAAATCCTCTCAGCACCGTGATAACCAATACACTTAATGGCTATAAAAGCGACGAATCATCTGCCTCGCTGTTCTATAAGCGTAACTTTAAGAATCCGGTACAGGAACTGACGGTGGAGAATACCTATTACAATTTCAGGTCAGATGAGGATAACAGTTTTGACAACACCCGTTATCCCTATAATTCAACAACGGTGCTTGACACATATTCAAGGCATGAAGAGAACCTGAATACCAGGAATTATTATTCCGCCAAGGTTAATTATGTCCATCCGCTGGGAATGAATGCAAAGCTCGAAGCGGGTTACCAGCTGTACTACCAGCAGATGAGTTATGATTTCACGGTGAACGATGTCGAATCCGACAACCTGTTTGAATACAACGAACTCAGGAATTCAGCATACGGGGGAGTCACCTATAATATGAAGAAGATCGGGGCACAGGCAGTGCTCAGGGTGGAAAACAGTCACATAAGCGCCGATTCGGTTACCAGGCCTGATTATACCTGTATCCTTCCATCGGTCAACCTTCAGTATAAGTTTTCACCGTCTCATAACCTGAAATTCACCTACAACAGAAGGATAAACAGGCCGGGGATCTATGACATGAATCCTTATTTCAGGACAGATCAGAATTACAATATTTCGCAGGGTAACCCGGACCTCCGGCCCGATTACCGTGACAGGCTCCAGCTAACCTACACCTGGAATTTCGGCAGCAATTACTTCTCGCCATACATCTACAATGAGTATTTCTCTGACCGGACGGGGAGTGAGTATCTGGTAACCCGGTCGCCGGTAGACAATTCCCTGATCACCTTCACCAAGCCATATAACCTTCTCAGCGGGTATGAACTCGGAGGCGGGGTAAATGCAACGCTCTGGTATATAAACTTCAATTCGAGATTTTACAAGGGTCATATTAATGAGTACGAAGGTCAGACTTTTACTATACCGGGCAGGGATTATTATTCCTGGAGCATGACGGGGGCGGCATATGTCAGTTTTGGCAAGAACAAGAAGACTACTGCATTTGCTTTCCTCAGCTATGACGGCATAAATATGAATGCCCGTTCAAAGACATACAATCATCCGTTCTACGGGCCGGGATTCCAGACCCAGATAAAGAACCACAGCATGGGTGTGGTATGGGTCCTGCCTTTGTCCACGAATGTGAAGCTGAACAGGACAGAGACCGAGGCGCCTGAATTTACGTCGACCAACATCATCGGATTCAATGCCTCCAATTTCTTCCAGTTCTCCTACTCATACAAGTTCAACAAGGGGAGGAGTGTGAAGAAGCTTGACCGCAAGGTTGAGGTTGAGAGCGACAGCAAGAGCGGGGCTATCATGAAGTGACAGAAGAAGCAAAATATCAGTTGAACGGCAGGGCCGGGTGCTGCACAGAACCCGGCTCTGCCCTTATTTGAACCAAATGCATTATCTTCCGTTTCTGTTTTATCAGTTACAACCATTAATAGCGATATGGCAATTACGAAAGTATGGATTGAAGAGGGCTGCATCGCCTGCGGCTCATGCGAACAGATCTGTCCTGAGGTTTTCAGGGTCACAGATCAGTCGAGAGTACAGGAAGGAGTTAATTTCTCAGATTACGAGGATGGCATAAAAGAGGCAGCTGAATGTTGCCCGGTTGAGGTAATCAAGTATTCCTAGTGTAATACGCTTTCACGAATTCACCTTCAGGATGAGGCGCAGTGAGCTGTTCTTCGTGATATAGTTCCACGCCCAGTTAATGAAAATTATGAGCTTGTTCCTGACACTCAGGATGAGCATCAGGTGCAGGAACATCCAGAAGTACCATGCCAGGTAACCATGGAAGCTTACCAGCGGGAGATCGACTATCGCCTTGTTCCTTCCCACGGTAGCCATTGAGCCGAGGTCCCTGTACTCGTATTCTGCAAGCTTCCGGCCTTTGGTCATCCGGGTAAAATTCCGTGCAAGGTTCTTGCCCTGGTTGATGGCAACGTTAGCCACCTGCGGATGACCCTTCGGGTACTTTGGCGTCTCCATGCAGGCAATATCGCCAATGGCATAAATATTTTCATACCCCGTCACCCTGTTCGTCCTGTCAACTTTTATCCTGCCGGCCCGGGTTATAACCTCAGGGGATAATCCGTCGATTATGTTTCCGGTAATCCCGGCTGTCCAGATAACGTTTTTGCTTTTGAGAAGCTCCCCGTTGCTCAGCTCAAGGGTAGAGCCGTCATAGTTCCGGACGAAGATGCCGGTCCTGAGATCCACCCCAAGCCCGGTCAGGTATTTTTCAGACGATCTTCTGGCAAGCGGGCTCATCGTATTGAGAGTGTGGTCTCCCCCTTCCAGAAGGTATATTTTCAGCCGCGAGAAGTCGATCCCGGGAAAGTCCTTCGGAAGGATATCTCTTTTGATTTCGGCGAATGCCCCTGAAAGTTCAACCCCTGTGGGACCCCCTCCGACCACTACAAGATTTAACAGGCCCTCATCTGCATTCTCTCCCGAATTGAGGATGTTTTCAAAATTCTCAAGAATCACATTGCGGATTCTGATTGCCTCATATGTTGATTTTAGGCTGAGGGTATGTTTCCCGAGCTCACTGTTGCCGTAATAATTGGTTTTGCCTCCTGTTGCAATGACCAGGAAGTCATATTCAAAAGCACCTGCTGTAGTCATAACGGACTTATTTTGCGGCTTGGCAGCCAGCACATCGGCCATCCTGACGGTGACATCCTTGCGGTCCTGGAATATCTTTCTCAACGGGAAGGAGATACTTGTGGGTTCGATCTGCGAAGTGGCAACCTGGTAAAACAGCGGCTGGAACTGGTGGTGATTAAGCCGGTCTATGAGCACTACATCAAACATTCCCGGCTTAAGGGTCTTAATGAATTGAAGCCCGGCGAATCCGCCTCCGATCACAATGATTCTCTTTTTCATGTCAAAGAAATAATGGGTTCCTGAAGATAAATGAACCGCTTCCCGTGTGTAAAACAAATGACTACATTTATTGTTTGTTTTTAACGCAGTCAACAATTTCGGAATGATTAAAGTAAGAAGAATCTATGATCCGGCTGAACCCGAAGAAGGTTACAGGGTACTGGTTGACAGGCTGTGGCCCAGGGGCATAGCAAAGGAAAAGGCCGGCTGGGATGAATGGATGAGGGAGGTTGCCCCCGGCAATGAATTGCGGAAGTGGTACGGTCATGATCCCTCCAGGTGGGAGGCTTTTAAGGAAAAGTACAGGCAGGAACTCAGCAGCAGGAATGACCTGCTTCTGAGGCTGAGAGACCTGGAACGGGCACACGGCACGCTGACACTGCTCTTCTCATCGAAAGAGCTTAGTCTCAACAATGCCGTTGCCCTCAGGGAATTCCTTATGCAGCAGGATCGCTAATCCTGGTACAGCTTCTGAGTTTTGTCAATTGACCATCCCGTTTTCAATCCCACGACGAACAGTGCCAGGGCAACCGAGCCTACGGCGAATACAGTATCACCGATAACCCTGAGCCAGCGCAGCGTCTCCATGGTATCGCCCTGCATGAAGTCGGCTGAGCGGGCGTACCACATTCCGACCTTGATGCTGGCAACTGTCTGGAGCACCCCCACGGGCAGCAGGCTGAGAAGCAGCATAAGCATCAGTCCGCCGTTCATGGTCCAGAAGGCAATCCTGAGCATTCCGGTCTTCCAGCGGTATTTTATTGTCAGTCCCTTCAGGACGAAGAGCATCAGCCCTATGGCCAGCATACCGAACACACCGAACAGTGCAGCGTGGCCGTGCAACGGTGTTGTGTTGAGGCCCTGCATATAGTAAAGTGCAATGGGCGGATTGATAAGGAAGCCGAACAGGCCGGCACCAACCAGGTTCCAGAAGCTGACAGAGATAATGAAATATATTGGCCATCTGTAAGCCTTGACCCAGGCCGTTGCGCGGCTGAGCTGCAGGTTATGGTAAGCCTCGAAGCCCATGAACACCAGCGGTACCACCTCCAGTGCGCTGAATGTTGCTCCCAGTGCAATGACTGCCGTAGGAGTACCCGCAAAATAAAGGTGATGGAAGGTGCCTATGACACCTCCGGCGAGGTAGACTATTGTTGCAAACAGCACTCCGGTGGTTGCGTATTTAATGTTCAGCAGCCCCATTCTTACAAAGAGGAAAGCTGCCACTACCGTGGCGAACACCTCAAAGAACCCCTCAACCCAGAGGTGAACCACCCACCAGCGCCAGTATTCGGCAATGGAGAGATGGGTCTGCCTGCCCCACATCAGGCCTGCCCCGTAAAACAGGGCGATGGCAACGGTTGCGATACTGAACAAAATCAGCAGTTCACGGCTCTCTGACTTTTTGGTAAGCGCCGGCCACAGTGCCCTGAACATCAGGAAGAGCCAGATGATGAACCCGGCAAAGAGGAATATCTGCCAGAACCTGCCGAGATCAACATATTCATATCCCTGGTGACCGAACCAGAAGTTCTTCACCAGCCCCAGCTTCTGCATCACACCCATCCATTCACCTGCCATCGAGCCAAGAACTATCACCAGCAGGGCAAAAAAGAGAAGGTTGACTCCGAATTTCTGGAACTTCGGCTCATGCCCTGAAACCGCAGGGGCTATGTATAGTCCGGCTGCAAGCCATGCAGTTGCTATCCAGAAGAGCGCCAGCTGTATGTGCCATGTCCTGGAGATAGAGTATGGCATGATACTGTCAAGGCTCAGCCCGTAGAAACCGCTTCCTTCAACACCGTAGTGTGCTGTGATAACACCGGTGAGTATCTGGAGCAATATTAGTCCCACAACTACCCAGTAATATTTCAGTACTGCCTTCATTGACGGGGTGGGATTCAGTCCGCCCAGCGGGTCATCCTGCGGCAGCAGTGACCTGTCAATCACATCAGACCTGTTTCTTGCGTTGTAGTATGCAAGAAGTCCTACTCCGACAAGCAACATGATAACGCTGAATCCTGTCCAGAGTACAACGCCTGCAGAGGGTTTGTTCCCGATAACAGGATCCGGAGGCCAGTTGCTTGTGTAAGTCAGCTCCGACCCCGGCCGTTCCGTCACGCAGGCCCATGCTGCCCAGAAGAAGAAGGCATTCATGGCATCCATGCGCCCCTTTTCCTTGACTGTATTGGCAGGTATGGAATACGATTCCCTCAGGCTTTCAAGTGCCGGATCATTCATGAAGAGGCCGGCATAATAGGCAGCGTTGCCATTCACCGCCTGTACCCTGTCGGCAGTGAGCGTAAGAATGCCTGTCTGCTGATCATAGGTGTTTGCACGAAGGGCCTTCTGAAGCCTCACCTCCAGCATTGCCTGTTTCTCCTTATCGATCTTGTCAAAAGGAAGGCCGAATTCACTTTCAGACCACCCGCCGAGAATGGTCAGTGATTCACGGTGCAGCCAGTCGGCAGACCAGTCCGGGGCAAGATAGGCGCCGTGGCCCCAGACGGTTCCAACCTGTTGGCCGCCGATTGATTGCCAGACATTCTGGCCGTCCTTTATCTGCTGTGCGGTAAAAAGAACCTCGCCACTGTCAGAGACAACCTTTTCAGGAATGGGGGGCTTGAGCCTGTAAATCTCTTTTCCGAAGAACAGCAGGACGGAAAAGCTGAGCAGTGTGACCAGTACAAGACCGATCCATAGAGTCCTTGTATTCATAATCAGGTATTTAGGGGTTAATTAATGAATCAGGTTCAAGATCTCATGGAAGTAAAATAGGCAATTAATTCATGCGAGTCAATTGATTGTGATATTTATGACCACTTACCTTCTGTCAGTGCCCGTGTCCGCAGGCCGGTGCCGGAGCAGCTCCTGCCACAGTTTCAGAATGCTCTGCAGCATGCTCGTGTTCTTCGCCTTCGGCGAACTTAAAGAAGCTTACATAAGCAGCCACATATTCCCTGCCGGCCCTGACGTTATTGACGTCGAAATTCTTAAGAGACATAACCTTATCAAAGCGAATATGCAGTTCATGTTTCATCTCTTCAGGAACCTTACCGGCCAGCGGCGAGAGGTTGCCTGCTTCGATTGCTTTGTCGGCTGAAAGGATGCGCTCATCCACCGGGGTGCCCGCAGGCTTGACACCGGTGAAGCCAACGCCCTCTCCGTTCCTGTGTATCCTGACAAGCGTGTCAAAGAAATACCTGTCGGCAAGGGTTTGTGCTTCCGGCCCGAGTTTTCTGACTTTCATTGTAAGTGCAAAGGCCTCCCTGAGTTCAGCCTCATCAGTTTCCCGGATCCACTTCAGGGCATAATTGATATTGTTGACGTCCAGTGCAAGCTTTGCATCCTTTATCACCGGGCCTTCCATGGTGTCACAATGCGCAAGGGTAATGCCCGTCGATAAAAGCATCAGAAGTGCGGTCAAAATTGCCAGCCGTCCTGATCTGCTGAAAAGTCCACGGGGATTTCCGTTTACCCCTGCTCCGTTACTGTTTCTCAGTTTTAATTTTTTCATGTTGTTTGATTTTAAATGATTAATGAAAATTTCCTGAGGCAAAGCTAAAATCAGCAGAAGAGGTAATCGCCCCGTTTTATAAAACGGGACCTGTTTGATGAGGCTGAATTGGTGCTGCTTTACAAAACAGGACCTGGCTGCAGGAAGATTACAGGGTCTTTTTGTACTCCGAAGGGGTCATCCCGGTGAATTGCCTGAAGACTCTGTTGAATGCTGATTTGGAATTGAATCCGCACTCAAAGGCAATTCCAAGCAGTGTCAGGTTGTCTGATCCGCCCGATGCCAGTCGCTTCCTGAATGCATCCACCCGGTACCTGTTTATGAAATCATGGAAATTCTGTCCGAACTGTTCATTGATGACCTGCGACATGTAATGTACCGGTATATCGAGGTCAGAGGCAAGCTGGGGCAATGAAAGCTCCGGTTCCAGGTATGGCCCGGAGGAATCCATGTATTCCCTGATCCTGGCGGCGAAGGCTCCGGCATCAGCATCGGAGAGCCTGGATCCGGAATATCTTGCCTGGTTAGCCGCCGCGTCCGTGCTCAACACCATGCTTCCGGGTGAGAATATAACCCGCTGCCTGAGACCGAACCACCCGATGAGAATAACGAATACCGACAGGGTGAGAAAAAGACCGTCGGTGCAGAATGCTGCCGAGAACAGATTCAGAATATGATGTATTACGGTAATGGTGATAAGTATGGTCCAGATGATCCCGAATGCTATCGTAAGCCGCCTTATCCAGTGAAGATCAACACCCTCGGCGTTGGAAAAGTTGTTTGAGATGTTCGTGTCGAGTTTCCTGAAGAGTTTCATGGTCATCAGGAAATAAACAGTGCCGGAAAGAGCTGTAAGGATAAGGAAAAACGAAAAGAGAAGCGGAGTGCCCTGCCCGGGGGTTACCTTTTCCAGGTTCAGCCTGGCCGAGAGTTCAGGAATGAATGAAGCGGTGAGGATATATGCATTGAACAGCAGGAACGGGATGAGGTGCAGGCTGTCCTTCGCGGTTATCCGTGTCCTTCCGGTGACAAGTGTCAGCACATAGGTATAGAGAAAGGGTCCGTGGAGCATCAGCAGGGAGATCAGCGATACTGAGAGCAGAAGGAACCTGGTAAACAGCTCATGCGAATAAAAGGCATAAATCCCTATAAACAGCCCGAGATAGATCAGCCACAGAACCAGTATCCTGTCATGCAGTGCACTTGTTTTCTTCTGCAGGAGCAGTGCTGTAAAGAAGAACGCGTTGAATGCCGCTATCAGGAAGGCGTATTTCATACCTCAAAAATAGTCAATTAGCATTACCGGTCTGAGGTGATTGTCCTCCCGTTTTCAATTTGTAAATTGCGTATCCTGACCCGGAAACAGAATTACCGGAAATTGCGTCACTGTCACGACGGGATGACCTGCCGGTAATCATAACACCCCGGAGATGCCCTGTGGAGAGAATTTAGTTTCTATCTTTAGTGATTGTTCCCTGATGTAAGACCAGAGTTATGAAGATCATTTGGAAATACCTGAAACCTTTTAAAAAATGGCTTTTTCTGTCAATGGGACTGGCAGCCATTGCGCAGATCCTTGAACTGATTGACCCGATCATTTTCGGGAAAATCATCGACAATTTTGCTGTAAACACCGACGGCCGCAACCAGCAGGAACTGGTGAACGGGGTACTGAGACTGCTGGCCCTTGCAGTGGGAATCGCCCTCCTGGCGAGGCTGGCCCATGCCTTCACCGATTATTTTACACGCCTGGTTGTACAGAAGTTCGGGCTCTCCATTTTTGATGAAGGACTGAAGCAAACCCTCAGACTTCCCTACAGTGAGTTCGAGGATACAAGCAGCGGGCACGTACTGTCGCTGCTGCAGAAGGTCCGCAATGACAACGAGAGATTTATCAGCTCGTTTATTTCGACATTGTTTTCTGCTATAGTCGGTGTTGCATTCCTGATATGGTATTCGATAACAAAGCACTGGGCGCTGATACCGGTATTTCTTGTCGGCGTTGTGTGGCTGGGCGGACTGACAGGCCTGCTGAGCAAGAAAATAAAGACCATTCAGCGCTCCGTGATACAGGAAACCAACAAGATGAGCGGCGCCATCACCGAGTCACTCAGGAATATTGAGTTTGTCAAGAGCATGGGCCTTACATGGCCCGAAATCAAGAGGCTCAGGACCTTTACCGGGAATATCTTCAACCTCGAGATGCAAAAGGTCAGGAAGATCAGGACGCTCACATTTCTTCAGAAATCAGTGCTGCTGCTGCTGAAGGAATCAATCCTTTTCATACTGCTGTGGCTCATCTTCAGAAATGCCCTGACAACCGGTGAGCTCATCGCCATGCAGTTTATCTCCACCCGCATCATGTTCCCGCTGCAGGATCTGGGGTCCATTATCCTGGCTTACCGCGAGGCTGAGGCTTCGCTCCAGATTTTCAGCAACCTGATGAAAAAGGAACCGGAATTCCGGCCTGAGGAACCTGTTGATATAGGTGAAATTGAAAAGCTTCGTTTTGAAGATGTAAGCTTCAGGTACCGTAAGGCTGATCATGATGCAATTGAAAACCTCTCCTTCAGCGCCGGGATTGGAGAGACCATTGCATTCGTCGGCCCGTCGGGATGCGGTAAATCGACCCTGGTCAAGTTACTGGTGGGCCTCTATTCCCCCACAAGGGGAACCATCTACTTTGATGATGTCACGGCACGGGAAATACGTTATAACCGTATGAGAAGGCAGCTCGGATTCGTGACTCAGGACACACAGCTCTTTTCCGGCTCGGTCCGTGCAAACCTGCAGTTTGTGAAGCCCGAAGCCACCGATGAGGAGATCCTTGCGGCACTGAAGAAGGCCTCTTCCCTCAGGCTGGTGGAGGAGTCGCCCGCAGGGCTGGACACGATCCTTGGCGAAGGAGGAAAAATGGTGTCAGGGGGTGAAAAGCAAAGGCTGGCTATTGCAAGGGCCCTGGTCCGGAACCCGAGAATACTGATTTTTGACGAAGCCACTTCTGCCCTCGACTCGCTGACCGAGGAAGAGATCACAGATACCCTTCGGGAGATATCGGCAGGGAAAAAGCAGATTATCCTGATGATTGCCCACCGTCTTTCAACAATCATGCACGCTGACCGGATCTATGTTCTGGAAAAGGGGAAAATTGTTGAGGAGGGCAATCATTCGACGCTCCTTGAGAATAAGGGTCTTTACTACGCAATGTGGAGGCAGCAGATAGGTGAAAGAAAATCAGTGGCCAGTTACGCTGAGATATGATGGCATGAAGGAAGGCCGCGACTGAATGAAAAATTCCTGGAGCGGGTAACGGGCAATCTGCATCAATTTCATCCGTAATTTCAGGCTCCCAAAGGCAAGAAAGCTATTGCTCGGGTCCGACAGAATATAAGGATTTCACTCGGTATCCGGCTCAAAGAATATCCATTGGATAGCGGGGAAATTCTTTTTAAGTTCTGATTCACACTTATTTATATTAAGAACCAGGTCGTTAACTGAATTTGTATTTTTCATTTTTGCCTTTACGGCCACCATTATCTGAGGGCCAAGCTGGAAGGTGATCAGGTTGATTATACTATCAATTTCCGGCCTCGATTCAAGCATCGCTTTTATCTGAGCCGTTGTCTCTTCATCAGTGCTCTGGCCAATAAGAAGGCTTTTTATTTTTATGGCAAGCACGAATGAAATAATAACAAGAAGAATCCCGATACCTATGCTTCCTATTGCATCAAAAACCGGATTTCCGGTAATAACCGACAGGATAACAGCAATCAAAGCAAAGGTGAGCCCGAGGAGTGCGGCGATATCTTCTCCGAGAACTACTATCAGCTCACTCTGGCGGCTGTTTTTATACCATGACCTCAGTGGTACATCGTGCCTTAATTTCTTTATCTGCATCAGACATCCTGACAAGGATGCTGCTTCAAAGACCATACTTACTGCCAGAACAGCGATTGCTATTCCCGGATTTTTTAAACCTTCATGCATCCCTATCTTGTGGATTCCCTCATAAATTGAGAAAAGTCCGCCCATGCTGAACAGGATCAGGGCAACCATAAATGACCAGAAATATATCTCTTTACCATATCCCAGAGGGTGTTCCGGGTCTGGTTTTTTCTTTGTAGCTCTCAATCCCCAGAAAAGTAGTCCCTGGTTGCTGCAATCAGCATAGGAATGAATCGATTCTGCAAGCAGTGCTCCCGATCCGGTGACAATAGCTGCTGCTGTTTTTGTAATAGCAATCCCGAGGTTTGCGAGTAATGCGAATGTTATCGATTTTTTTGAGGCATCCTGGTGTGACATACTTTCCCGTGTTGTCTGTAACTTAAACCCATTAATGTCTCCTCAAAGGTACTATAACCCTTCACCAAAAATTGTTTATCAGCAGCTGATATTATGTAAGGCCTCTTTCCCGGCACTATGATGATGTGCGAAAGCCGAAGGTCCTGACCATCTCTCGCCGGCACAAATTGACAACCCCGCACCGGAGTCAAACCCGTGATCCATGGACAACATAAAGATGTCAGTTTTGCCGGCGGAATGTGGTCAGGGTGACCGGCTTATGCACTTACTCCCTGCTCTTTGTTATTGAACTCCTCTCTCAGAACTTCAAATTCCTCATAACCAAATTGCCTGAGGATATACCGGAATAATCTAAATTTCTTACTTAATTCCATTTATTTTCCCAACATTTTACTTCCTGATTCTGTCGTAACATATTTTTGATTCCTGTTTTTCGGGTTCTCAGGGAAAGTCAAAATCATATTTCTTCTTCCGGTTATAATGATGAAGCTTCTTCAGCAATAATGGTTTTCCCTCCTGCTCTATCCACAGATTTGCAAACAGCGGATTGGTGCTGAATTCCTTTTTCAGAAATTCAAAGGCAATTTCATCGAATGTATCCTGCTTATTATTACCTTTTATTTTGGATTTTTCAGAATCATCAAGAGGCCTGTATTCAAAGTAAAACGTCACTTCACGATCGCCAATTTCGGGCTTTTTGTTTGCAAGGATGAAATTCATTTCCTCATCATTTTCCTTAATTTCAGAAGATTTTCCGGCAAGCATGAAAAAATTAGGTTCATCAGCCTTTACATTGCCTTGTTCAAGCTGTGCGTTGTGCAATTTAAAATGTACAGTAAGTGTCCCTGTATGCGTACTTACCCTGAAGGCATAATGCTGAAAGGTTTCCGATGATTTAATATAATACTGATCGTGGTTGGCCCAATAAAAATGTGTCTCTTCGCCATTGTAGGGGACAACATATTTTTCATTTTTCCCGAATCTGTGTTTGCTTATGAAATCCCCTTTATCATAATAACGCGAAAAGAATTGTGTCAGGTGGTTATAAATCAGATTTTGTGTCTCCTCTGAAACCTTTACGTTTTTTGCCTTTACAGTTGGATCATGATACAATCTGAACTTGTCCGGGTATAGTTTTCAAGAGTTGCTTTATCTGAATCTGCTGCCGTCAGCCAGCCTTTTATGACATCATCTTTTTCAGGCTCCTTTAATTGCAGACCAATGCTTTTTGTCTCATCATCAGAAATTGCCTTAAGTTGTTCCGTTACCTTTTCAACTAAAAGCTTGTCGATGAAGTTACGGATCTCTTTTCTTTTGTAAAGCATAATCTTATATATGCCAAAATCGAGATCTTGCGTTTCAAACTGAAATATCTCATTCAGAAATGATTGCCTTTATTCAGGAAAATATCACTTAAAGCTACCTTGGCAGATTCTGAAAATATCGAAAAATAATTTCAGGCAGTTAATCTGTCAAAGTAAAATTACATTGAGTTATTGCTGAATCAGTGACGTTTTTTCCATAAGGCTTCGTTAATCCGGTACAGATTATGAAATGCAGCAGATCCCTTACGCAGCAAATCCTCCCACGCAGTATTGTATTTCCAGCGAATAATGATCATACCAAGGTCTTCTGCAAAACCTTCCTCCTTTTCCCAGGCTACCGCACTTCTGATCAAATGAAAGATCCGGCTCTTTGATTTCCGGTGGAACCATGGTTCCTGCCTTATCCGTGATTCCGGAAAGACCCTGTTCTCCCAAAGATCAAGTTCTCCGAAACGTATTAATTCCGCCATCTGAAACCAGAACCGGTCGTCCATTTTACGCACCATTTCGGAATACATCAGGTCTGCACTCAGAAAAAAACCCATTTCATCGGTACCGAAATGGAAAGGACATTCAAGTTTATCAGACCTGTAAAAGACCTCCAGACCGTTATCTACAGCCATCGGCAGAAATTCCGGACCCGTCCACCGATCGTTGATCCCGCTCATGCTGATCATCGCCTGCAAGACAGTTGCATATAACTCTTGTATAGATTCCCATATCAGCTGCTCCTCATTTTCCGGAATATAAATCTCCGGATTAAATAATTCAAGAAATCTCCGGAAATCCCTGGACCATTCAGGAAACTTTGGAGAATGTTTTTTCAAGGTTAGATCTGCTTTCTTTGTCATTAAGTAAAAGTATTAATTTTAGGCTGAATCTGAATTTTAAATAAACCGCAAATGAAGGAAACATATGGAGAATACCTCTTTGATGCAGTCACAGAATCAATTATAGAATGCCTGGCGGGAATTACTGAAGAAGATGTGCGGGACTTCAGTGATTTTAAAATATTCAACAGAGGTCAGGAATATTATGAGGAAGGCATGGTGGAAGAACTCATGTATAATAAAGCCAACAACACAGTTATTGCCACTGTAAAAGGCACAAGAGAATACCAGATCGAATTCAGGCTTGAAG
>ERZ1026792.322-NODE-322-length-43595-cov-4.545045_pt1 | contig 43595 bp, 49 predicted proteins | sample MGYA00520884_ERZ1026792 | MGnify/ENA primary metagenome ERZ1026792 (study PRJEB33270, sample SAMEA104284473) | anaerobic digester metagenome | biome: Anaerobic digester microbiome; feature: mesophilic sludge digester; material: Anaerobic digester biomass | place... | reverse complement strand
TGATAGAAGTGATTAAAATCATAAATTCCCCTGAATATGGGGCACTATCATCTGAAAAATCTGGTTCAAAGGTTACTGTTCCTTGAATAATTGTATCCGGTGTTGCGCTCACAATTCCGACGCCCATTGCGAAAAAGGCGGCAATAGCTACTATTATCCCTACTTTTGAAGGCATGAAAGAGGTCCCCCCTATGGGATAAATTCCTGATTAATTATAGTAGTATAAATTCGTTACGATTTTATGTTCTGATGCGAAGGGATCACAAAAATTACGACGGAATACCTCCAAGATCTCCGAATCCAGTCCCTCCTTGCCGGTCACTGTACCTCGTTCGCTTAACTACATGCCCTTCAGGACATTGTTCGGTGCAGGACATGAGGTCGGATTGACACTGGATTGGTGGGGTACAATGAGTGGGGAGAAGACCGGTCTTCGTTATCTCTGTCAGATATTTTTATCATTTCCCCCCAGCAAGTCTCTGTACCCTCACAAGGGGGGATTGGTGTTTATGAAAGTGCATGTACTTGGTATTGGCTTGATGGTGCTCCTCGGTGCGCTTCTGCTCTGCGCCGGGTGCACCCAGCCGGCTGCTCCACCGGCTACTCCGACCGCGACGCCCACGATGACTCCAGTGGCAACGACCGTACCGGAGATGAAGGATATCGTCCAGACAGCGGTTGCTGACGGGAGGTTTACCACGCTCGTTGCAGCAGTCCAGGCTGCCAACCTCACCCCGACCCTGAGTGGACCAGGGCCGTTTACGGTCTTTGCTCCCACAGATGATGCCTTTGCGAAACTTCCCGAAGGGACGGTCGCAAACCTCCTGAAAGAACCGCAGGGAGACCTTACCCAGATCCTGCTCTACCATGTGGTATCCGGGAAACTGATGGCCGCAGATGTGGTCAAGCAGACCAACCTGACGACGGTCGGGGGCAAGCAGCTGACGGTCACCATTGAGAACCAGACCGTCATGGTGGATGGGGCAAAAGTGGTCATCACCGACATCGAGACAAAGAATGGAGTGATCCACGTTATCGATGCCGTGATGATTCCGGCAGCGTAAATCAGGAGATCATTCCACCTTTTTCCAATGAAAATCACTTCGTAATTTTCATAATTTATGCCCGTATCCCGAAATCGGGGCTCATAGGAGGTTTATATGAAAATGCCTCCGGCATTTTCATCTTTTATGCTTGTGGCCCTCAAAGGAATCATGTTAATTTTAGAACTTAACGCCCTACAGGAGGGCATCCCTATTGTGACGGTCATTAGTGGATTTTTCCCAGTTTCTAAAAAAAAGGAAGATCAGATCAATGCTGTCTCAAAGAGATACTCGGTCGGGTTCCATGCATTGAACTGGGTCCCGGTCAGGTCTTTTGAGGGGACAAGCCAGATCTTTCCGGAGAATCCGGCAGCATTCCCTTTTATATTGACACATCCCTCATCGTTGGCAACTCCCGTACCAAGAATGGCACATTGCGGGACAGATCCCCAGGGATCGAAGTAATTGATGAGGGAATAATCCTGGCCGAGGAGCAGCCCCTTCCCGTTGAAGACAAACATCGGCTTTGGTACCTCTTTGAACATCATCCTTCCCCAGGCCCCTCCTTCTATCGGCTCCCAGGTTGCCGGATCTTTTGCTACCAGCGTGACGAAGTTCGCATTGCCTGCCGCAGAGACTGCCCCGACCATAAGGAAGAGGCACATCAGTACCATAATGGTTGTAATCCATCCTTTCATCAGTTCCACCTTCGGGTTTTCCGTGAACGCGACATATCCTTCCGCGTCATAAGGGAGAGCGACATGGGGCGTATTCAACATTGTTGCAGAGAATGTTCACCAGATCGAGGAAGGTGCTCTGGTGGAGTGAATCTGATCGGACAGGAGAATCCTGTTCTGCCGCAGAAGCTCCAGGGAGCAAGCAGTTTTTTTTAGGGAGCACGGCTTCCTTGGGATACATTGGTCCATTACACCACATCGTAACGTGCCAATCTATTCTTTGCTATGCGAACGGTATGGGGATTATGACACGCTTCCCTTTTCTGACCTCATACAGAAATCCCAAAAAATGAGCCTTTTTTAAGAACAATAGCCTGCACAGGATCGAATTTCCACATCTTGGAGGAAATGAAGAATCGGGGTACTTATCCTGCTGTCCCTCCTGATCAGGAGTTGCGTTTATTCAGAAAGAAGAAAAAGCGGACCCCACCACGTGGCAGTTCCATCTTGAGCCGGTTCAATGAGCTTCCGGAAGGTCTTATTCCGACACCGGGATGATCTTTCCCTTCAGCTGTCCCTCGGGATCGAGCCGCATCAGCTCCACTACGTTATTCACGACACCTCTCGCATAGGTCTTCACCAGCTCGTCATTCCTGAAGAACTCCCGGTCTGCATTGCTGTTGAACTCAGCCCCGTGAGTCCTGTATGCGATGCCGAACGGGGCGAGGATATATCCCATCTGCTGGAGGTTGAGGAAGATGTCCATTGCGGTCTTGATCCCGCCGTCCTCGTGGCCGCAGACGAGGATCCCTGCGACTTTCCCCTCGGTGAGCCCCGGTTTCTTCAGGTGATACAGGTTCTGCAGGCAGGTCGTCCGGTCGAGAAAGATCTTCAGGCGGGCTGACATGGTATTCCAGTTGATGGGGGAGGCGATGATGACGGCTTTTGTAGCGGCCAGCATCTGGTGGAATGCCGGCATATCATCCTTCGGATTGTTGCAGGGGTAATTGCAGGACTGGGCCCGGACGGCGTAGCAGCACCAGCAGTTGTCTATTTTGTATTCACTCAGGTTGTATCGCCGAAAGGATACCCCTTTTTCCCTGAGCACCTCTTCCGCAATATCGGCCATGACGCTGGTGTTCCCGTTCCGGTGGGTGCTTCCGTTGATGATCAGCACATCGAAGGGTATTCCATCGTAGGTGAGCGGGACCAGTTCCCGCTCGTGGATAAATTCCCCGGACGGGCTATGGCAATTGGGGCATCCTTTGGGCGGTTTCTCCCCGGTGAAAATAAATCCGCAGACCGTGCATTTCCATCGGATCGGGCCATCATGGGTGGTAGACTCTGACATGTTCCTCTCCTTCCACAATACCAAGAGGTATCAGTTCCACGATTTATGAACATGACGAAAGGAGAAGCCCCGGATTAGTTGTGGAAGGAAGAAAGAGCCTTGCGTTCATCAGATCAGGTCACCGAGAGATGCTATTCTGGAGGATCTCAGTTCAGTGGAGTAAAGGGTCATGAGAAAGGGGGTGTTCTCCCTTCCTTTTGCGGAAAAGAAGGGCATATCCTGAACTCGATGAGGTTCATCCTGGTGGAGGGCAGGTTCAACAAAATTACCCCTGCTTCCCGTTCTTCCAGCGCTGGTATTCGGGGGAAGCCTCCTGCATGTCATGCCAGAGCCAGACCATACGGTCAACGAACCATACCTTTCCCAGGCAGACCACGATAATTCCGACAAGGGTCAACCACACGTCGAGGGTGACGGCACCAAAGAGGGCGAGAATCATCCCCACTCCGGAAATGACCGAGAGAAGATGAGGGACCCTCCGGTGGTGGGAAGGCACAGGAATCACATCACGGTTCAGCCAGACCCGTTCCCCGAGGACCCCCTTTGAGGTCCAGTGATCGAGCGATTGAGGGGGAGGAACGATCCGGGGGTTGATCCATGCCCAGATCATGGCAAGGCAAACGGGGAGGACTGCAAGCCATCCGAGCCAGAGCCGGCTCCAGAGGGCAAGGACAAGAAGGGGGAGCACCGTCAGGCGGAGCATCACGCTCCAGGGGTTTGCGTGGCGCATCCAGGTGCGATCGTCCATCCGGAACAGGCGGGCAATCATTCGCTCCAGGGTCATACGTATACTTCTGGTAGAGGCTCTCATCCCAAAAAATGGTGCATCATTCCCTACAGGGAATGCTGGTGATCAGCGGATCCTTCAAAGAAAAGGGCACACTTCAGACCTGTATTCCCTGGAATACCATATGCAGTTCCAGTTCCACAAATGTGTTCTTTTACCGAAGGTCATGACAGGAATGGTCACGGACGAAATGATTTTAAATGATCATTTCAATGTATGATTGGCTGTCCCTCAGCAATGGGAATACATAACAAGATGAAAACGTGCTCTATACTCATCTGAATTCAGGTTCCAGATAAATGTAGGTTTATAAGGAAGAATGCGGGGCAGCCAGAATTTCTCCTGGTAGTATTCTGGTTCTCCAGATGTACCCTTAATGTCCTGGTATTGTTCTGGCTCTCAAGGTTTTATTCTGGTTCTCCAGATACCACTGATTCTCCTCGTATTGTTCTGGTTCTCAAGATGTACCCTTAATGTCCTGGTATTGTTCTAGTTCCCAGATATCTCTGATTCTCCTTGTATTGTTCCTGGCTCTCAAGGTTTTATTCTGTTTCTCCTGATACCCCTCTGGAAATCCTCCTGTTGTTACGTGCCGGTAAAGACCCTCCAAAGGACCTCCAGGGGCCCGGTTGTCCAATTGTACTTGATCCTCTAATCCCTGGCCGCTATTCGTGGAGAAAACTGATTCACCCCGTTGTCTACGATACGGGGAATCTCCTCCCTGGGCTCAATTTCACCGGTGGCACCACAGCACCTATCAGTCGTGTTCTTTTACATGGAGCCCCATAAGAATAAACCAACACCATTTTTTATCCAATGCCCGATTCTGTACTACCTGGGATCGCTCAAGGGATCCTATGCCATGGATGGTGACCCCCCGTTTTGGAACGCCCGAACCCTTCCCCTGCAACAACTGGAGAGGTGACGGCCATCTGCCGCACACCTGCACCTCCGCTTTCGAGCACCGATAAAGGGATCGTCCTCTTTATTGCTGCTCTTGCCGGGTTCCTGACCCCCTTTGACGGATCGGCCGTCAATATCGCGCTGCCCGTGATGGCGGCCGAGTTCCACCTCGATGCTATCACCCTCTCCTGGATCACGACCGCGTACCTGCTCACCTCTGCCGTGTTCCTGGTGCCATTTGGCAGGATCGCCGATATCTACGGGAGAAAACGGATCTTTTTGTATGGGATAGCCATCTTCACCGGCGCCTCACTCGTCATGACGATGGTCTCCTTCCCTGAAATGCTGATCGCAATCCGGCTCATCCAGGGATTTGGCGGGGCCATGATCTTCGGGACCGCCCTTGCGATCCTCTCCTCCGTATTCTCTCCCGGAGAACGGGGCCGGGCTCTTGGTATATACATCATGGCGGTCTACCTCGGGCTCACTATGGGCCCGTTTCTTGGCGGCATCCTGACCGGATACCTCGGCTGGCGGAGCATTTTTCTGGTCAATGTCCCCCTAGGGATACTCGCCTGCCTCCTGATCCTCTGGAGACTTCGGGGTGAATGGGCGGAATGTCAGGGCGAGCGGTTCGATCTGAAGGGATCGGTCCTCTATGCCTGCAGCCTTGTTGCGGTGATGCTCGGGCTCTCGACCGTCCCTGACCTGAAGGGTGTGCTGCTCCTTTCTGTCGGTATCGTGATCGGGGTGATCTTTGTCCTCTATGAACTGCGGGTGCCGCTCCCGGTACTTGATCTCAGTCTGTTCACGAAGAACAGGGTCTTTGCCTTCTCGAACCTTGCTGCCCTGATCAGCTATTGTGCCACCTATGCGGTGACCTTTCTCTTGAGCCTTGACCTCCAGCTCACGAGGGGATTTTCCCCTGAGCAGGCGGGGGGGATCCTGATCGTGCTCCCTGCAGTGCAGGCACTCCTCTCACCGGTTGCCGGGCGACTCTCAGACAGGATTGACTCCCAGGTGCTTGCCTCGATCGGGATTGCACTGACCGCCGTAGGCATGTTCCCGCTGGTCTTCATCTCGGAATCCACGCCGATCTGGTACCTGGTCGCCTGCCTGGTCGTCCTTGGGGCCGGGTTTGGGATCTTCTCGTCCCCGAACATCAACGCGATCATGAGCTCGGTCGAGAAGAGGTATCTGGGGGTGGCGTCCGGGATGAACGGGACGGTGCGACTCGTCGGGCAGATGCTCTCGATGGGGATCGTGATGATGCTCTTTTCCCTGTTCATCGGGCCGGTCATGATCACCCCTGAGTATTTCCCGGAGTTCCTCCAGAGCCTGCATTACGCGTTTCTTATCTTCTCCCTGCTCTCCCTGGTGGGGGTCGTGGCATCCCTGATGCGGGGGAAACGACAATCCGTTTCCCGGTGAAGAATACGCGGAGGGAGATGAGAACGACGACCTCATATCGATCGTAACGATCAACCTATCTATCAGAGGAACCCCTCTCTGTCCCGGCCCAGGTACCCAATGTCCGGGACCTCCTTATGCGTACTCTACGATTTTTCTCGCTCCTCCCTCTTTTCTCGCCCTATGCAGATCGGTCTCTTTCGCTCCTGACTGGTGGGGCATCCTCCTGAAGCCCTCTCCATCGTCATCGGGATAACAGATCTGATGGTGGCCCGCTCGATGCGGTAGGTGGGAGGGGTCCTCTTTTGGCGGGAAGTTACTGGAACAAATCGGTAGAGGATCCACTTTTTTACAGGAGATCATCCCGCATATAAAAAAATGTCTCTCGAAACACTATCTGTATGCAGGAACAGGTATGTTCGAAAAAGGTTGTGTCGTCGTCACCTGTCATCTCGTATCTCGTGCATTCTGATAGGATCGTCACGTAAAATAATAGATGTCGTTGGGAATGTTTCCGGAAACATCGCCGCCAAACAGGTTGACAATGCTGTCAGAATCAGAATAGATCCCGCCACCGGTACCGGTCTCGGCGGTATTCCCGGTAATCGTGCCTCCATTCAGGGTTATCGTACTATAGAAGTAGCTGTACATTCCCCCGCCGTCATAAGTTGCCGAATTATTGGTAAGGGAACTGCCATCGTTCATGATTACCGTTCCCGCAAGGTTATCCAATCCGCCGGCAATTTGCGCTGAATTCCCGGAAATCGAACTCCCCTCGTTCAACACAAATGTTCCGCCATCGTTCATGACTCCGGCGCCAACTTTTGCGGTGTTCTCAGCTACCATGCTCCCGTTCATGACCACTGTTCCCATCTGGTTGTAGATACCGCCCCCACTGAAGGATGCCGTGCTGATCGTAATGGAGACACCAGAAAGCGTGAGGGTACCCTCACTGTTGAAAATTCCTCCTCCATACTGTGCGGTACCCTGCATGATGGTCATGCCAACAAGAGTGACGTTGGGTCCGGATGATTGAAGGAATGGTTTGGTGATGTTGATGACACCGCCCTTTATGATTTCAGCGCCGGTGTCGCCACAGATAATGGTACTCCCAGGACCAAAGCCTATGAGGGTCACCGATTTGTTGATCACGATATTCTCGTGGTAGGTTCCCTTCTTTAGGAGAATAGTGTCACCATCAGATGCAGCGTCCACAGCAGCCTGAAGGGTCTCGACATCCCCGGGTAGCTGGGGAGCCTTTACGAGGATGACAGAAGGCAGGGCCTTCAGGCCTCCCTCCGGGACATTGACCAGCATCGACGAGGGCTGGTATCCCGCTTTGATGAGCGTCAGGTTCCGGGTGCCAGCCGGGACATCCCTCACCAGTTTATTGGTGGTCCCGTAGTCTGTGCCATCGATAAGGATGGTTGCCCCAAATGGGATTGAAGCAATGGAGAGAGATCCTGTACCGCCCGGTGTACCTGCCCCCTCAGCCGGAACGAGGATGACAGAAGGCAGGGCTTTCAGGCCTCCCTCCGGGACTTCGACCTGGATCGACGTGGGCTGGTATCCTGCTTTAATGAGTGTCAGGTTCCGGGTGCCAGCCGGGACATCCTTCACCAGTTTATTGGTGGTCCCGTAGTCTGTGCCATCGATGAGGATGGTTGCCCCGAATGGGATTGAGGCAACGGAGAGGGCCCCCCTGCCTTGCTCTGAATCGCCTATCGGGCCGTCAGGTGTGGCAGGACTGGCGGAAACAGGCATAGGGGTGGCGCTGTATGACAGTTCAGCCATAGAGATTTCCCAGTTCCCATTCCGATTGTCCTGGTATCCGATATGATATCCATCAATATCCGGCAGGTATTGATCGTTGGAATCATTGGTGATCGGGAACTCTTTGATATTTATCACGGCATCGGCAGCCGCAGGGGGAATCGCCATCCCGTTGAACGCTCCCAGTGCTATGAGGAGCAGGATTGCGATGATAACAGGTCGCTTCATATGACCTCCTGCTAATTCAGCCAGCATCAATCTTTCTGATGCTATTCCAGGACCCCGTATGACATGGCCGTCACCATCTGCGCGGGATGCTCCAGCAGAGGATCGAAGGAGTATCTCCGGGAATTTTCCTGCGAGATGACAGGGGGTCTTTACGGGAACCGGGGGATTTTGTCAGAGGCAAAGGATATTTCTGAAGGTCGCCTCAGTAATAGTCAGGGGAGATCAACCAGCGGGAGAGAGGAGTTCTCCGTGATCCTGCCGGCATCAGAAATGCCATAAAGGAAAAAATGGATGTGGTGATGGGACGTGGCTGAAGATACCCCAACAGCGGGAAAGGCAGGTGGTGGATCTGGGAAAAAGAAGCCCCCGCGGTTGTTCAGGAAGGTGCCCTGCACCCGGATCACCGATGAGCAGGTCGAGGAGATCCTCCACGAGGTCATCGAGGAGACTCCCTATGCCCTCTTCGTGAACGGGCGGCACATGATGACGGCGATGATGACCCCGGGAGATCTTGAGGACTTCGTCACCGGGTTCCTCTTCACCGAGCAGGTGATCAAGGGTCCCGAAGAGATCGAGTCGATCAGGGTAGAAAAGAACCGGATCAGCGTGATCACCACGAACCTGTTCCGCGTGGTCGGGCCTAAAAAGACGATCCTCTCGGGGTGTGGCGGGAGCACCTCTTACCTCGACTCAGAAAAGCTCCCGAACATCCGGTCCGATTTTTCCATTGGGTCAGGGTGTATCGCAGACCTGATCAAGCAGACCCTCACTTCTGAACTCCACCAGCTGACCGGGGGTATCCATGTCGTCGCCCTGGCCGGTGCGGAAGGCATCATCACGGTCTCCGAGGATATCGGGAGACATAACGCCCTTGACCGGGTCATCGGGTATGGATTGCGAAACGGGATTGATTTTTCCCGGACCTTCATCATCGTCTCCGGCCGGGTCTCGTCAGAGATGGCACGAAAATGCCTCATTGCAAACATCCCGATCATCGCCTCTCGGGGTGCAACCACCACCCTCGCACTGGAGGTTGCCGTGAAGAACGGGCTGACCATCGTCGGATTTGTGCGGGGATCGAAGATGAACGTCTATACCCATATGAAACGGATCAAAATAACCGGCCGGCAGGCATCGTCAGGATCCACTTGATTCCGGATATGGTACTAGACATTTCGGGATCATTCGATCCCGAGTGATTCCAGGATCCTGCACGCCTGGCATATCTCGCTGTTGCAGAGCGCCCCGCACCGGGTGCAGCGGGTGAGATCTCCGGCAATGGATCGGGGAGTAACCCGTTCCCTGACCCTCTCCTGCCACTTCATCAGCCTCTCACGTGTCCCCGGGTGCCGGAACTCAAGGTCGCCGAGCATCGTCCGGATCTCGGACCGGAGGGCTGTACCGGCGTACGGGCATTCGGGCAGCTCGGTAAAATACCCCTGGACAAACAGGAAGGTGACAACCTCTTTTTCAGTGATTCCTGCCAGCGGCTTGATCCTCGGCAGGAAACAGGCCGGTTCCCCGGACGAGCTGTCCTGTATCAGCCGTACCAGGTCGCCGCGGAGGAGATTCATCAGGACCGACTGGGCCTCGTCATCGAGGTTATGACCGGTGGCGATCGTGGTCCCTCCAACCCGCCGGGCTCCTTCTGCGAGGGCTTTTCGTCGAAGGACTCCACAGACCGTGCAGGCCCGCTCAGCACGCCCCTTCTTCTGCAGGAGGGTGTCAAGATCCGCTCCGAAGAGATCAGGGAATGAGATGATATGGTGGCTGACACCCAGGTGCCTCGTGAGGCGGATCGCCGAGTCTACCGTCTCCTCGCGGTATCCTGCGATGCCTTCATCGATGGTAAGAGCCGTGAGCGAGACATCCGGCACTTCCGGGAGGATCGTTGCAAGGACGAGGAGGAGTGCGGTACTATCCTTCCCGCCGCTGAGCGCGACGGTGATATGGTCCCCGGGGGAGATGAGGGAGTGATCCCTGATATACTCCCTGACACGCCTCTCAATGGAGGAGATCAGATGATCGGCACAGAGCCGTTCCCTGCGGTCTCTTCCAAGGATGACCGCAGGTTCCTTGCAGAAAGAGCATCGATCGGCGGCAACAGTTCTTTCCCCAGAGGTAGTCAGGATTTACCCCCCATGGGCAATGCGGATGATCCGGACCTGGTCGTCTCCGGAAGCCGTGACGTCTTCGGGTACCAGCTTCCCGTTCTTCAGGACGATGACACTTGCAGGGAGTATGCCGAGGTCCGAGAGGATGGCCGCGATGGCCACGGGATCGCCCGGCCGTGTGACGAGTGTTTTGTCCGGGAGGATAACCTGCATGCTCTGCTCTTCTGGTTTGCTCCCTGATCACATATATCCCATGGAGCAGGTCTGCATCCGTCACCTCTCGCCTTCAGCGCCGGGTAGAACCGCGGTTTGTTTGTAAACGATACCATCACCTGTAGCTGCCGGAATGAGATTCCTTTTAAGAAGCGCCTTCGCATAGTGTAGTAAAATGAGACGGCCGGTATACTGGATAGTCATTACCCTCCTCCTCTGCGTGGTCCTTGGGTGTGCCTCAGCAGAAGGGGGACATGGCGGGGCATCAGCGCCTGGTCCCCAGGAGTACTCCAGCGGCCAATCAACGGAAAGTCCGGCACCAGGACCCGATAGCCCGGTGCAGGAAGAGGAATCTTTCGGAGTATCAGGGACCGAAACGGGATACCCTGATGATCCGGGAGATCTCCAAGGGACCAGCATGGCTGATCCGGGGTTGGAAGAGGCAGGCAGCTCAACCATCGCAATGGGTGCAGATTCGACCGGTATTGCCCCAGGGTATCAGGGAGATTTTTCAGCAGGACCTGGTGATTCTCCCAGTGCCCTGACCGGAGGCGGACCTGGCGATGCGGGTAGCGGATCGAACGATCATGGCTTCTTCTCTTCTTCGGAGGATCACGGGCTCTTCTCTTCTTCCGGGGATTCCCCTGGGGAGGGATACCATGAGGGTTCCGGAGGGGCATCCCCCCCCGGTCCCGGCTTCATGGGTGGAGAGGATCCCGTACTCCCTGATACCGGTGACCAGGACGGGACCCCGTCTCCTGGAAGAGGGAATGGCGGCCTCCTTCAGAACAGAGGTTCCGGCCCCGAGCCAGAGACCGGTATCCTGGAGAGGCATGGAGGAGAGAGCGGACCAAAACTCCCCCCAAACGCCATGGCGAGGTCTGGTCCGGGTGACGGAGGCAGCGTGGTTCCCGGGCAGCTGCATGGATCGCTTGGTATTCTTGCCGCCTCTGCAGGAGGTGCGGGGGTGGCCTGGGCAGGACCCGAAGGTTCCGGGGAGCATTCAGCATCTGGGCCCTCGTCAAGGGCCCATGGACCTCACCGGCAGCAGCAGGGGATCCCAGTCCAGTACCCCTGCGGCCCTGCCCAGGCCACCCCGGTTATCCCTGACCAGGGGTCGAAGGCGACCGATACCAGGGAGGATACAGGCCAAAGAGCCCGATCGAAACGGGCACGGGTGTACTTCCCGGAAGAGGGTTCCGTTCAATCCCCTGTCAGCGCTCCTCCCTCCTCCCCCATACCGCTCTTTCCCTTCAGCCTGCTGCTCTTCGGAGGGTATCGAAGGATCTCGAAGAAGAACGTGCTCGAGCATGACGCCCGTCAGAGTGTCTTTTCTGCGATCTCCGCACACCCGGGCATTGATGTGCCCCTGCTGGCAGGAACTACCGGGATCAATGAAAACACGCTCCGGTACCATCTCGTAAAACTGGTCGAGAGCGGGAGGATCACCTACCTGGTCAAGCCCGGAGTGATCCGGTACTTCCTCAACCAGGGATCGTATTCACCCGCCGAGCAGGTCCTGATTCATTACCTCTGGAGCGAGACGCCGCGGAACATCCTTCTTCTGCTCCGCTCCAACCCGGGACGGAGCCGACAACAGATCTCCGATGCGTTGGGAATATCCGGTCCCTCAGTGACCCGTCACATGGAACACCTGATCGATGACGGGATCATCGAGAACCGGTTTCCCGGGAGATCGAACCATTATTATCTGACGGAGGGGACGAAGGCAATCTTCGAACCGATGCTCTCCCGTATTCGTGCTGCAACAAAAAATGGCGAATCCCCCCTTGTGCTTTCCACACCGGGAGAAGGACCCTTGATCGAGCCTTCTCTCGTGTCTTAATCCTGGCAGCCCTTCCCTGAAAGCGTTGGTGCTGCTGCCTCTCCCTTGTGTAGCTTCCCCTTTGAGAAAAGGTTTGATAGCCCCTGCCGATTGACTGATGGAGACGGGTCATGGGAAATGGTTGTCCCGGACCCGGCTAACCAGGAGAAGACAGATATGATAAAGAAGATAGTGCTCTGTGTGGTCCTGGTCATGGTCCTTGTACCGGCGTTTGCTATGGCAGCCGGGCCGCAGGGCCAGGGATCAGGAACTGCCCAGGGCAATTGCCAGCAGTTCCAGCAGCAGACTGCTACCCAGGAGCAGGTCGCAAACCAGGTGCAGAATGTATACCAGGAACAGGTCGCAAATCAGGAGCAGACCTCCAGCCAGCTACAGAATAACGGGGAAGAACAGATGCTCCAGAACCGCATCTGCAGCCAGGAATGCGAAATGTCTCAGATGATGAAGCAAAACCAGAGCCAGGTGCGGAAAGGATCTGCACTTGGTCTGGGGACCGGTGCAGGAGTGGGTGACCAGCGGCAGAACCAGACCCGGAACATGTTCGGGGAGATGATCCAGAACCGGACCAGGCTCCAGGATGGATCCTGCGGGAACTGCCCCACCCTGAATACAGGACTTACAGCATCTGCTGATCAGCTGCAGGACCAGACCCGGGATATGACCTGGGACAGGACCCGGGGCCGGCTCCATCTCCAGGATGGATCCTGCGGGAACTGCCTGAATAGGTGAAGATCGGTCCGGATGCATCAATCGGTGCATTCCCGGATGACCTTATTTTTGATGTTTGAAGATCTCGTCCGGGTATCACCCGTTCGTGGGCGTGTGGTGTTCCTTCCCTCTGTGCCTGACATACCTCCATTCTCACCAGAATGTCCGGGGTCCCGGGAAAATAATGATACAGTTTGGGATAGTATCAATTGCTGGCCTCATCAGGGAGCATTCCAGCCTTCCCCCACAGGGCAGGGGCCGTATTGGAACCGGGTAAGGGTGTTCTTTTGATGAAAACAATAATATGATTCCTTTGAGGGCCTCAAGCATAAAAGATGGAAGTGCCGGAGGCAGTATCATATAAACCTCCTATGAGCTTTGATTTCGGGATACGGGCATAAATTATGAAAATTACGAAGTGATTTTCATTGGAAAAAGCAGGGTTAGTGGTTCAGTAGCTCGCCAGGTTCGATTGAAAAGCATTCAGATGGTTCATGGATCCCTGCAGAAGGTTGTTGTACACGGTCCTGATATCATTCTTCTCTGTTGTGGCAAGAGCCTTGTTCAGGTCGGCAATATCGGTCTCCTCGACAATGACTCCTGCCTTGAGTGCCTCGACAGGAGAAGCACTTCCCTGGGCGATCAGGTCATTGTAGAGGTTCTGGAGAGCAGGATCCGTGAACGCTCCCTGTGCCTTGCCTGCCGCTGGATCCGGTATACCATACCGGTCGAGGAGGGTTTTCACGGAGTCCATATGCACCTGCTCGCTCTGGGCGATGTTCATGAATATGGGAAGGTTCCACCTGGCCCCAAGCGAGAGATAGACATCCCGGGCGAGTTTCTCCTCTTCCCGCATATAGGTCATCCAGTACTTCTCATCGTCGGTCAATGGGGTAGCCTGCCCTCCTCCGGCCAGCATCGTCGAAGAACCCCCGAACAACCAGCCAAACAATCCCCGGTCGCCCAGTTCCTGCTGGCCCAGGGTGAGGAGCCGGTTCTGTTCCTGCGAGAGGGTCTGCACCTGTTCTTCAAGCTTCACCCGGACCTGTGGATCGCAGTCTGAGCAGGTGGCAAGCAGCTGCTTCATCTCCTGGATTCGCTGCTGGTTCTGGTCGGCAGACTGGATCAGCAGCCCGGCCGCGTCCCTGTCCCCGCCAATGAGCTTCCGCATGAACGAACTCCGGGTGCTCATCTGCTGCTCTGCCTGGTAGGCAGCGGCAAGCGACTGGTTTATCTCTCCGGCCAAACGGGAAAGTTCAGGCCCGGCACCCCCGGTCACACTGCCGGCAATGGCGAATGTGGAGAGGGCAAGATCTACGTGCGCCTGGTCCCGGTCCTGGTCACGGGAGAGGTTCTGCTCCAGCTGGCTGACCTGCTGGAGGAACGTATCCCGGTCTTTCTGGCGGATGGTATCCGGACTGGTGGTTCCTTCGGTCGTATCGACCCCGGTCCTGCCCTGCGTCTGGTCCTGGTCCTGCCGGGTGATCTGGATCCCGGGCTGGTCAACCGTCTCCTGCTGGTTCCGCACCTGTTCTTCCTGGATTGTTTGTGCCTGGGGACCAGCCTGGCCGGTAGAGGACGTTGCACCGGTACCGGCATCCCCTGCTGCACCACTGCCAGCATTATCGTTTCCACCTGATCCCCCTGAACCTGCTCCCTCTTCTGATCCTGCTGCTCCTCCCGAACCAGCTCCGTCTGCTCCAACCGATCCTCCGTTCCCCCCGGCAGCCATGACCGGGATGCTCAGTACGGCAAGAATGAGGAGGATCACAACAACTGCGGATACCTTTTGAATCATTTTCCATCACATGCTCAGTTTCAGCATCTTCCTTTGGAGGGTGGGAAGAGAAAAATATGATCCCTCTTTTCAAAAAATGGGCGATACCGCCTCTCTTACAGACAACGGTATAACCGGACGCCAGACCATGGCTCCCCAGTATGGTACTCAGGAATCTGCTCTCCTGGAAAATCCCTGATATCCCCTATGCAGAGCTTCGGAAGGTTGTTTGGCACCGTCAGGTACCTCATCCTTCCGATGAACCAGGGATGCCTGCGATGGCAATGATGAAGGATTTTTCCAGAGCTACTACCCTAGGAAACATGCTGCGGAGGAGGGATAGGGGCATGAGATCCTCCCCCTCTGCGATGATATCTCCGGGGTTCCCGGAAATTTCGATATCCTGGCCCTCCTGCGAAAAAAGATCCTGCCGGGTTCCTCCCGCCGTGGCTATCTCGATCATCCTTGGAAGATCGATGCCGGCCAGATGGCGGAGAAGATGGGGATGCACAAGACCACGCTGCTGGAACATATCCCCAAAGCGGAGAGGCGATTGATCGGCATATCCTTGCACAGGTCGCATGAGTGGTCTGGTTCCATAATCCCGTCATCTCTGGGAGACAAGGGGATCATAGGAATATTTATCTGATTATTCTGAAAAATAATAATATATTGAAGATCAAGGATGATCAGGAATGAACGTATGGTGAAAAAGAAGCTTCACGACACCCCGGCACCGTCCGCTGTATCATCCCCTGATTGTGGACCTGGTACATGCTGTACCGTTGAAGCGGTCCTGAGTGTTGACGAGCGGGGGCAGATGGTGCTCCCAAAGGAAGTGCGGCAGAAAGCCGGGATTGCCACGGGTGACAAACTGGCACTGATCAGCTGGGAACGAAACGGCGAGGTCTGCTGCCTCGCGTTGCTGAAAGCCGGGAATCTTTCGGGGATGGTCCAGGGAATCCTCAATCCACTCGTGCAGGATCTGAAGAATGAGTGAAAACAGAGTGACCCGGTCTTCTTCTGATACTGCCTCTTGCTCCTGTTGTTCGGGTGTTCAGCAGCAGGACGCACTCCCGTGCAGTGGTGAGACGTCCCCGAACCTAATCCCAGCTATTATGACCACGACAAGCACCCTCACCTTCGCTGCCCGGCTCGACCATCTCCTCGCCCGGTGGGGGGTGAACCGGATGGGTCATGTGGTGAAGCCGGGGCTCTACCAGCTCGGGAACCCGACACCAGACTCTCCGGTCTTCATCTCAGCAAACTATACCCTCAGCTTCGACTCACTCCGTTCAGCCCTCTCCGGGATCGATGCCTACCTTCTTGTCCTGGATACCAGGGGGATCAATGTCTGGTGTGCGGCGGGGAAGGGGACGTTTGGCACCGATGAGCTCGTCAAAAGGATAGGAAATACCGGGCTCGTGTCCGTCGTCCGGCACCGGGCCGTCATCGTGCCACAGCTGGGAGCCCCGGGCATCTCCGCCCACCAGGTCAGAGAGCGGTCCGGATTCCGGGTTGAGTATGGACCGGTCCGTGCCCGGGATCTCCCGGAGTACCTGAAAACCAGGAAGGCGACCCCTGCAATGCGCCGGGTGGAGTTTCCCTTCAGAGAGAGGATTGTTCTCTCTCCCGTAGAACTTGTGCATGCAGCGTTACCGACCATCGTTGCCGCGATTCTCCTGTATTTCATTGCTGGTCCGATCGCCTCCCTTGCTGCAGTCACCACAATTCTGGCGGGAACCGTCCTGTTCCCCGCCCTGCTCCCGTTCCTCCCGACAAAAGACTTCAGCACGAAGGGGCTGATCCTCGGGATACTGGTTGCTCTGCCCTTTGCAGCATATGCTTGGACCCACTTCTCCCTGCCCTCATGGGCTCGTCTGCTCGCCGGGATTATGCCACTGTTCCTCATCCCTCCGGTCGTATCGTACCTGGCCCTCAACTTTACCGGCTGCACTCCCTTTACTTCCCGGTCCGGGGTCAAAGCAGAGATATTCACCTATGTCAGGGTGATGGTTGCCATGGCCGGGTGCGGGATCGTCCTTGCCGTTCTTTTCGGAGCCCTCTGGTTTCTCGGGGTGGCCTGATGTTCGACTCGTATCGCGAGAATACCCTTGCGTATTACCCGGAGCGGTGTATCAACTGCCGGCGGTGCAGCCAGGTCTGCCCCCACGGGGTCTTTGCTGAAGGCGAAGAGACGGCAGAGCTCGTCCACAAGACACGGTGCATGGAATGCGGAGCCTGTGCCCTCAACTGCCCGGTCCAGGCGATTGAGGTGCAGAGCGGCGTCGGGTGTGCCTGGGCGATGATCAGTGCAGCGATCAGGGGAAGAGATATGGACAGTTGCACTTGTGGTGGAGACGCAGGGTCCTGTTGTGCTGAGAGTACTGAGGAGTCTTCGTGTTGTGCTGAGAATCATGAGACGTCTACGTGTTGTTCGGGGAATACCGACCGGTCCTTCTCTTGTGCTGAGAATCATGAGGCGTCTTCCTGTTGTTCAGGGAATATCGGCAGGGCTTCCTGCTGTGATGATGGTGCCACGGGATCCTCGGGCTGTTCCGGAACGGGTGATACCGCATCATGCTGCGGAAAAAAGTGATACCCTCAGGGAGGTATCGTCTCTCCACGACCGGGGAATCCTTGCATCATGCTTTTTTCGAAAGCCTATCCCTGGTGAAGAAAATGCCCACCATGTGGCTTTCTCGACCGGGATGAGAACAGAATGGTGATGGGGATCGGTACCTTTCGGGGCCTGCATCTCTTTCAGAGGTTTTTTACCGGGTACGACCAAGTGATGTCCATGAAGGTTCTCGTTATCATGGGCAGCCCCCGGAAGGGGAATACGTATCGTGCCGCCGAACGGATCCGCGAGATCATCCAGGAGAAGGTGCCGGTTGAATGGGAGTATGTGATGCTCAAAGAGGCACATCTCGAGGACTGCCGCGGATGCTATCAGTGTTTTGAACGGGGTGAGGAGTATTTTATGCTCAAGGATGAAGCATCCCTTATCGAGCAGAAGATGAAGGAGGCGGATGGGGTGATTTTTGCAACCCCGGTCTACGGGTTCCAGGTCTCCTACCTGATGAAGCTGTTCATCGACCGGCATGGCTATATCTTTCACCGTCCCCGGTTCTTCCGGCAAAAAGCCTTACTCCTCACTTCGGCCGGGGCGGTGGGAAGGAAGGATGTACTGAAGTATCTCACTCTCGTGGCCAGTATCTGGGGTTTTGATGTTGCGGCAAAGGTGGGGATACGATCCCATGCAACGTTCGGACCGCTCCCTCCGTATGTCATACAGGAGAACGAGAAGAAACTACGGAGGGCGGCTGATGACTTCCTTGCCGCTCTCATCAGGGGAACCCGTTCCCGGCCGAACCTGTTCGATGTACTCGCATTTCATATCGGGAGAGCCCCTTCAGATGAGCTGGGCGAACGGGCTCTTGCCGATCACCAGTACTGGACTGACCAGGGGTGGCTTGAGAAGGGGAGGCGCTATTATGTCGATGTCCCGGTCAATCCCCTGTACCATGCCCTGGGGGTGCTTGCAGAGTGGTTCATGCGTCGTCAGATTCGCAGGGATCTCGAGGCGGTGAGCGGAATTTCGACCTGACCGGTACTGCCTGTGACCGTTCAAACAAGATTCCTGCAGCCTTGGAGAGCACTCGCGTCCTCCCACTTCAATCTCCTCTGCGTGGAGATACTTCATTCATTCTCTCCACCCGGCAGGTCACTTCTCAAAAATTGACAAGCAAGCCGGTCATCCCCTTTCTCACCAATCTTCCCTGATGGTGGTTGTTGCATCAGTGACCGGAGAGGTGATGCCACTCAACCGGCCCGATGGAGGAGCACTTCCTGGCGGAACTACCCAGTGAAACGATATTCCCGCTTCTCACTTGTCTTTCCCCAGGGTCGTTTTTGCCACGGTGATGGTGGGGGTGAGAAAGAACACGATCGAGACGATAATGTACCCGAATACGGCAACGACCGGGAGTATGAATCCGAAGATCAGCGTCCCGATGATGATATAGACTCCTTTCTGCTGCCTCCGCTGCAGGGCATCCAGCTCAGGGCTTGCTGATTCGGTGATGAGCATGTCAGGAGTCTTGATCGCGGATTTCATGATCGCATTCATCGTAACCGACGCAGCAAGCAGGTCCAGGCCATAGAGAGTCACCGGAGCGCTCAGTGCCGATCTCGCCAGTGCGTTCACCGTATGCCACCATGAGAGGAAATCAGAGCTTGCCAGATCCGGGATCATGGGTGGATGCGAGAGGTAGAATGCCATGAGTTTGGTTGTGAAGGGGATGAGCGAGACAAAGAAGAGCATCAGGAGCGTGAGCCGGTACGAATGCGGGGTCTCCTGTTTCATCAGGGCGGTAATGGATGAGTGGGTGATCCAGAGGCTGCCGACAAAGGAGAAACTGATGACATAGGCAAGAAATGCCGGCCATTGATCAAGAAGAGCCGGCATGACCCCTTCCACCACTTCGGGGATGGCGAGATCGAGCACAAGGAGTGTGATGACGATCGCAAATACCCCGTCGGCGAATGCGTCCAGCCGGCCTTTCGGCAGGATCTCCATCAATCCATCTTTCTTTCTATCGTTCTATTTATACCATTTAACCCCCTCCCCAGATCACCATTCAGAGAGGCGCTGTAAATCGACCTTTTTATCAAAGCCCAAAGAAATAACAAGCCCGAGTAAAAGTACATTCAAACAAACCGTCTTTGCCACAGATCTCGAAGTATACCTATGGATTTTCCTCAAGGAGAAAGCATTCTTGGCCGTTTTAAAGACGTCTTCTATCAAGGATCTCTTTTCCATGAATGGAGGAATACTCCGTAGATGATTGATCAACCGAGATGCCAATGATCTAAACCGAACCATGAGTAGCTTTGTATCGGACCGGCCAAAGATCCAGATCGGATAGTTGAGATGGTTCATTAATTTCTTCACGGAGAAATTCTTTTTCGAGAATATCAACGGTACAACGTTGAACTTGAAGATTCCATTCACATAATTCCCATAGGAATAGTAACCTTTGTCGAAGACCACTAAATCCCCGATTCGGATGATTCTCCGTCGTTTTAGATCGGTCATAACTTCCTCATAGAGGACCGAATCATGAGGAGATCCAGGATGGAGGAGTATGCAGACCGGATGGAGGGAGGGATACTCGATGACCAGGGTCAGTTTATAACCGATGTAATGGCCATGACTGGGCGAGTATCCCCATTTAAACTCTCTTTTCTCGAGTTGTTTTTTTGAAAAGGTTCTTCTGAACCAGTTGAGATCGAGAGTGATAGCTGTTGCATCGATCAGGAATGTCATATTCCCTCGTTTTCTCCGATGTGTGCAGCAGGAATTGAGGATGCCGGATATGACGGATACGAATTGGGCTTCATCACATTTACTGAAAAATCGATAGATAGTGTCGACGGATACAATATCCGGAATTCCAATGAACCGGCGTAACTTCTTCCGAGTTCTCATTTCCTGGACCACAAAGGCAATATCGACTGAGAAGAACATGGCCACCAGGGCAATTTTGATTGCCTGTTCCGCAGAGGCCACAGGGGTAATACCTTTTTTCGAGAGTTCCTGTTTGGTTCTGCGGGTGGATACAACCGCTAAGACCTTCTGCAAAAGCAACCATTTTGGGTCCTGAGGTTCTACTATCAAGGGGGAATGCATTGTTGTTTCCAAACTTGTATTCCCCTTCGAGTACGATCAATTTTGCGGTTTATTCTTACTTGAATTCTTATTTGGGGGGATTAAAATCTGTACTTTTATTCGATCTATATGGATTGTCCTCCAATCATAAAATAAGAGAAGATGCAAGGCTTGTTAGAAATACGATTCGGGAGGGGGTTAATACCATTGCTCTTTCATCCGGGTGATGCACTGATGATCCTGATCCTGCTTTTCCGTACCCCGTTTTCCGGTATTCAGCGATATCCTCCCGGCCTTCCACTGAAGCAACATCCCCTGCAGTAACCCCGTGAAAATGGAGGGGCTGAATGGAGTGGAATGAGGAGAGCATCGGTCTGGTACCTCATCTACCGGATCGATCAGCTCACCCCATGGACCGGTGCGGACAACGTATACGATGAATCGGGGATCGAAAAAAGGGGAGCAGGGGATCCCAGGTCCCGGGGAGCGGCTCGCGACCGCTCCAAACGCTCTTCCCGATAGGTTAAAATAGAACATCCCCTCTTATGCAGGATCAGGTGATGGAATAATCCGTCACTCTTGCAAGGGGATATTGGATACCAGTGAGTTCCCCTTCACCCTTTTTTCCGATTGAAGGCCACTGGCATTGCCCACAATCTCAGGAGTACTATGATCTCAACAGGGGATCACCCAGATGGCACACATTGAGGAGAGTATCGAGTTCAACGCACCGGCTGAGAAGGTCTTTGCCCTTACGACCGATGCAACACAGTGGAGCAGATGGAATACGGCGATACCAGAAGCCGAGCAGACCTCGAAAGGATCGGTCGGTGTCGGGACGACGTTTCGGGGTGTCACCCGGCTGATGGGCCGATCCATGCCCTGGACCGCCACGGCGACCGAGTACGAGCGGGACCGGAAGTTTGGGAAAAAGATCGATTCGGGCTCGGTCTTCATAGAACAGCACAACAGCTACACTCCTCTCCCGGCTGGGACGAGGTTTACCATCGCCTATGACATGAAATGCAGCGGGTTCATGAGAATACTGTCGCCGTTCATCGTGAATGCGATGCGAAAGGAGCTGAAGAAGAGCCTGGTTAATGTGAAACAGATCGTTGAGAGTTGAGGAGGATCACCGTTCCTTGTTGTGTGAAAGGAGTGCCTGGATAGATTGACTTCGTGTTCGAAATTGAGATGGTCGTAATTGCCGTTACCAGATGTTCCCTCATGATGAATTGAGGCTCTCCCAGGGATTATACCCGACCGTATCGCTCATCCGCAATCCTTTCGGCATCCTGCAGGGCTTTCTTCTTGAAAAGAAAAGGAATATCGTGATTCAGATACCCCGCCCCGATCTCGTTACCGCTCAGATGCCACGACGATCCGCCATTCGGTCCCGTGGAGCCCCACGGTCCCCCATACTGCATCCTTCACGACAGCAGGACCCCCTTTCGTAGGGGTGAAGGTGTACGTGCCGTTCCCGGCAGGCTCAGCCACGATCTTCTGCACGAACGCCACCAGGTCAGGATAATCGGCAAAAGCCGGGTAGGTGAGCATGTCCCGCCCGACAAGACCGGCGGGGTCCCGGTCGTAGATCAGGTAGCCGCTCGTATCGACTGCCCATGCGGTGTAGTTCGTGCCCGAGAGGGCCAGGTCGGCCTGGTCCGCGATCAATTCCTGGGGATTGAAGAGGACGGTCGCAAGGCCGAGGAACGTTCCGGTATTGTCCGTCACTGGTCGCCGGAGGGAGACGGCATCAAAGCCTTCAGCAGCCGGAAAAACGGGCGACATCAGGGGGCGGCGTTCATCCAGGGCCTGGCGGTTGTGGCTTTCGTTGCTGACATCGGTCCCGACCGCAGCCATGTACTGCTCGGGCATGACAGCCGCGATCCGCCCTTCAGCAGAGATGGAGACGGCATCAATCGCATAGGGGGTCGTCTCTGCGACCCGTGCCAGGATGGCATTTGCCTCCGGTCCGGTAATCCCGGTCCGGTTCATGTCCTCTGCTGCCGTTGCAAGAATGGCGTCCATCTCCTGCAGCGTCGCATTGACCCGGGTGGTCAAATGGCTCAGCGCAACGGAAGTGTTGAAAGCAGGCACGGAGCTTCCGGCTGTCGTTGTGGTCGATGTATCAGGAACTGATGTGCAGCCTGCTGCAAGGACGATGATGAGGACGAGGAGGAGGATATACTTCTGCGTGTTCATACACCACATTCTGAAAGGCGGATATTAAACTGATGGTGGTCGATGAATGCCCTTCTTTGCCTCTCCACCCATGGAAAAATCCTACGAGATTACGGCGAGATACCTCCCTCTGGAAGGAGGAACCGTGCTCTCTCCCCAATAAAAAGCCGTGATCTCGCAGTTTCAGCCCTTATTGTAATTTTACCGGGTTTCATCCAGAAACAGGTGACAGGCAGGGCACCACCATCCGATCGGGACCGACTGCCGCTTCCGATTCTCATCCAGGATCCTGATGTACGTCTGGTACATCTGCTGCGGTCCCTTCCGGCTCTTCGAGGTGGTAGTCCTGCAGTCGTGGGGACATCGTGGACTCGTGCACACGATGCTTCACCGTGCCGATACAATCGATACGTGTTCCGGCAGTTGGCGATTCACATGAGTTCCCACAGGGTAGTAAAAGGATACGTTCCACTCAAAAAAAGGGTGCACCTGGAATCCCACAAGAGTTGTGAATAAAAGCCGGATCCCACATCATCCTTAAAAAAAGGGTTCTTTTCCGGTAATTCTTACCAATTCTGCCTTCTGCCACTCATTCCTGGGTGCAACACCGGATTTAGAACAGAGGAGTGTCCCCAGAAAGGGTTACCTTAAAATAGGGGTGCACTGATGAGATATGCATCCCAGAACGGCTGGGGATACCATGAGAGGGTGGTACCTGATGTATACGCTTACTCTGACAAAGGAAGAGGTCTCGATCCTGAAGGATGTGCTCGATGAGTATCTCTCCGATCTCCGGATGGAGGTTGCCGATACCGACAAGCAGGACTTCCGTAACCATCTCAAGAAGGAGGAGGAGACTATCAAGGAGATCCTGGGGATCCTTTCCCGGATGCAGTCCGGGGAGTAGGGAGGGAGTCGCTGGATGAGTGTTCTGCATGGACCACACGAGAGGAGGGAAGGGAATTGATCAGGGAGGGGGTCATATTTGCGTTCGGGTATTTTTCGGTAAAAGCAGGGAGAGAAGAACAGTTTCTGGAAAAATGGCAACAATTTGCCCAGTGGACGCTGAACCATGCGAAAGGTGCACGGTGGATGTATATGGTACGTGACAATGATGATCCGCAGCTGTTTGTCGCCTACGGACCCTGGGAATCCCTTGAGAGCATTGCCGAATGGCGGCAGTCTTCGAAGTTCAGGGCTGCCGTTGCCGAACTTGCGGCACTCTGTGACCGGATCGATGAGGGGACTATGACCGAAGTGAATCATGTGAAGCAATAGCGGTCGGAATGCGGACAGGGACTATTCATCCGGAACAGGACAGAAAATACCCGTGAGAGTGGAGGATAGACGGGTGTGCTGGGATCTCCGGAAACATATTATAATCTGAAACCAATAAAACTGTGGCGGTATTCTATCCTCCATATGCCACCTTGATCAGGAGTGCCGCTAGTGGTTGGGAAAACAAAACGAAAGGTAAAATGCAGGTACTTCTCAAAAACCCCCAATCCCCACCACTTTTGACAGGAGGTGATTTTGTATCCCGTCGCTCTTCATGCATCATTTTCCGTGGATCTCCTCCCCTCATCCGGGACAGGCCGATCACGAAGAATCGTGATAATTCAGGGTTTGTCCGATTCGGAGCGCTCATTACCGGCACTCATCCAGTTCTGGGAAGATGCCCATCTAGTCGATCTCTTTTCCAATCCGACCGTATCAAGCCCGTTTCGATGCTCATTTGAAGAACCGTTTGAGGGCTGCTCTCTTGCTCCCGAACGGATCGAGTCCCCACTGGGCGCATTCTCCGGGCGACGGTTCTGATCAGGGATAATGTATGATGAGTGGGTGGCGTTGAGATTCAGGGAAGGCACAAGATGGGAAATGTGATCCGTGCTCCTCTGGAACTGAACATAGCCAACAATCACCTGGGTGCCTGGAGGGACAAAAGCATCCAGGATGAAAACGGCAGAGGCATGTTCACAGGAACGGTCGGTAACCGCCGTTCGGTCGATCTTGACAGGGGGAACTGTCGGGGTATTCTCATAAAAAAAACATGATCCCTCTGAGGGCCACAAGCATAAACGATGAAAATGCCGGAGGCATTTTCATATAAAAAGGGTTGAAAAGAACCTGGAATCACTACATCTTTATTGCGAGCAGGACATCCTCTTCCTTGATGGTCTTTCTTCCTGCATGCATTGCGAGCCTGTTTGCCTCACGGGTCAGGGTTGCAATGTATTCTTCTGCGCCCTTTACCAGAGCAATAGCACCGTCGTGACCGACACGCTCTGCTCCATTCTTTTTAGCAATTCTGATAACTGCTGCGATAGGTAAATCTGCCACCTTGCTTACCTCACGAAAAAGGAGGTTTTGGTGGTATATATAAGTAACCTGCCATTTTCACACAAATGGAAGGGAGGTGGGCACATGGGAGAGGCGGAGTATTCACGTTCTGTACTGTCCCCTGCAAAAATGTGATGCCCTTCTTTTTTGATCTCCCTTCTGGCTTTGGCGAGATCTGAATCAGTTGCATAGCCTGGGGTACTTCTTGTCCATCATCCGATGAAATCAGACCGGGCGGGAGGACCGGGATTGGTTGGCTCAAAAAGGATCAGCGATGTCAGGGTGCCGGAACTACGAAGTACATGGCATAGGTTGTGCCTGTGTTCCGTGTCACGTGCCCTCTGCCCGTGGTATCTTCCAGGAGGACGAGGTCTCCTGGTGCGAAGTGTCTCACCTCGCCATCGGTCGTCTCCATCTCAACGGTTCCGGACAGCAGGGCAAGGAACTGCCGTGTGGGGGCGGGGTGCCAGTCGCCGATCCAGCCTGGCTCGAAGGTATAGAACCGGTATTTTGTTGCAGGATGATCACCTGAAACGTAGAACGGGGCGGCAGGGGGGGCTGCCTGGACACTGCTCTGCTCGATGATATCGGTCGCAAAGTGCGAGTCTCCCTGGGTATCTGCGTAGATCCGGTGATACCTGACCTTGCTGATCCTGGACGAAGTGGAGGAGGTCATGGCACGTATCTCCAGGGGATGCAGGGACGAGCCCTGCTTTCCCGATGAGTAGAGAAACGGAACGGTGAATGATAAAGGTTACGGCAGGGATTTTCGGAGATATCCTGTTTCAGGGCTTATCAGGCCCACCAGGAAGGAATGGATCAGTGCGGTTGACGAATTCGTCATCTTGCCGGGCAAAATCAGCAGGGCATTCAGCCGGATTCGCTTCATAGTAATCGACAACGATGGTCGCGAAATCCCGAGAGAAGATGGTTCCGGGCGATTGTCGTTCTCGTATTACGGCATTTGTGCCCCCTGTCCTTTGACAGAGAGGATTCCTGGAATCATGGAGTAAAAAAGGGAAAGGGGTATGGTTTGGACATGTCGGGAGGGAGGATGGAATATCAGGACAGGATATCCCATTCAATGGTAGTGCAAAGACGGCCGGGGAAGATCCCCGGCCAAGGAAGGTTCACCACGACCCTGGTTGTCCGGACGAATGCTGGAGTTTATTGTTGCCACCTTGAACGCCTATGCCACCAGATTCACGATGAATTTCCAAATCATTGCCAGATAGGGGGTTCTTCTCAGGGTATTTAAATTATTTGAACCTCGGGGTTCAGGGAATGAGGACGGTCATCGGGTTCGCCCGGGAGGTAGTGGATGCCGATCGGCATGGGAGAGAGCACCGTTCCACGGGATCACCTGCAGGTATCGTTGGTGAGGGGGGGCTTCCAGCATTCGTAGTGATAGGTCCGGCGATCACCATAGACCGTGTCCTGGTAGCTGAAGATCTCCCGCCCACAACAGTCGCAGGTCCTATGGGTGCGTTTTCCCTTCGTTCTCCGTGTCATATTCCTCCTCCACCAGATACCATGCGCCTTTTGAGAACTCCCTGTCAGAAGATGGACGATGATCTTTGATCTTCCCGCAGTTCCACGGCGCTTCTTTTCATTGCCAGGAGGAGCAATGAGTGAGAGTGGCAATCCTCCCTCATCCTCGTGGCTTGTTCCGTTTTGGTATCGCATGGGGATGGTAACCACCGTTCCCGCCAGAGTGAAGGTACATTGACGTCATCACTCATGGTGTTAGGGACCGAGCCCTGCCACAACAGGGGATATTTCCCCCGTTCACCGTTCCGATCCTGGCAGGAGTGCATCTCCTGATGTCCGAAAATCCATGGGATGTCTCCCACGCATGATAGGATCCCGCATCGGCGCCGGTCTTCTTTTAAAGGTGCCCCTGCGATGGGATGGACGGGCGGGTGATCTGTCTTGAGATGACACATTCCCCTTCTTTCTCCATCCCCGTTCCTGCATGGTTTCGCAGAGGCTGAAGAGGCATTCGAAGTCGAACCGATCCCCGGTCTCGATCCGTGCCGGACAGTCGGTGCATTCGAGGCTGCCCTCGCAGTCAGGGCGGGTCCTGGCCGCAAGAGTCCGGATATCCTGCACCGCGAGGAAGATCTTCTTCCTGGTGATATCGGTCATGCCTGTCTCACGTCCGTGTCTATGCCGGGCTGGGGGGAACATCCGGCATGCTGGTGGTGATCGAGGGCAACCTCCCGCCCCTTGGGGGCGACCAGTATCACCATACCAGCCGCCTCCCGACAATCAATAACAGGAATACGAGCACGGCCAGGATGATCAGTCCCCAGAGTACCTGGTCGGCGGAATAGTACAGGGTCGTCCGCTTCCGTATTCGTTCGGTGGGAGGGTACCTGGTCATCGCTGGATCACCTGCCCGGGGCTCTGCTTTTTCAGTTCCTCAAGCTGGGGTGCGATGACATGGTCGATATGATACCTGAGATCGGCTGCCCTCTCTTCAAAATACCTGGCCTGTTTCTGGTACCCTGCGATCTCGCTCTCCAGTTCCTTTATTTTCTGTTTGACGTATGTCATACGGTCACCTCCGTTCTGGTCCGTTTTCCGGCTCGCCGCCAGATCATCCCCTCGGGATACCGGTTACCTTTTTAAGGAGGACAGGGAGTCCGGGTGGAGTTCTCCCGGTTGATCGCGGGGTATCTTGCTTCTCTGGACTTCCTTGCCTCACGAGAGTGGACAACCTCCGAAAGGGGACTGCTCTCCTTCTCGATACGCCACCAGGGTATGGTGGATGCCAATACATGCCGATAAAAGACGGATCTAGCGAGGGAGTGGATCCAGTGATATCCAGGGATTGCCGGGCGACTGCCCGTGGCTCCGTCGTTCTGCCCGGTGGAATGGGTCCCCCATCTGTTCTCCAATCAGGGGAACTATGGATATCGGTCTCGGTATCGATCTGTCTTTATTGGCGTGACATTCCCGCTGGCCCCTATTGCTTCCAGCACGAACGTTGTATTGTGATCCATAGATAGTCCTGCAGATTGAAATACTTTGTGCAGAATATTATCGTATACGCCCCTTTTTTTCCATAGGACGTTAGAGATCCTTTTTTTTAAGAACTTGTCAGCGTATTGCGGACTGAGGCTGATGCTCATCTTCGCGGTGACGCTCAGGTCTTTGGTACCAGAGATAGATCAACGCGAGAGTGGCGTTGACTGCGACCATCGCCTCGGTGACCGCGATCCCGGAGGTGACCCCGAGGAACACGGCAAGGGCGTCGACCCCGGTATGCCAGAGGATTGCCAGGCCGAGCAGGAGCGGTCTCGCCTGGGCTACGGAGAGGAGCACCAGCAGGGTGAAGGCGATCTGGAGGGGGAAGACCATCAGCCGCTCAAGGAGGGAGACCAGGGGATCGAGAGGGGTGAGGCTCGCGAGCACCGGGGATGCGGAGAAGAGATACGCGACGAGTGTCAGGGAGAGGAGCCCTGCGATCATCATGCTCTCGACTCCTCCCCAGCCGGCCCCGAACAGGAGGCCATGCTCCCGGGAGGTGGCGATGTTCCGGGACGGGAAGAACTGGGAGAAGACGAGGTAGCGGCCGATCTCCTCAAAGAGACCGGCGAGGAGACCGAGGATGACCGCAAATACCGCAAGAGCGAATGTCCGGTTGGGGATCGCTGCATTGAGCGCCTCAGAGAGCGGAGCCTGGGTGAAGAGGACGAGCGGGGTATGCACGATTTGGACCAGGATGAAGAAGAGTGCTCCATACAAAAAGAGGGTCCAGGAGAGGTGATATCGCCGGATGAGAAACCAGGCGACCAGGAGGGGGAATCCGAGCTCGAGGAGGATGGTTCCGGTAAAAGAGATAGCCACGGCGGGATCCATAGGGGTTCATCGATGGATGGCGATTAAAATCTTTCCCCGGAGGGGCAGGATGAGTTGCTGGAATGGATTCCACAGAGTATTGACATTTTTTGGTCTGCACAGTGAAAAGGTAAAACCTGCTGAATCAGGCTGCCAGAAAAGGAAAAAGTCTCTTATTTATGCCGTTCTTTGTGATAATTCGGTCGTATATGCTGATCAATGAGTCAATGTTCCTCGGCAGATCAGACCCCCCTACCTTCATCGACCGGATTATACCTGGTAATTGTTCATATGACTTCATTGCTGTACACCCCCTTTCTTTTATTCTCTCCCCAGCACCATTCATCCTGCTCGGGACCAATTGACAGATAAGTTCCTGTTATAATATTTTTTTGCCATGCACATCTTATTCCAGAACATTATTGAGTCTCTTTTCAAAATCAGAGCGATTTGATCGCTTTGCCATGCAATGGGTGATGCAGAACAGACATGGGGAGGGTGATCATGATTCCCCACTCGAAACCATTGCCATGCAGATATGAAAAAACATAGGATCAGGTGGTGTACAGAATTTCCTTGCACATTCACCCTGATTGGTGATCCTATGTGATCTGATCTGGGAGGGTAAGTGAAGTCAGAACAAGAAGCGGGAACTCTTTCCAGAAGCAGGACCCCCGCTGTCGGCCATTGCAGGGGGAGCCGGTCTGGGAGATATTGGGGAACGGGCAGCATCATCCCCAGAGCGGTTCTTGTTTCAGGAAACGGATTGGCAGGATACCGTTCCTCTGCTGGTATGAATCACGTCCACACTCTAATGGTTTTCATGGAATGAAGCAGCGTCTCGCTGCCTGGGGGAGCGAATACTATTTAATGCGGGATAGTACTATCAGTCTTTCAGGGGAATCGATCATGGGCGAAGATACGATATTCTCAATCGGTGAATGGACGGTCACTCCCGGCAAGGAAGCATTGTTCCTCGAAAGATGGCGGGAGTTCTCCCGCTGGTCTCTGAATCATATCAACGGGGGACGGTGGGTGTACGTGGTCCAGGACCGGGAACAGAATAATAAATTCATGTCATTTGGTATCTGGGAATCCCCGGAGGATTATACTGAATGGCGGCATTCGACAAAATTCAAATCAGCGTTTGCTGAATTCAGTGCCATGTGTGATAAGGTCGCTTACAGTACCTCGACCGAGGTATTGCATCGCTACCGGTAAGATCGTCCTTCCTTTTTCACCATCTGCAGAGAAATGCACAATGTTTATCCATATAACCGGGAGATTCACACGTATGCCACTCCCCCGCCGTCCACTCATCCTCTGCCTTCTCGCCCTGGTTATCGGAACACTACTCGTCTCCGGATGCCTGACTGAACCCCCAGCTGCAAAGCCACCCGTCACTATGAATATGAGCAGTCTTACTCTCTACACCGAGGATGTTCCGCCCTATAACTATGTGGATAATGGAACCCTGCAGGGGATCTCAGTCGATCTCCTTTCGTTGATCACCGCGGGGATGGGAGAGAACCTGTCATGGGAACAGGTGAAGGTAGTACCCTGGTCAGAGGGGTACACAGCAGCCCTTACCGGAAACAAGACGATGATCTTTGCCATTGCCCGGCTTCCCGAGCGGGAGACCTCGTTCAAATGGGCAGGACCTATCATTCCACTCACCCCTGTTCTCTTTGCCCTGCCGGAGCGCGGGATTGTCGTCACCAGCCCCGATGACCTCGAGGGATACCGGATCGGAGCCGTCGCTGAAAATGCCGAGGTCCAGCAACTGCTGGAGATCGGGGTGAACCAGAGCCGGATTGTGCTGGCGCCCAATGCATCAGTTATGGTGACGATGCTACAGGATGGCGAGATCGATCTCATGGCGTACTCGCAGGCTGCCGGCAGGTACTTCACCCGGCAGGTGACGGGAAGTTTTGACACCTTCCGGGTCGTGTATGTCTTCCCGGATATTCCTCTCTACTATGCATTCAGCCGAGATGTCCCGGATGAGACGGTGCTGTCGTTCCAGAAGGTGCTTGACACACTCAAGACCGAGAAGGAAGCAGAGGGTTTCAGCGAATACGAGCGGATACTGTACCGGTACACAGGAGTAAGCTGTCAGCCACAGCCTTATCCCGTGGCAGAAGTGATGAATCTGGTCAATGTGACGGTGGCGGCGATCGAGAAGGACGCTCCTGGCACCATCCGGCGGGTCAATGCAGGGGAGGCCCCCTATCGGGATCCAGCAAATTCTGCTCTCTATGCATTTGTCTTTGACCGCAACGTGACCCTCGTTGCCCAGGCAGTCAACCCAGGACAGGTAGGGACCAATCTCTACGGAAAGACTGATGTGACCGGAACACCGTTCCGCGATAGGATCGTCACGGGAGCACTCCATAATGGGTCAGGGTGGGAGGAGTATATCTACATGAATCCCACCGATGCCGGCCTGTACTACAAGACGTCCTATTATCGGGTTACCGAGGGAAGTGACGGGATGACATACATAGTTGGGAGCGGGGCTCCTTCGGCCTGCGAGTGGTAGGAAGGGACAACCAAAAATGCTTCCCTGACTCTCCGGGGAGGATCTGCCTTACGATGAACCCAGAGACCGGTTTGGTTCGAGGGGGTAGTCTGGGTGAAATCGTTACTTCAGGATGCTTGCAGGACCCCGGCTATGATGAGTGACCCCGAATCACCTCATCACGGGCTCGATCTCCTTCTGGTATGATCATCACGATGGTAGGGGGAAAGTGAGTGAAAGAAAAACGGGAGGTGATCGTTATAGGCCGTTTCTCGGGGGAAAAACAGGTGCGTCGGGCGGTGTCGGCTCGCCGGGAAATCCCGGGCTGTCTCCCACACCTTCGCCAGGGCTTTCGTCAGCTCCCGGTGACGGCTGTTCTCCGATCACTCCCCAGTGGTTATTGTCCCCTGATGCTGTCACCACTCCGGTGAACGCGGTCACTGCAAGCAGAGCGATGAACAGATACATAATTCCGGTTTTCACAGGTTTCCACTCCTTTTTGAATTCCTTGGCGCCGGGAAGTGCTGATCCAAAGGTCCAGGCATTCCCAGCTCGCATCACCCGTCATCCCAAGGCCATTTATCTTTTTTGATGGGAGCAGCTACAGGTTCATGTCTTCTTCTCCCACCCCCTCCTCGCAGGCGGAAGGGGTGTTCACTTGCCCCGGACGTTCCTGCCGGGTATCCGTCCTCCTTTCACAACACTTAAGAGAATATCGACACGATCTGCTCCTATGCCACTGTCCGAATGCTGGATACGGATCGTTTGTATCCTGGCTGTGCTCGGAGCACTGCTCCTCGCCACGGGATGTATGAACGAACAATCGGACGAAGTCGCTGATCCGATTGACGACAGCATCAGCCGGCTCTCCTTTTATACCGAAGATCTGCCTCCCTTCAACTACCAGGAGAATGGGACCCTTCACGGGATCTCTGTCGATCTCCTGGAGGTGGTCACGGAGAGGATGGGCTACCGGGTATCCCGGGACCAGGTGCAGCTGGTATCCTGGACGGATGCGTACCAGGCGGGTCTCGCAGGGCCTGATACGGTCATCTTCATGACCGGGAGGGTCCCACAGCGGGAGGCACTCTTCCAGTGGGCCGGGCCGATCTACACCAACCACAATGTCCTCTTCGCACGACCGGATCAGCCGATCACCATAACTGGCCCAGAAGACCTGAAGGCATACCGTATCGGGGTGATAGCAGATGATATCACGGTGCAACAGCTGCTGGACCTTGGTGTCGGACCGGACCAGCTGGTGCAGGAGACCAGCCCCGCTGTGCTGATTGCGATGCTCGAGAGCGGTGCGATCGATCTCTTTGGGTACTCCGAGGCGACCGGCCGGTATGTGAGCGAGAAGGAGACCGGCGATTACTATGCCTTTTCCGTCGTCTGCACCCTCACGTCTCTGGAGGGGTACTACGCGTTCAGCACGGACGTTCCTGAGTCGACCGTCCGGTCTTTCCAGGGGGCTCTGGACGCCCTCAAGACCGAGCGGGACGCTGCAGGAATCACCCCGTATGACCAGATCGTACGGCGGTACATCCCGCTGGCGGAGTCGGGAATGACCCCGCAGGACCTGGAGGCCTTTGTCCAGAGCGCATCGGCGTATGCGGCCGGGGGGGGTCAAAACGCTGCACTGGCTCTGTTCCAGGATAAAGACGGGAATTTTTCCCGAGGAAACTTGTATGTATACGCCTACGACTACAAGGGGACCCTCCTCGCACACCCGTATCAGTCGAACCTGGTCGGGACCGACCGCACGAACTGGACCGACGTCCGGGGACTGCCATTCGTGCGGCTCTCTGAATACACTGCCCTGAACGGCGGGGGGTATATCGCCTACCTCTACCCGGCACCGCACGGTGGGGTGATCGATGAGAAGGCGCTGGACACCTACCAGCCGAAGATCGGGTATGTCGCCCCGGTGGATGAACACTGGTGGATCGGCTCGGGGATGTACTTCTCTGACATGGTGCAGGCAGGGGCAGGGAGGCCGGAGGTCGTATCCCGGATGATCGCACTCGTCGAAGATGCTGCCCGTTATGGACAGGCTCAGGGGACAGCGGCCGCCCTCGCCGAAATCTCTGACAAAACGGGGCGGTTCGTGGATCCGGAAGGGCACTACGTCTATGCCTATGACTACGATGGTACGCTGCTTGCCCATCCCTATCTGTCGGATCAGGTCGGCACGAGCCTCATCGACCGGACCGATTCCTTTGGCATGGAGCAGATCCGGGTGCTCTCAGAGACCGCAAGGAACGGGGGAGGGTACGTCGTGTTCATCTGGCCGAACCCGGAGCGGGAGAACAGGGATGAACTGAAGGTAGGGTATGTACTCCCGGTGGACGAGCACTGGTGGGTGGGATCAGGAGTCTACCTGAGGGAGATCACCGGGACGGACTCTCCCGCCCTCTCCTCCGAGGATAACTGACTCTTCTCCCAGGGGAGCCGACCTTTCGGTTCTCACAACGGATACAAATGACAAAATTGAAAAAAAAGGCCTTCTTTTTCGAATATGGGATTAAGGGACGCCATACGGAACCCTTTTGATGCTCCCTATCGTTCCGTAATCCCCGTTCACCTTCACGCTCACCTTATACCATTCACCCAGCCGGAGGAGAATGCCCTCCTGCTCCGTTTGTTCCTCCCGGGGCGGAAGCACCGCCGGGTCGTTTCGCAGGGCACCGATACGATAGTATCCCGCCTCGAGGAGGAACCCGGAGAGGACCAGAACAACCCACCACATCCACATCACCTCTCAGTCTCTCTCACGAGGGACCAACTGACACATCAATTGCTTATATAATATTTTTTTGCCATGCACTTCCACTTCCAGAATAGTATCGAGTCTTTTTTCCCAATTAACGCGTTTTTAGCGCTTTGCCATGCACTTCCCTTTCCAGAGCAGAGAGGGTATGGAGGGCTCTGAAGTGACTCCCCGGCAGCCTGAAGTGCGGAAGCAGTATCATTGTAAAAAAAGGAGGGGCTTTCGCTCCGTTACACCGGTTTTCCAACGCCGGACCCTTTCATCAGGCCGTATTCGATCTCGTAGAACCCGCCTCCACGGTCCGGGAAGGTCAGGTAGTAGCGGGGGAGCTGTTGTCCTTCGGCGGCGTCAATCTGCCGGAGGAGGTCCCCCTGGGCTGCCGGGTCATGGCCGGCGATCACCCAGCGGCGGGTCTCGGCATTCATCTTCCAGGACCGGGACGGAACGGCTGCCGGTGGAGTGGTGACCGTGTCATCCTTCGGGTCAAAGAAGGCGATCACCTTGCCGGTCCTGTTCTCTGCCTCGGTCTTTTGGTGGTGCTGCCAGTACGCGATGATGGCGGCAATGATGGCGGCCAGCAGCTCGAGTATCTGGACCAGGTCATCTTCCATGATGTGGCGCTCCCGGGAGGATGTCAGGAGGAGGGGTGGGGGCTAGTGCCTCCACCGTTCCTGACCCTCGTGCAGCCGGATGATGATCCGGAGGATGACCATGAGCATGGCCAGGCTCCCCATGGTTGCACCGAGGACGAACATGATCCCTTCATCCATGATCCTCCCTCACGGGCAGCCGGGTGGCGTTCAGGCCAGTTCCGGCTTCGTGTCGGCCCAGGTCTCGATGGTGGCAAGGATCGCATCATCGCTGTATGAGGTGACACGGACCTGTTCACGGCTGAAGGAGACGTAGTAGATCTCGCCGGTTGCCGAATGGCACTTGAGGGTGGCGGTGAAGCCGTCCTCCCCGGCGACGTGGATGGCGTCGCCTTCCATGGCGGTCGCAAGGGCGGTATCGGCCATGATCGCGGTCACGGCAGAGTTGAAGGCCGCAACGGTTGGGGCCCTTGTGGAGGTGTACCCGACTACCTTGGCCTCGTTGTTCTCGTACTCGATCCGGGCGGTGTAGCCCTGGCGGCTGATCGCGACCGGGTCCTGCGGGACCCCGCCGACATCGTAGGCGGTGCACCCCCAGGGGTTCCCGGAGATGACCCCGGAAACCAGGGTATTGAAGCTGGCAATGTCAGCGATCGGTGCCGAGAGCTCCCGCACTGCGGTCTTGGTGACGCTCTGTTGAATGAAATCTCCCATAGTGTGTTACTCCTGCCCTCACTGGTGAGGGCGAAGAACAGATACCATGGATCCTGTTATCTATTTTTACCCGGGATGTCGATCGGGGCGTAAAATGGTCCGGAAATCAGAATCGGAGCGAATTGATGCGCACCAGAATTTTCACGGCGGAAAAATAGGGGGTCTCCTCCGTCAAAATAATGTGTCATCCCGGATGGAGGGAGACACGTCCTCACTAGGCGTATTGATGGTGAAGGAGTACCCTGAACCTGGAAATCTCCGCATGTCCTCCGATCCAAAAAGAGGTCTCCCAACCCGAACCGGTGCCATACCCTCTCTCTTTCCACCACGGCGGATCGAACGGTATCGAACGATCGTACACAATCTCCGAACAGGAGGCCCAGGTTTTTCTGGCCTATTCCAGGAAGCTCTTCCAGAAAAGATCGGCTGATTCAGAGGTATGCCGTAGTTTCCTCGTCCTCACCGGTAGCAGGATATGAGGAACGGGTGTCTTACGAGGAATGGGATGGTCCCCCGCCATTCCCTACGTTATCCGTGTTAACGTATCGATTGCTATTTTTGACGGATCGGTCGTATCCCTGTAGATCATTTCGATCTCGTCCGCAGAGATGATTATTCCATCACTGAAGCCACTGGGATACTCAATCGTCTTAAAGCTCCTTCCGTCCAGACTCAACGCTCCGGCAACGTCCTTGGTAACCATCGTCCCGTTCAATGGGTAGGTGACTCGTCCTTTAAAGAGGCGATCACTCTGTTCAACGATAGTCAGGGTCATGGGTTCCTGAAAGACCTGGTATCCTGCAGTATCTATGTAGCCGGTAAAAGTTCCCATCCAGTTCCCGACGAGATTCGGCTCGACCTGGGTAACCGGGGTTGTCACCAGAGGGCTTGATGGCGAATTGGACGAGGTGCACCCTGCACATATCGTGATACCAAGGAGGAGAAGACCAATAACAATCCATTTCATAGAAAAGCATCTTCTTTTACCGTTCTAGTTAAAGATATCGGTGGTTCCCGATACATTGCGAGGGTACTGGTCCGGGTCTTTTCCCCAGAAATTAAAAGGTAGATAGGGTAATCGAGGTGAACGCTAATTCTGGCCCGGTGTCAGGACATTGAAATGTTTCCTGCATTTTCCACAGGTCCCATCCCTGCTCTCTTTATAATACGACTTTGGCATGTTGATAACAATTGCATTCTCATGATGACACTCCGGGCAGGTAAAACGGATCACATACCCGGACCGCGTTCCTGTTACCGATGGTTTTATGGAATTTTTCATCATTGTCTTTCGTTCCGGTGGTTTTTAGGAGGCCACAATCCCATTTTTTCATATCCCCGCAAACGGAGAATATATCGAAGCATGTTCCGGGATGAGTCGTTCCCGGATGTCAAAAAAAGGCATTGAAGGTGCCCCGATTGTTTCTGACACTACTAACGTTGGTCTTGTAAGGGGATAATAGTGAATGCATGATCGGCCTTCTCTCCAGACGTATGCATCGGCACGTATACCAGAGGCGCATCCGGGGGATAAGGATATCGTCCATTTCGTCCCCGCTCCAGGAGGGGGACTCTCTTCTCATGAAAGGCGAGAGGAGCACTTCTTCCCGGAGAAAAACCGAACAAATGAAGAAGGGATGCTCGTCAGCAGCAGATCCCTTTACAATGGGGGTAGGGGGGGCAGGGCAGTCCCACGGTATTCAGTGCCCAGTGGCCATCATATCCCCAGAACTGGAACTCGAAATAGCCATTGTAACCGGGAGGTTCCCAGAATGCCGCGTTTACCGGCCAGTCGCTCCTCCAGCACCAGTCAGTGGGATCCCCTGAGTAACAACCGTATTTTTCGGTCGGTCCCCATGCATCATTGTTCCACCGGTACAGACCCTTGAAAATGACGTCCGAATCGTCAGCCTCGCGCCAGAACAGGTGGAATTCATCATGGAAATAGCCCGTGTCATAGATGAAAGGCCGGCCATTCACGGTGCCGAATGACAGCCGCGTGGCGATTACTGCACCATCCCTGACATCATAGACATACCCCTGGTTCGTCGCATTTCCTATCGCCAGAAGCGTCACGTAGTCAGTCGCGTTCCTCTGGTAGAACGCCGCGCTTGGTGGCGTCGTGAGAGATCCTACTCCGGTCACCTCACCTCCTTTGACCCAGGTGACCCCATAATCGTCGCTGTACACCCTGTCGAGTTTCTTGTCATGCTCATAGTAGACCTCAATCCGGTGGGTAATGGTATTGTATGCCGGAGCGATCTCCCAATCGTGATTCGTGGTGACGTCCGAGATACGGATCCATTTGCTGTCATGAGCGGTCTCGTTCCATCGCCAGTAGTACAGATTGCCGTTCTGCCCTGTAGAGAATACCCACAACTTGTCCCCGATCACCAATGGCACAACGGCTGCATCGGTGGTGCCGTCCGGGATCGAGCTGTACTTTCCGGAGACGCTGATCTCGGAACCATACCCATCATAGGTTATTTTCTTCATGATGATCCGATTGGAATTGGTACAGAACACACAATCGGGTATCGAGTAGAAGACATAGAAGGACCCGTTGAATTGAGCGCCAGCGGCACATTTGTGGCTCTTGTCACCGATATATGCATGGTCCTGCATATCGCCTGGCATGCCACTATCGATGTAGACAAGCCGCAACGCATCCCCGACCCCATTCTCGACCTTGAGAACATGGGTGCCGTTCCCACCGGCAAGATCTCCGGGGATCTCGAAGAGAATAGAGGTCATGGTCCACTCCACTACCGTGGCGGTGATGGCCTCCCCACCAGGGGCAATAAGAGATACCTCTCCCTTTTCATCGCCAAAGAAATCCCCGGGGATTGTGACAAGATCACCATCAAAGAGGAGGCCTGAGGGAGTATCTGCCGGAATGATAAGCGGTTCCCGCAGGGAAAACCCGGCACGGGTGATCGGCTGATCCCTGACAACCACCGTCACGTTGTACTCACCCCTCTGCAATGGCTCGACTATCCTGCACTCGATCAGAGTGTTATCCCATGCCAACACGTCGCAGGGAACGGGTCCCAGCAGGACCTCCCCCTGCAGGTGACCGAACCCTGTCCCTGATATGGTGAACTCGGTGCCGACGGTGCCTTCATTCGGGGTGACTCCCGTTATCGTGTGAACGGGATACGGTGAAGGACCGGAATATGTCGGCCTGGTGAAGTTCCCCTTTTCCGCCTCCGGGCGGGTACCGTTCCATACTGCTACATCCGGCCTGGTGAAGTTCCCCTTTTCCACCTCCGGGCGGGTACCGTTCCATACTGCTACATCCGGCCTGGTGAAGTTCCCCTTTTCCACCTCCGGGCGGGTACCGTTCCATACTGCTACATCCGGCCTGGTGAAGTTCCCCTTTTCCGCCTCCGGGCGGGTACCATTCCATACTGCGACATCAGGCCTGGTGACATTCCACTTTTCAATCTCCGGCCGGGTATAATTCGGAAGGGGGATGGTCGGCCGGGGATCGCCCGGGATGGGTGCTGGCACGATACGCGTTCCTCCGGCATACTTCAGGTCGCAATTTGTTACGGGTGGTATCGATTGCATGTACCGGTAGCTGATATGGACGTTGTCGCTTTCGTCGAGTGCCAATGATATGTCAAGCCCGGTGTTGCCTGCGATGTCGAGGGTCTGAAGATTCCACGCTGTGCCAGTATATTCCGCGTACTTCAGGGAGGAGTCAGAAGGACCGGTATACGCGATGCAGGGATGCCCCTTACTGTCCAGGGCAAGGGAGGTGGATAGTCCGGCATATCCGCTATCAAGGGTGGAACTATGCCACGCCGTGCCATCATATTCCGCATACTTCAAGGTACCTCCTATCAGGTCACCATAGGCAATATGGGGAGTATCGGCGCTGTCGAGCACAAGGGAGGTCCCCGCCCCTGCCTTGGAATCGACCATCTGGATGTTCCAGGCCGATCCGGTCCAGGAAGCATACTGCAGATGACCCGACCCGTCATTGAAGCTGATGTGGGGTTTGCCGGTATGATCCAGCGCAAGGGAGATGTCATAGGCATACATCCCCACCGACTGGATCTGCCATGCTGAGCCGTTATACGACGCGTATTTCAGGACGGAACCTGCATAATCGAAGTAGGCAATCCGCGGGTTTCCGGTCGCTGGATCCAATACCATGGATGCATCCCCGCCATAATTCCCGTCAGGAGCTACCACCGAGGTCTGCCATGATGTACCATCATACGAGGTATACTTCAGCGCCCCGGCTGCCCGGTCCTGGTACGCGATCCGTGGGTTTCCGGCACTATCCAGTGCCAGTGATGTACCCTCCCAGACTCCCCCGGGTCTCTCCACGGTGGTGATCTCCCAGCCTGAACCGTTATATTCTGCATACTTCAGGGCAGGATTGGACCAGTCGAGGTAGCTGATCCGGGGTCTGCCGTACTGGTCCAGTGCTAGTGAGGTGCTCCAGCCAACATCTCCCGCGGAATCTACTGTCTCGACTGCCCAGTTCAGGCCGCCCGTGCTCTGTCTGAGAATGGCAAAGCCATCCGGCACGGTCCCTGACTGGCCATCGGCATTGGTAACGACGACGTTCCGGTAGTCAACCGGTTCTGTTGCCTTGATGACGAAAGTACAGGTGATCGTGGTCGGTGAGGTGACCACGACCCCTGATCCCCAGATGTCCGGATACCCCGTGTTGGAAAGCCTGACCGATGCACCGGGGTGGAAATTGGCGCCGGTGATGGTTGCGGCGAACGTATACCCGAGGACGCCATTCGGGGGATTCATGGCAGTGACGGTGGGTGCCGGCAGCGGCGGATGGGCAATCTTGAGGGCGCCCGCGGTACCATTATAGTAGCTGATCTGGGGATTTCCGGCACCATCCGGCACAAGGGACGTATACTGCCCGACAACACCAGAAGTATCGATGGTGTCGACCTGCCAGGACAATCCGTTCAGGGCGGCGTATTTCAGGTCCTGGTTTGTCTCGTCGTAATAGCTGATGTGCGGCATTCCGGAGCCGTCAAGCCGGAGCGAGCTGTACTTGCCGACCGCCCCGGTGGCATCCGGGGTCTGGATCTGCCAGGCTGAGCTGTTATAAGCCGCGTAGAGCAGGTTCGCATTGGTCATGTCGTAGCAGCTGATCCGGGGCCTGCCGTAGATATCCATTGCGAGGGAGGTATACATCCCGGCAAAACCGGCCGCGTCCACGGTCTGGATCTGCCAGACGGCACCGTTGAATACCGCATATTTCAGGCGATAATTCGTGGCATCGAAGTAACTGATGCAGGGTTCATCTGCGTAGTCCCGGGCGAGGGAGATGTATTGTCCCACATCCCCTGCCGAATCCACGGTCTGGATGGTCCAGCCTGACGGAGCATGCACCGCATACTTCAGGTCTCCATTGGTCTGATCGTAATAACTGATGCAGGGTTCCCCGTAGTCGTTGAGCGTGAGCGAGGTGTACAGCCCCACGTCACCCGCTGAATCCACGGTCTGGATTGTCCAGGCAGAGCCGCTGTATGCTGCATACTTCAGGTTACCATTGGTATAGTCATAGTAACTGATGCAGGGAGTTCCGGCACTGGTCAGGGCAAGGGAGCTGTACAGCCCCACATCCCCTGCGGAATCCACCGTCTCTATCCTCCATCCCCCGCCATCATAGTTGTTCTTCGCAAACCGGAGATCTCCGTGTGCCCGGTCGTAGTAGCTCACGCGGGGTTCGCCGGCAACGTTGAGTGCGATCGATGAATACTCACCATATCCTCCCGAATCAACAGTTTCATTCTGCCAGGTCAGGGCAGCCGCGGTTCCTACCCCCAGAAGTATGAACAGCAGTGCTATCGTCACGAGAAAAGTAATCTTGCGATGCATATGCGTGATGTGTACGGGTACTATTATAAAGATTAGGTCATTCGTTAGTCCTCACTGAACGGATCGCAGGAAGCCTCTGGTGGGGGGGTCCCTCCTTAACGGCTTCCTGCTCCATGACTGGAAGGCCGAAAAAAAGGATTTTCTGGCGTATAACAGGGGATTAGTCCTGGGCTTTCCGGCCTTTCCTCTCCCGGTTAACGTTTTTCCGGAGATTCAGCTGTTCGTTGTAGATGAACAGGTATTCCTTTCCCCGTTTTTGCTTGAGGAGGTACCCCAGTTCGGTAAGATGTAACAGATCAGTTCGTGCTGTCTGGTAGACCGTGTTATAGTCCTGCATAATCTCCCGTATCGTGTAATATTCATTCGGATGCTCCCTCATTTCACGGAGGATAAGGGCCTGGCGTGGATTGATCTCTTGTATCTCCCGGATGAGAGCGGTTGCCTCGCTCTGGACTGCCTGTTGCTGCTCAAGATAGGTGAGCAGATCGGTCAGGGCTGCATTGATGCACGACAGGGTATACTGGAGAAAATACGTGATGTCCGATCCGTCATATTCGGTGTGGAGGTATGCGAGAGCATACTTCTTTTTTGAGCGAAGGATGATCCGCGAGATCGGCATGTATTCAAAGAGCCAGTACCCCCGTGAGAGCACATACCAGTAGAAGATACTCCGTGCTGTCCGACCATTCCCGTCATGGAAGGGGTGAAGGTACCCGACCAGGTAATGGAGTATGATCCCTTTGATGACCGGGTGGATGAACGGAACACCACTCTCTTTCGATCCTGCACTGTCGCTGTTGGCAAAGGCACAGAGGTCGTGTACGAATCCCTCAATCTCTGAAAAGTCCGGAGGGGTATGGTACACCACGCCGGATTCCGAATCAGCCACGACGACGTCATTGGTCGTTCGGAACCCTCCCCCATATTCCTCATTGATGGTCCCTTTCGTCACCATCTGGTGTATGGCAAGGATGAATTCAGGTGAGAGGGCTTCGTCCTTCTTTTCCCGAATGAACCGCATCGCCTCGTAGTTGTTCAGGATCATCCGCTCGGCAGCATTCTTCGGTTTCTTTCCCTTCCGCAGCATCTCCTTTGCTGCTTTACGGGTGGTTGCCGCTCCCTCGAGTAAGCTCGAAGCAATGGCTTCTTCCATGAGTGCATTAATGATATACGACTCTTCGAGGGGGATGGTCTTGTTATGGATGCGTAAGGTCCCTGAAAGGTACCGGTCGATGGTATGGAGGCTTTTGACAATATCAGGGGTGAATGAATAGGTGAGGGGAAGACGAGGAAAAGGAACCTGTTCGTATCGTAATACCCGGAGTAATTTCATGATCGCCCAGGTGTCTTTTCTTCGATCAGGGTCGGGTATCCGGTATTTCAGTTCATCCCAGGCAAGATAGCGGCGATTGTATTCGGCGACTTCTTCCTGGAATTTTGGGTCTGTTGCGAACGCAGTGTTCCGTGCGGTGATTGCCTGCTTCCAGTCAGAAGGGGGTCGTTCGGGTAGTGTTGGCATAAGGCTCTTTGCACTATCTACTAATTTAGTATATTTTAGTAGTTATTAGTTGTGTTGAATGAACCCGGGTTCAGAATCGGTCAATTACGACCGGTCAATCGTGGAATTGCCTGGGAGTGCCAAATGGTGGATCGTCGCGGAAGGTGTCTGGAAAGAAGGTCCCTATGGACTGAGATGAGGTGGTTGTGATTCTAGTTCTGTCATCGTTCCTCAAGATGACCATCCGGATCCCCATCCATAATCATTTTGTCTCTCAACCGTCCACCGTAATCCAATGGATATTTTCACCCACGTGGTCGCCATATCACTCCTCCTCTTTACAACAGGCAACAGCTCGCTCATCCCGTTCGGCATCCTTGGGGCAGTGATCATCGATATCGATGTGGCATACTTTTTCATAGCCCGCAGGAAACCCTCTCTCTATCTTCTGTATCACGGGGGAATCAACCACAGCTTTTTCGGAGCTGCCATCCTGTCGGTGCTTGGATTCGGTATGCTGCTCGCCCTCTCATCCGTTGGTCTCCTTCCAGGTTCCCTGCAGGAAGTGGGGGTCCTGGCAGCATTCGCTGCGGTGCTGGCCGGGGCTTTTCTCCACCTGTTCCTGGACTGGCTTCCGGCTCCCGGCCTGCCGCTCCTGTATCCCCTGACCGAGAAAAGGTATGGGGTGAGCCTCTACCCGATGTCCTTCTATCTCGGGATCACGGCACTCTCCCTCATCTCGCTCGGGATTATCCTGTCA
>ERZ1026792.321-NODE-321-length-43630-cov-4.305772_pt1 | contig 43630 bp, 74 predicted proteins | sample MGYA00520884_ERZ1026792 | MGnify/ENA primary metagenome ERZ1026792 (study PRJEB33270, sample SAMEA104284473) | anaerobic digester metagenome | biome: Anaerobic digester microbiome; feature: mesophilic sludge digester; material: Anaerobic digester biomass | place... | reverse complement strand
AGGCCCTCGGTATAGGATGCCTGCTCAAAATGATTGTCTCGCCCCGTCAGATTAACCGTTGCCCTGTATCGGAATGACTGCCTGAACTCGCTTGGCTTCATCCATCCTCTCCTTTCGCCTGGGGTTATGACTTCTTTTCTTTACCTATCAGGATCTCCCATGCCGCCACAGCGCAGAGCGGAACCTGCCCATTACCAAGCGCCTTCAACCTGTTCACCTTGTCCTTGTTCTCCTGATACCAGGGCCACGGGTCTTTCCTGCCAGAGATCGCCATGCCTGCGCCTATCCAATCGGCTATCAGTTCCAGCCTTGCATCTCTGCTCATGGGGAGTATCTTTGTACCGCCATCATCTTCCGGCAGAATCCACCATTGCCAGTGATGGTCATTCCTCAAACTTCTCAACAATTTCATAATAGACCTTCCCTATCATAACTGAATGGCTGGAGATCTTCACTGTCATGTTGTTTTTTCCATGTTTTGAATGTATTACTCATCATTATCTCCTGATGCTGTTGTTTGTTTTGGTAATTCTATAATCCAGCCCGGTATTTTGTTGAGCGAATTAAGATCATTTGTTCCATTATGATGCTTAAATACTAATAAATAATCTGTTTTCATTGCACCTTTTCTATTATCCTGAACAACGGAATTCGCAGAATACTCCATGGGAAAGGCACCTACAAATTCCAAATTTGTTTTTGCTTTAATCACTGTAAAGAAATCCCAACTCTGTTTATCACGTGCATTAAAATACATTAACAAGAAACCATCTTCAAGAAGTATTCGGTTTGATTCAATTAGTATTTTACTCATATCTTCCAAATATTTCATTTTGTTTTTATTACGTTCTTTCGCATTTGAAACTACTATTTCATCAGAAAAATCTGAATCCTTATTTAAAAGACAATTCCACATTTCGCTCAACTCAAGATAAGGTATCCTATCACTATGTGGTGGGTCTGTAATTATTAGTTTAATAGATTTCTCTGGTAAGGTTGATAAAACATTCAAAGAATTACCGTGAACTATTCCAATAGAAGACATTTTTCCAACAACACTTAATGGATCATTAGTAAAAGGTATATCTCTATTTGTTGATTCTAATAAAGCTTTATGAAGTTTTTTTGCACGATTTTCAAAACAATTCCATACATTTATTTCGAAGTGTAATTCTGGGCACCACAAGCCAATTACCCAACTCCCTACTTCTATTTTTGTTGATTCTTCGTTTTTTGTTTTCCCGCGACCGCTTATTGCAAATACCATTGAGGACATTTGACCTGAAGAAGATGTAAGCGTGAGTAAGAGAGCCCGTTGTAATTTTTCTGGATATTTTTTTATTTCATCCAATAATAGATCAATATTATAAAGAGCCCTTCTTGTAAATAAGTTATAAATGCTCATATCTGCTTTTGCATTTATTCTAGCGTTTTCAAAAAACGTTCCTTTTTTGATATTTCTTATTTCATATTTTTCAAAACTCTGAATTAACTCGATATCAGAATTAGTTGGCTCAAATTCTATTCGAGTCTTTCCAGTTTCTGGTTTTCTCCATACTTTGATTAGTTTTTCTTTTTCCCATAAATAGTGGGATGCATATTTACCATCAGACATTCTGTAAGTTTCGAATATTTTATCATGAACATTATTTTTAATTTCATGTATAGCTTTCATGTATTCATTAGGATTTGGTAATGATAATAGAAAAGAAGTGTGTTCTATTGAGAAAGGGTTTATATCTATACCAATAAATCTTCGGGATAAGGCATGAGTTTCAATACTTATTAGGCCAGAACCTAAAAAAGGGTCAAGAACAATATCACCTTTATTTGTACAGTTCTGTATAAAGTAAGATAGGCTTTCAGAAGGCTTTTTACCCCAATATTTATGAAAAGCATATATACCTTTATATGTTTCAGGGTTTGAGATACTCTCAATTGTCTTTGATTCTATGTCAAAGTGGCGGGTGTGGCCTTTGTCTTTAAGATCATCTATCTTTTCATGGTCAGACCTTGCCTGTTCTCCGCAAAAATCATGCACTCTTCTGCCATAGCCGCCATCATAATACTTTCCACCATACAGTATTTTCTCTCCGCACACGCAGCATTCATGCATGGTTCGGCATGTCCTTATTGGGTATTCCCATACCTGCTTTTCTTCCATACGCTCCTCCTGCGGGGTTTTTGGTTAGGCTTCCTTCTTCTCGTCTGCAATCCCGAGTTCTTCCTTCGTTGCCTTCCTGATTTAGTCCATTGCGTTCCGTTGGGTGCGGATAGGGTGCATTCATCGGACCTGCCCGATGAGTTCCATGATGCCGCCCCTTGAGCTTGTCATGTACCAATTTTGGTACGGATACCTGAAGTTGCTTAGTCTTCCCTGGTCGAGCCATTGCATGACCTCTCACATTCCTTAATATAGTCGATTACGGCCTCACTCCATCCGTCAATATGCGTCCATGCGCCGTATCGTGCAGTACAGTGGGGTCATGCTGGCCTCAGTCGGTCATAGGACACGCTTTCAGTTCACTCATGGCTTGCCTCCTGTTTCAGATCCCACACCTGTCGGACAATCGGATATGACAGGGCGAAATCGGATACCTCTATGCCGTCCAAGATCATCTGTATCCATTCAAGGATCGCGCCTTGCACGATGTAGGCATTTTCGAGTTCACGCATCTTGGGATCTTTGGACGGTGGTGTTCCCCTCAGCCTCCCCGGACACGCCGGGTTGAGACACTTTCCATCGGTTAGTTTATGGCCGCAGTATTGGCAGATCATATTCCCTCCTCTTCGGAGCCGTTAAATTCCGATGGACTAACCGAGAGAAACGGAAGGCCACCAAGCCAAGCGCTTAACTGCTCGTCGTCACTCATGCCAAGGTCCATTTCCATCAGTTCGTCCGGGCAGAACGTCGCAGCCACGATAGTATCTCCATAGAACCTTTCTAGTTCGAGCCAAAGCAGCCTTCCAGGGATTCCCCATAGTCCTACTACGCGATAGTGGTATCCATTAAACGCCAATACTGTTGGGTATTCATCTCCATTTGGAACAATTTTGATGTGGCCGGTCTCTGGGCAAGACCGGTCATATTTCCATCCATTCATCGCTTTCACAACTTGCGGACAATTACCGGTAATGTGAAATCCGCCACAATAGAAGCAATGAATTTCGTACTCTTTCTTTTGTGTTCCAAGCCAACGTTTTTCTTTCATGTTTAATTCTCCTAAACCCATAGATTATTTATGTGTTTTGAGTAATCATGGCAGCGATACGCTCTGCTGCACAACCCGCATCGTGGCTACCGTACCAATGTCCACATCTCGCGCATATTCTGTCTTCGTCCACGCGCTTTGGCTTGTTCGTGGCGAAAAATAGGTTTGGAAAACCAGAAATGTTCGCAAGCTGCTCTGCACACACACAACAATATGTTTCGCCGCCGAAGCGATATGCTAATGCCTTCATTCTTCATCCTCCTTAATCCATTCACCGCCTACCAGCTCCGGCATCCATCCGTACTTCTCTGTATCTGGAAACTGAAATGCCTGAGCATCCTCGGGCAAGATAATATCGTCTGTTTTATAGACGTACTCAGCCACGACCCCATTGAAATCTGTCATCGCTTTTCGCCAGATAAGCCGGATTTTGAGCTTCATGCCGGACCTCCCGTCATCTGGTGACATTCGCTGCATTCAAGCGGCACCTGTGGATAGGTAGACTCGATCGGGATTTCCACAACACCCCGCCATGCGTGGCCACATGCGTGGCATATGCACGGCCCTTGCCACCAGTGCGTTTCGGACGAAAACCCGCCCGCTGTTCTGATCGTCTGGCGAAGCTCGTGGTACAGGTCCATGTCATCCTGGTTAAAATCGCACGCGGCCATGCACTCTTCCATCCACAACAGTAGCTTTTGGGCGACCTTGAGGAGCGGTGGAGCGGCGCATATCAACATGGCATTTTCAATCTTGTAATCGCGTGGTTCGAGATTGCATATAGCGCGTTCTCGGTGTGGACTTACGATAACACCGTAGTCGTCCGTCCAGGGCTGTTCTGTGGCGTTATAGACCAGCATTGTGGGATCTGTTTTGATCATAAAGAACCTCCTTTGGGGTGCAAAGGACTTCAAACAACTTTGCTCCGCAGTATTGGCAGATCATGATTCCTCCTTCCTCTCAAAAAACTTGTACCCGCACACGCACACCAGGTCCGGTGCGAGATAGCCAGCTACCGCCTTGCCGCACTTCGGGCAGGCGACTATTCCGCAGGGTAGGCCGGATTCTTTGGCTATTTCGGACCATGTTTTCACTTCACCCTCCGCAATCTTCGTACCGGAACCTTGATATACTCCAGGTCACGGAGCATCTTGGCTATCCTGCGCCATTCGTCCAGCCTTTCCTGCCGCTCGCTGGCCTTCTCTTCCTGCTCCTGCTCCTGGAACCATTCGGATAGGGTGGTCATCTCATACGCTCCTTTCTATTTGGTCTTCCATCCTCAACGCCGTGAAATACCGACACCATCCCGCCATGTCCTTGGGCAACCGCACCTGCTCCTGGTAGGTCTTGCACTTTCGGTGACAGCATCTTGACTGACAGATGGCCGTGCAGGTGCGAAAACCGTTTGGGCAGGGGAAGAAGGTCATGCGGCCTTTCTCTCTGCGTTGAACGCTTCCGCTATCTTGTCGCATTCTTTCTCCGTGAGCTTATCGAGATCGGCAGCGTCCTTGAGTGTCTTCTTGATTCCGACATGGGCTGCGTACCTGTTGATTGCCTCGTATGCTGTGGCGCGGTTCGCGGCATCGTCCTCATCCTTAGACATCCAGAACTTGAAAATATCAGCAAAAAGTTTCTTCCCCACGGATGGAGTTTCCTCTTTCTTGCTGTCTAGCTTTTCCTTGAGAGTATTGACCTGATTGCCCTTGGGCTTGCTGTTCGCGGCCTCTCCCTTTCCGTGCTCATTCGTGGCATCGGAATCCTTGGTGTCGTCAATCAGGAACAGGCCATTGAGCGCATACTTACGGGCATACGAACTCGCGGCCCCGGTAATCTGGCTGGAATCCATTCCCTTCTTTTCTGCTTCCTCGCGGGCATAGGCCGTAACGCTCACAGCATCGTCCCCGTTGCGAAGGGTGGCCGTTGCCTTGATGTAGTACCTGTCACCGATCAGCACCATCTCATCGCTGATATACAGGACTGTCCCATTGAGAAACGGCTTCACGGCCTCAAGGATATCTTCGCACGAGCGATACTTATACTTCCCAAAGGCATTGAACTGGCTCTTGGGAGCCTTCATCTCCTTTTGAATTTTTGATAAGACTTCAAACAATGCACTCATATCATCCTCCTATCATTAGTCATCGCTTACCTCCCGATATGGATTGTATTTGCAGAACGCTCTCACCGGGCAGTATCCCTCACAGCGGATGTATTGTCCGGGGCGTTCCTCGATCCGGTATTCCGACTGATCCCCCTTGGCACCGATATATTTCCGTGCCGTTTCTTCATCATTGAATACCCTGACCGCCTTTTTCCCCCTGCCCTTCATGACCGCCCAGGTGGTCGGCCTTGCCCACCGCTCCTCGTCCGTGCAGGCCGTGGGTATCACAACGCCATCGTCCACGCTCTTGAACAGATTGATTCTTCCCAGGACATATGCCTCCTGTTCCCCGGTAGACCATTTCCTCACATTGAGCGTGTGGAACGGTATCTTGGGATAATTCCTGTCATAAAGAGCCTTCGACCGCATCCAGTCACGCAAGATTGCGTGTATGCGAAGGTGCTTCACATCGAACCCGTAGCGGGTGAACATGAAGGCATAGATGTTGAGTTGGCGCTCCCACTCAATCTTTGCGCCCAGGAGGAAGGCATAGACGGATGTCACCTTGTAGTCTTCAATCGCATGGTCGATGTAAATATCCGGGGTGCCGGTCATTACCAGTGAGCATCCGTCTATGCCGTATCGTAGCTGCTCTTCCGCGAGGGCATTGAGAATATCACCCGCTTTCTGGAGCACGGCATGACAAGCAGAACCCAGGAGAGCCCAAAGCCTGTCCGATGCATCCTCTTCCAACTCATCCCAATGACGCATTTTCAGGAAGCGAATGAGCGGGTTGTTTATAAGCTCTGTTGGATGATATACATGGGGCTCGGGCTTGCGTGTCATACCGGACACCGCCTGATAAATGGCAGGGGGCAGGTCGTAATGGTTCGTCAGCCTCATGGCCTGCTCCCCGCCTGTTCCATAGCCGCCAGCCATTCCGGGTCGGCGTGTTCCATAAGAAATGCGTCAAATTCCTCGTCCGTCAATTCATCGTAATCAATCATAACCCCTCCCGATCCCCCGGTATCTCCCGGGGAAGGGTCCGATTGAAATCCTTCCAGAGCTTACGGATCTCCCGGCCCGCAATGACCACCATGAAAAGACCGCCGATGATCATGGGCCAGGGACCGACTGCCTGGATGCCTGCCGCTATGGGGATGATGGAGAGGTTTAGGAGGGTCAGCATCCCACACCTCCCGCCGCCAGCATGCGGTCTTCCTGCTGCTCTTCCCACACATCCCCCGCCCTGGTTATGCATTCCTCCCGGTAGGCCGTGTGGAGCTTGTCCTGGATGCACATGGCGAACTGCTGGTCCTTCTCGTAGCGGTCACAGATGAACTCGCTCACGGCGCTGTCGTGATCCGGGCAGTCCATTTCATCGACCTCGAAATAGTTATCGTAGAGCTCACATTTGCAAGTGATTTTGAGATTGTAATAGGTTATGGTCAGGTACATGCTTACCTCCCTACGGCCTGCTTGCCGTGTTCCAATTCAAAAACCTTGTCGCACAGGCGGTCATTGTCCCTGCCCATGCGGTCGGCCTCGCGCATCACCTCCCGCAGCTCCCACTCCATCCGGCAGACCGGGCAGGAGTCCTCCTCGTACACGACTATGAAACTGTTGTGGTCTGTGCAGGTTTTCATAACCCCTCCCCTTACCGCTGCCCCAACGGGACAGCCTCATACCGGCCATTGAAGCCGAGAATACTTGTGATATCCTTGTAATACCGCATGTTCTTTTTCGCCCTTTCCGTTGTCAGGCGACTCGGGCGCTCGTCGGATTCGGGAATCGGGACTTCGATTGCGTCAAATAGGTCCTGCTTGGTTGGTTCTGCCTTCTGTGCCATATTGCCCTCCTTGAATCATTGGATGGTTACATTCTCGGACAAAAAACAAATTAAGTCAAGAAGAATTTTACACCGGCTGAAATCATTCAAACTGAAGTCGAATGAGAGGGGCCATGTTCCTGTTAAAAAATTCTTGACAAAATTGGAAAGCATGCGTAGTAAGGAGGTATGAGACTGAACACATTGCTTATCGAGAGAATCAGAAAAAAGAACCGTTGGACAAAAAAAGATCTGGCAATCAAGTTGGGCATGACTCGGCAAAACCTTTATATCATTTGCAGAAAGGGTAACGTTGATTTAATAAAATTGAACCGTATTGCAAATGTCCTTGGTGTCTCTGAGGATTCCTTATTGTTGGGGGATGATCATGATGCTGGATCTACTTAATAAGATAGCATCCATGGAATTTCCACGCATCCAGAAACAGAACGAGAAGCTGGTTCGTAAGTATATGGCCGAAAGCAGGGCAACGCCGATGGATCAGCAGGATTTGGCCGAAGAGATTGGCATCGACGACATATGTAAAATAGCCCCTAACAGGGAAACCTCCTTGAAGTTGCCGGGGACGCAATGTCTCCGGCCTTTTTTCAACCAGGAGACATGATGAATCAGCTTGTACACTTTGAGAACGCGAAGCGAGAATTGCAGCTTGCAACCAATGTTGACGAGGTAAAAGACCTGCGTGATAAGGCCGAAGCGCTCCGTCTTTACATGAAGCAAGCCGGTGAATCCCTCCAGATGCAAAACCAATGCGCTGAAATCAAGGTGAGGGCCGAGAGAAGGGCCGGGGAATTGCTGAAGGTCACCACGGTTAAGGGTGGGGAACGCCATAAGTTGCTAGATGGAACTTGTGAGCGTGTTTCAAAACTCGAAGACATTGGCATCAGTAAATCTCAATCCTCTCGCTGGCAGGCCATAGCGGATATACCGGAGCCGGTGTTCGAGGAGCATATCGCAAGGGCTAAGGAGGCGGGAGAGCTTACCAGTTCGGGGCTTTTGAAGTTGTCGAAAAAACTCAGGGTGTTTAACAGACACGAGTCTACTCCAGAACTTGAAACTTGCGCCATTGATGATTTATCCTCACTCGTGGCTTCCGGTAAAAGGTTTGGGTGCATCTATGCAGACCCACCCTGGAAGTACGACAACCAAGCCACAAGAGCATCGACCGATAATCACTATTCCACCATGTCCGTTGACGATATCGCCGCTCTCCCGGTCAAAGAGCTTGCGGACGAGCAGGCACACCTTCACCTATGGACAACCAATGCGTTTCTTTTTGAATGCCCGAAAATCCTTGATGCCTGGGGATTCGAGTACAAGGGTGTTTTCCTGTGGGTGAAGCCGCAGATGGGCATAGGCAACTACTGGCGGGTATCCCATGAGTTTTTAATCCTCGGTGTTCGGGGGAAGCTCGGCTTCAGGGACCATTCACAAATGAGTTGGCTTCAGGCCGAACGCACACGCCACAGCTCAAAACCTGAATCGGTGCGGGGAATTATCGAGAAAGTAAGTCCGGGTCCATACCTGGAGTTGTTTGGAAGAAAAACCTGCGATGGATGGGTCACATGGGGAAACGAGATAGAAAGAACTTTGTTTAATGAGAAGGCGTTTGTGAATGAATGCGTTTAACCATGCATGCTTAGTTGAGACAAGGGCAATGGAAGATATCGTGCCCTTCCTGAAAAGAATATCTCTTGATGGGCGGTATGTGCTCACGAATAAGGGGAACCTGTCGCAAGAACTTCAAAAGATGGTAGGCGATGCCGTGCTTAATTCCCATGACGGAAGAATATGGGGAGTTGAAATCAAGGCCGAGGAATCGGACAGGCACGGCAACTTCTTTTTCGAGACATGGAGTAACAGAAAGCGCTTCACCCCTGGATGGATGTTCACACTCAGGGCCGACATCCTGCTTTATTACTTCATCAAGGAAAGGCTGCTCTACTCAATTGATTTCTTCAAGCTGCGCTCATGGGCATTCATGGATGGGAATATCTACAAGTACCCGGAGAAGCCGCAGGGCAAGTACAGCCAGTTAAATGATACCTGGGGCCGCTGCGTGCCCATTATCGCAATCGAGAAAGAGGTTGGATTTAGAAAATACAATCTCGCAGAACAGGCTGATGACAGCCGTTCTGATAACCCTCCTTCGTGCGGGGCGTCCATCGGGGGCGTCCCGCGTTTTATGGGGGTGAGGTGATGGATAGGTCAACATTAAGGCAGGAATCATTATTTTCCGAATTATCGGTTAAGCAAGGCGATATTGTTTACACACCCGCTGCAGTTGCCAGTGACATCGTAAGCTATTTTAATCCGTCCGGTAAATGCCTGGATCCTTGCAAGGGCGATGGGGTCTTTTTAAGATATCTCCCGTTAGATTCTGACTGGTGCGAGATAAGAGAAGGAAAAGACTTTTTCGCATACAATCAGAGCGTTGATTGGATTATCGGGAACCCTCCATACAGCATATTCGTTGACTTTCTAAGGCATAGTTTTTCTATAGCGTCAAACGTGGTTTATCTTGTCCCTACCAATAAAATCTTTCAGTCTTTCAAGGTCATGGATCAGATCAAAGAATACGGTGGCATTCATACGATGCTGGTTTATGGGGCGGGGTGGAATATCGGGATGCCGTTCGGTTTCTCGGTAGGAGCTTTCTACTTCAAAAAGAATCACTCATTGGGAACAAATATCATTTTTCGGAGGCTATTCTTATGACCCACATACAACCGCCACACCTGCCGGAGCACCGCGATCTGCTGGACTGCATTATCCTCATGATCCTGTTCATCATTTTGCTCTACGTCCTGCCGCTGGAGGCCGCCGAGGTCTGGTTCAAGCGCCAGCCGGGGGATAGATACTCATGTACCGTGACGACCGCCGGGGTGTCGCCTATTGAGCACTACATCCCGGATGGGGCGGTGATCGCGGTGAGGGATGGAGGGGTGCTGGTGATTTTGACGGAGGGGGAGAGATGATGCACAGACGCAGGCTGTATGACAAGTACCTGGAGTACGAGCGCAGGAAAGCGGCATTACCGCCCATGAGTTCGCAGGAATATGAGGCGGCTATCCGGGAGATTTGCAGGGAGTTGGGTATTTGATGAGGTGGGCATGACCAATCTTGAGGCTGCACTGTCATATTTACAGCAGGGGCTTTCGGTTGTACCGATGGGTAAGGGTAAACGTCCTCTTGTACCGTGGAAACAATACCAGGAAAGACTACCTACCGAGGACGAGGTGCGCGGATTCTGGAAACTGCACCCGGAGGCTGGTGTCGGGTTTGTAACTGGCAAAGTGTCGGGCATTAGTGTTGTCGATTTTGATCTGTATAAAGAGGGGGCCGTACAGATACCCGAATGCCTTAATAAAACCGAAACCCCCACGGCAAGCACACCACGAGGCGGAAGGCACTATTACTTCACCTACGACCCCAGGCTTGAGCAGGGGGCTGATAAGGCAAGTGATGGCAAGGGTCTGGATGTCCGGAATGACGGCGGATGCATCATGGCCCCCCCCACGGTCAACGGTGCCGGACGTTATGAATGGATAATCCCCTTCTCGCGTGATTACCTAGCATGTGTACCTGATGATTTGCTTTTATTATTAAATAAGCATTTATATAATTGCAATAACAGTGCCAACAATTCTAATCCGCAACAAAGCGCAACAAACGCAACAAACATAACACTCTCTTTCGATGAAGGAAAGCGTGATGAATCGCTCTTCCATGTTGCGCATTCGTTGCTCAAGGGTGGAATGAGCCCTGCTAATGCAATGAAATGCATAGAGATTTTGGCAAGAAATTGTAATCCTCCATTTCCCATGCATGAGGCAAGGGCTAAATTAGAGTCGGCGATGAGCCGTATAAATTCCAAAAATCGCAACCTCACGGCGGAGATTCGGGAGTGGGTGAGCGTAACATTTGGTAACTTTAGCGCAACATCGGCGTATCATGACCTAACAATCGTAACATCGGAGGATAAGGCAAAGGCCAGGGTCATATTCAGCAGACTTGTCGATGAGGGATTGATAGAGCGAGTAGAGGGAAAAAACGGCTGGTATCGCAGGTTTGAGAATCAGCTTGAGGATATCGACTATCTGAATGCATCTCTTGAAACCGTAGATGTAAAGATGCCGCTCGGCATTGACGAGCTTGTGGAAATCATGCCGGGCAACATCATCCTTCTGGCCGGTGAGCCGAACAGCGGCAAGACATCCTTTCTTTTCAACTTCGTTAAGATGAACATGCACAAGTTTCATATCCGCTACCTCAACTCCGAGATGAGCCCTGAAGAGCTGAAGAAGAGATTGATGAATTTCGACGATGTAAAGATCACCGACTGGAGGTGGAAAATTCAGACATGCCACGGGGATTTCCACAAGTACATCACCCCAGGCAAGGGTAATATCAACATCATAGACTATCTCGAAATATACTCGGATTTCTGGGAAATAGGCAAGTTCATCAACGACATACACAAGAATCTTGATGGTGCTGTTGCCGTTATAGCCATTCAGAAGAACCCCGGCACAAACACTGGACTCGGTGGATTCAGAACTCTTGAGAAGCCTAGGCTTGCACTCGCTATCAGCCACGGACGTATGGACATCGTGAAGGCGAAGAACTGGAAGACTCCCGAGAACCCGAACCGGAAGCACTGCGAGTTCAAGATTCTCAAGGGCGGCCATATGTACGCCACTTCGGTGTGGAAGAGGGATTAATGAGCTTCACCTTCAGGTGCATAGATGGAGAAGCAACGCTCAGTGAGCGAGATTATGAGAGGTGGAAATATGTCTTCAGCGGCTTGGACTTGGATAATGCGCTCAGATACATCTCGGAAAACAGTTATCGCAGGCCGTGGATGCGGAAAAAAGGATGGTTTTATCAGCTATCGGGAGTACTACACAAACTCGAAAAAGGAGAAATAACAATGGCATTTGAACAAAGAGACAATTCAGGAAGCCTTTTCAGGAACGAGAAGAAGACCCAGGACAACCACCCCGACTACACCGGAAATGCCCTTGTGGATGGTGTACCCAAGAGGTTAGCGGCGTGGATCAAGACCGCCAAGAGCGGGATGAAATATATGTCCCTCTCAATCAAGGACAACGAGGAAAGACCCAAGCCCATAAATTCGGCAGAGGATGACGGATATAGCGGGCCACCGCAGGGCGGGAATCCTGAGTATGGGGACGTGCCGTTCTAGAATCATCAACAATAACAAGGAGATATGATGAAGAAGAGTGACAAATCGAAAGAGGAGGGCGGCATGAGGCTGACATGGGCGCAGGTTCAGCAGGTCCATCGGTGGGATAAGAACACGAACTACACCATCGCTGAGATGGCACGGAAGCTCGACTGCCCGAGCGTGTGGGTAGTTTGGGCACTGGAGGGAAAATAATGGAGGCATGGAAATTCAATCGGGAAGGTAATTTCACGACACAGTTCAATAATCGTGAGCGATGTTTCTGGATGGTGTGGGGGCCTGATTTTGGGCCAGCAAGCAAGCGTCATTTATCAGCTATGGACGCGAGGCTGGAGGCGCAGAGGTTGGCCGAGGAGAATCCTGGCCACAGGTACTACGTTTTTATGTCTGATTCATCCTTTGAGGTAGCCGGGAAAAAGGCAACGATCTTCCAAGGGAGCGGTATTCCTAATGATTCGTGGGGATATTAGTAATGCGCTGGACAGAAGAGCAGTACGAATCATTCAGGCAGGGCCAGGGGAAGAAGACCCACCCCGCACCCGTGAAGAAGCGGGATGGAATGAACAAGACCGAAGCCGCGTATGGCGAACACCTTGAAATGCTCAAAAAGGCCGGTGAGATTGTGGATTACCGCTTTGAGCCGCTGAAGCTGAGGCTCGCGGACAAGACGTATTACAATCCCGATTACCTGGTTATCTACCCCAGCCATTTCGAGATTCACGAGGTTAAAGGGTTCTGGCGGGATGATGCGCGGGTCAAGATTAAGGTCGCGGCAGAAATGTTCCCGTGGTTTCTGTTCAGGGCTATTCAGCGGGACGGCAAGGGATGGAGATATGAAGAATTTTAGAGAAAAACTCTACACGCGCCAAGGCAGCCGGTTCGTCCCGGTCCATGAGTGCCGGTATTTCGACGTGCTGCCCGAAGGCGCATGGCTCGTAATTGTTGGCACGGGGAATACGGCAATCAGGCGGGTGCTCAATCCCGCGTATGCCGAGTTGGAAGCGGCGATGAGAACCGCCGAGGACGCGATGTGCACGGCGATGCTGGAAGCGTCAAAACTCAGGCCGATGAAGCAGGAGATGAGCGATAAAGAACGGCGCGCATGGGGGGCATACAAGGAGATTATGGGCGACGACATCCCCAGGTATTTGGGTGAGTATGCGTCAGTACAGGAGATTGTACAGGCAGGGCTTGACGCGATTAGGGGATGTAATCGTGTCGGGAAGTGAAGCGAAAGGAGAATGAATATGTCGGCAAATCATCGACATAGGGAGCGGATATGACAAAGCGCAAGGATACCCCGGAAGTGGCACCGGAAGAGGGGGCAAACATAGCGGCAGCAGACGCACTCATGGGGATTTTTGGATACGAGCGGAAGGAAACATATTACGCCCTGTGTGATGCGGTCTGGGAAATGGGCCTCGCGCAGTCCAGAGGGCAGGCAAAACGGTTGTGTATACAGGGCGCAATCACGGTCAACGGCAAGCTGGAGCGCGATCCGTGGCGGTCGGTTTGCCGGTTTGATGAGGTCGAGAAATGCTAAAATTGTATAAAGGCATAAGTAGCAATGAACCGGGCATAATTGATAGCGATTTGGCTAAATTTCTGGGCCTGGGAACAAAGCGCATTAATGAGACCGCAAGGCGAAACTTATTTGATGGTCAGCAGCTAAGATATCAGATATCAGATAGCGATTTCAATTCCATCAAGAGCCGAGTTCGTGGGGGTAGAAGGTATACGCCATTTGTTTACACATTTCGTGGTGTAGTCATGGTTATAAGTAGGCTTAGACTGAATCTTGGTGAACAACACAGGGCCACCATTCTTCGGGTTTTTAACGAGGATAGCTTCCCAATAATTGATTATGGTGAGGGTAGGCCGGAGGAGCATATCATTGGGTCCATAAAAACAGCCCTTAACGGCATTTGGGATCTCCACATCCATTATCCGGTAAAAACCCATGCGGGGAGAATGTATTTTCTGGATGCGTATATCCCAAGCATGAATATTGCCATCGAGGTTGATGAAAACCACCACGCTTACAAAAAGAAAAGAGATGCGCTTAGACAAGAAGAAATAGAGAAAAGCATTGGCTGCAGGTTTGTCCGATTCTCTGAGGCCGACACGGTATGCCAGTGCATAAACATGATTTTAAGAGAAATAATCGGCACTAATCAACGCCTAAATTGCGACCACAAAGGGGGATGAGGATGTTGTGCTACAGAGGCATAACTTTTTGCCCGTACTACATGGATTGCGAAGAGGGCAACGACTGCCCACGGGCACTGAAGCCGCATATCATCGGTAAGGCGGCAGAAGCGGGGCTGGATATATCGGCATACTTGGACAGGCCGGAGTGTTTCGCGGCCATCCGAAAGCCGGTGAGCGGACAAACGAAAGGGGATGGGAATGGATCACATGAAAGAAAACTGGCAAAAATTTTCTGAGGAAATGGTGGAGCATATCGGCGCACAGCAGGGGAAATACAGGATCAACGAGTCAACCGAGGTCGCTGACCTCCTCCCGGCTGAGTGGGCCGTGGGGGATGCAATGAAATACGTCTACGAGGTCATAGGCTGGTGCAATGACCGGGAAATCAGGGATAAGGCCGTGCCGAGACAGATGAGCAAGGAGAACATCATGAAGGCCGCTCATTGTTTGCAGATCGCATGGACCAAGTTGGGGGAGTGAGATGTCAAAGGCCGACATCGTAAAGGCCGCGATCAGGCGGTTTCATCACCTTCCGGCACTCACGATATCGCGGTACATCCTGCACTCATACGGCGATCAGTTTGATAATGACCTTGAGCTCATCCGGTCCAGAGTGCGGTACTATTTAGGCAAAAACGGCGATCATAACCGGAAAGAAATCGCCAGCAAGGAACTGTTCCGCGAGGGAAAAAAGGCTAAAATGCCGCAAACCTGGAGGATGATTCGCAAGCCGTACATCCTGCCCCCCGGCCTGTGGCTGACCCTGTTTGATGTGCATGCGCCATTCCATGAGCCGAAGCCCCTGGATGCCGCCATCAGATACGGGCAGGCGGAGAAGGTTGATGGTATTCTCCTGGGCGGGGATATATGGGATTGTGCGTCTGTGTCGCACTGGCCGCAGACGAGACGGGATTTCAACAAGGAAACTGAGCTTTTCCTTGATTTTCTAAATCTCCTGCGCGGCGAATTTCCGGGGAAGAAGATTGTCTACAAGCCCGGAAACCACGAATACAGGCTCCCGAGATATTTTGTCAGTAAAGCCCCGGAGTTAATAGGTTCACCCCTAGCAGCGATGGAAACCGTTATCGGTTTCGAGGAAATGGGCATTGATTTCTTGGACTATTTCCAGATTGTTCAGGCCGGGAAGCTGCCAATACTCCACGGACATGAGGTCGGCAGGATCGACAGGAGCGTGAACCCGGCAAGAGGGCTGTTTCTGAGAACCAAGAGCTTTGCCGCCTGCGGTCATTGCCATACTACCAGCCAGCACAACGAGCGGAACATCAAGGGGGAGATCCTAACAACATGGTCATTCGGGTGTTTGTGCGACCTGAGCCCGGAATACAGTCCATACGGAAACCGATGGAACTGGGGGTTCGGAATGGTAAACGTGCAAAAAAACGGAGATTTCGAGGTCGTTAACCGGCGCATACTGCCAAGCGGGCAGGTAGTATAACGCACTCCCCGCACGGTAACTTGACATCCTCCCCTCCCTAAAGGAAGGGGATTCCCGGTATCGCTATCGGGAACTTTCTGCTTCGTAGAGAATTGCCAATGTCTCAAAGAGACACAGGGCTTACATTCTCTCCACAGACTGTAACGGCAAGTCCTGCCGCCAATATGTTTCTGGCCGCGTTTATGTCGCGGTCATGGTTGGTGTTGCACTCAGGACACGTCCACTGTCTTTTGAACAGTGGCATCTTGGCTTCTACGTGTCCGCAATTCGAGCAGCGTTTGCTCGATGGGTACCACCTGTCTATCCTTATCAGCTCGCGCCCGTACCAGTGGGCTTTATACTCAAGCTGTCGCAAAAATTCCGACCAGCTTGCGTCTGAGATGGATTTAGACAGATGGCGGTTTTTCTGCATGTTCTTTACCGACAATGTTTCAACCGCGATAGCTTGGTTCTCGCGTATCAAACGGGTTGAAAGCTTATGCAGAAAATCCTTGCGCGTGTCTGCGATCTTTGCATGTAAACGCGCTACTTTCTTGCGTGCTTTGGCGCGGTTGTTTGAGCCTTTTTGCTTCTTGCTAAGGCGGCGCTGCAACACACCCAGGCGCTTTTCGTATCTGCGCAGGGTATTGGGTGCTGCAATTTTTTCGCCATTTGAGAGCACGGCAAAATGGCTCAAACCCAGATCGATACCGACCTTACTCTTGACCGCTGGCTTTGGCGCTACGCAGTCCTCGCACAGAAGCGATACGAAGTATCTGCCTGCAGGGTCTTTGCTTACGCTGACGGTGGATACCTTCGCTGCCTTGGGGATAGTGCGCGACCAGCGGATGTTGAGCGGTTCTTTCATCTTTGCAAGATAGAGAACCTTCCCGTCCCAGCGAAACGCGCTCGCAGCATAGGTCGCGCTCTGGCGTCCGTGCTTGGACTTGAACGAAGGATACTGCGCCCGTTTTGCAAAGAAGTTATTGAACGCAGTTTGCAGATGGCGAAGCGCCTGCTGGATCGGGACAGAAGACACTTCCCCGAGCCAGGCGTACTGCGGATCTTTCTTGAGCGCAGTAAGTAAAGCAGATGTGTCGTGGTATCCAACCTTTTCACTGCGCTGGAACCATGCGTCAGTACGCACACGCAACATGTAGTTATATACAAAGCGAGCACACCCGAACGTCTGTGCAAGAACCTGCTCCTGCTCAGGTGTGGGGTAGAATCGAAATTTATATGCTCGCTTGATATTCATGGTTTACATGATATATTATTTACGTGTAAGGTGCAAGTGTTTAGAACCTCAAAACCAAACCCATGACTGCTGTTGCAGTCTGCACCTTATATCCCCGCCCTGAAGGACCGGGTTTTACGGTGCACGGTAACATATCGGATGTTAGTGTGCAAAAAATAGTTAAGGTTTGGGAAAGAGGGGCATGATCGCCCCCTTTTTGGTTGCGGATGGTTGCGGATAGCATTAGCCCCTCCGAGCGTACAACTCAGCAGCCGTGGCGAGTATGTCCCGCTTGTACGATACCGCTCCTTGGCATCCCATGTATCGGCCTAATGCCTCATCGAGTGATTTACTCCTGTCAATGTACTCCCGCAGGATAGCACAGCCGATGCCCACGTTGACCGGGATATGATATAGCTCAGAGGGTGTGTACGATTTGCACTTATCCTTGTGCGCTCTCGGATTGACCTGCATGAGCCCGACACAATCAGCCTTCGATTTTGCCCACGGGAGAAACGAGCTCTCCCTTGCGATGAGGGCGACAACTAACTCCGCATCGAGCCCGTGCTCCAGGCAGGCCATGTCAATATGGTAGGCGATCAGATCCACCATGCCGGGGTCGATATCGGGCCTGAGATAGCGGATATAATCAGCCGTGCGGGTGTCCAGGACGTAGACCGGCTTGTCGCGCTGGTTTATCGCGTAGGCCGAACCACCGAGGATTCCTAGTATGATGAGCGCAGAGATAAACCATCTCATGCGGCTACCGTCCGCAGGCTCGCCAGCCGGTCGATAAACTCGGATTCAGTACGTGCGCCGAACGTGGTTTTGAAAGAGCCCGAGGTATCGTTGAATAAAAAGCAGGCAATGTTTCCTTTTTCATCCATTTGCGGCCCGATACATCTGCACTGGTGTTTTACCGCCAGATATGCCGCGTATTCCATGTCCATCATGATTCATCTCTCCTTTCGTTTGTGGTAATCTTGTTCTCCCCTCCCCGGACCTGTGATCTCGTCCATCACAGGGGGCATCTCCTGCCCGACACCGGGGAGGGGTTTGTGTCTATTTTCCCTCTCCTCTTTTGATCGCCTCAACCATAAGCCGGTAGACCGGGCCGCTCTCCTGCTCATCATTGCCGAGGCCGTGCTTGTCCCAGAGCCGCTTGATTTCTGTTAGAGCATAGAGCATATCCGGGGCAGCATTGCCGTGGGCAAGCCAGCTGTCCAGTAGGTCGCAGAGGAGTTGATTGATCGAGATGCCCCGGCGTGTGGTCTCGACCCTGAGATTGTTCCACCACGCCTCATCTCGGTACTGCTCCCAGGAGAACAGGTACGATTTTTTCCTTTGTGCCATTTAAGCCTCCTGGCCGGCTTCGCCCCCGGCCTTGGGCGTGTTGGTTATGCCCACTTTGCCTGATCGTATTCGGGCAGGGCTCTTATGATATCGCTGGCAATATGGTTCTTGATTTCCTCCATCAACTTGTAGAGGTTCCATTTCGGAACATCGCCTTCCGCGCACTGGTAGAGCAGGCACTGCAAGGATTTGTAAACAGCAACCTTGCTTCCTGTTTTGATGTTCGTCCGATACTTGTACGTGATTTCATTGCTCTCATTGTATCGAGCGTCAACAGCGGCCACGTTCATTCTGTGCAGATCCAGGGCGAACTCTGCGCGCGTCTCGGGATCGTTGATATCAATCTTCTTGTAGCGGGTTATGAATGTATTGAGATCACGATCCATGTAAAAGAATGTCACGATCCGATCTATTGTGTCATTGTCCACTATATATGCACTCATGCTACGCCTCCTATTAAAGAACTTCCTCGTAATCATCATCCGTATCAAAATAGAACTCGCCCACCTTGTTCCCGTTGATGTCGCGCAGCTTGCCCGATGTCTCTCCGTTTCGGATTTTCCTTGCAACGGTTTCGAGAATCCGTGCAACTTCACTGGACACATCGCCCTCAAATGCCGCATTTTCTGTTTTCATCGTAATTCTGAACATACTTTAAGCCCTCCTTTTATTGTCTAACCCTTATCCCACCCGCCCCTGAATCAAGAGCGGGAGGGGAGAGGCTAGAGGGTTAAATGCCCACCACGAAGCCCAAGTGGCGGAAAACTGCCATCTTGCGGACACTGCCGTCCGCCTGCACCTGCTCGACGCTCTCGCGCCGAGAAAATGCGTAGACCGGGCAGTACCCTTCCCTACGGAGAGCTGTCGCCAGGGACTCCATGAAAAACGGAGCCCCTCCAATCATCACCCGGCATCCAGGCTCGGATACCGGTGAGCACTTGACCAGTTCAACGAGCTGATCAGCCGCTATCCACAGATCCTCTGCCGTGGGCAGCTCATCAAACGTGAGGAGCCGCGCGCACTCTGCGCGGTCCTCAGAGTCTAGGTCCACCACGCCCTGAGCGATTTGCTCAGGGGTGGCGGGATGCTGCGTGAGGTTAACTATTTTTTCCATTTTTCCCTCCTAGTATGGATTTACGCGGACTACCCAATGGTATCCGCGCTTCTCAGACCATGCGGGGTATGCGTGCATATCCCACGGGTCTATGTTCTTTGTGGCTGCATGATATGCGGCCTTACCGCGATCCGATTCTGCCCACGCCTCGATTTCCTTTTTCGTAGGCTTTTTGATATCCTCCCATCCGAGGATTTCCCCGGACGGAGAAAGGATTGCCCTGCGAGCATTTCCTGACATTTTCGCTGCCATCAGTCACCTCCCCTAACGGCACAACGCGCACGGTAGCGCGCTATGGCCGTGTCTTCCACTTCCCGGAGCCCGATTAATTCACCGGACTCCAGCAAGATTTTTGCTCGTCGTCGGGACCGGGCCGGAGACCTGTCCCAGACGACAATATAGTCGCCATGGTCATCCCACGAGGCATCGTGGAACGATCCGTTCCATGATGAACGGACAGCGAAATGACCATCCGTCCGTATTGAGTGGATATCCACCCAATAACCAGTCACGAGGGTGACCCATTTGCCACCCTTCCCGACTGCATTGTCGAGACACCCATATAGCCAGGGCATTTTCGCCCTGACCACTGACCTGGGAAGCGTCTCAAACTTAATCATAATACCCTATACCCTCCTTCTTTTTAGTGATTCATGCCCCTATATATGCACACCATGTGCCACATGAGCATGATAATGATAAGATTGTCCGCAAACTAGCACCAGGAGCCAAAAGAAAATACATACACGGCATTGCAGGAGAACAGGCAAGGGGAATGACCGCTGAAAACAGGGCTGAAAACAATGAAAATGTAAAGAATCCCGACACCCAAAAAGGCAGTATCTAGTAAACAAGCCATTGTACGGGTGTAAAGAAATCCGACAGGGAATAAGGTAAATGGGGCAAATCAGGCAGAGAGCAAGGAAGGGAGCCGATGAATGAGTGTAAGGAATACCGACAGTATGAATACGGAAAGACTATGTATGCAGAGAAATGATAAACGCTGAAATTAGCAGCAAATCGAAGCAATCAAAAGCATATCAGCATATATGATTATATATCAGCCAGCCAGCAGGTTTGATTATTTCTTAAAAGTATGGTAGGGCTTGGAGCCAAGCTTCCAGGCGCGAAGCACACAAGCGGAGCGCCCTACCGATGGTCTGATAGGTCATACCTATATAATTAAGCCAATTATCCCCCAAGACAGATAATCCATCAAACCTTAAACCATGAAGCACAACTTTAATCTTTGTACTTGCAATATGCCCAGAAGTAATACATAGTATTACCACAATGCATAAGGACATCTACCAGGCAATCGAGGACTACTACCGATACAACCGAGATAGATTCGTCTGGTATTTTTCGCAGCGGATAAATTGTGATTATTCGCCCAGAGCCGAAGAAATGACACAAGAGGTGTTCTTGGCACTCCTCCAGGCGGCACAGGAGGAGATACCGCCAAACCGGCTCGATGCTTATGCTTGGGGGATAGCACGCAACAAGCTCAGGATGCTGTATAGGTCAAAGGACTGGCAAACCAGGCGCACACAGATATATGACTCCACACACCCAGTGAGTTATGATGAGGATGCACTATGCAATGCAATCGAGATGCATATCAGGGCAGCATATAATGTGATAGAGCCTGAGATGTACGATATTGTCAGATGGGGAGATGCTGAGAGGTATACTGTTCCCCTCATTCTACCGGGCATCTACATATAAAAAAATGAACAGAACGTTCATTTATTCATTTTCCATGTGTTCTGGCATACTCGGCTCCATCCCATAGGATAGGCACCCTGAACCCTCTGTGATATCTAGTATGATCTCCGCTATTAGCAAACACTTTTAGATTCTCCCACGCATTGTTAGTGGTGTTTCTATCCTCATGATGCACTATATATCCATCTTTCAGGGCATATACGCTGTTTACTTTCTCTCTGGCTTCCCTCATTCCACCGCGCTTGTAAACGTATGGCTGGCCCTTGAGTGTCATACGATCTAACCACGCACAGTAACAGCTCGCATTACAAAAGCTGCGCTTGTTGGCTCTGTGCCTGCACCGCGGGACCATAACCGGCCTACCGCAGTGAGCACATGTTGAATTGATATGCCCATTGGCCTGCTTGGATGTATCCACCCCGGAACGCTTCAGCGCATAATACACGGCCTGCCTGGTGCAACCATAGTGGGCAGCAATGGATATCATGGGCTCAAGGGCCACAGTATACCGATACACAACATCATCCAGGTTATCATCTAGTACATGTTTGCTCATGATTGGTTCCTCCTAGTTGTCATAATAGCACGATAGTTAACATAATGCAAGGTTAACATAAGATGTGTTACCGGATGTTATAGATAATGCCGTTGATTATCAATGAGGTAGAGTGTGGGATGGGTGGACCAGCTCGGGTCAATCAATCGGGGTACGGACGCGATCCTAATGGCCCGGCCCCCCCCCCGGCACCCCCGGCAGGAAGGTGGTCGTCGTACGTACAGTAACAGTACTCCCCTTCTCTGTTCGGTTGCGATCTAGTTTCAGAACAAGATTGATTCCCCGCAGAATTTTTCAAACCCTAATCGCTTAAATCATACCAGGACCCCTGGCGCACCTGCGTATTCGGTCTAATTGGCTTATAGATGGGTTTATTGTAGGTGTCTGTGCGGTCCTTACCGAAGGATGGCCTGTAGGGTTCGGGGTTATTCTTCGGCAATGGGAAGGCCGGATAGATATCCTGCTTGAAGATCATTTCCCTGTTTCCTGTTGAATCGCTTCTGATGCCGTAGTTGCCGTAGTCCTGCCATGTCTCGATGGTGCCGTCCGATCTCATGTGGTGCTGTTGGTATCCTTCCCATATCAGATCTGTGGCGTGAAGTGTAGCGGCGGCGAAGACGAATAGGATGGTGCCGACGAGCTTGTTCATAAAGCCTCCTTTCATTGTAAAGTTAAGCATTAAGTATAGCGTTGCGGTAAGGATCAGTCAACCCTGTTCTCATGCAACAGTATAGTTATGAAAAAAGTTTCGTATTTCTCCGAGCGCCTGAATGACGGGACACTTCAAACACCGAGGCAAATGCTTGATGCGGCGATAGAGTCTCTTCCCGGGCACTACAATAAGGCGGTTCTCGTCCTGCTCAATGACGATGAGGGAGAGTATGACGTGGGATTTTATCAATCCGGCATGAGGATGAGCGAAATTCTCGCGCTTCTTCGTGTTTCCGAGCAAATCTTTCTCGGTGAAATGGGGTTCGTGGCATGACGCGCCGTGAAGGTCCGAATCTCTTCATCATTCGCGTGGAATCCAACCCTGACGGTGCACTGGGTGTCCTGCGGATAGGCGACCGGGTATTCTGCTGGACATTGCAGCCTGACCCGACAGACGAGCATTTTTTCATCCCGGCAGGCGTATATGAATACCGCCGTTTTCACGGCACGAAGTACAAGGACACTTTCGAGGTTCTTGTTTCTGGACATACAGACCTGCTCTTTCACGCCGGAAACGATGAGGAAGACACGAAAGGGTGCATCCTGCTCGGGTCCGACATCGGGTTCGGTGCGGACGGCAGGCGGTGGGTGTGCAAGAGCGGCGCAACGTTTGAGGCGTTCATGAGGCGCATGAAAGATGTAACGCACGGAAGCATAACATTTATCGACGCATGGAAAGGATAGGCGGGCATGGCGAACGGCAACGGATTGCTGAGTATCAAATTGAGCAAGGAACAGTGGGAGCGCATGAGCCCGGCGGAGAAAGAAGAGCATACGTTCTACTGCCTCTGCTATCTCGTGGGCGAAGCGCAGAAAAACAAACTGATAGAGCGCATTCTCACGTTCGCCGGATCGTTTGCCGCTTCGTTGGTGACGCTCATACCGACAATCTGGATCATTCTGCGGATGATTCAGAACAATGGGGGATAGAACATGAAGACCCTGGAAGGCAAGAAAACCTACATCGTGGCCGCGTTGCTGGTGGTCAAGGCGCTGCTGTCTTGGCTGTCCGGCGACGCGACGGTTTCCGAGGCGCTGGACATGATCCTGCTCGGGACGGGGCTCGGCGCATTGAGGGCCGGGATCGGGGGTGCGAAATGAACAAGGACGATCAGAGGCGGTTGAGGAAAATCTATCAGGCGATGGCGGCACCGGAGAGAGCGGCGCTTGAACGGGCGCTCCTCATGAATAAGAAGGATCGCTTCGGGATGATCGCATCCATCGCCGGTCTTTCCGACGAGGAGCAGGAATTTCTGTACAACCTTTCGCAGCTCACGCAGGAAGACATCGACGAGATGATCGCCTATGCTGCCAGGGGCTTCATCATGCGGCTGCTCGGGAGGATCTTCGGGTTCTGATATGGCGCACTTCGGCTCTTACATCTCAACCAGGCAGATCACGGACAAGATATGGCGGCTGAACATGCCGTTGATCTATCAGAGCGACCTCATTAAAGAAAAGATCGTTGTTCCCCGGGGCTTTTACTGCGATGGCGAGAGCGTTCCCCGCATCCCGCTCGTCTACGCCTGTCTGGGCCACACATCTCTTCGTGGCGGGTTTGTCCATGACTTCCTCTATCGCAAGGATGCCTATCCATCCGTAAGCAGAGCCAAGGCCGACGCAATTTACCGGGAGATATCCATCCTGACCGCCCTGGAAGACCTGAAAGCCGAGGGTAAACACGCCACGGTCCTGAGAGTAGCGAAGATCGAGTCCCAGGCATGGAGCAAGTGGGCAGGCGTGAGGGCTGGCGGATGGATGCACTGGAAGAAGAAGACGGTGGATTGGAGGCCGTAATGGGAGACAAAGTACTTGGCGGGGTTAAGAAGAAGGGCAAACCCGGCAGGCCCAAGGGCTCTCTAAACAAGAAGACCCTTCAAATCGAGCTTGGCATCGACCCGAAAGACCTGAACCCGCCCCCGCTGCATGAGAAGGGCACGCCGTGGTCCGAGGAACAGGCCGTTGAGGAGCTTGAGTTCCTGATTCGCTTCCTCGACAACATGGACTACAAGAAGATTTTCTTTGGGCAATGCTTGTCCATCCGGGGATACCGGGATTCCCACCTGTATGAGAATCTTGCGAAGAAGTTCCCGGCATCCTGCCTTCCCTTGTACGATTTTGCCAAGATGATTCAGCAGAACAAGCTGGCGACCATGACGCTTACCAAGCACTACGATTCCAGGTTCGGCGTGTTCGCCATGCAGAACATCTCTCAATGGCGGCAGACGCAGACGCTTGATGTTGCCACGAACGTATCCATCAAGACCAAGGATTACAAGGGGCTTCAGCCCACCATCAACGAGCGGATTCAGAAGGGGAAAAAGGGCAAGTAATGGGCGAAGCCGCATACGAGCTTGAGTACGAGAGCAAGGGCGAGAAACAGGTAAACCTTGAGTACAACCCCGCCCCGACCATCGAGCTTTTCCATGCCTCGGATGCCATGATCCGGTCACTCGTCGGCCCCGCCGGATCTGGTAAATCAACCGGCATGGTCTGGGAGATATGCTATTTCCTGCCGCAGATGCTCTACACAAAGTACGGCATCAAGAAGACCCGATGGCTCATCCTGAGAAACACGAACGACCAGCTCTGGACGACCACCATGAAGACGCTTTTCGAGTGGTTCGACCCGACCTGGGCGGGGAAGTTCCACAAGCAGGAGAAGGTCTTCACCATAACCGCATTCAAGCCTCTGGAAATAGAGATCCTTTTCCGATCCTGTGACCGGCCCGAGGATGTGAATAAGTTCCGTTCCCTGGAATTGACCGGCTACGGCATCGACGAGTCTTCCGAGGTCCACCATTCGATCAAACTCATCCTTCGCCAGAGGATTGGGCGTTATCCGAGGGCTTCTGAGTGGCCCAAGGACGAGCGCGGCAACCCGGTTGTGCGAAAGTTCGGCGTGGAGTCCACGAACCCGCCAGACATCGAATCGCCGGATTATTACGAGTTTTATGGACCCCAGGACATGAGGTTGCCCGATGGGGAGGGGTTCTGGCAGAAACCGGGCGAGAACCAGGAAAATCTGGACCCGAACTACTACGCGGACATGCGGAGGCTGTATGCCAACGATCCCGAGTGGGTGTCGCGGTACATCGAGGGGAAACCGGGTGTTCAAAAGGTCGGAAAGGATGTTTATGGGAGTTTCAGCTACAATTTCCATGTTGCCAAGAACCCTATTGTATGGCCCGGTAAAGCATTCACCATCTATCGAGGATGGGATAACACCGGAAACTGCCCTGCCTGCGTGGTCGGCTATATCCCCACTCCTGGCGTGGTGCATATCCTTAGAGAATTCTGGGATGACCGTTCAGGTATTATTGATTTCGCTGAGAGAGTCAAGCGCGAGTGCCTAGCCACCTACCCGGATGCCAAATACATTGACTGGGGCGATCCCGCCGGTGAGTTCAAGTTCTCATCGAACAAGGCCGGGGGCGGTCTTACGTCGAATGCCCAGATGATGCGCGAGATCGGCATTGATGTGTTTCCATCCTCCCAAGATTGGGAGCCCAGGCGCGAATCTGTTGATATCATGCTCCGGCAGACGAACAGGGGTGAGCCCGCTCTTCTCATCGACCAGTCATGCAACAGATTGATACAGGGCTTCATGGGCGGTTACGGGTACAAGGAGGTGCAGAACGGGGTATTTGGCGACAAACCGGTCAAGAACCGTTTTTCGCACGTCCATGATGCTCTCCAGTATCTCCTGGTGAAATTGGTCGGGCAGAACAGGGTATTGCGGAAGACCAAGAAGAGAAAGCCCCGCTACAGCAGGCGGTCATTTTCTGGATACGGAGGATAGGAAGTGGCGAAGAACTTTCAGAACGAAGAGATGAGAAACGAAGAGTTTACCGTCGAGGATGATTCCCCCTCCGAGGACAGGGACGATATGGTTACGTACTTCATGAAGCTCTACCGGGAGTACGAATCATCGGAATACCGCAGGCAGAAGATCGAGGATGCGGCAGAGAACCGCAAGAGATATGACGGGGATAGGGACTCGAAGAATTTCCCGTGGGAGAACTGCTCAAACTATTCGCTCATGACCGAGGCTATCGTGGTGGACAACCTGGAGCCTAGGCTGGTGGCGGCTGTGGCTGGCAAGGACCGCGACATCGTGGAGGCCCTGCCCAACAGCAGCAAGGGTGTCGAGTTCGCCAAAGAGGTGGAGAAGTTCGCTGAATGGGCTCTGGCACACAACATCAAGTGGCAGGACAATGTCCCGGCATGGATACACAACGTGCTCCTGGACGGCACTCTCTACATCTTCCCCTACTACAAGGAGCAGAAGCTAATCAGGGGAGAGCGGTTCGTGGGCAAAGTGGCTGTCAACCCATTCACGATGGAGAGAATCACCGACGAGGAAAGTCTTAGGGCGCTTATCATGCAGGGCATCAGGCCTGAAGAAATGCCGGTGGACGAGATCCAGAAAAAGGATGTGCGGATCTTCAAGGTGGTCAACGACTACGCCCTCATGAACGAAGTCTACGGGCCTGACCTCTGCCCTGATTGGGATGAAACCCCTACAATACGTAAACAATTCATCAAATATGCCGATTTGGAGGAAAACAGCAAGGAAAATGGTGGTGTTTATATAAATATCACGAAAAAACTACTTGATTCGGCCACAACCACCAGGGATGATGAAGACCTTCCCCCCGGCAGCGACCGTGACGGGGCGGCACCTGAGGTCGAGCGCGAGGACATCGAAGTCCTGACGTTCTACGACAGGTACGACATAGGGGAAGGCCGGGATTGGGTGATAGTCTCGATCGCCAAGAACACGGAAACGGTTATCCGCAAGCAGTATGTGCGCGATGTGTATTATGGGCTCATCGGCAAGCCGTGTAAGAGGCTGGTGATCTTCCCTGATTTCGGAAAGCAGTTCGGCACTGGCGTACCGCACAAGATACGCCACCATGCGCTTTCCATCAACGACTGCCTGAACCAGATGCTCGATTCCGGCGCTGCGCAGATCAACCCGTGGTTCTTCTACGGCTCCGATGTGGGCTTGCCGGACGAACTGGACATTTCCCCCGGCGGCGCGAACCCCGTGGTGGGCAACGCCAATTCCATTGTGTTTCCTAATGTCGGGGTCAAGGCACAGGTCTACATCGAGTTCATCAACTTAATAACGTCCTTCCTGGAACGGCTTATCGCCATGTCTTCGTACCAGTCGGGCGTTGAGGATCAGGCGATGGGGCAGGGGGCCGGGACTGCGGCTGGCATGAGGATGATCTTGCAGGAGGCCCAGGTGAAGCACACCTACCAGGCCAAGCCGATCAAGGAGCAGCTCGAGGACGTTATCAAGCTCGACATGATGCTCTACTCCTGGTACATGCCCACGGATGCCGAGATAGTGCTCCCCGGCGGACAGGTGTTGAGGGGCATCAACGTGGATGCTCTCCAGCAGGATTACGACTTCTCGCTCCGCATCTCCGACAGCGCGTACAACAAGATGATGGCGCGGTACGAGGCCCAGGAACTCCTCGGTCTTGCAGCGTCCTTCCCGTTCGCCAATCAGATGCAGTTGTTCATGGATGCTCTACAGGCATACGACAAGAAGAACCCGGAGATATACATCGAACCCGCCTTCCTCATGCTGATTCAGGCCGTAGCGCAGAACCCCGAGATCCCCCAGGTTGTGCAACAGTATATTCAGGACAAGATGCAGAAAATGCATCAGCAGGAACTCGGACAGGCGGCGCAGGACGGTGAAACGGTCAGCAGGATGAGGGAAGCCCTGAAAGACCAGCAGGCGATACCCGACATGCAGAAAGCGGTTGAGAAGAATCTGATGAAGCGCAAGATCCAGGATTCGATGGAGATGGCCGCAGCACTTGAGCACAAGAACATGATCGGTCCGAAGGACATTCAGGACGCAATGGCATCCCAGAAGCGGAAACTCGCAAAGGATGTTGTTGAAGGGAGCATGGCGTAATGGCGAGGCAAGACCTCCTCCAGAGCGAGGACTTCCTGCTTTACCAGCAGGATCTCCTGAACCGGCTGGACAGCCATTACCGGGATCTTCACAAGACGCTCTCCCTGCCCTCGACCACCCTCGAGGCAGAAGAGGGTGTTCTCATGAGGCTTAACAGCCAAAGGGCGATGATCAAGGAACTGGAGATCATTATCGCCCTCCCCACGGACTACATCCCTAAGGAGAAGGACGAACAGCGGCAGCAGGCAAAGAGAAAACTCGGACAGAAAATACTCGATGTTTTCAAGTCCGTATTTCAAAAACGGGAGGTTGTGCAACAATAATATAAACCGGGTCTGATATTTGGTCGGCCAACCAAGTATCGGCGAAAGAAGCAAGCAAGGGCGGCAGTCAGGTGCCTGACCATCTGACTGTCGTCCTTTTTGTTTGCCCGGTCAAAAGAGCAACCCAGGCCGGTAGGCCAGGAGAATAACCCGCAAGGAGCTTTTATGGCTTTCGAGGAAGTGGCAGTAGACGAAACACCCGAAACCGATTTCAACGAGATTTCGGTGGAGGAGGAACCCGGAAATCCCCCGGACGAAGGGGAGAAGGCGAAACCCGAAGAGGAGAAACAGACAGATGAGCCTTCTGAAAAGAAGGCAGACGAACCACCTCCTGACAAGGAGCCCGAACCGTCCAAGGAACTGGATCTTACGGTTGAGAAGCTGAAGAAGGACATAGCCAGCATGGGCTACAGCCTGCGCGAGATCAACCGGCAGAAGGCGTTCCTTGAGGAGCAGTTGCGGAAAGAGCGGGAGAATCAACAGAAGCAGCTCGTAAAGGATGGCTTGGCGCAGGAACTCGACAAGATCAAGCATCTGCGCGATGTGGACCCGGACGCTTATATTCGGGAGCACACACGCATCATTGAGGCACAACTACGCAAGGAGATAGATGTCGAGCGGGAGGCGCTGAAAGCAAACAGCTTTATATCCCAGGCCCAGGCCAGACGGCAGAAGGTAGAGGAACGGCTTGTACGCGATTACCCGGACATCAACGACCAGGGGAGCGAACTGTTCATAGAGTCGCAGAAGACTCTTCAGAGCAGATACACGCCCGAGGAAGTGGCCTTGCTGCTCAGCAATTCACCAGAGGTTTTCCTGAGCATCGTTGGCGAGACAGCCACCAGACTCAAGCTCAAGAAGCTGGAGTCTGCGAAGGTTGACAAGTCGCGCGAAGACCGGGTGAGAGGGCAGGGTGTTGTCGAGGGTGCAAAGAAGTCCTCGGCAACCGAGCCGGGACTTTCCAGGGAGCAGCTTCAGTTCTGCAAGGACAATGATTTCGACCCGAAAGAGTACGCCAAGTTCGTTGGCAAGGGCAGGAGGTAGGATATGGCGATCAAGGATGTGATGAAGACATCAGGAACAGAGCCGGGAGCCGTCAAGTTGGCGACCGAGACAAAACCGGATCAGGTTATACTGGCGCAGTCCAAAGAGGACCTGTTCCTTCGGCAATTAATGGGTGAGGCCAGCAAGGAGCCTGAAGAGTGGTACGCGGGGAAGGTCGAGATCGACGAGCAGTTCAAGTCGATGTTCCGGCTCCCAAACGAACTCTGCAAAGGCCATCCGAAGCAGGCCACGGACGCAAAGGAAAGAGCATACTGCTGGGTCGAGGTGTCCGACGAGCGGGTTGCGAGGTTTTACCACGGCGAGAACTGGATTCCCGTCAACCGGACGAACCATGCCTTTCTCCCCGACAAGTACTTTTCCGCGCTTGGCGCGATAGAGCGCCACGGCTACAGCCGCCACATTCTCATGTGGCAACCCAAGGGTTACAACATAGCCAAGAGGAGGGCAGCAGCCAAGGCATCGAGCGACAGGCTCAAGGACAGCAAGGAAAAGATCAAAGAGGTGGAGAAGAGCGGCGCGGTTCATCTGGAAGAGGTGTCCAATTCCGGCGGGTACGGCCTTACTCCCGGCAGCGATCCCGTCCAGGTGGATTGGGACGGAACACCGGTCGAAACCAGCACAGACGACGAATAAGGAGTAATCAATGGCTACCGCGAAATACGGGCTTGAGCCCATCGGACCCCAGAAGCCCGATGCGCTCGTGAAGTTCGACGTAGACATCTCTGCCACCGCCATTTACCGGGGCGATGTGGTGGAGTTGGACGCTGACAAGGGTATTAAACAGGCTGCGGCACAGAACGAGGACAACATCGGCGTGGTTGTCGGCTTCTATGATGCTGACGGTCTTCCCGCGCTGTACTACCCGGCAGGGAACGCCGCAGGCTACACGGCAATCGTGAACATCGACCCCCATCAGCTTTACAAGATCCACTACTACCATGCATCCACCGCCCTTACTGCGGCGTATGTGGGAAGCTGCGCTGATTGGGTGGTCGGGACCGGGAACACCACAACGGGACAGTCCGGTGCGTATGTGGATACTCTCGCGAGTACTGCCGCAGGGCTGTACGTTCTTGGGCTGTATGAGCAGCAGGGCAATGAGTGGGGAACCGACTGCGAGTTGGTCGTGAAGCTCCATGAGCATGTACACACGCCTGCCGCTGCGGGAATCTAAGGAGGACATGACAAATGGCTACTGAATCCCGTTCAAGATTCAACAAACTGTATGTACCCGGCCTGTACCTTGTGGCTACCGAGTCTTACAAGCGTTACAGTGAGGATTGGAAGAAGTTCATCAAAGTAAACAAGACCAAGAAGGCTTACGAGGAACTGGCCTATATGAGCGGCCTGGGCCTCGTGGCGAAGAAGGCCGAAGGCACCCCCATCACCTACGATGCCAGGTATCAGGGGCCGTCCAAGAAGTTCGTGGTCGAAACCTGGGCCCTGGGCCTCCGCATCACTGAGGAGGCAATCGAGGACGATCTGTACGGCAAGATGAAGGGCGGCATGAAGGAACTCGGCATCTCGATGGCTGAAACCATCAACTGCGCGGCCTATGACGGCTTCAACAACGGAGCCAACACGCTCACCTCCGCAGACGGCCAGTACATCTTCGACGATGACCACGTGAAGCTGGACGGCTCCACCTGGAGCAACGACTACACCGCGACCTCGCTTTCCATCGACTCGATCCAGACCGACATTGCCGCTTTCGAGGCGCTGACCGATCATCGCGGCAAGAAGATCAACCGCGTGGGCGGCGTTCACTGGATTCTCTGCAACCCCGCTCTTGAGTGGAAGCTGGCGGAGATATTCGGCAGCGTCATGAACCCGAACACCGCGAACAACGCCATCAATGCGCTCAAGAAGGCGAGGCCCAACCTCAAGTTCTTCTGCACCCCGTACATCACCTCCACCACGGCGCGGTACTACATCGGGGAATTGGATGATACGAGAGGCATGGTGTGGTTCAATCGCAAATCCCCGACCTTTGCGCGGGAAGGCGATTTCGAGACTGGCGACGCGAAGTTCAAGGTAACGGCACGGTTTGCAGGGGCAGGCTCGGTTGACCCGATGAATATTGCGCTGAACGCCGGCGCTTAAGGGGGTGGCTCATGGCTATTCCTTTCACTAACCTGACCAACCTCGCGCTGGACGGTTTTCTCGCATTCGGCAACCAGCTCGACGGGCATCACAGCGGCCTCGCGGTCGTGAAGATCCCCGTCACGGCAACCGAAGCGGCGAACACTGCCGCCACCGAGAAGGACACCGGCTTTGACCTCAAAGCAGGGTGGACCGTGCTCGATGCGTGGATTGTGGTGAACACCGCAGACACCGGCGAAACGGTGGACGTGGGAACCAACAGCAACGTCAGCGGCGTCGGCGACGCCGACGGTTTTATCGACGGCGCAAGCCTTGCCACTACCGGGCTTGTCTACCCCGATGCGACCGTCACGGCTGGAACGACGGAAACCTACTACTCGGCTACAACCAGGGGTGCATTGCTGGCGGATTACATCGTGGGTACGAATGCAGATCAGGATTACGGTCTGTTCCACAAGAAGCCCTACACGGTTTCCGCCGACATCGGCCTTACATTCACGACCTCTAACGGGACCGACACGGCGGCATTCGACATCTATCTGCTCATCTACGACCCGAGCCCGACCGCTGCGGTTGATGTGTACTCCAAAGAGACCATGGCAGCAGCTTCATAGCAAAAAGTACGGAGGGGGTCAGCAATGGCCCCCTCGTATTTAAGGATACGTGATGGCGTTTCAGGTAGAAGAGATCAGGCAGGACGACGGCACCACCTATTCCATAGTCGTGAGGGACTCGTCCGACATGACAGCGTACCGGGCATCGTTCGACATCAGAGATGGTGTGTCCGACGCGGTCAATCAAATAAAGGCCCAGGTCATATCAGCCAAGTCCGTTGCGTTGCAGTCAGACATCATCAAGAAGGCCATTGAAGATGAATTGAATCTTCTGGATGTTGCAAAGATCGAAGCGGATGCGAAAGCGGACATATCTGCCAATCTTGGCATAAAGGTCGGGGATGTCGATGTTGGAAAACTACTCTAGCACCATCACAGAGATAGACGAACTGGGCGGTGCTACCAATGCGGCTGTGTCCTCGATGGTGGTCTGTGACAGGTGCGGTTTCGGGTATCCCAAGACGAAACTGACGGACGTTGACGGACTCTCTCTATGCTCGAAATGCATAGACGAGGATCAGGAGAAGTAGATGGCGACAGTGCAGAACCTTCTCGATGCCTGCATGGTGCGGTATCAGGACCCGGACAAGACAGATTGGGGCGACACCGAACTGCTGGCCTACTGCCAGGATGCCGTGGAATACATTCATCAGCTTCTTATCAACCGCAACGACATCTCCGTGACTAAGAGCGGCACCATCACGACCGCTGACGGCACCGGGACGTATGCCCTGGCGGACAATGAGATGAGCGATTTCGTAGCCATGTATCGGGGCGCGAAAGAAAGGGAATCCGGCGTATGGATCGACGACAATTTCCTCTTCCCGGTGCGGCAGACCGAGAGTGTTCATTACGACTCTGACAATAAGGGCAAACCGCTCTATTACTATCTCACTTCAACGCATATAGGCTTTCTCCCCGTTCCCGATGACGAGTACACGGTATCACTCCTGTACTTCCCGAAGCAGGACGCGCTCCTGCTGGACTCCACCATGCCGTTCAACGATGTGTTCAACGTGGCGATAAAGAAGTTCATCGACTCGATGGCATCTGCGAGAGCGGAGCAGGACATCAGCAGCATAACCCAGTTCTACAACGAACTGGAGAGACAGGCACTTGGCGTAACCAGCGCACGGACACCCATAAAGCCAAGAATGGTAAACAGGAGGAGATAATGCCCCTCCCCATTCAGACCACACGCCTGACCTTCCCGAGAAAACAGGCGCAGATACTATCATTCTCCGGCTTCCCTTACGGCATCAACCGTGAGGTCGGCGCAAAACAATTGAACGTGGGCGAGTTGATTGAGTGCCTGAACTTCAAGTACACCGACGATGGGCAGCTTGTGACGAGGCCGGGACTTACCAAGGTAACGGTGGATGGGACGGATGATGATGCCGCAATCAAGTACATCTCCAACGGCCTGGTGGACATAAGCGGCGTGAGGTTTGACGAGCACTACTTCGATGAGCCTGACCTGACATTCGGCGGCAGAGATGCGGCGAAAAAGTTCCAGCACTACGTCATGGTGGCAGATGAGAACTATAAGATTTACCACCTGAGCGGCGACAATCTTGTTCTGATAGGAACGGTGAGCGGTGATGTCACCATGACACCGTTCGGCGGGTATGTGATGATTTTCGACACATCGTACCTGAAATATTGGGACGGGAACACGCTCAACATCTGTTACGATGACGGTGATGGAACCTCGGCATACCAGGTGGACTACACGGCAGAGACAGCTGATGCCAGCGTTGCGCTGAACACCGGAGGGAATACCAGGGCCGGATCGCTATTCACCACGCAAGATTGGGATGCGGGGTTCTCTATTCCCCTGACAACGGTTAAGGCGATGCTTTCCAAGACCGGATCGCCTACCGGGAACGCAGTGGCGAAACTGTACGCCACCACGGGCGGTGCGCCCACGGGAACCGCACTGACGACATCGGGCAATTTCGACGTATCGACGCTTACCGGGGCCACGGCTGAAGAAGTTGAGTTTGTGTTCGACATTGACAACACCTACAAGATGTCACCCTCCACCACATACTTCATTTCCATCGAGTATTCGGGCGGCGATGGCTCCAACCAGGTCAACGTCCACGGAAACACGGTGGCGAGTGATGGCAGGGAATACTACTATGATGGTAGTACCTGGAACGCCGCAACCACCAGGAACCCCCGTATCGCCGTGAAGCCGGGAAGACCGCCCAAGGCATCGTTCGGCAGGGGATGGCAGAACCGGCTGTGGTTCCTCGACCCGGACAACCCCGGATGGGCACGGTTCACGAACGCCAACACCGTATTCGACTATTCCACAACCGATGGAGCCGGGTACGTGGGCGCGGTGGACAACAACGCGAAGAGCTTTCCGATAGGCACGATCATCCCCCATTATGGCGATCTCTACATCATTGGCCGCAAGGAAGCCCCGTATGTGTCCAAGATAACTGGAGCGGGACCGGACGATTTCGCGCAACACGTTCTCTTACAGGAAGTGCAAGGCGCTCCGTTTACCGTTGCATCGACGATCAATGACATATGGATAGCCAACAGGACGGGCGTATACTCCCTTTCCGGTGTCGAGCAGTACGGCGATATTCGCATGGGTGAGCCGGGAACGCCCGTTAACCCCATCATAACCGAGTATTTCGATGACAGTGCATTCGCGGCGTTCAACCCCATTGACGGGCAATTCATGCTCAAGCTGACCGGGTACGACCGGGTGCTCGTTGCCCATACCAGACGTGGTGTGAGGATGGGCGACACGGTGCGCTATCCCTGGACCGAGTACCTGTTCACGGGGGTAACGCCCTCGGCCTTCGGGTTCTCGGTGGATACGTTCTATGTGGGCTGTGAGGATGGGCATCTCTACTCCCTCGATGCCACGGTCAACGACAACGGCACTCAGCCGGAATACGATATCCTGTCGTGCGTGATGGAGCACCCGTTCAACAACATCCGGGTGGAGAAATACTTTCTCTCGGCAAGCAGCGATGCAGAGGCCGCGTTCTCGCTCAAATTCTATCGCAACGGGAGTTCGACTGCTCTTGTCACTAAATCCATCACGGCGCAGTCGGACAGGAATTACGGACTGCTCAGATTCAACTGCCGGTCAGTGCAACTTGAGATGAGCGATTTCACCATAACGCAGCCTGTCAACATCGGAGGGCTGTATCTGCAAGGAATACAGACGGAGGCGATATAATGGCTACCAATTTCCCGACCAATATTGACACATTCACCGACCAGACATCATCGGATCTCATAACCTCTGCAAAGTGGAACAACTTACAGGACTCGATAGAGGCGCTTGAGGTCAAGGTGGGCGCGGATAACTCTACGGTCACAACCAGCCATGATTATAAACTTGCCGAGCTTGCGAAGACCGGCAAGATCAAGGCCCGTGCCTACCGAAACGCGGAGCAGAGTATTGCGGGACCGATAAGCGAGAAGATTCTCATCGACACCATCAGCTTCGACACAGAGGGTGTTGTGGATATAGACAACAGCCGCATCATACCGAATCTGGCGGGATACTATCAGGTTTCAGGCAATGCAAGGTTCAGCATACCTTATAGCGAGACATTTTTCTGTAGCATATTTAAAAACGGGGAGCAGGTTTCGGTGGGAGCATATTTCCGTAGCGGGTCAAGTGGGCCGGGCATGTCAATTGTTTCCGATCTCGTTTATATGAACGGCACCACGGATTACCTGGAACTCTATCTTTGGCACAGCTATTCATCGGCCTTGCAGCTTGTAGTGGGTAAATCGTGCCAGAACTACATCTCCATCCTGGGGCCGTTCTAGGGGCGTAAGTGACAGAGCAAAGCGGGAATAATTGCAAGCATTTTCATGCAACATATAGGGTAAGGAGAATCACATGGCGATAAGCGCGCTGACTATCCCGACCAACATTGGGCCGACGAGCTACACCGGCCTCGGGTCTTCATGGCAGGACTTCTCGGCAAACACCGTCCAGCCCGTCCTGTCCAACCTCGTGTCGAACTACCCGCAATTCATGAACAAGACCTATGACGATGCGACTGCGGGATTGGGCAAGGTTGCGACAGCACAGCTTCAACCGGCCCTCCAGGGGGCGCTCAACAGCCTTGCCGGGAGGAACATGATAAACTCCTCCGTGGCAAGCGACACGCTGAGCAAGGCGGGTACGGGAGTGCTGAACAATCTGCTCGGGTATGGCGCGAGCCTCCAGGGACAGAAAGCTGCCGCGCTGGCGAACATGCCGAACATGCTCGGCGGCATAGCCCAGTTGGGGCAGTACAGTTCCTCGACCGATAACTCCATCCCGTACAAGATAATGGCAAACCTGCTTTCGGGGATGATGTAGGAGGCGATATGGACGCATCAAATATTCCTATAAATCTCCCCCCCGATGCCTTCGGGAAGGCACCAACGGTAGGGGATATTGTAGACATTATAGAATCTGGCATTAATCCCTTCAACACGAAAAGCATGCAGAGGGCGCTAGAGGCGAGGGGGTATAATCCGGTATGGGCGTTGAGCCCGGTAATAGGGGATGTGTATGTCAACCATCAGAAGGGTGCTTACAGTGGCGGCACAACATCTTCCACCACCACGCAGACACCGGCACCCGGCAATCAGGGGGGCACGGCATCTTCCACCACCACGCAGACACCAGCACCCGGCAATCAGGAAGTGACGAAGAGTGCTTACAGTGGCGGCACAACATCTTCCACCACCACGCAGACACCAGCACCCGGCAATCAGGAAGTGACGAAGAGTTGGCTTGGTGAGATGCCGGGGATGCCGACCGCGCTGAGAGAAAGGGAAACCTGGCTCAACGAACGGTTTGGTGACTACATCGGCGCGCAGGAAGCCGCGAATGCGAAGTACGGCGGGGTGCTCGATTCCCTGACCGGCAGGATCAACGATCCCAATTCGCGGGTGTCCTTCGGACTTGAAGGTGCCGATCCGGTCAGCTTCATACCAAGACAGACACTCAATGAGATGAGCGCGATAGAGTCTCTGGCTGATCTGACCAGAAGCAACGCTATGCGGGTGCCCACGGAACAGTGGGCATGGAGCCAGACGAACCCGATACATACGGCTGACATGCATATATTCGACCTCATGAGCCAGCTTGCCAATCAGGAAGAAAACAGGCGTTATGGGATACCTACGCAGCTCAACACAGCGAGTTATACCCAGCCCAAGCCCGACATGCTTACCCTGTTGGCCGCAGCAGGCAATCTTGCGAATACCGGACTCGATATCTACGGCAAGGGCCAGTCGCTAGGATTCTGGGGGCAGTAATATGAGCTTATTCGGTGGTGATTCATCGGGATTCGGGGTAGGGGATGTTCTCGGCACTGTCGGAGCACTTGCCGGTTTGTATGGTCTTTATGACGCATACAAGGGGGGCGGCTCGCAGAGCGGATCAGAAACCGTTCGCCAGGAGCCCGCCCCAAGGGACGCTGACGGGCAGACCATATGGAACGCTTTCATGGAGTCCCTCATGGGAACCGGCAACTGGAACAAGGTACAGGAGGAAAGGGCCGCAGCAGCAGCATCGCCGGGAACGAGCATACTTGGCAATCTTACATCCTCAATCAATGGTGGCGGCAACAGCAGAGGCAGGACAACCATGAATGGCTCTGGCGATATAGGTGGGTACGAATCGGCCCTTGGCGACAGGAGTATTTCTCTCGGGGATCTCGGAAGCCTGCGGGATATAGGCAGGGGCTTGACCAGCTTCGGAACCGGAACGCTTGCGGCCATGACTTCGCCATTCGCTGCCGGAATGCTGAACATGCAGAAGGATGCCACGATCAACAACCTGTCCGCATCGCTGAATGATGTCGCGGCCTCGATGAATTATTCCTCACCGGCATACGGTATAGACCCCAAGACTGGGCTTGCTATCAATACCTTCGGATATAACAGCGGCTCAGGAGGTGGCAACAGAAGTGGTGGTGTTCGGGATGCTGGTGAGCGCGGCGGGCCAGCCCATGTCGGTAGGGGTGGAACATCCGCGTTCGGGATGTAGGAGATAATCATGGGAATGCTTGAAATTCTTGCCAATTCACAAAACAGCGCGAACGAGAACTTCCTGAACTCTGTGGAACGGGCAACCGACGCATGGGGTGGTTTGATGGACAACCTGACCTACAAGGCGGCTGGCAATGAACTGATCACCCTCATGCAGACCAAGCCTGTGGACCAGGAGATAGAACCGATGGACATCATCAAGGTGGCGCAGAAGTACAGGCTTCCGCAGGAAAAGATGATGAACCTGTTACAGATGATGGAAACCTCCGGTGCGCTTCGTGCGGCACAGCAGCAGAGAAGGCTTGCGGCGAAAGAGGCGGCTGCGAAAGAGAGCCTTGTCGATGAAACTGGCTTGCCGTCCGATGTTGCTGCAAGCATCATGAAGACCGAATCGAAGCCAGACACATACCAGCCGCAGGGGATGACGGACAAGGGACTTGCTGTCGGCTATGACACGAGAACCAATCAGTATGTGGTAAACGATGGCGGAATGCAAGTACCGCTCGATGAGGAGAAGCACGGTAAGCCGCTCGGAAATAAACTGATCGGAGGCGAGCCCTCCCTGGATGCAAGTGGTATAGAATTGGCAGCGGCAGAGTTTCTGAGAACAAACAAGATGCCAGCCCTCGGCATGAGGAACAGCGCGAACAGAATAGCGATCATCGCCAGGGCGGGTCGGATGGCGAAGGAAATGGGCCTCGACCCCGCAGCCGTTCCATCATTGCGACAGGAATACTCAGCATTAGGCAAATCGCTTGCCAACCAGCAGAAGATTTACAACATGATGGGCAGCTTTGTTCGCAACATGGATCAGCAGATTGATTCCGTAAAAACCAAGGGGAAAGAAATAGTAAGCAGGGTAGGGGTTAGAGCCCTTGATGTACCATGGAGACAGCTAAAAACAAGGTTTAAGGGGAGTGGAAACGAAGCGATACTTGAAGCATACACTATCGAGATCAGCAACGAAATCGGCAAACTGTCCACCGGCTCAGCCGCATCTATCAGAGAGCTTTCCGTTGATGCACAGGAGCGTTGGGCCAAGATTCACGACCCGAATCTTTCCCTTGGCGAATTGATTAAAGTATTGGATGAAACCAAGCACATGGGCGCGATGAGAATGAAGGGCGCTAAGGACGAGATTGAATCCACGAAATACACGATGGAGGAAATATGGCAAGCACCCTCTGCTCCGATTCCTGCTGGGGGTGATAGCCCCGAAGACCCGCTCGGAATCAGGTAACGGCGATGAATATACAGGAAGTTCGGCAGAAATTTCCTCAGTATAATGATCTATCGGATCAGCAGTTGGCTGATGCGCTTCATGCCAAGTATTATCCCGACATGGATAAGAGTGAGTATTATCAGAAGATAGGCTTTTCCATTCAGAAAACCACTCCTAAGAAGGAACCCCTGATAACCAAGCGGGATATTTCAAAGTTTGCTCGACCCGTGCTTGAACTTGGTGGTGCTGGCCTCGGGGGTGTTCTTGCTGTACCCGCGAATGCCGTGGCCCCAGGTGCTGCTGAGGCAGTGGGTGTCGGCTTGGGCTATCTGGGCGGCAAGAAGGCCGCTGATGCCCTCGACTCATTTCTTGGAACAGACGTAGTATTTGGAAAAGAAAAACCTACCCCTACAGAGGCCGTCAGAGAGTTTATGACGAAGGACATACCCGAGGCTGGTATTGTCGCCCTCAGTGGTCCAGCATTGCAGAGAGCCACCGTTCCGATAGGACGAGCATTGAGATCCGGGGCAGAAGGATTATATGCAGGAACGCTCAAGGTGCCGCCATCCGTCCCGAATGAGATCAGAAGTAAGGCGATAAAAACCGGGCTTGAGGGCAGATACCCAATCACGGAAAAAGGATTGGCTAGGCTCAATAGAGACATCAACGCCATGAATAGTCAGATAGGTGATGTGATAGAGGCAGCGGGGAAAAGCGGTGACACGGTGAAGACCAGAGCTATTCTCAGCAGGGTTGATCAACTCAAGAAGTTTTATGCTAATACCCCAAACCCGAAACCGTATTTTGATGAACTAGATGCTATAAAGCAGGACATGCTCTCGTATCACGGTGACAAGATCCCGGTTGCGAAGGCTCAGAAAATCAAACAGGCCATATATGCGCTCAACCGCAAGCACTATGGGGAGATGAAAACCCTGCAAATCGAAACGAACAAGGCGATAGCGAGAGGCATCAAGGAGGAACTGGTAGCCAAATACCCACAGCTCGGCACCCTCAACAAGAAGGACTCGGATCTCATAAGGTTTGAAGAATATCTTGAGAGGGCCGTGAATAGAACAGGAAATTACGATATCGCCAATTTCGGGGATGCCGCATGGACGACAGCCGGTGCCGTCATGGGCGGATACCACGGCGCTGCCGCCGCTGGTGCCGCAAGTAGGATAGCGCGGTTTCCGGGCTTCAAATCAAGGCTGTCCTTCCTGCTGGACAAAGCATCAAAAATCAGCGGAAAAGGTAAATATGCCGGAAGGCTTGCCGGTTACGGAATAGCCAAGTCTGGAGACAATCCAGAACCGGGAGAATAGCCAACCTCAAATCTCACTCCTCAAGCAACAGTATAGGTAGCACATCACAAAGGAGTGAGCCAGATGAGAAAGTACATAGTACCCTTCCTTACCATTGTCCTGGTGGCTTTGTCCATCAATGTCTATGCTCTCCAGAAGCAGTCCGCCGCAGCGCCAGGCGAGGTTTTGGTCTCTGACAAGGATGAAACGACAGCCGTGCAGATGACAGGACTTTTCGCTGTCGAGGTGACAAGCACCGGAGTGGGCACCATCCAGATCAAACGATCAGAAGACAATTCGTCGAATTGGATAGTGGTAAAGACGCTCACTAACAGCGCCGTCGGAGATCAGCGCAAGTACCTCTATGAGTATTTCGGTGACGAGGATTCGTCCAAGGGCGCATGGTACAAAGCCGTCCTCTCCGGCAACCCATCCTCTGGCTCCTTCAGAGTAAGGCTGGTGAAATAACATGAAGAAACTACTCCTTTGCATAACCATAATCCTGTGCGTCTGCACATACGGCTGGACGGCGGGAGTGCCGTTCACGGGAAGCATTGATGCCGAGGATGTTGATTATCCAAATACGAAGTCCATCAGCGGCAACCCTACCAACGTAAAAACTGCTATCGACGGGCTCAAAACCGAAATCGACAACATCTCGGCAGGCGGCCTTGCCGACATCGACGACCTTCCAGGGGATACGGTTAATGACAACCTGATTGACAACGCCCTGCTCGATACGGATTTAAGGATCTACGCAGGCATCACACCCTCGGCAAACGTCCAGACGGTCCTGGGCTGCTCAACCTATGCGGATATCCGCACGGCCCTGGGTCTGGTGATCGGGACGAACGTCCTTGCTCCTGACGGCGACGGCTCTTCTCTGACCGGACTCACATGGTCACAGATCGGCTCTACCCCGACCACGTTAAGTGGTTATGGCATTACGGACGGGGCCACAGCCACCTCCCTCCACCTGGACGATGTATTGACCGCTCTGGGCATTGAGTCAGAGGCCGTACACTTCGGCACCTTCACCGGCTCGACGATAGGCGACAACCTGACCGCCAAGGCTATTTTCCAGGCGCTTGCGAGCGCATTCGAGGGGCTTGAGGTAGGCGATGACATAAGCATCGACAACGTTGCGGTTGCGGACCCTGATTTCGTGAGTACCGGGGATATCGACTTTGTGAATACCGACAACACCATCACGGCGAATATCAACGAAGGTGTGGTTGGACCGGATGAGCTTGCATCAACGGACGTGACCGCAGGCAGCTACACCAATGTTGATATAACCGTGGACGCGGACGGAAGGATAACCGCAGCGTCCAAGGGCGTTCACTCGCAAAGCTTCGTGATAGCCTCGGCCACAGCCGATTCCGATTTTATTCTCTGGCGGGCACCCTACGCGATCACCATCACGGCTGTTCACGGACTGGCTATCGGTGGGACCAATGTCGTGGGAAATTTCGACGAGTGTGACGGAAACGGGGGTAACGCCGTGGCGATAGACTCGGATATGACCCTTACGTCCACGGTGACAAGTGATACTGAACTCAGCAATGCGAGCATTGACGCGGGGGATTACATCCAGTGGCATACGACATCGGTATCCGGGACCAACTCTCAAATCGTTGTGACCTTTGATTACACAGTAGACTAGGAGGGGATCATGCCCATAGTCATAGGCAATCTTCAGCCGGTAATCCCGCCTGACGGCAGCACGGGACAGGTGCTGGCGAAGAAGAGCAACAACAATTTCGACACAGAGTGGGTTGATCACACGGTGATTGTCGTAAGCACGACCGCGCCGAGCAACACGTCCGCACTGTGGATCGACATAAGCTAAGGAGAACCCATGAAAAAGCTATTCACCATCCTGGCAATACTGGCAATCGCGGGAATCGCGCAGGCGGCAACCGTCCAGGTCACCTGGAATCCGAACACCGAGCCCGACCTGGCCGGGTACAAAATTTATTATGGTACGGCTTCCGGGGTGTACGGAGATCCCATAGACGTGGGCAACGTGACCGGGCACGTCATGGAGATCACCCCGCAGCATGGGGCTACCTACTATTTCGCTCTGACCGCCTACGATACCAGCGGCAATGAAAGCGGGTACAGCGCAGAGGCGACCTGTTTTATACCGGACGGGGTAAAGCCGGAGAAGCCCACCGGCCTGCGGGCGATCATTCAGGCCATCATCTCCTGGTTCAAGGGGCTGTTCGGGCTGAGAGCGGCTGTGATCGCGTGAGGAGAAAAAATGACCCTTCGTATTCATCACATCCCTGATTGTGCTCCTA
>ERZ1026792.319-NODE-319-length-43720-cov-3.169179_pt1 | contig 43720 bp, 43 predicted proteins | sample MGYA00520884_ERZ1026792 | MGnify/ENA primary metagenome ERZ1026792 (study PRJEB33270, sample SAMEA104284473) | anaerobic digester metagenome | biome: Anaerobic digester microbiome; feature: mesophilic sludge digester; material: Anaerobic digester biomass | place... | reverse complement strand
CGAGGCGGGTCTGACGCAGCCGCTCGTACGTGGCATCGTCGGCCGCGACCGCCAGGCCGATGAGCAGGTCGCTGTGCCCGCCGATGAACTTGGTACCGCTGTGGATCACGATCGTCGCGCCGTCGGCGAGCGGGCGCGCGCACACGGGTGTCGCGAACGTGCTGTCGACGACGACCTTGGCACCGGCCGCTGCGGCTGCCGCACAGATGGCCGGGATGTCGGCGACGTCGAGCGTTGGGTTGGTGGGGGTCTCGACCCACACCACGTCGGCGCCAGCGATGGCCGCGACCACGGCGGCCGTGTCGGCGATGTCGACGAAGCGCACCTGTAGGTGACCCTGGCGCACATGGTCGTCGACCAGCGCGCGCACCCCCAGGTACGAGTACGTGGGCAGCACCAGCACCTTCGGCGCCAGCGCGAAGACAGCAGCGGCTGCCGCAGCCATGCCGGAGGAGAACGAGACCGCCCGGCCACCCTCCAGCGCGCCAACCGCTTCCTCGAGACCGATCCAGCCAGGCGTGCCGTGCGTGCGTGAGTAGACACCTTCTTCGCCACGGAAGTTGCTGGCCAGCGTGATGGGGTGGTTGAGCGGCTCGCCGATGCCGTGCGGTCGACCCGCCGACACGGCAATGGTGGCGGGGTGTTGCGAGCCTGCGCTCATGACTCGGCCGGCGACGCATCGACCGATGCGGCGACATCGGGGTGCTCTTCACGGCCGTCGGCATGGTGAGCGAAACGCCCGACATCGCGGCCGTGCACGGGATCCGGGGTGTTCCACGGCCAGCCGCCGAACCCGGTGCGACGGTAGTCGGCGAACGCTTGCTGGATCTCGGCCTCGGTGTTCATCACGAAGGGCCCGTACTGCGCCACCGGCTCGCCGATGGGGCGAGCCTGCAGCATCAGGACCTCGGCACCCTCGGGGCCGGCAACGAGCGGGGCGGGCTGTGACGCATCGACGACGGCTCCGGTGCTGGTGGCCACATCCTCGCCGCCCGCCATCACGGAACCTTCGAACACGTAGAGCACGCGCATCGTCTCGGCACCCGCGGCCGGCTGGAGTGTGACCATCGCACCCGGCTGGAGCGCCAGGTGCAGGATCGACACATCCGCCTCGGGGCGCGACGCCCACGAGGCGGGCGGCGGCGCAGGCGGAGTGAGCCCTTCGTAGCGGCCGGCGATGACGGTGACCACCGCTTCGCGACCGGCGTCGTCGAGGTGCACGTGCCGCGGGATCTGCTCGCTCCAGAGCATGGTGAAGTACGGATCGACCATCTTGTCGTCGGCGGGCAGGTTCATCCAGATCTGGAACAGCTCCACCGTGTTGGGGCCGTCGGGCGACAGCAGCGGAAACATCTCGCAATGCACCACGCCGCTGCCGGCGGTCATCCACTGCACATCGCCGCGGCCGAAGCGGGCCGACGCACCCAGCGAGTCGCTGTGGTCGATGTAGCCCTTGCGTGCGAACGTGATGGTCTCGAACCCGCGGTGAGGGTGCTCGGGGAAGCCGGGCACGGTGCTGCCGTGGTACATGCGCCAGCCGTCGCGCGGCTCGAAGTCGTTGCCGATGCTGCGACCGGCGAGCGAGCCCTGCGGCCCGAACTGGGCATTGCCGGCCGGATACAGGTCGAGGTGGTGCACACAGAACAGGAAGGGGTCGGCGGTGGCCCACTGGAAGCCCAGCGGCACTCGCTGCAGCACGAGGGGGCTGCCGGATGGTTGCGTCATCAGGCCGAGCGTACGCCCGTCGCGATGAGCAACAACACGAGCGTGCCCAGTGCCACCCGGTAGATGACGAACGGCATGAACGAGCGGGTGCGGATGAGCTTCAGCGTGCCCCACACCGCCAGCCATCCCGAGACTCCGGAGGTGACGATGCCCACGAGCATCGGCACACCCAGACCGTTGGGGATGCCGTCGCCGATCAGTTTGAGGAGCTTGAAGGCGACCGCGCCGATGGTGACCGGGATGGCCATCAGGAAGCTGGCACGGGCAGCCGCGTCGCGACCGAAGCCGAGGAAGCGGGCAGCCGTCATCGTGATGCCGCTGCGCGACGTGCCCGGGTTCAGTGCCAGTACCTGTGCGGCGCCGATCTTCAGTGCGTCGAGGCGCGTGTAATCGTCGAGCCCGCGGGCGCCGGCGCGCCGGTCGGCCCATGCCAGCAGCACACCGAACACGATGAGCGAGATGGCGATCAGCACGGGTGTGCCCAGCTTCTCGTCGATGTACTTCTCGCCCACCGCACCGGCCGCTGCCGCAGGTATCGACGACAGCACCAGCAACCACGCGAGCCGGCCGTCCGCGCTCGCGGGCTGTTCGCGCCGCACCACCAGGCGCACGCCTTCGCGCACGTACACGGTGAGGTCCTTCCAGAAGTAGCCGACCACGGCAACGACGGTGCCCAGGTGCAGCGCCACGTCGAAGGCCTTCTCGATCTGCGGGTCGCCGGCGAAGTCGTTCCAGCCGAACAGCCACGGCACCAGCAGCAGGTGGCCGCTGGAGGAGATGGGCAGGAACTCGGAGAGCCCCTGGACGAGGCCGAGCACGATGGCATGGAAGATGGGCACGGGCGTCAGTTCTAGTCGGTGGGCAGGCTGGGCAACACTCGCGGGGTCCACGGGCGGTGCTGGTCCCAGTGGTGCCCGACGATGCGCCCCGCGCGCAACTTGCACAGGAAGTCGGCCGGGCCGTCGAAGTCGGGCATCTCCACGTAGGCGCTCCCGAGCGCCAGCGGCACGTGAGCATCGCTGCCCGCGCCCGCTGCCAGATCGAACTCGGCGGCGAACTGCGCCGCCTGCTCGTTGAGGCTGCGCAGGCCGGTCTTCGCGTTGAGCGTCTCGACGGCATCGATGAGACCCGCGTTCGCCAGTTCGTAGAGCGCCGGTCGAGACATGTTGCGGCGCATGGGGTCGAACGGATGCGGCACGTACACGATGCCCCCTTGCGCACGGATGGCTCGCGCTGCCTCGGCAGGCGGCGTGCCGGCAGCGACACGTTCGGCGAGGAACAGGCCGATGATCTCGCCGGCGTGAGTGCGCAGCTCCTCGCCGACGATCACCCGGCAGGGCAACCGCCCGACCAGCTCGGTGGCGCCCCGAATCGCGTTGTGGTCGGTGATGCACAGCACGTCGAGCCCGGCTTCGGTCACGGCAGCCTCCACCTCGTCGGGCGTGGTGGTGCTGTCGCCGCTCCACATCGTGTGGCTGTGCAGATCGACGCGCACCCAGCCCGACGGCAACGGCTGGGCCAGGTGCGGGTGTCGTTCGACGGCGGCGGGGTGCGGGATGGGCACGGTGTGCCACCGTACCGTTCCGATCGGCTGACGTACGCTCGTCGCATGCGATGGACGCGTCAGAACAAGCGACTGATGCTGGTCACCGGTGCGAGTGGCTTCCTCGGCAGGCACCTGATGGCGGCCAGCGAGGCCGGGCGCTGGGAGACCCTGGCACCGTCGTCGGGCTCGATGGACATCCGCTCACGCGCACGAGTGCTCGACGAGATCACGACGTGGAAGCCGCAGGTGGTGGTGCACCTCGCCTACCGCCGCGACGACCGCCAGATCATCGTCGACGGCACGCGCAACGTGGCCGAGGCCGCAGCGGCCGCCGGTGCGCGCCTCATCCACCTCTCCACCGACGTCGTCTTCGCCGGCCGCGAGCGCCCGTACACGGAGGCCGACGCCACCGATGCCCGCATCGACTACGGCCGCTGGAAGGCGGAAGCAGAAGTCGTGCTGTGGCAGGCGCACCCCGGCGCGCTCGCCATCCGTACGTCGCTGTTGTACGGCACCGAGACGCAGCTCGGCCACGCCATCACGGATGTCACCGAATCGCTCGCCGGCCACAGCAGCACCAAGTTCTTCACCGACGAGTACCGCTGCCCCGCGCACGTCGCCGACGTGGCGGCGGCGATCATCGCGCTCGCCGATCGACCCGATGTGCACGGCGTGCTGCACGTGGCCGGCCCGCAGGCGGTCAGCCGCGCCGAGCTGGCGCAAGCGTTTGCGGCGTGGATGGGCCACGACCCGGCACGGGTGCCAACGACCTCGTTGCGCGAGAGCGGCGTGCAGCGCCCGGCACGCGTGGTGCTCGACTCGTCGCTGGCGGCCGGTCTCGGCGTGCGCTGCCGTTCACTGGCCGAAACGCTCGCTCGCTGACGTCACAGTCGTCGACTATCTGCATGCGCATGGGTAGACTGCTGCCATGGCCGCAGCCACCACCACCATCCGGGTCGATCGAGACGTGCACGAGCGCCTGGTGCGCTTGGCCGAGGCCGGCGACCAGCAGTTGATGGAAGCCGTCCGCGAGGCAGTGGAGACGCTGGAGCGCGCACGATTCGCTGCTCGAGTCGGCCACGAGGTGGAAGCACTCCGCGCCGATCCCGTCAAATGGGCCGCGTACCTCGACGACGGCGAGCTGGCGGTGGGCGACGGTGTCGCCTGACGAGATCTGGCTCACCGACTTCGGTGATCCCTTTCCAGGCGAACCGGCCCACCACCGGCCGGCGCTGATCATCGGGCCGTCGCGACTGTTTCCCGACAACCTTCCGTTCGCCGTCGTGGTGCCACTCACCACGACCCGCCGAGGCCTGTCGCTGCACATCGAAATCGAACCCGACGCATCGAACGGTCTCGACGATGTCAGCTACGCACAATGTGAGTGGCTTCGTTCCATCAATCGGCGACGTCTCGTCACCCGCCTGGGTGCCGCCGATGCAGCGACCACCCGCGAGGTATCGAGGGTCATCCGCACGCTGCTGGGTTACTGACGTAACGGGTCACGCACCGGAGAGCGTGATGTCGCGGATCACCAGGCTGACCCCGGCGGCCCGCATCGGCAGCCAGTCGACATCGCCACCGATCTCCACCACGTCGAGCAGCATGCGCTGCAGAGTGGACGCGATGGTGAACTCGCGAATGGGTGCACCGACGACGCCGTTCGTGATGAGCAGGCCCGACGCGCCCACCGAGAAGTCGCCGCTGATGGAGTTGACGCCGCTGTGCAGACCCTGCACGGAGGTGACGAGCACACCGTCGGCGACATCGGCCACCAAGGCCGACTGATCGCGGGTGCCCGGTTGTAGCTGCAGCGCGAGGCACCCGACGCCGGGGGTGCCCTTGAAGCCCCCTCTCACGGCGTTGCCCGTGCTGCGCGCGCCGGCGCGACGGGCGCTGTAGCTGTTGTGCACGAACTGCTGCAGCACACCAGCGTCGATGAGGACGTTGCGCCGGGCGGCCAGCCCCTCGCCATCGAGGTCGGTGGCGGTGTACGCCAACGTGTTGGTGGGGTCGTCGACCAGCGTGACCATGGGGTTGGCCACCACATCGCCGAGTCGGTCCTTGAACAGGCTGCGCCCCTTGGCGACGGCCTCACCGTTGAGCGTGCTGGAGATGACACCGAGGAACATCGCCGTCACGTACGGGTCGAGCACCACCGTCACTCGCTTCGACGACGGCTTGACCGCGCCCAGCAGCCGAGTTGCACGATCGGCCGCTTCCTTCGCTGCCTTCGCCAGGTCGAACTGGTCGGGCGAACGGCCGACACTGAACCCGAACCCGGTCTGCGTCTCGTCGCCGTCGTCGGCCAAGGTGCTGATGGAGACGTAGCAGCCGTTCTCGCGACCGCTGCGGCGGATGCCCGTGGTGGTGGCCACGGCCGACTCGACCGCGACATCGGAGTAGTTGGAGTCGTCGACACGCACTCGCGGATCCACGTTCACGGTGAGGCGCTCGAGCTCCTTCGCCAGCTCGATCTTGCGATCGGTGGCGAAGTCGGCGAGCGCTTCGTTCCACAGCTGCTGCTCGACCACCTCGACGCCATCAGGCTCGGCAAGCCCGGCCCACTCGTCGCACGTGCCGAACTCGACGTTGTCGCGGGCGTCGGCCAACACCTCGGCGATGGCAGCGGGGTCGAGCGTGCCCGCATACGCGAACCCGGTGCGGCCATCGCGGATGACACGAATGCCGATGCCCTCGCTCTGCGCGCTGACGAAGTGCTCGACAGACCCCTCGTAGACACGGATGTCGGTCTCGCTGTCGCGTGAGACGAATGCCTCCACCTGCTCACCGGAGCGAGCTTGGGCGATGACGCGGTCGGCGATCTCCTGCAACTGCTCGGTGCTCATGCCGCCGTCCCGCCGATGGTCATCGACTTGACGCGCAGCGTGGGCTGGCCGTCGCCCACCGGCACGCCCTGGCCGTCCTTGCCGCACGTGCCGGGGTTGCCCATCGCGAAGTCGTTGCCGAGCAGGTCGATGTCGAGCAGCACCTGCGGCCCGTTGCCGATGAGGTTGCCTTCGCGCAGCGGCGCCGTGATCTCGCCGTTCTCGATGAGGTAGGCCTCGGTCATGCCGAACACGAAGTCGCCGCTGGCGGTGTTGACGCTGCCTCCGCCCAGCTTGGCCACGTACACGCCGTAGTCGGTGGCACGCACGATGTCGTCGGGTTCCTCGGTGCCGTTGAGCACGTAGGTGTTGGTCATGCGCACCATCGGCAGGTGCTGGTAGCTCTGCCGGCGACCGTTGCCGCTCTGCGGGCGGCCGTCGTTGCGGGCCCGCAGGTAGTCCCACATGTACTCGGTGAGCACGCCGTTCTCGATGAGCACGTTGTACTGGCTGGCGTGGCCCTCGTCGTCGTAGGCGATGGCACCCCACTCGCCGCGCATCGTGCCGTCGTCGACCAGCGTGACCAGCGGCGAGGCGACCAGCTCGCCCTTCTTGCCGCGGTACACGCTGCCGCCCTTGGCGATGATGTCGGCCTCCAGGCCGTGCCCGCACGCTTCGTGGAAGAGCACGCCACCACTGCCCTGCTTGATGACCACCGGCAGCGCACCACTGGGTGCGGGGCGGGCATCGAGCTTGGTGATGGCCATGCGCGCCGCGTCGCGGGCCAGGTCTTCCACGTCGACCTGATCGAACAGCTCGAAGCCAATGGTCTGGCCGGCGCTCTGCGAGCCGGTCTGCATGCCGGCATCGCCATCGGCCACGGCGGTGACCCGGATGAGCGTGCGAACCTGCTGATCGGTGACGAACACACCATCGGTGTTGGCGACGAGGATGTGCTTGCGGCTGTCGCCGTACCCAGCGCTCACCTGCACGATGGATGCACCTGCACCGCGGGCCGCGTCGTTCATCCGCAACAGCAGTGCCACCTTGTCGGCCTTGCGCACATCGTCGGGGTACTGGCTCACCGGGCTGACCACACGCTCCGCGCCACGGGTGAGCGCCACCGTGCGAGCGCCGCCACCGCCTTGGCTGGCGGCCGCTGCGGCCGCCTCGGCCGCCGCCCGCAGGCCGGCCTCGCTGAGATCGGCGGTGTGCGCGAAACCGGTGGTGTCGCCCTTCACCACACGGATGCCGGCACCGCGGTCGCGGCCACTGGTGACCTGCTCGACGCGGCCGTCATCGAGGCCCACCGAGGTGGAGCGCTTGTCCTCCGCGAACACCTCGGCGAAGTCGGCGCCTGTGCGCACCGCCGCCGCGAGCACTCGTTCCAACACGTCTTGGTCGATCACGTCGGCGAGCCTACCGACACCCGTCGAGAGTGAGAGCCCGCTGCGCCGGGCGCCACGGGCGTAGCGTGAGGGATCGTGAGCGAGTTGCGGGCACCGTCGGTAGGCCTCAGCGGCCGGGCCAGCATGGTGGTCGGCGACGCCGACACGGCAGCGGCCATGGGCTCGGGCTCACTGGCGGTGCTGGCCACTCCGCGGGTCGTCGCGCTGTGCGAGCAGGCCACGTGCGTGGCGGTTGTCGACCATCTGGCCGACGGGTGGACGACGGTCGGCACGAAGGTGGAGCTCGATCACCTCCGCGCTACGGCCGTCGGCTCGCACGTGACGGCACACGCGGTGCTCGAAGAAATCGACAGACGAAGGCTCACGTTCGTGGTCTCGGTGTCCGATACCAATGGTGCAGTGGCTGCAGGCAAGGTCACTCGCGCGTTGGTGGAGGTCGACCGATTCATGGACACGACTCGATGAAGCTGATCGCAGTCACACTCGTGTCAGCTGCTGCATGCCTCGCGCTCTCCGGCTGCCCGAGCCAGACGGTGAAGGACGGCGCGAACGCCGCGTCGAAGGAACCTGCCGCTCCGGGCGACATCAATGCCACCGACGCCCAGTGCCGAGCCGAGCGGCGGCTGGTGGAGACTGCCGTCGAGACCTACACCATCCTGCAGGGTGCGCCGCCCGTCGATGAGGCCGCGCTCGTGCCCGATTGGCTGCGAGTGCAGTCGGTGTTCATGGACCTCGACGCGCAGGGCAACGTGGTGCCGGCACCCGGTAGCGGTTGCCCCTGATCGCTGGCGGATGTAGCCCTCGATCATCCTGACGGAGCAGAACAGGGTTCCAGGGGTCGAATTGCGCGAGCTACTGTCGGCAACGGAGGGCCGATGATATTCGCAGCATTACGCGACCTTCAGTGGCGACGGCGACGCATCGTGATCGCGATCGTCGGCACCGGGCTGGTGTTCGCGATGAGCCTCCTGATGAGTGGCCTGGCCAACTCGTTCAGCGTGGAGGTGAACCGCACACTCGACCGGCAGGGGGCACAGGCGTGGGTGATCCTGGCCACCTCACCGGGAGCGTTCAGCCCGGGCAGCTTCCTGCTGCCGGGCGATGTCGCTGCAATCATCGCGACCACCGGGCCGCAGAGTACGCCGGTGCTCTACGGCTCGGCGGTTGCCGACCTCGGGCGCTCGCGGCCGGCCGACGTGAGCGTGATGGGCATCGGCGAGGGCGGGTTGGCACAGCCGAGCCACCTGGTCGAGGGCGACTCGCTGCTGGGCGAAGGGAAGGTGATCACGCCCCGCAGCCTCGGCCTGCACACCTGCGACCAACTCAGCCTGTCCGGCAGGGTCTTCACCGTCAGTGGCGTCGTCGACACCGCTTCGGTGCTGGCCGGCCTACCGCTGCTGCAGATGGATCTCGCCGACGCTCAGGGGGTGCTGGTGGGCGGCCAACCGGTGGTGAGCACCGTGCTCACCACCGATGCCAACCCGACCCTGCCGGCCGAGTACCGCACTCAGGACAAGCCCGCCGTCGCTCGCGGGTTGATGCGCCCGCTGAAGAACGCGGTGCAATCCATCCAGTTCGTGAAAGCGTTGCTGTGGCTGGTGGCGGCACTCGTGCTGGCGGCCGTGGTGTACCTCGGCGTGCTCGACCGCACCCGCGACATCGCGGTGTTCAAGGCAACCGGCGCCAGCACCGCTGCCGTGGGTGCAGGAGTGTGCGTGCAGGCGGTGGTGGTTGCCGTGCTGGCGGCAGTGCTGGGCGTCGGCCTGGGAGTGCTGCTGGCCCCGCGCTTCCCGATGCAGGTCGACATCGAATCGGGCTCGATGATGTCGCTTCCGTTGCTGGCGATGGCGATCGGCATGCTCGCCGGGATGCTCGGTGTGCGCCGGGTCGCCGGCATCGAACCGGTCACCGCCTTCGGGGGGCCCTGACGTGACCGCCAACGACCGTGACACCAACGACCGTGGCACCAACGACCGTGACACCAACGACCGTGGCACGGTGGTCACCCTCGACCGGGTGACCGTCGAGTACGGCACCGGCGACGCAGCGGTGCGGCCGCTCGACGGGTTCAGCACCTCTGTGCCGGCAGGTCGATTGGCCATCCTGCTGGGCCCATCGGGGTGCGGCAAGACCACCCTGTTGTCGTGCCTCGCCGGGCTGCAGCGTCCCACCTCGGGCTCCATCCGGGTGGGCGACCACGAGGTCACCTCGCTCTCCGCCCAGCAGCTCACGGCGTACCGGCGATCGATGGTCGGTGTCGTGTTCCAGGCGTTCAACCTGGTGCCCAGCCTCACCGCCGCCGAGAACGTGATGATGCCGATGCTCTCGGCGGGGGTGCGCCGGCGCGCTGCTCGCGAGCGCGCCCGCGAACTGCTGAGCAACGTCGGCCTTGCCGAACGGGTGTCGCACCGTCCGGGCATGTTGTCGGGAGGGCAGATGCAACGCGTTGCGATCGCCCGTGCCCTGGCGCTCGACCCAGCGCTGGTGGTGGCCGATGAGCCGACGGCCAACCTCGACCACGTGCAGGTGGAGGCCGTGCTGCGCATCATCCGCAGCCTCACCAGCCGGGGCCGCACCGTGATCATCAGCACCCACGATCACCGCCTGCTGCCGTTGGCCGATCAGGTGATCGACATGTCGCCCGACCGCTCCGGCGTCACCGAGGCCGTCGTCGACACGTTCCTGGCCATCGGCGACGAGCTGTTCGCGGAAGGCGAAGTCGCCCACCACATCTACGTGGTCGAGTCGGGCCGCCTCGATCTCACCCGCGCCGGCTCCACCATCGGGGTTGTGGAGCCGGGCGAGGTGTTCGGCGAGATGGGCCCCACGTTCACGCTGCCCAGGTCGGCAACGGCCACCGCGCTGGAGCCGTCACGTGTCACCGGCTACTCGCTCGCCGAGTTCACCAGACGGTTCGGCGAGGAGGAGCTGCGGCGGCTGGTGGGCCGTTGGTCGTGACGGTCGTGGCCGGTCGTGGCCGGTCGTGGCCGCCTCAGCCGAGGTTGCTGGTGCGTGGGTACACGTCGCTGGGGTCGGTGAGCACGTTCACCATGTAGGGCACTCCGCTGGCAAACGCACGATCCATGGCCGGCCCGATCTCGCCGGGCTGGGTGACGGTTTCGCCGGCGCCGCCCAGCGCCTTCACCACCTGGTCGTACTGCAGCCCGGGCTGCAGGTCGCATGCCATGTCCCAGCCGTAGATGGCCTGCATCGGGTGCTTCTCCAGCCCCCACATGCCGTTGTTGCCGACCACCATCACCACCGGCAGTTGGTGGCGCACCATCGTGTCGACGTCCATCATGCTGAAGCCTGCGGCGCCATCACCCAGCAGCAGCACGATCTGGCTGCTGGGGCGCACCGTGCGGGCCGCGATGGCGTAGCCGGGGCCATTGCCCAGGCAGCCGTACGGGCCGGTGTCGAGCCAGCAGCCGGGCTCGAAGACCTCCACGAACTTGCCGGCGTAGCTGGCGAAGTCGCCACCGTCGCAGATGACCACCGCGTCGCGAGCCATGCGGCGGCCGAGCTCGCCGTAGATGCGGCTGGGCTTGATGGGCGCGCTGTTGTCGCCGAGCAGCTCGGCATCGGCGGCACGGCCCTTCTCCTCCGCGGCCCGCAGCTCGGCGATCCAGCCGGCACGGTCGATGCTGGGCCCTGGGCCGTCGGCCAGCGCGCGCAGGACGAGGTTGCTGTCGCCGGCCACGGTGGGCACGCCGACGTGCGTGGCCCGCTGCTGGTTGCTGTCGACCACGTGCGCCACCTGCGCGTTGCCGAAGCGCCCGAAGCCGAGACGGAAGTCGAGCGGGGTGCCCCACACCACCACCAGATCGGCGCGCGCCTTGAGCAGCCCGCGAGTGCGCAAGAACGCCAGCTCGTGGTCGGCGGGCAACGTGCCGCGACCGAGACCGTTGAAGAAGCACGGCACGCGCAGGTGCTCGGCGGCGGCGCGCAGTGCGGCCCATGCGCCGTCCCAGTAGACATCGCTGCCGACGATGAACGCCGGGCGCTCGGCGTTGGCGATGAGCGCGGCAAGACGGTCGACCTCCTCGTCGTCGGGCGCGGCACCGAGGCCGACGCACTCGTCGACCGCCGGGATGTCGCCGGCAGCCGGGCCGAACACGTCGAGCGGGAAGTCGAGGAAGGTGGGGCCGCGGTGCGGCGTCATCGAGAGACGAGCCGCCGCATGCACCATTGCGCCTGCCTGCGCAGCGTCGGTGACGGTGGCCGCGCTCTTGGTGATGGACTGCATCACGGGCACGTGATCGAACTCCTGCAGCGACCCGCTACCCCAGCGACCCTGAGGAGCGCGACCGCCCAGCACCACCAACGGCGAGCCGTTGAAGAACGCGCTGGTGGTTGCCGACACACCGTTGGTGATGCCCGGGCCGGCGGTGAGCGCGGCGAAGCCCGGCTTGCGCGTGAGCTTCGCGTAGGCCTCGGCGGCAAACGTGGCCGTCTGCTCGTGTCGAGTGTCGACCACCTTCATGCCCTGATCGCGCGCTGCGTCGTACAACGGCCAGATGTGCCCGCCGTTGAGAGTGAACATGGTGTCGGTGCCGAACGCCATCAGCGCGGCCACCGCCTGTTGCCCGGCATGGCCTTCGACGTGCAGGTCGGCGTTGTCATTGCTCATCTCAACAGCCTTCCAGAACCGCCGGGCGCGTCACCGTGTCAGAACGAGTGGTAGCCGCCGTCGATGGTGATGACGTCGCCGGTGTGGTAGCTGCTGGCGTCACTGGCCAGGTACACGGCGAGGCCGGCGAAGTCCTCCGGCTTGCCCCAACGGCGCATCGGCACTCGCGGCAGCACGTTGGCCACGAACTTGTCCCAGCTGAGCGCACCGGCGGTCATATCGCTCTCGATCCAGCCGGGGAGGATCGCGTTGCAGCGGATGCCGTGGCGAGCGTGCTCGACGGCGATGCCCTTCATCATCGAGATCACGGCGCCTTTGGAGCCGCCGTAGTGCTGGCCGCGCTGCTGGCCGTACTTCGCCGAGCCGGAGGTGGTGAACACCACCGAGCCGCCTTGCGGGTCTTGCGCCACCATCTGCTTCACGGCCTCCTGCGCGGTGAAAAATGCGCCGTCGAGGTTGACGCGCATCACGCGGTGCCACTCGTCCTCGCTCATGCCAACGAAGCTGGGCGCCTGGCCACCGACACCGGCGTTGACGAAGCACGAGTCGATGCGGCCGAGCTCGGCGACGACGGTGGCCATGCCGTCGATGACCGCCTGGTGGTCGCCCACATCGCAGACCAGGTCGAGCACGGGGTTGCCGATCGCTCGCAACTGCTCGGCGGCAGCAGCGTTCTTGGCCGGGTTGGTGCCCCAGATGGCAACCGACGCACCTTGGCCGGCCAACGCTGTGGCCATGCCCAGGCCGATGCCGCCGTTGCCGCCAGTGACCAGCGCGACGTGCCCGCCGAGATCGAAGAGTGCAGTCATGTGTCGTTCTCCACGAGTACGTGCCTTTCAGTGGGGGTGGGCGTCGTCGCCCAGCACGAGTTCCATCAGCGGCGTCAGGTTGGGGCCGCGGCGCAGATGATGGCCGCCGTCGGCGCTGATGCACTGGCCGGTGATCCAACTGCTCTCCTCGCCGAGCAGGAATCGCACGGCGTTCGCGATGTCGTCGGTGGTGCCCAGCCGAGCCAGCGGCATCTGGTCGAGGTAGTCGGCCACGATGTCGGGGCTGCCGGTGAGGCCGGCCGAGATGTCGGTGGGTACCAGGCTGGGGCGAACGGCATTGGCACGGATGCCGACGGAGCCGAGCTCGTCGGCAGCCTGTTGCACCAACATCTCCAGCCCGGCCTTGCTGACGCAGTACGGGGTCATGTAGCGGTGCGTGCGCGGCGCTGCGATCGACGAGATGGCCACGATGGCGCCGCCGCCGGCGCGAGCAAGGTGCACGGCAGAGTGCTTGATGGTGAGGAACGCTCCCGTGAGGTTGGTGGCCATCACGCTGTTCCAGTCGTCGAGGGTGGTGAGGTGCAACGGGGCCGCCGAGCCGGAACCGGCGTTGGCAACCACCATCGTGAACCGACCGACGGCGGCAGCTTGCTCGCACGCGGCTGCCACTTGCGCCTCGTCGGTGACGTCGCAGACCACCGTGTGCACCTCGGCGTCCGTGGCACGCAGACCGGCCGCAGCAGCCTCCAACTTCTCGGCGCTGCGCCCCGCCAGCACCACCGCTGCGCCATCGCGAGCGAGCTGTGCGGCACATGCCAGCCCGATGCCGCTGCCACCACCCGTGATCAGTGCGGTCTGTCCCTGCAGAGAACTCATGGCCGATTCCTAGCGCGGCACGTCCGTTGCCTTCGTACCGGGCTGCCCCGAATGCCGACAGCTGCCGGCGCCGGCAGGTAGCGTGAGCCCGCCATGGCGCTGCAGCACATCCGGCAACCCGCCGACCTTCGCGAACTGAGCTTTCCCGAGCTCGCGGATCTCGCTGGTGAGATTCGCGACTTCATCGTGCAGGCGGTTGCCGAGAACGCCGGCCACCTGGGCAGCAATCTCGGTGCAGTCGAGCTGACGCTGGCGCTCCACCGCGTGTTCGAGTCGCCCACCGATGCGATCCTGTGGGACACGGGGCATCAGGCATACGTGCACAAGATCGTCACCGGGCGTCAGGCGCAGTTCGAGCGCCTCCGCCAGGCGGGTGGCATGTCGGGCTACCCGAACCGCGAGGAAAGCCCGCACGACTACATCGAGAACAGCCATGCGAGCACGGTGCTCTCGTACGCGTACGGCTTGGCCATCGCCCGCGATGCCGGCACCGACCCGCACCGCCACATCGTCGCCGTCATCGGCGACGGCAGCATGACCGGCGGCATGGCGTACGAGGCCCTGAACAACATCGGCCACAGCAACCAGCGCGTCATCATCGTGCTCAACGACAACGGTCGCAGCTACGCGCCCACCATCAGCAACCTCACCGCCGGCATCTCGGCCCGCGAGCAGGCCATCGCCGACCACCCCAGCCTGCCCGAGCGCATCACCGGCAGGTTGTCGCACAGCCTCACCAACATCCGCCTCAACCCGGTGTACGTGCGCCGCCAGCGCAAGCTCGAACAGTTCCTCCGCGAGCTGCCGTACGTCGGCCCGCAGGCGGAGAAGAGCGTCGAGGCGTTCAAGGCTGCCGTGCGCGAGTTCCTGCAACCACCGTCGTTCTTCGAGGCCCTCGGCGTGCGCTACGTCGGCCCCGTCGACGGCCACGACGTGGAGGCGCTCGAGCACTCGTTCCGCAACGCCATCGAGCTGTCGGCCGAAGGCCCGATCGTGGTGCACGTGCTCACCGAGAAGGGCCGCGGCTACTCGCCGGCGGAGGACGACGACGAGAAGCACCTCCACGACGCCCCGGTCTTCGACCCCATGGTAGGCCCGCCGCCGGCAGTGGTCACCGGCTACACGCAGTCGTTCGCCGAGGCCATCATCAAGGAGGCCGAGGCCGACTCGCGCGTGGTCGCCATCACTGCCGCGATGCCGGGGCCCACCGGGCTCCTGCCGTTCCAGGCCCGCTTCCCCGATCGCTTCTTCGACGTCGGCATCGCCGAGCAGCACGCCGTCACCGGCGCCGCCGGCATGGCCATGGGCGGGTTGCGGCCCATCGTCGCCATCTACTCCACGTTCCTCAATCGCGCATGGGATCAAGTGGTGTACGACGTGGCCATGCACCGCCTGCCGGTGGTGTTCTGCCTCGATCGCGCCGGCATCACCGGCCCCGACGGTGCCAGCCACCACGGCGTGTACGACATGGCGCTGCTGGCCAAGGTGCCCGGCATGCGCGTGCTGGCGCCGTCCAGCGCCGAGGAACTGCAAGTGATGCTGCACGACGCGCTCGGCCTCGCCGACCAAGGCCCGGTGGCCATCCGCTGGCCGCGTGGCAGCGCCGTGCACGTCGGCGAGCACGAGGTGGGCACGGGCCTGCTCGCTCGCCGGGTGCGCAAGGGCGACGGCTCGCTGTGCATCCTCGCGGTCGGCAAGATGCTGGCCGATGCGCAGAAGGCTGCTGAAGCTCTGGCCGCCGCCGGCATCGAAGCCTCTGTCTGGGACGTCCGGTCGTGCGCCCCGCTCGACCCGGCGATGATCGCCGACGCAGCGGCTCACGGCGCCGTGCTGACAGTGGAGGATGGCATCCGCGACGGCGGCATCGGCATGACCGCCGCCGATCAGGTGCATGCCATCGCCGCCTCCGTTCCGGTGCAGGTGCTGGGCATCCCCGCGAAGTTCATCCCCCAGGGCTCGGCCGACAAGATCCTGGCTCAGCTCGGCCTCGATGCCGACGGCATCAGCACCGCCGCGCGCACCCTGCTCGGCTAGCGCTCACGGTCGAGCGGTGGAGCGACCAGCCGGATCGGAGGTCAGCCCACCATCGCGTCGAGCTGATCGTCGCAGTAGGCGGCGCGCGCTGCGGAGTCGCGGGCCGAGGTCAGGTAGCGAGACCACGCTGCGGTTTCGTGGTGCACGATCGCGAGCACCCAGACGCAGAACGTGGGGAATTTCGTGCCGTGCCGCCCCACCTCGAAGCGGCCACTGTCGAGCGGATGAAAATAGTGGGTCTCCCACAGCTCGTTGTTGCCATTCCAGCTGCACACGTAGAAGACATCCATCGTGGCGATTCGATGCTGCACCACGAAGCCGACTTCGTGCGCCAGCGCGAGAGTGCCGGCAGCGATCTCCTCGAGCAGGAACGCCTGGGCGGCGGCAATCTCTGCATCGGTGTGCGCACGCTCGGGCACGGCGAGCGAGTACCACTTCAGGTACACCGCGTCGGCGACGGCCGGCGCTACTCGGCGCGCACGCTTGGGGTAGTGCACGTAGTCGGCCGACACGCTCTGGAAGAGCGACGGCCCTGGGTCGTGAGGCATCGCCCGAGCGTAGCGATACCGCGCGGGCCTGCTCAGCAGGCCGACATCGTGCGCAGCGCAGCGCACAGCTGCGGTCGACGCGCAGTGCTGAGCGTGCCCAGCCGGATGGTGAGCAGGCCACGCCACGGCACCGTCTCGAGGTTGTCGAACGATGCGACGCATTCGTCGGGCAACCCTTCCTCGGGGCCGAGGCGTAGCTCGGTGGGGATATCGCGGATGGTGCGAGTGACAGGTGCAACCACGATGGTGGACAGCACAGGGATGACTGCCGATCGGGTGACCACCAACACCGGCCGGCGCTGGTCGAGACCCTCGGCCCACCACACCTCGCCCTGCAGCGGCGTGCCTGCGCGCCTGCTCACCACGGCTCGGCAGTGATCATGCGCATCGCTGCCAGCTGTGCGCGAGCAACCTCGGCCTCGGCCTGCGGGTGAGCGACGTAGGCGGCCACCAATCGGCGGTCGACCTCTGCCTGATGGGTGCGTTCGATCAGCTCGGTGAGTGCGATGCGGACGACCTCGCTGCGGTTCGCCGCGAGGCCGAGGTTGATCAGCGAATCGACGCCCATCAGGAGTTCGTCGTCGACGCGAGCAATGAGCTGGACCGTCATACAATTCGTACTCTATCACGCATTACAGTGCCCTGCGGCCTAACCTCCCATCCGTGACGATCCCCGACTTCGATGCAGCCGCCGAGTTGCAGTTCGCACTCGAGCTGGCCGATCTGGCCACGGCCATCTCGATGCCGCACTACACGCACCGCACGTTCAACCTCGACTGGAAGGCGAACCGCACGGAGGTCACCGAGGCCGATCGCGAGGCCGAGCTGGCCATCTCCGATCGCGTGCTGGCCCACCGGCCCACGCACGGCCTGTTCGGCGAGGAGCACGGGTTGGTCGGCGATCTCGACAGCCCGTGGCGTTGGATCATCGACCCCATCGACGGCACGTCGAACTTCGTGCGCGGCATTCCGGTGTGGGCGTCGCTGGTCGCACTCACTCATGCCGAGCACGGCGCGCTGGTGGGCGTCGTCGCGGCGCCGGCGATGGGGCGCACGTGGTGGGCAGCGAAGGGTCTCGGCGCGTTCGCCGATGGCACGCGGTGCCAGGTGTCGACCGTGTCGAAGCTCGACGAGGCGCAGGTGTCGGTCACGTTCTCCTCCGGTTGGGACATGTTGGGCCTCACCGACCAGTTGGTGCATCTGCAACAACAGGCGTACCGGGCCCGAGGTTTCGGCGACTTCTGGCAGCACATGCTGGTGGCCGAGGGCGCCGTCGACCTGGCCGTCGATGCGGTCGGCCTGCAGCCCTACGACCTGGCCGCGGTGATGGTAATCGTGGAGGAAGCAGGCGGCACCTTCACCGATCGCCACGGCGAGCGAACCTTCATGAGCAACACCGCCATCTCGTCGAACGGGTTGCTGCACCACTGCGCCCGCCCGCTCGCCGGCTGAGCAATCACGGAACCCACCGGCGCCGGCGTACGTCGAACGCGGCATGCCATCACGCATCGTCGCCAGTGCTGCTCTCATCGGTCTCCTGCTCGCCGCCTGCGGCAACGACCGATCCGCCGAGGAGACCTCCACCAGCTCCGCCGCTCGCGACGAGGATCGAGGTTGGATCGGAGGTGAGCCGGCCTGGCAGCGCGACGCCGGTGCCGGTGGAGCCGACCTGGCCGCTGAGTCGTACGCCCCGGCGTCGGACGCGGCGGAGGTCGTCGGCGCATCCGGTGGCGACGCGGTCGCGCCGCCGATGCCCGCCAGCGAGCTGACGGCCGGCAGCGTGGACGACAACGCGGCGTTCGACGAGTACCTGGCGTACCTCGCTCGCGTCGAGTCGCTCGGCATCGCCCTGCGCGACTTCGACCCCACCGGCCGCATCGTCGTCTCGGTGACAGGGAGCGCCGGCCTGCCCGTGGCCGGTGCCGACGTCGAGGTGAGTGCCGCCGGCACACCGATCGCTCACCTGCGCACCACCGCCGACGGCACGGCGCGCTTCCATCCCGCGCTGTACGGAGCCGCGGCGAGCACCGAGTTCCAGTTCTCATCAGACGGCGCTATCGCCACCGGGGTGCCCGGCACATCGGTGGGCCTGGTGCTCACCGGCGCAGGTGGCGCCGACGGCCCGGTTGCGGTCGACGTGCTGTTCCTGCTCGATGCCACCGGCTCGATGGGCGACGAGATCGACCGGCTGAAGACCAGCATCGATTCGGTGGCTGCGCAGGTGGCGCAGCTGCAGTCCGAACCCGACGTGCGCCTCGGCATGACGCTGTACCGCGACCTTGGCGACCAGTTCGTGACATCCACGTTCGACTTCACCGCGAGCGTCACCGACTTTCGCGAGGCGCTGGCCGACGTGGTGGCCGATGGCGGCGACGACTACCCGGAGGCGTTGGACGAAGGGCTCGCCGAAGCGTTGCGCGCACCCAGCTGGCGCGACCCCGCCGGCACGCTGCAGCTGGTCTTCCTGGTGGCCGACGCGCCGCCGCAGATCGGGCGCCAGGTCGCGACCCCATACCCGCAGTCGATCGCCAACGCGATCGAACGCGGCTTGAAGATCTTCCCGGTGGCCTCGTCGGAGAGCGACGATCAGGCCGAAGCGGTCTTCCGGCAGCTCGCCCAGGCCACCGGCAGCAGATTCGTGTTCCTCAGCTATGGCGCGGCGGGCGCAGCGACGGGCGACAGCACCGACATCGGCCCCACCGACTACGAAGAGATGGCGCTCGATCAGCTGGTGGTGCGGCTGATCACCGAAGAACTGGCGGCGCTGACGGGCGCGGCAGTCGACTCACCACCTACGGACACGACAGCTGACACGAACCCCGATGGCCAGTAGCCGCACCCACTTCGAACGCGCAATGATGGCGGCGTGACACACGACCTCGTCATCCGCAACGCCCACCTCGTCGACGGCAGCGGCCAGCCTGGTCGCGACGCCGATGTCGCCGTCGACGGCGACACGATCACCGCCGTCGAGCCCCCCGGCACCATCGCCGCCGGCACCCGCACGGTCGATGCCCATGGGCTGCTGCTCACACCAGGGTTCGTCGACGTGCACACGCACTACGACGCGCAGGTCACCTGGGATCCATATGTCACGCCGTCGGGCTGGCACGGTGTCACCACGGCGCTGATGGGCAACTGCGGGGTCGGCTTCGCCCCCGCCTCACCCGATCGTCACGAGTGGCTGATCCAGCTGATGGAAGGCGTCGAGGACATCCCCGGCTCGGCGCTCACCGAAGGCATCAAGTGGGGTTGGGAGAGCTACCCCGAGTACCTCGACGTGCTCGAGCAGCTGCCGCGGGTGATGGACATCGGCTCGTCCATCGCGCACGGTCCGCTGCGGGCTTACGTGATGGGCGAACGCGGCGCGGCCAACGCCGAGCCCACCGATGCCGAGATCGTCGAGATGGCCCGCCTCGTGGAAGAAGCGCTGCGCGCCGGCGCGTTCGGTTTCACCACGTCGCGCACGCCCATCCACAAGGCGAAAGATGGCGAGCTGGTGCCCGGCACCACAGCCGACGAGCACGAGCTGCTGGGCATCGCCGCTGCCATCGCACGGGTCGGTCGCGGCGTGTTCGGCTTCGCACCCGACCACGCGCTCGTGCCGGTGCAGGAGTGGCCATGGATGCGCAAGGTCGCGGCACTCACCGGGCAGCCCATCTGCGTCAACCTCAACCAGTCCGACAAGGCGCCGGAAGTGTGGCGCGAGGTGCTGCGACTGCTCGACGAGGCCCATGCCGACGGGCTGCCGATCATCGCTCAGGTGGCCGGCCGCAGCATTGGCATCCTCTACTGCCTGCAGGGGTCGGTGCATCCGCTGCTGTTCCACCCCGCGTACCAGGAGATCGCCGATCTCCCGTTGGCCGAGCGACTGGTCGCGCTGGCAGAACCCGAGCGCCGCCGCCGCATCATCGACGAGATCCCCGACGACGGCGGCTTCTTCCAATCAGCAGTGCTCAACGGCCTCGGCCGCATCTGGCTGGTCGACGGCGAGAACATCGACTACGAACCCGACGCCGTCGACAGTGTCGCGGCCGTCGCCGCACGAGCGGGTGTGCCGGCGATGCAGTTGGTGCTCGATCAGCTCACTGCACACGACGGCAACGGCATGCTGTACGCCCCGTTCTTCAACTACAGCTACGGCGACCTGTCGTTCACCGAGGCAGTCACCCGCCACCCGCACACGCGCATGGGGCTCAGCGATGGTGGCGCACATTGCGGCGCCATCTGCGACGGTGGCATGCCCACGTTCATGCTCACCCACTGGACCCGCGACCGCACCCGCGGCGAGAAGCTGCCGCTGGAGTACGTGGTGCACCGCCAGACCTCGCAGACCGCTGCGCTGTACGGCATCGCCGACCGCGGCGTGGTGGCTCCCGGCATGCGGGCCGACCTGAACCTGATCGACTACGGCCGCCTCGGCTTCGAGGTGCCTCGCATGGCCTACGACCTGCCCGCCGGCGGACGGCGAATCGTGCAGAAGGCCCGTGGCTACGTGGGCACGTGGGTGGCCGGCGTGCAGACCGTCGACCACGACGAGTTCACCGGCGCCACGCCGGGCACGTTGCTGCGCGCCGGGCGCTGACCACCCAGCCCCCGCTCAGCGGCAGGCAAGCACTCCGATCGGCTCGGTTTCTGGGCGTGATCCTTCCCAGATCGGCTTCCAGGCGGGATTCGTCTCGGTCTGCGAGAAGGATCCCGCCCGGACGGAGACCTCCGGAAGCCCGGCAAGGAGGGAACCGAGCGCGACATCGCCGTTCGTCAGCTGCACGAGCAGGAGAACGACGGCTGAGCCACGCGGGCCTGGCCGTCACTACGGTTGACGGCATGGCCGACGATGTCACCCACTACGACGCAGTCGAGGCGTACTGCGATCAGCTGAGCTACCTCCCTGGCGAGGGCGTCGGCGTGCACGTGTGGTGCGCCACCGAGCAGTTCGACATCGACGTGCGCCGGTGGGGCAGCACCACACCGGGGAACGACGAGGTGCTGTGGTCGCAGCGCGACGTGCCGGGTGTGGCACACCCCACACCTGCGAACGCCGACTCGCACGGCTGTGGCTGGCCGGTCGCCCTCAACATTCCTGTGAGCAGCGACTGGTCGAGCGGTTGCTACCTCGTCACGCTGCACGCTCAGGGCGCCACCCACGACCGGGCCATCGGCCACGCGATGTTCGTGGTGCGGGCCAAGCGCGCCACCGGCAACCCGCTGCTGGTGCTGGCCACCAACACCTACAACGCGTACAACAACTGGGGTGGCCGCAGCCTCTACACCGGCGGCCACCAGGTGAGCTTCGACCGACCGTTCGGGCGCGGCATGCTGGTGCGGCCCCACACCGAACGCGACGACCGCAAGAGCCGGCCGACGCACGCCGGCGAAGACCCCGACGTCGACGGCGTCGTCTACCAGGAGTACCGATTCGCTCACGGCTACCCGGGCTACATGAGCTCGGCCGGCTGGTTCACCTACGAGCGCCGTTTCGTGGAGTGGGCCGAGCGCAACGGCATCGCACTGGACTACGCGGTCTCCAGCGACCTGCAGCACGAGCCTGCCGTGGTGAACGGCTACCGGCTGGTGCTGGGCGTCGGCCACGACGAGTACTGGTCGGCTGCGCAGCGCGACACCATCGAAGCTCATGTGGCGGCAGGCGGCAACTACGCCAGCCTGTCGGGCAACACCATGTTCTGGCAGGTGCGCCTCACCGACCACGGTCGCTCGCTCACCGCGCACAAGTACTCCGCCCACCGCAACGACCCCGTCGTGGGCACCGCGGCCGAGCACACGATGAGCGGCATGTGGTGCGACCCGCTGGTCGGCCGGCCGGAGTGGCGCTTCCTGGGGGCAGGTTCGGCGTTCGGCCTCTACAGCCGCTTCGGCCAGGCCACCCCGCGAGCGAGCGGCGGCTTCACGGTGTACCGCGACGATCACTGGCTGTTCGAAGGCACCGGCTTGCGCTACGGCGACCAGCTGGGCGCAGCACTGGGCGCGGTGGGGTACGAGACCGTCGGCGTGCGCCTCGGCATCGACGAGTTCGGCTTGCCCATCGCCGTCCAGCCCGACGCGCCGCCGCACACCGAAGTCGTCGCGTTCGCTCCTGCCTCCAGCCTGGGGGAAGGCGAGTACCCCGCTTCCGTGGCCGCCAGTGCCGACCAGTGCGATCTCGAGTTCGTGGCAGAGCGCGTGTACGGCGACACCTCACCCGATTCCATCGCACGTGTACGTCATGGCAACGCGGTGATGCTCACCTGCAACCCGTCGGGCGCGAGTGGCGGCACCGTGGCCACCATCGGCAGCACCGACTGGGTGTACGCGCTCGACGATGCAGCCGTCGGCCAGGTGACTGCCAACGTGATCCGCCGGCTCAACCGTTAGCACTCGCGACCGCGCAGCGGATCAGGTGGGCATCGCATCGCCGAAGTTGATGGCCATGTCGCGCGCGGTGAGCATCGTGTCGCAATCCAACGGCACCGTCTTCTGCCGGGAAGTCACCTCGCTCAGCGGCACGTACTTCACGGTGGGCGAGTGCAACGCGACCATGATGCCGTCGACACCTTCGTCGAGCGCTCGCACCGCGGCGGCGCCGAAGCGCAAGCCGAGCAACCGATCGACCGCGGTGGGCGTGCCACCACGCAACAGGTGGCCCAGCACGACCGTGCGCGCCTCCTTGCCGGTGAGCAGCTCCAGCTCGGTGGCCACCTTCTCGCCGACACCACCCAGCCGCTCGGCCTGCCCCACCGCTTTGCCCAGCACCGACACACTGCCGCCGACACGGCGAGCACCCTCGGCCACCACCACGATGGAGAACTTCGACCCGCGCTGCTCGCGCTGGCGAATCGTTGCCGCCACCGGTTCGAGCTCGTACGGGATCTCCGGGATCAGGATGGCGTGGGCCCCGCTGGCCACACCGGCGTTGAGCGCGATCCACCCGGCATAGCGACCCATCACCTCCACGACGATCACGCGGCCGTGCGAGGTGGCCGTGGCGAACAAGCGATCGATGCACTCGGTGGCGAAGCTGACTGCTGTGTCGAAACCGAAGGTCGCATCGGTGTGCTCGAGATCGTTGTCGATCGTCTTCGGCACACCGATCACGCGCAGCCCGGCCTCCGACAGGTGGTTGCCGATGGTGAGCGAACCGTCACCACCGATGGTGATGAGCGCGTCGATGCCCTGCTGCTCGAACAGCGCCAACAGCTCCGGGGTGCGATCCACCTCCACCCAACTGCCATCGGGTTGCTGCACGGGGTACGCGGTGGGGTTGCCGCGGTTGGTGGTGCCGATGATGGTGCCGCCCTGGTGGACGATGCCGCGCACACGCTCACGGGTGAGCTGGATGAGCCCGCCCTCGGGATACAGCTCGGGCAGGAACAAGCCATTGAAGCCGTCGCGGATGCCGACGACATCCCACCCACGATTGATGGCCGCCAGGGTCGCCGATCGGATCACGGCATTGAGGCCCGGCGCATCGCCGCCACCGGTGGACAGGGCAATGCGGCGAATGGGCTGTTTCATGTACCCGACAGTAGCCAGCCGGTACCACGGCGGCCCCAGTACCTACGCAGTGATGGCGGTCGGGCCGTTGATCAGGCAGAACTCGTTGCCTTCGGGATCGGCCATCACCTGAAAGCCGCCCATCTCGTCGTAGACCACTTCGCCGACCCTGCTGGCACCGATGGCGATGGCGGCCTCGGCGGCCTCCTCGAGATCGCCGACATCGATGTCGAGATGCACACGGTTCTTCACGATCTTGGCCTCCGGCACCAACTGGAACGACACGGTGATGCCCGTGGGAGGTTCCAGCGCCACCCACTCGTGGCTCTGTCGCACGACGTAGCCACCCAGCACTCGCTGCCAGAACTCGGCGAGGTGCAATGGGTCGTGACAGTCGATGACCACTTCGTCGAGGCGACCGATCACACGCTGCCGCCCGACGCATCGCCCACCGCATCACCCAACGCATCACCGAACGCATCACCAAACGGCAGCTCACCCAACGAGGCGGTGGCGCGACCGAAGATGAAGAAGGTGTCGAGGTACGGGCCCGGGTCGGCCGACCATGCGTACGCCGACACCTCGGCAGGCGTTCGTCGGCCGAGACGACCGCGGAACCACTCGAAGTCGCTCGCCGACAGCTCGACGGCGGCGAGCCCGGCCTCGGCGCACTGACCGGCGAAGCTCTCGCGCATCGCGCCGCCGGCCCACTCCAGGAAGTCGCTCGGTATCGCCACCGGCTGCCCCAGTGCATGACGCAGATCGGCCTCGTGCGTGTGGATGTCCATCACCGCTGCCGACGCGCTGGCACCGTCGGGGGTGGACAGGAAGCCTTCGATCATCGGGCCGGTCTGCTGCCACTCGGCCAGCATCTCGGGCACGGATCGGCCGGCGCCGCGCAACACCTGCGCTGCGGTCCACTGGTCGCCCGGCGCGCCGTCCATGTTGCCGCTGGACGCATCGACGGCGATGCCCGAGAGGTGAGCGACGACGTCGTGCACCGTCCACTCCGGAGTCGCCGGCACGATCAGGTCGGGGTCGACGCCGTCGGCGACGCAGAGCGCAGAGATTCGGCCACGCGCCGAACGGTACAGAGCACCCAGATCAACTGTCATGGGCGCAGCGTAGAGCCACGGCGTAGTCTTGGCCAGATGCCGGAAACATCCGACCCAGCCGAGGCAAGTGTGCATCCGGCAACACTTGCCATCACCGCCGGCCGCGCCCACAGCGGCAGCTCGCTGGCGCCGGCGTTGTGGGCCAGCAGCGTGTGGCAATCCGCCGACATGCGCGACGCCCGCCGGCGCGCCACCGGCGTTCGTTCGGGCGAGTTCTACGGCCGCTACGCCAACCCCACGGTGGCGTCGTTCGAAGAGGCCGTCTCCGTGCTCGAGGGCGCCGAGGCATCGTTGGCCTTCGCCAGCGGCATGGGCGCCATCAGCACCATCGTGCTTGCGCTGTGCGGGCAGGGCAGCCACATCGTCGCTCAGCGCCAGCTGTACTCCGCGACGCTCGCGTTCCTGCAAGGCCCGTGCGCCCGCTTCGGCATCGAGGTCACGTTCGTCGACGGTACCGCGCCCGGGGCCTTCGCGGCCGCCGTGCAACCCGGCCGCACCATGCTGGCCATCGCCGAGACGCCGTCGAACCCGCTGCTGGAGCTGGTCGACCTCGACGAGCTCGGTGCGCTGCGCGGCCCCATCACGCTGGTCGACTCCACGTTCGCCACGCCGCTCGGGCAGCAGCCGCTGGCGCACGGCGTTCACCTGTCACTGCACTCGGCCACCAAGGGCATCGCCGGGCACAACGATGCCACGCTCGGGGTGGTCAGCGGCGAGCGCGACCTGCTCGACGAGATCTGGGGCTATCACGTGCTGCACGGCGCCACGCCGTCGCCGTTCGACGCCCTCAACGCGCTGCGCGGCATCCGTACGCTCGCGGTGCGCACCAACCACCAGGCAGCCAGCGCGCTGCATCTCGCTCATTCGTTGCAGGGGCACCCCGCTGTGACCGCCGTGCACTACCCGGGGTTGGCCACGCACCCGCAGCACCACCTGGCCATCCGTCAGATGCGCCACTTCGGCACCGTGTTCGCCATCGAGCTCGCCGGCGGCGCCGCTGCAGCCGAGCGGCTGCTGGGGCGCGTCGGCTTGCTGCGCGTCGCCACCTCGTTGGGTGGCCCGGAGACACTGGTGTGCCACCCACGCACCACCACGCACGCCAGCCTCACCGACGAGGAAGCCGCCGAGCAGGGCGTCAGCGGCGGGCTGCTGCGCATCTCCGTGGGTCTGGAAGACACCACCGACCTGCTGGCCGACCTGCTGCGCGCGCTGTCCGCCGCCGACTGAGGCCGAGCAGCATGGCGCGCATCCTGTTGCTGCACGGCCTGGGCGGCACCGGCGCGACGATGCAGCCGTTGGCCGACGGGCTCACCGCGGCTGGTCACCTCACGCACGCACCAACGCTGCCCGGGCACGGCTCGCAACCGGAGCAATTGCGCGACGTCGGGTGGGTCGACTGGCTGACCGCGGCCGAAGCATGGCCTGCCGACGTGATCGTCGGGCAGTCGATGGGGGGCTCGCTCGCGTTGGCGCTGGCTGCTCGCGGCACGTGCCGCGCTGTCGTCGCGATCAACCCGCCGGCGCCAGACCCCGACGCGGTCGACGGCTTGCAGTGGCGCCAGTCGCGCGGCCACGAGTGGGTCGACGGCCCACCGCTGGCCGACGGCGAGGAGGGCTACACGCGCCTGCCCATCGATGCGCTGCTGCAGATGGCGCAGGGTTCGTTGCTCACGGTCAGTACCGCCGTCACGGTGCCGCTGCTCCTCGTCACCAGCGCTCTCGACGAGGTCGTCGACCCGTTCTCCGCCGATGCAGTCGCAGCCGGCGTCACCGGCCCGGTCACTCGGCTGCGCCTGGAGCGCAGCGGCCACGTCGCCACGCTCGGCCCCGAGTGCCACTTGCTGGTCGCCGCCGTCATTCGATTCGTCGCGACGCCGGCCACCCCCTGACAATGAGCTTGGGGTGGGGCGCCGGTCCCATCGGCAGGCCCACCCCCAGGATTACTGTGTCGCGCATGCGCAACCGTTCACGGGCGGGTCTTGCCGCCCTCCTGCTCGTCGCCTCCTGCAGTGATGACGGCTCGTCGTCGTCGAGCGTCCCCGCCGACACGAAGCCCACCACCACCGCAGCGGCAACCACCACCACCGAAGCGGTGCCCGGCTACTCCGCCGAGATCACCCGCACCGAGTACGGCATCCCCCACATCGTCGCCGATGACTGGGGCAGCCTCGGGTTCGGCCAGGGCTACGCCTATTCGCAGGACCGTGCCTGCACGCTGCTCGACCAGATCATCAAGGTGCGCGGCGAGCGCGCGGCGTGGTTCGGCCCCGGCGAGGGCGACGCCAACATCAACTCCGACTTCGCCTATCGCCACCTCGGCCTGTGGGCCGACGCCGACCAGCGCTTCGGCGACCAATCCGAGCGGGTGGACGAGATGGTCAGCGGCTACGTCGCCGGCTTCAACGCCGCGCTGGCTGCCGAAGGCGCTCACGGGTGGTGCGCGGGGGAAGCCTGGGTGCAGCCGATCACCACCACCGATCTGTACGCCAACCTCAATGACATCACCCTCTTCGCCAGCGCCGGCAACCTGATCGACCCCATCGCCACGGCCCAGCCGCCGCAGCCGTCGCCCAGCGACACGTCGCCCAGCGACACCACACCCGACACGACACCTGACACGACACCTGACACGACGCCCGACACGGCGCCGGGCGACACGACCACCAGCTTGGGCAGCAACGGGTGGGCCATCGGCGCGGCGGGCAGCGAAGGCGGCGGCGGCATGCTGATCGCCAACCCGCACTTCCCGTGGGAGGGTGAGAAGCGGCTGTGGGAGAGCCAGCTCACGCTCACCACCGGCGAGATGAACGTCTACGGCGTGGGTCTCACCGGCGTGCCCGGTGTGCTCATCGGTTTCAACGAGCACGTCGCCTGGACCCACACCGTGTCGGCCGGCTACCGCATGACCCTGTACGAACTGTCACTCGTGCCCGGCGACCCCGCCAGCTACCAGTACGGCACCGACACCAAGGCGATGACCGCCACCGACATCGAGATCGAGGTGCTGCAGGCCGACGGCACCACGCAGACGCAGAGCCGCACGATGTACGACAGCCACTACGGGCCGATGCTCAACCTGCCGTTCGGGTGGACCGACACCAACGCCTACACGATGCGCGACGCCAACATCGACAACACCGACATCCTCGATCAGTTCTTCGGCATGGACACCGCCACCGGCATGGACGAGTTCATCGACGCCCATCGCACCGCCAACGGCATCCCGTGGGTGAACACCATCGCCACCTCGGCCGACGGTCGCGCGTGGTACGCCGACACCGCCGCCACGCCCAACCTGTCGCCGGAGGCGATCACCGGCTGGCAGACCGCGGTGTTCGCCGGCGGCCTGGCCAAGACGGTGCTCGACAACGGCGCCATCCTGCTCAACGGCAGCGATCCGATCAACGAGTGGGTCGACGACCCGGCAGCTACCCGCCCGGGCATCTTGCCGTTCGAGCAGCAGCCGCAGCTCGAGCGCGACGACTACGTGTTCAACGCCAACGACTCGCACTGGCTGGCCAACCCGGCACAGTTGCTCACCGGCTACTCGCCGCTCACCGGCGCCGAGGGTGTGCCGCAATCCAGCCGCACCCGCGAGAACGCGATCCTGCTGGCCGACCCCTCGCTACGCGGCGACGACGGCATGTTCAGCTTCGAGGAGCTGCAGGCCGCGTGGTTCTCCAATCGTGCGCTGCATGCCGATCTCCTGCGCGACCAGGTGGTGAAGGCCTGCGACGATCAGCAGGTGGTGCTGGTCGAGGGCCTGCCCTTCGATATCACTCCGGCCTGCGACGTGCTGCGCAACTGGGATGGCCGGCTGAACAACGACTCGCGGGGCGCCGTGCTGTGGCGCGAGTTCCTCATCGGCTTCTCCGGCGACGACCGCAGCAACGCCGGCGACCTCTACTCGGTGCCGTTCAATGCCTCCGACCCGGTGGGCACCCCCAACACGATCGCCGAGAAGACGGTCACCATCAGCAACAACCTGGCAGCGGCAATGATGGCCCTGCAATCGCAGGGATGGGCGCTCGACATCGCCCTCGGCGACGTGCAGTACGACGGGCGGGCGATCGACGAGCGCATCTCGATCCCCGGCGGCACCAACCTGGAGGGAGCCATCTCCATCGTCGATTGCTGCAGCGGCAGCAACACGTTCGCCCCCAGGGGCGACCCCGGCGACAACGTCGACGGCCGCTACTTCACCAGCAACGGCTACCCGGTGACGTTCGGCAACAGCTTCGTGATGACCTTGGAGTTCACCGCCGACGGGCCGCACGCGGAGGCCATCCTCACCTACGGCCAACCCGACGACCCCGCCGATCCGAACTTCACCGCGCAGACGAAGGTGTATTCGGGAAAGAGCCTGCGGCCGGTGCTGTTCCTGGCGGCTGATGTGCAAGCCGGCGCCGTCGGCGACACGGTCACCGTCACCGGCGAGCGGACCTGATCCAGGCTGGCGCCGGCAGCCCAACGGCAGCCCAACGACAGCCGAACGACAGCCGAACGTCAGCCGAAGGTCGTCGAGCGGTAGTCCTTGGCTGCGCCCTTCACTGCGACCACCCAGAACGTGTGTGGCCCGGGACAGTTGAAGTTCAACTCGACGGAGCCATCCAGCGGGAGGTCGCTGTAGTACGGGCCGTCACGGTTGTCGATGGCCACATAGACGCTGTCGGCGCCGGCGGCCTTCCATGTGATCGTCACCACCGGCGGGTTGGTGGGCGGCGGCACGAACGACGCATCGGGTGCAGGCGGCGTACCACACGAGGCCGGCGAGCTCATCGAGAAGCTGCTGATCTTGGGGCCTACCGGCGCCGTGGTGGGGGGCACGGTGGGCTTGACCGTGGGCGCTGTCGTTGGTTTGGTCGTTGGCTTGGTGGTGGCCGGGCTGGTCACCGGAGTCGTGGCAGCCACGACCGTGGTGCCGGTTGCACCGGTGGTGGCCGTGCCCGGCACCGAACTGGACGTGGTGACCACCTCGACCGGTGTCGACGACGTGGGCGACGACGACACGTCGGAGCCAGTGGAGGAGGTGGTGGAGCTGCACGACCCCAGCGCAACGAGTGACGCGACGAGCGATGCGACGGCAATCGGGCGCAGACGGTGGTTCGGCATGGCGACGAGCCTATGCCGGGCGCGCCGACGCAGTTGTCCGCTGGCCGACAGCTGCCACCTGCCGCTCGGCAGCGCCGCCGAGCGCGGATCAGTGGTAGTAGGGGTTCTCGCCGGAGGTGTGATCGGTGAGGTCGCGCACACGCTCGATGGCCGGGATGTGCTCGACGATCATGGTCTGCACGCCTTCCAGCATCGTCATGCGGCTCATCGAGCAGCCGTGGCAGCCACCACCCATGGTGAGGTAGGCGGTGCCCTCGTTGTCGTGGCCCACGTAGGTGACGAACCCGCCGTGCGCGGCGAGCGCCGGGTTCACCTCGGCGGTGACGATGGCCTCCACTTCGGCGCTGAGCGCATCGTCGCGCACCAGGCCTTCCACCACCGGCGCCTGCGGCTTGTTGGGGTTGCGGATGATGAGGCCGGCGCCAGCGGAGTGGTCGAGCGTGCCACCTTCCAGCAACTCGCGACTGGTGGAGGGGATGATGACCTTCAAGGTGACACCCTCGGCGGTGTGCGTACGAACCTCGTCGGTGAACGCGGCCTTGGTGACGACATCGAAGCTGAGGTCGTACTTGAAGTCTTCGCCCGGCTTGCTGATGATCTCCAGCCGTAGACCCAGGCGCTCGGCATCGGGCTCGGTGTCGCGCAGCGCGGCCAGCTCGACCAGAGCCGTGGGAGTGATGGTGATGATCGAGGAGGTGGCTTCAGCGGCGAGGGGACTCACAGCTGTGAAGGCTACCGGTCGTTGGCGGCCGGGGAAGCTCAGGCCAGGCGAATCACCTCGCGCCGGAACGGAGTATCGCCTCGATCAGCCGGCTCGGCCTGCAACGCCTCCGCGTAGAGCCGGCCGCTGAACACCGCTTCGGCGATGGTGCCCGGGTTCCACGCATCACCGATGGCCTGCACGTTTTCCATGCCCAGCTGGTGGAGTTCGCCGACCAGCGTGTCGTCGGGGGTGCGGTACGTGACCGACACGATGTCGTCGGCGGCGATGTCTCGTTCACTGCCGGTGTAGGTGCACTTGAGGCGAGCCGTCTCGCCGTCGTGACCGATGACCGCAGCATCGGTGACGACCACCACACCGGCGGCCACCAACCGTCGATGGATCTTGTGCTGCTCCATCGTGTTCACCGTCCAGGCCGACACCTTCGACTCGGGAGTGACGATCGTGACGTCGAACCCCTCACCGGCGAGCAGCTCGGCGAGCACTCCGCCGATGTAGAACAGATCGTCGTCGTACACCACCACCCGCGGGCCAACAGGACGCCGGCCGGCCAGCAGGTCGTCGGGCGTGAGTGCAGCGGCGAACACCCCCGCCGAGTGGAACCGGCCCAACCCGTCGGCCCGCCACGTGGCGCCGGTGGCCACGGCAACGTGCGTGAAGTCGTAGCCGGCGATCTCGGCCGCACTCATCGGGCTCTCCAGCGTCACCAGCACGTTCGTCAGCTGCTGCAACTGCAGCACCCGGTGGTCGGCCACGCGGCCCCACTCGGCGAGCCCGGGAAGCCGGGCCTCGCGCACGACACGACCGCCCAGCTGGCGCGACGCTTCGGCGAGCACCACCTCGTACCCGCGACGGCCGAGCCACAGTGCGGCTTCCAGCCCCGCCGGGCCGGCACCGACGACCAGCACCTTGGCCGGGGGCGCCGCCGACGGTGCAGGCGTGATTCGCTCCGGGTGCCAACCGCGACGCCACTCCTCGCCCATCGACGGGTTCTGCGTGCAACGGATCGGCACGCTCAGCCAGTCGCTGGCGACGCACACGTTGCAGCCGATGCACTCGCGGATGTCGTGCAGCCGGCCCTCCTCGATCTTCCGCGGCAGGAACGGATCGGCGATGCTGGGCCGCGCAGCCCCGATGAAGTCGGTGATGCCCTGCCGCACGAGGCGCACCATGGTGTCGGGCGACGTGTAGCGCCCGACGATCACCACCGGCTTCGACGTGAGCTGCTTGAAGCCGTGCACGAACGGCTCGCTGTATCCCTCCTGCTCGAACCGCGAGGTGCTGCTGTCGAAGTCCCACTCACCCACCATCAGGTCCCACAGGTCGGGTACCTCGCCGATCAGCCCGAACACGTCTTCCATCTCGCTGCGGCCGAGACCGAGTGACCGGCCCTGACCATCGGTGCCCAGCAGCTCGTCGACCACGATGCGGCAGGCGACCGCCGCCTTGCCCTCGCAGATCTCGGCGGTGTCCTCCAGCACCTCACGCAGCAGGCGCACGCGGTTCTCCAACGATCCTCCGTACTCGTCGGTACGAGCGTTGAACCTGGGCGACAGGAACTGCTGCAGCACGGTGAGCCCGTGCGCGGCGTACACGTACACCAGGTCGTAGCCGGCCACGAGCGAGCGGCGCACCGCCGCTCGATGCCACTCGCGGAGATCGGCGATGTCGGCACTGCTCATCTCGCGGCCCACCGACGGCGTGCCACAGGTGACCGGCCGCACCGACGGCCCGATCGCCGGCACCCGCGAGTACTGGTTCGGCGCGTTGAGGCCGCTGTGCGCCAGCTCGATGCCGGCGAGCCCTCCGTGCGCGTGCACGCGCTCCGTCATCCGGGCGTGCGCCGGTACATCGGCGTCGTCCCACAGCCGGCCTTCCACCGCTCCGTCGAGCGCAGAGGTGTGGTGGATCTCCACCTCTTCCGTGCACACCACTGCCCAGCCACCTTCGGCCTTCACCCCCCGCATCTCCGCCAACGAGGAGGGGTGCCGGTGCCCCATGCCGTTGCAGTGGGGCACCTGGAAGAAGCGGTTGCGGGCCACCTTGGGGCCGATGCGAACAGGTTCGAAGAGGACGTCGTAGCGAGGCTCGCGCATGCTCTCTCACTAGCAGAACCGTCGAGGGAGTGACGGTTGTCGTACGGCGGCGCCGCGCGTGCGCCACCCGACGGTGGCAGAATCGCCGGATGCGCTTTTTCCGCAGTCTGTCCCTTCCGGTCGTCGCCATGGCCTTGCTTGCCGCGTGCAGCAGCAGCGGCGGCTCCGGTGCCGACACCTCCACGGCCAGCACGCCGAACACCATCGAGCTCTCCACGTTGCCGCCCACCGTGGTCACCGAGCCGCCTGCCACCACCACCACGGAAGCGGCCACCACCACCAGCACGCTGCCACCGCCCGTGTATCCCCTCACCGGTCTCCCCGTCACCGACGGCAACGAACTGGCGGTGCTGCGGCCCGTGGTGGTGGCCAAGGTGGGCAACTACGACGCGCATCCGCAGTCGGGCGCCAACCTGGCCGACATCGTCTACGAGGAGATCATCAACGACAACGTGTCGCGATTCGCGATGGTCTTCCAGAGCCAGGGCGCCGCCGAGGTGGGGCCCATCCGCTCGGGTCGGCTGCAAGACGTCGACCTGTTGGGTTCCCTGGGTTCGCCCATCCTGGCCTGGTCGGGCGGCAACGGCACCGTCACCCGCGAGATCCGCGACAGCGACCTGGTCGACATGAGCCCCAACTTCTGTGGCAGCGCGTGCTTCCGCGTCGGGTTCGACAAGGCTCCGTACAACCTGTACTTCGACATCAACAAGGCGTGGGAGCAAGCGCCTCCCGGCGCCGGCATCCCGCCGCAGCAGTTCCAGTTCCGCGAGACCTCGGCCGCGCCCGGTGGCGTGCCCTCGGCCGGTGTGCTGGTGAAGATGGACAGCTACTCCATCGACTGGACCTGGAACGCGACATCGGGCCTGTACGAGCGGCAGCAGAACGGTCGCGCGGACAAGGAGCGCAGCGGCGAACTGGTCACCACCAACAACGTCGTCGTGCTCGAGATGGTCTACAACAAGGGCATCTCCAACAGCCCCGACGCACAGAGCACGGGCACCGGGCAGGTGTGGGTGTTCAGCGGCGGCAACATGGTGCACGGCACCTGGAGCCGGCCCGACCGACTGCAGCCGTTCGCAATCACCGCCGACGACGGCACGCCCATCCTGCTCACGCCGGGCCGCACCTTCGTGCAGCTCCCACGCACGGGCGGCAACGTCACACCGAAGTGAACCGGCCGACGCCCGGCACCAGCTCAGTCCCTGCCGCCGCCGTCGACCTCGATGCGCTGGCCGGTGACGTACCCGGCGCCTGCGCTGCACAACCACAGCACCACGTTGGCGATGTCGGAGGGCTGGCACACGCGACCGAACGGAGCGGCGGCATCCATCGAGCGCAGGTCGTCGAGGTCGCGGTTGCCGCTCATCGCCCGCGCCAAGCGCAGGCCCATGTCGGTCTCCACCAGCCCCGGGGCCACCACGTTGACGTGGATGCCGTGGCGGCGCTCCTCCTTCGCCAGCGAGAACGCCAGCGCTTCCATCGCCGCCTTGCCCATGTTGTATGGCGCACCGTTGGCCGACATGTGGGAAGTGGCAACGGAGGAGATCATCACGATGTCGCCGCGGCCGCGGCCGCGCATCGATGGCAGCGCCTCGCGCGCGAGGTGATGCGGCCCGAACGCATGAGTGGCGACGACGCGCATCATCTCCTCGGGGTCGGTGTCGGCCACGGCCCGCCCGCGTGAAGCGATGCCCGCGTTGCACACCAGGATGTCGACGCCGCCGAAGTCGGCGATGGTCGCAGCGATCAACGATGCACAGTCGGCCGCATCATCGACGGAACCGGCGAACGCCTTCGCCGAGCCACCGGCCCGGGTGATGGCGGCAACCGTCTCGGCGGCGGCCTCGGCGTCGCGCCGGTAGTTGACGGCCACGGTGGCACCGTTGGCGGCCAGCAGCTCGCTGATGCCACGGCCGATGCCACGCCCTCCGCCGGTGACGATGGCGACGCGCCCTTCCAGTGGCCGCCCTGCACGCTCGTTGCTGTCGTGAAGCATGGCGCCATTCTTCACCAAGCGCCCGCGTGCATCGCCGGTCGGAGCGGCAGCCGCGACTGCCGCCGCCGCCCCTCGGTAGTCTTCCAGCGTGCAAGACGGAAGCCGCAAGGCCATCATCGCCGCCTTCTTCGCCAACCTCGGCATTGCCATTGCGAAGTTCGTCGGCTTTCTCCTCACTCGTTCGGCGGGCCTGCTCGCCGAGGCCGGGCACAGCCTGGCCGACACCGGCAACCAGGGTCTGTTGATGTTCGGCGGCAAGCGTGGCAAGCGCCCCGCCGACCGCGCCCACCCGTTCGGTTACGGGCCCGAGCGCTACTTCTGGTCGTTCATCGTCGCGCTCGTGCTGTTCAGCATGGGCGGCCTGTTCGCCCTCTATGAAGGCATCCACAAGCTCAGCGACCCGCACGAGATCAAGAGCATCGGCATCGCGTATGCCATCCTGCTCGTGTCGATCGCGCTCGAGACCTACTCGCTGCGCACGGCCGTGAAGGAAGCGAACCACGTGCGTCACGGTCGGTCGTGGTGGAGGTTCATCCGCACCTCGAAGGCGCCCGAGCTACCGGTGGTTCTGCTCGAAGACGTTGGCGCCCAGACCGGTCTGGTGGTCGCACTCCTCGGGCTCGGCATGGCCGACATCACCGGCGACCCGCGATGGGATGCGGTTGGCTCCATCACCATCGGCGTGCTGCTGGTGGTGATCGCCATCATCCTCGCCACCGAGATGAAGGGCCTGCTCATCGGCGAGTCGGCCAGCGACGAGGATCTCGATGCCATCAACGCCTCGCTCGCGGGCGCCGACAAGGTGAACGGCATCATCCACCTGCGCACCATGCATCTCGGGCCCGACCAGTTGCTGGTTGCCGCCAAGCTCGACTTCGACCCCACGCTCAACGTCGCCGAACTGGCCCTGGCCATCGATGGCGCCGAGGCCAGCCTGCGTGCTGCGGTGCCCATCGCCGCCACCATCTACATCGAGCCCGACATCTTGCGGCAGCCAGCCGAGTGAGCGAAGAGACCGGCCTCCTCGTCGCCGACGAGACGCGATTCCGCATCCGCAGGCCGCAGGGACGTGCACTCGGCCTCACGGCGCTGGTTGCGGTCATCCTGCTGTTCAGCGCCGGCTCCACGCTGGTGAAGCTCTCCGAGACCCCGGGCGTGGCCGTGGCGTTCTGGCGCATGCTGCTGTGCTCGTTCATCTGGATCGGCATCCTGCGCGTGACCGAGCAGCGCTGGCTCAGCTGGGCCGACCTCCGTCCGGCCCTGGTACCGGGCATCGCGTTCGGGCTCAACATCACGTTCTTCTTCACCGGCGTCACCAAGACCACGGTTGCCTCTGCCGAGTTCACCGGTGCGCTCACCCCGCTGCTGGTGGTGCCCCTGGGCGCCTGGCTGTTTCACGAGCGTCTGCGCCTGGGCGCGCTCGCGTTCGGGCTGATCTCGCTCGTCGGGCTCGCGTTGGTGCTGTTCTTCGCTCCTGCCAACGGCGAGTTCTCCTGGACCGGTGTCGCCTGGATCGGCGGCGCGCTGTGCCTGTGGGCCACCTACCTGCTCACCAGCCGCCGCTTGCGCCAGGGCCGGTCGGTGGCAGCGGTGATGGCGGCGATCACCCCGATCGCAACGGTGGTCACGTTGCCCCTTGGCCTCTTCGTCTTCCCCGGCACCCTCGGCCAGCTCACCTGGCGGTCGGTCGTCTTCATCGTGATCCTCGCCGCGCTCACCGGCACGGCAGCGCACGGGCTGATGGTCTTCGCCCAGCAATCGGTGCCCATCGGCGTGATCAGCATGCTGCAGGTGTCGCAACCGGCGCTCGCCGTGCTCTGGTCGGTGCTGTTCCTCGGCAGCACGGTGCGGCCCATTCAGATCGGGGGCATGGCGTTGGTCATCGCCGGCCTGGCCATCGTCACCATCCAGACGCAACGCAGCAGCAGCACCGGCTGAACCGGGTACACTCGCCCGACAACCGAAGGGGAGCTCACAGGGTGGTGGGCTGAGAGGGTGGCCGTCGCCACCGACCCGAGAACCTGATCTGGGTAATGCCAGCGGAGGGATGCAGATGGTGCAAGCAGTGGTGGTGATCGGAGGCGGCGCCCTCTCCACACGCGCACTCGAGGCAATTCGCGACGACGCCGTCATCATCGCGGCCGACAGCGGCCTCGATCACGCGGTGGAGGCCGGGTTGCGGCCCACCGTGCTCGTGGGCGACCTCGACAGCATCAGCGCCTCGGGGCGCATGTGGGCATACGCCAGGGAAGTGGAGATCCACGAGCATCCCGCCGACAAGGACGCCACCGACACCGAGATCGCGATCGAGCGTGCGCTGCAGGTGCCCGACGTGCGGCAGTTGCTGGTGATCGGGGGTGTCGACGCCGCCGGCGAACGCCGGCTCGACCACCAGTTGGCCACCATCCTCGCATTGGGCCATGCATCGCTCGCCGAGCTCGGCTCCGTGCGCGCGGTGCTCGGCAGCACCGCGCTGTCGATGCTGCACCCGGGGCGGCGCAGCGTGCTCGACGTCGAGCCGGGCCAGACGTTCTCCCTGCTTGCGCTGCACGGGCCGTGCGGCGGGGTGCAGGTCACCGGCGCACGCTGGCCGTTGCACGACGCCACGCTCACCGGCACCGAGGCACGGGGCATGAGCAACGAAGCAACCGACCGAACCGAAGTGCATGTCGCCTCCGGCGTGCTGACAGTCGTCGTGCCATGAACGGTCGTCACATGAACCGTCGTCACAAGAACGGTCGTGCCATGAACGGTCGTCACACGAGCCGTCGTCACCTCGTGTTGGCGGTCGCCATGGCGACCTCGCTGGTCGCAGCCGGTTGCAGCAGCGACGGCGGCAGCGACGGCGCGGAGAAGGTCGCACTGACGCTGGTGGCGTACGACTCGTTCCCCACCAAGGACACCCCACTCAACGATGCGCTCGCCGAGTTCACGGCCGATACCGGCATCGACGTCAGCATCGTCATCGCCGGCGATGCGGGCACGATGGTCACCAAAGCCGTACTCACCGCCGGCAACCCGGAGGGCGACGTGCTGTGGGGTGTCGACAACACCCTGCTCTCGGCAGCCACCGATGGCGGCATCTTCGACGGTGCGCCCGCGCAGGTCGACTTCGGTGATGTGTGCGTGAACTACGACATCGCCTGGTTCGCCGAGCACGGCATCGACCCGCCGGCAACGCTCGACGACCTGCTGCTGCCCGAGTACAACGACCTCCTCGTGGTGCAGAACCCGGCCACCTCGTCGCCCGGCCTTGCATTCCTGCTGGCCACCGTGGCGAACAGCGGCGAGGACGGATGGCAGCAGTACTGGTCGGCCCTGCGCGCGAACGGCGTGGAAGTGGTCGACTCCTGGACCACCGCCTACTACGAGCGGTTCAGCGGTGCCGGCGGCAGCGCCGGCGACAAGCCGCTGGTGGTCAGCTACGGCAGCAGCCCACCGTTCGAGGTGCTGTTCGCCGACCCGCCACGAACCGACTCGCCGACCGGGGTCGCCGCGGCCACCTGCTTCCGCCAGCTCGAGTACGCGGGCACGCTGCGCGGCACCCGGCACCCGGTGGAGGCGAGTCGGCTCCTCGACTTCCTCGTCAGCGAGCGCTTCCAGCGCGAGCTGCCGCTGAACCTCTACGTCTACCCGGTCAACACCGACGTGGTGCTGCCCGATGCGTTCACCGAGTACGCCGTGGTCCCCGACGATCCGTTCACACTCGACCCCGCGACCATCGCGGCCAATCGCGAGCAATGGCAGGACCAGTGGAACGAGATCGTGCTGCGCTGAGCCGGCCGGCCAACCCGCTGCCGCGCTGGCTGGTGCCCGCGTTGGCGGCGCTGCCGGTGCTCGGGCTGGCGCTGTTCTACCTGTGGCCACTGAGCACGCTGCTCGCACGGGTGGTGCAACCCGACTCGATCACCGATGCGCTGCGCACGCCCGGCCTGGGTCGTGTGCTGTGGTTCACCCTCTGGCAGGCGGTGGCCAGCACCGTGCTGACGATGCTGGCCGGCGCCGCACCGGCATACCTGCTGGCCCGCTACCGGTTCCGGGGCCGGCGTGCCCTGCTCGCCATCGTGACCGTGCCCTTCATGCTGCCCACCGTGGTGGTGGGTGCCGCATTCCTCGCGCTGCTGCCCACCTCGTGGCACGGCACGGCTCGTGCCGTCATCGTGGCCCACGTGTTCTTCAACATCGCGGTCGTCGTGCGGCTGGTGGGCGCGATGTGGGCGGTGCTGCCCCACGACCTCAGCGCCGCCGCACGCACGCTGGGCGCCTCGCCGCTGCAGGTGCTGCGCTTCGTGGTCGTACCGCTGCTGCGCCCGGCGTTGTGGGCGGCGGCAACGGTGGTCTTCCTGTTCACCTTCACGTCGTTCGGCGCGGCGCGGTTGCTGGGCGGCCCGGCGCACCCCACGCTGGAGGTGGAGATCGCGCGTCGCGCCACGCAGCTCGGTGATGTCGACGGTGCGGCGGTGCTGTCGGTGCTGCAGCTGCTCACCCTTGCTGTGGTGGTGTGGTGGTCGGCCCGCTGGCAGCGACGGTCGACGGTGCACTTCGTGGGCAACAGCGCGCCGCGGCGCGCCGTGTCGGCGCGCGAGCGGCGCGTGGTGGCTGGCATCGCTGGGGTCACGACCACTGCGATGCTGGCCCCGCTGGCGGTGCTGGTGTCGCGGTCCTTCCGCCTCGGCGACGGCTGGTCGCTGCACGCTTGGCGCACACTGGGAGCCGCCGAGGTGCGGCCCGGGCTCAGCCTGGGCATCGACCCCCTTGCCTCGCTGTTCGCCTCGTTCAGGTTCGCTGCCGTCGCAGCAGTGCTCAGCGCGCTCGCAGGAGGGCTCTCGGCGTTGGCGATCGCGTCGGCCCGACGGCACGGCAAGCTGCTCGATGTGGGCCTGATGTTGCCGCTGGGCACGTCGGCGGTCACCATCGGGCTGGGCATGCTGATCACGTTCGACGTCGCTCCTTTCGACTGGCGGGCACGGTGGTGGCTGATCCCGCTTGGGCACACGCTGGTGGCCACTCCGTTCGTGGTGCGCGCGTTGCTGCCCGTGCTGCGTTCCATCCCGCCCGGTCAGCGCGATGCGGCCGCCACGCTCGGCGCCTCACCGGCGCGGGCCTGGTTGGCCATCGACGTCGGCCACATCGCTCGACCGCTCGCCGCCGGCGCCGGGCTGGCGGCCGCCATCTCGTTGGGTGAGTTCGGGGCGACCACTTTCCTCACCCGCGCCGGCCGCCAGACCATGCCAATCGCCATCGCCCGCCTGCTGGGCCGTGCTGGCGAGCTACCGCGTGCGCAGGGGTTCGCCCTCGCGACCATCCTGTTGCTGGCGACCGCGTTCATCATCGGCGTTGCCGAGCGGCAAGGAGCCCTCGATGCTCGCAGTTCGTGATCTGGTGGTGCGCTTCGGCGATCGCACGGTGCTCGACCGGGTGTCGTTGGAGGTGGCCACCGGCGAAGTGGTCGCGCTGCTCGGCCCGTCGGGTGTGGGCAAGAGCACGCTGCTGCGCGTGATCGCAGGGTTGCTGACCCCCGATGCCGGCGCGGTGCTGCTCGACGATCACGACATCACCACGCTGCCATCGCACCGCCGCAACATCGGGCTCGTCTTCCAGGACGAGCAGCTGTTCCCTCACCTCAGCGTCGGCCAGAACATCGGCTTCGGTTTGCGCATGCAGGGGCTCGACCGCACCCACATCGCTCAGCGCGTCGCCGAACTGCTGCACTTGGTCGGCCTCGACACCTTCGCCGATGTGCCGGTCACGAAGCTCAGCGGCGGCGAAGCCAAGCGTGTGGCCCTGGTGCGTTCCGTCGCCCCACGACCGGCGGTGCTGCTGCTCGACGAACCGCTCAGCGGATTGGATCGCGAGCTGCACGATCGCCTCGCCGGCGACCTTGCCCGACTGCTGCGCGCGAGTGCCACCACCACGTTGCTGGTCACCCACGACCACGACGAAGCAGCCGGCATCGCCGACCGCATCATCACGTTGTGACCCGCCACGTCACCGAGGGCCGGGCAGCCGTCTGGCAAGCTGCTGCGCATGACCCTCACGCCCACGACCGCGCCGGTACGCGTCGGCTTCCTCGGCGCCGGCCTGATCGCCACCTACCACTCGAAGAGCCTCCGCCGCAGCGGAGCCGCGGTGTCGAGGGCGGGCGTGTACGACCCGCACGCCGAACGCGCCGCCGCCTTCGCCGCTGCCAGCGGGCACACGGTGTACCCCAGTGAAGATGCCGTGATCGCCGACTGCGACGCCGTGTACATCTGCACCTGGACCAACGAGCACGCGCGGTTGCTGGCGAAGGCGGTCGCCGCTGGGCGCCACGTGTTCTGCGAGAAGCCACTCGCGTTCACCACCGCCGAAGCGCTGCAGATGGCGCAGGCCGCGCAGGCCGCCGGCGTCACCCATCAGGTGGGTCTGGTGCTGCGCCGTTCACCCGCCTACCTGTGGGCCAAGCACCTCATCGACCAACCGGCCGCCGGCAGGCTGATGACCGTGGTGTTCCGCGACGACCAGTTCATCCCCATCCAAGGTCACTACGCCAGCACATGGCGCGCCGACAGGTCGCTGGTGGGCGCCGGCACGCTGCTGGAGCACAGCATCCACGACGTCGACATGCTGCGCTACCTCGTCGGCGACGTGCGCCGGCTCAGCGCCCACACCGAGAACTTCCACGGTCACGATGGCATCGAGGATGTGGCGACGGCGCTGCTGCGCTTCGCCGACGGCGCCACCGGCACGCTCACCAGCGTGTGGCACGACAACCTCGCACGGCCCAGCCTGCGCAGAGTGGAGGTGTTCTGCGAGCGCCGCCACATCGTGATCGAGGGCGACGACTGGTTCGGTCCGGTCACCTGGACCGACGCCGACGGCACCGCCGGGTCGCTCGCCGACGACGCGCTCGCCGCGGCGGTGGCACCGATGCGAGATGGCAGCGACAACCCCGACGGCGAGTTCATCCGCGCGATCGTCGAAGGCCGCGCGGCCACTCCGGATCTGTTCACAGCTGTGGAAGCACACCGCATCGTCGACGCGATCTACGCGTCGGCAGCTGCCGATGGGCGCGCGCTCGACGTACCCGCCGCCGACCTGACGACGGTGACATGAACGACGGTGACATGAACGACGGTGACATGAACGACGGTGACATGCAGCACAGCGAACGGCCATGAGCGTGCCGGTGGTCGTCGAGCTGTCGGCGCAGCAGACGCACCCGCTGCGCCGTGCCGTGCTGCGCTTCGACACACCCACCAAAGAAGTCGTCTTCGCCGAGGACACCTGGCCGGGCGCGGTGCACCTGGGCCTGCTGGTCGACGACGAGCTGGTGGCCACCTCCAGCTGGGTGCCGCGCCAACTCGATGGCGACGATTCGTCGCTCGCAGTGCAGCTGCGCGGCATGGCCACGGCCCGCTCGCTGCAAGGCAGCGGCTTCGGTGGGCTGCTGCTGGAAGCAGGCTGTGAACGATTCGCCGAGACCGGCGTGCGGCTGGTGTGGGCCCGCGCCCGCGATGCGGCGCTGGCCTTCTACTTGCGGCACGGTTTCGAGGCCGTCGGCGAAGGTTTCCTCGACGCAGCGACGCAGCTCCCCCATCACCTGGTCGTGCGGCACCTGACGCTCGAGCGGCCGGCCGGCGAGCAGCAGACCGGGGCGCGTCGCGACGGTCGATAGCAGCACCGAATCTGCCGAATCGGCGAACCTGGCGTGCCCAGTACGGGTGAGATGCCACCGACAGCTGCCGCCGATCAGCTCCGCCGACGAGCAGAGACGCTGCACGGCACCGCTGCCGCGCTGCAGCAGCTGACGGCACTCGGCCTGCACCTGCTGGCCGGCCCCGAGACATGGGTGGGCCCGTCGCCGCAGTCGTGCCTGCAGGACCTGTGCACTCGCCGCAACCTGCTGCTGGCTGAGGCCGACGCGCTGGAGGCGGAGGCCCGCCGGTTCCGGCGGGTGGCCGACGAGATCGATGCACAGGCCGCTACCGCCTCTGGCGTGCAGTGATGAGCCTGCTCGCGTACGACCCCGAGCGCGTCGGCCGGCTGCAGCGAGCGATGGGTGAGGCGGCCGACGGCTTGCGCGCCATCTCGTGCACCGACCCGGCCGCGGCCGACGCGATGCGCGTGGTGCGCGCCACGATCTGCCAGCTGGACTCCACGTGGCTGCCGCTGGTGACGGGTCTGTTGAGCTGTGATCCGCTGTCGCTGCGGCAGCGACGCAGCGAGCGCATCGACGACCTCGACCAGTCGTTGATCAGAGTGATGTCGAGCGGCTACGGCTGGGCGGTGCAGCACGACCCGCTCAGCGACGACCCGGCGACTGTCACACCACAGGAGGCGCGAGCACTGGGAGCGACGCTGAACGAGATCGATGTCACCGCGCTGGTGAACGACCCGGTGCAGTTGCACTGGCTGGCCCGGCAGTTGGCGATCATCGGGGGCGACGCAGGCCTCAGCAGCCAGTTCCTCGCCAACTTCCACGAGTGGGCCAGGCTGTGCGACGGCCTCGGCAGCGAGCGCGCACACCGGCTCGCTGCCGCGTCGACCGGCGGCACGATGAACGAACGAACTGCCGTCGTCGCCGACCTCGACGCTGTCTTCGCCGGTCTCGCGGATGTACAACAGCACGCATTGCCGCACGGGCACACCGATCTCGCAGCAGCCGTGGTGGTGCCGCAGATCGACCGGATGAACCCGTACTCGGCGGCCCTCGTGGTGCAGCACCTCCGGCTCGACAGCACCACGCTCGCGTTCGTGACCGACTCACTGCTGCGCCGGTGGTGGGCCGAGCCGATCGCCTCCGGCAGCGACGACCCCACCACCGACGCCGACCACTTCGTC
>ERZ1026792.312-NODE-312-length-44083-cov-3.528506_pt1 | contig 44083 bp, 41 predicted proteins | sample MGYA00520884_ERZ1026792 | MGnify/ENA primary metagenome ERZ1026792 (study PRJEB33270, sample SAMEA104284473) | anaerobic digester metagenome | biome: Anaerobic digester microbiome; feature: mesophilic sludge digester; material: Anaerobic digester biomass | place... | reverse complement strand
GGTGAGACCCCGGTTGCTCCCGCGCCCGCTCCGATCGAGGAGGCACCCCCTGCCGCTGCGTTCTCCGCCGGCGGTGGCGGCGGCGGTGGCGGCGGTGGTGGTGGTGGCGGCGGCTCGTCGCAACCGCGCCAGGCACCCCGCCAGCAGCAGGACCAGGCGCCGCCGCCGGTTCGTGACGAGGCACCGTTGGCACCGCCGTTGCCACCGCCCACGGCCGAGGCCGCGCCGGCTCCGGATGCGGCGTTCGACTCGGCCCGTGCCCAACTGCTCGAGCGCATCGAGTCCCTCGATCTCGGCGCCGGCGCGGGCGACACCGAGACCGCTGCGTTGCGCGAGGAACTGAAGGGGATGGTCGATCGCTTCCAGCCGGGCGCTGGGCAAGCCACCGATGAAGCGTTGGCCGGCCTGCGCGACCAGTACGACCAGCGCATCCAGGACTTCACCCAGGACCAGAAGATCCAGGCTCTGATCGAGGAGCAGCTCCGCGACAACGAGGCCGACCCCGCCGACCCGTTGGCCCCCGCCGACCCGGCCGTGATCGACCCGGCCGTGATCGACCCGACACTGATCGACCCGGCCGCCACCGATCCGGCGGTCGTTGACCCGGCGGTCGTTGACCCCGCGCTCGATCCGATGGTCGTCGACCCTGCGGTCGTTGATCCTGCGGTCGATCCGATGGTCGTCGACCCTGCGGTCGTTGATCCTGCAGTCGTTGACCCTGCGGTCGATCCGATGGTCGTCGACCCGGGGATGGTCGACCCTGCGCTCGACCCCACAACGATCGACCCGGCAGTGGGGCCCGACGACGCGATCAACACGAACGTCGAGGAGAGCGGCTCGGTGTTCATGCCGGCCGTCGACGGCACCGTCGCCTCGGACCCCGACGACGGTGGCGAAGTGTTCGGGAACGACGTCATCGAACTCGTCGAGCAGGTCGCCGGTCAACCAGGCATGATCGTCGACGACTTCGAGTCGATGAGCGACCAGTACCAGGAGGTACTGGTCGACGTGGTCCCGGAGCTGACCGAGGGTTTCAACCCGCCCGACTCGATGCCGTTCGAGGACATCCTGGGCGACAGCATCGCCGAGCTGCAGACGGCGCTGCCCGACTTCGGGGCCGGGCTCCCGCTGCCGTCGGCCGACGACTTCGAGGTGATTCCTGACATCCCCGAGCTCCCACTGGTTGGCGAGACGGGCTTTCCGGAGGAGGTCGTCGAGGAGTTGCAGGAGTCATGGGCTCCGATGGTCGATGACGCCGCGGCGCAGGCCGAGGACTTCGTGCAGGATCAGGTGGAGGACATCACCGAGCAGGCGCAGGACACGCTGGGCGGCATCGCCGACGACCTCGGTCTGTGACCGGCCACGCTCGCGAACGGCTGTCGCCGGCCACTGTGGGGTGGTTCAGACGAAGCGGAACGTGCTGAGCATCTCCATGATGGGCGGTGTGCAGGCGGCCATGTGCTCGACCGGACAGGTGAGCACCAGTTGGAAGAAGTCGACCACCTTGCCGCCTTCGGTGACTGGTGCGAACCACAGCGCCTGCAGCTGCGCCAGCTTGCGCCCGCCCTTGGGGCCGGTGAACTCGGCGCCACGGATGTACACCGGCAGATCACCGAACCGCATCAGCTTCTCGCCGCGCTCGGTGAGGTCGGTGGTGGTGCGCTGCAGCTTGGACCAGGTGATCTGAGCGGCGACCTTGAAGTCGACGCTGCGCGCCACCTTGTCGTGCGTGAGCATTGCGTTCACCCAGAACCCGTCGACCTCTTGCGGCAGGCGCACCACTGCCAGCGCGCCGGGTGCTTCATCGAGGGTCCACCCGTTGGGTACCGCGAACACGAACGGCGGCACCGCGGTGAGCATGTCGCTGGGTTGGACGACGAGGCGGTTCAAGACCGCGAGAGGAGTGAGCTGCTCTGCCATGACGCAGAGAGTAGTTCCTTTTTCACAAGCGGCTTTCCAGAACCGGGAATGCTCCCGGTGACGCCCCTCGCGGGCTTCCGTACTCTGACGTCAGATCTTGAAAGGGAGGTATGTCATGGGCTGGTTCGATGACGTTGTTGATTTCGTGGAGGACACCGCTAGCGATGTCGCCGACACCGCTAGCGACGTGGTGGAGACGGTGGTCGAGACCGTGACCGAGGTGGTGGAGAACGTAGAACAGGCCACCACCGACCCCGTCGGCTGGTTCGGCGGCGTGGTCGAGGGCGTGGTCGACACGGTCGAGGACATCGCCGACGATCCGGGTGGCTGGTTCGCCGACACGGTCGACGAGTACGTGTTCGACACGGTCGACTTCGTCACCGCCGGTGCGGTCAACATCGACTACGAGGACGGCACCTTCTCCGCCTCGGCCGGCATCGACGGCGTGGCCTCGTACGGCGTCAGCGTCGGTGAGGATGGCTTCGAGATGTCGGGCGAGTTCGACGTGGGCATCGCGTCGGGCGAAGTGTCGCTCGGCGACGAGGGCTTCACTGGCAGCGCCTCCGCCGGCGTCGATTGGGGCCCGTTGCCCTATGCCGAAGGCCACGTCGAAGTCTCCGAGAACGGCGACATCTCCGTGGGCGGCCAGGTGCAAGGCACCATCCCCACGCCGTACGGCATCGTCAGCGGTTCCGCCGAAGGCGGCTTCTACCGCAACGAGGACGGCAGCTGGGGCGCCAACGTGGCCGCCGACGGCTCGATCATCACGCCCGCCGGCGTCACCGTGGGCGCCAACGTCGGCGTCGACTACGACGAAGCGGCCGACGGCGACTCGACGCTGAACGTCAGTGCCGGCGCCTCCGTGGGCTACGTCGGTGGGCCGGAGGTGTCGGCCGGTGTGGACTACACCCACTCCGACATCGACGGTGTCACCACCGACTCGATCCAGGGTGAGGTGGGCGTCGAGGGCTACGGCCTCGAAGCCTCCGCCTCCGGCGGCTACGAGCGAGTGGAGGATGCCGACGGCAACGTCAGCGAAACCGTCACCGGCGAAGTGGAGGGCAGCGGCTACGGCGTCGAGGTGAATGCCTCCGGCGAGTACGAGCGCCTGGAGGACAACCAGGGCAACGTCTCGGAGAGCTACTCGGGCGAGGTAGGGGCCAGTGGCTACGGCGTCGACGTGGGTGCCGGTGGCGAGTACACCGAGACCACGTTGGCCGACGGCACCACCACCTCCACCAGCGATGCCTGGGCAGATGTCGATGGGCTCGACACCGATCGGCTGCTCAGCTTGGCCGACGAGGCGCTGGGCACGGGAGGCGCGATCGCCGGTGCCGGAGCAGCGGTCGGCCAGGTGCAGGGCGTTGCCGACACGGTCAGTGACCTGGCCGCAACGGGCGATCTCAGCGATGTCTTCTCCACGATGGCCGACGAAGGCGGCGGCTCGATCGCCGACGTGGCCGGCGACCTCGTGGAGAGCGGCAACTTCGACGACTTCCAGAGCGACGTCATCGAGTCGGAAGTCACTGAGGCGGCAGCCGACGAGGTGTGGGACGATCTGGGTTCATGACCGAACCTGCATCGCAACCGGCGGCCGCTGCGGCGGCACCCGGCCCTGACGCCCTCATCCTCGAGCTCGGCAAGGTGCTGCAGCAGCTGGGTCGCAACGACCTGGCCGGCCGCGCCGCCGTGGCCGCAGCCCGCTTGCGCAGGCCGTCCACCATCGTGTGCGTGGTCGGCGAGTTCAAGCAGGGCAAGAGCTCGCTGGTCAACGCGTTGCTCGGGCAGCAGGTCTGCCCGGTCGACGACGATCTGGCCACTTCCGCCATCACGCTCGTGCGCTACGCCGAGCAACCCGGCGCCATCGTGCGCCGCCGCGAGGACGGCAAGGCGCTGGCCGACCCCATTCCCGTGACCGACCTGCAGCAGTGGGTCAGTGAGTCGGGCAACCCGCGCAACCTGAAGGGTGTCGAGCGGGTCGAGGTCACGGTGCCCAGCCCGTTCCTGAAGCAGGGCCTGGTCATCGTCGACACGCCCGGCATGGGCGGCCTCGGCGCCGGCCATGCGGCCGCCACGCTGAGCTTCCTCCCATTCGCCGATGGCCTCATCTTCGTCAGCGACGCATCGGCCGAGCTGAGCGCTCCCGAGCTCGAGTTCCTGCGCAGGGCCATCGAGCTGTGCCCCACCGTGCTGTTCGCCCAGACCAAGATCGACCTGTTCCCGAACTGGCAGAAGATCGTCGACCTCAACCGCGGCCACCTCGACCGTCACGGCGTGAACATCCCCATCGTGCCGGTGTCGAGCTCGCTGCGCACGGCGGCGCTGTCGCGCAAGGATCGTGCGCTCAACGAGCAGAGCCACGTGCCCGAACTGGTGCAGCACCTCGGCGACGATGTGGTGGGCCCGGCCAAGGCCAACGCGACGACTCGCTCCATCGACGACGCGCGGTCCATCATCGCCCAGATCACCGCCGGCTTGCAGGCCGAGCGCAGCGTCATCGACGACCCGGCCAATGCGGCTGCCGGTGTCGCGTCGCTGGAAGAGGCCAAGAGCCGCATCGAGTACCTGCGCGGCCCCGGCGCCAAGTGGAGCGTGCTCGTCGGCGACCGCATCACCGATCTGTCCAACAAGGTCAGCTTCCATCTGCGCGGGTCGATGCGCGAGATCCAGCGCCTGATGGACGAGCGCGTGGAAGTGCTGTCCAAAGGCGACGAGTGGGACGAGCTCGCGCGCTACCTGCAGACCGTGGTGGCCGACGAGGTCACCAACGCCTTCGTCAGCCTCGAACAGGGCCGCACCGCCGTGCGTGGCGAGGTGATCGAGCTGATGCGCGACGAAGATCTCGGCCTCTCCGATCGCAGGTCGGTGGTCAACGAGGTCTCGATCAGCGATCTGTGGCAGGGCAAGGCCCTCGACCAGGTGGTGGCCGGCGGGAAGAAGGCGTTCAACGTGGGCCTCACCACCGTGCGCGGGGCGCAGAGCGGCATCATGATGTTCGGCATGATGGGCAGCTTCCTGCCCACCGCGGCCGGCGTGCTCATCGCCTCCAATCCCGTGCTGCTGGGCGTCGGTGCGTTGTTCGGCAGCATCGGCCTGGCGGAGGATCGCAAGCGCAAGGTGGCTGCTCGCCGGCAAGCGGCTCGTTCGCAGGTGCGCCAGTTCCTCGACGATGTGCAGTTCGAGGTGAACAACCAGATCAGCACCGTGGTGCGCGACGTGCAGCGCGACCTTCGCGACGAGTTCGGTGATCGGTTGGCCGAGCTGCTGCGCACGTTCACGGAAGCAGCCACGCGTGCTCAGCAAGAGATGCAGAAGTCGCAGACCGAGCGGCAAGCGCGCTCGAAGCAGTTGGAGACCGCACTGGCAGGGCTGACCAAGCTCGACGCCGCGATGGCGAAGGTGAACGCATGAGCACCAACCTCGGAGGTGGCGTGGCCGAGCAGGTTCTGGCCGTCGCCCGCAACCTCTCTGCCGTCGCACCCAACGCGCAGGTCAAGGCGCAGGCGCAGGCGGTGATCGATCGACTCAGCGGGCCGCTGCGCGTGGCCATCGCCGGCAGGGTGAAGGCGGGCAAGTCGACGCTGCTCAACGCGCTGGTGGGCGAGCGGTTGGCCCCCACCGACGCAGGTGAGTGCACCAAGATCGTCAGCCGCTACTCACGCGGCGCCGGCTACGAGGTCACCGCCAGCATGCGCGATGGCCGCGTCGAGCCCTTGGCCTTCACCCGCAGCAACGGCACGCTCGACATCAAGCTGGGCGCACTGCGCGAAGCCGACATCGCCACCATCGACGTGTCGTGGCCCACCTCGTCGCTGGAGACCATCACGCTCATCGACACCCCCGGGCTGGCCAGCCTCAACGACGAGAACTCGCGGCGAACCCGCGAGTTCCTGGAGTTCGACGAGAACAAGCCGAGCGACGCCGACGCGGTGATCTACCTGATGCGCCACGCTCACCGCAGCGACGTTGCGTTCCTCGATGCGTTCATGGATCGCAGCGTCACCGCTGCGTCGCCCGTGAACGCGGTGGCGGTGCTCAGCCGCGCCGACGAGATCGGTGCCGGTCGCCTCGACGCGATGGTGTCGTCGGCCAAGATCGCGCAGCGCTATGCCGCCGATCCGCAGCTCACCGGCTTGTGTGCCGCGGTGGTGCCGCTGGCCGGCCTGTTGGGCGAGACCGGCCTCACCTTGCGCGAGGACGAAGTGGCCGCGTTGCGCATGTTGGCCGCTACTGCGCCCGACGTGCTGGAGCGCATGTTGCTGTCGGGTGATCACTTCTGCGACACGTCGAGCAGCGAGCTCACCGTCGAGCTGCGGCGCAGTCTGCTCGACCGGCTGGGGCTGTTCGGCGTGCGCCTGGCGATCAGCGAGATCCAATCCGGTCGCGCCACCACGGCCGCCGCCTTGGGCCCGGTGCTCGTGGAGCACTCGGGTCTCACCGCGCTGCGCCGCCTGATCACCAGCCACTTCATGCCGCGAGCGCGCATCCTGCAAGCGCGGTCGGCGCTGGTGGCCTTGCGGGCCATCTCCCGCCAGATCTCGTCGGTGGTGCCCGCGGTGGCCGCCGACCTCGATCGTCAGCTCGAGCAGATCGAGGCCAGCACGGTGCAGTTCGCGCAAGTGCGCGGCGCGCACCTGGTGGCCTCGGGGGCAGTCAGCGTGTCGCCCGCCGATCGCGCCGAGCTGGATCGCCTGTTCTCCTCCACCGAGCCCGGTGCGGCGCTGGGAATGAGCGCTGCCGCGACGGATCAGATCCAGGCGGTGGCGCTGCAGGGGATCAGCAAGTGGCGGTCGGCCGGCGCCGACCCGTTGGCCGACCCCACCTACGTGGAGGTGTGCGACACGGCGGCCCGTGTGCTCGAGTCGATCTACGGTGCCACGCTCGCCAGATCCTGAGTCATGTTGACTCAAGGTTTCTGCTGGTGAAGTTGTGGGTATGCAGTGCGTACCTCTAGGCTTGCGTCTAGTTCGCTCAACATCCCCCTTTCACTAAGGAGCTCACCATGGCCAAGGCAGTCGGTATCGACCTCGGCACCACCAACTCCGTCGTCGCCGTCTTCGAGGCCGGCGAAACGGTCGTCATCCCCAACTCAGAAGGCGGTCGCACCACCCCGTCGGTGGTCGCCTTCAGCAAGGCCGGCGAAGTGCTGGTGGGCGAAGTGGCCAAGCGCCAGGCCATCACCAACCCCGACCGCACCTTCCGCAGCATCAAGCGCCACATGGGCGAAGCGTGGAAGAGCGACGACATCGACGGCAAGCGCTACACCCCGCAGGAGATCAGCGCTCGCACGCTGATGAAGCTCAAGCGCGATGCCGAGGCCTACCTGGGCTACACCGTCACGCAAGCGGTCATCACCGTGCCCGCCTACTTCGACGATGCACAGCGCACCGCCACCAAGGAAGCCGGCCAGATCGCCGGCCTGGAGGTGCTGCGCATCATCAACGAGCCCACCGCTGCCGCTTTGGCCTACGGCCTCGACAAGGGTGCGGAGGACGAGAAGGTGCTGGTGTTCGACCTCGGCGGCGGCACGTTCGACGTGTCGGTGCTCGAGATCGGCGAAGGCGTGTTCGAAGTCAAGAGCACCCACGGCGACACCAAACTGGGCGGCGACGACTGGGACCAGCGCATCATCGACTGGCTCGTCGGTCAGTTCAAGTCGGCCCACGGCGTCGACCTGGCCGCCGATCGCATGGCCACCCAGCGCCTCAAGGAAGCTGCCGAGAAGGCCAAGATCGAGCTCAGCCAGGTGCAGCAGACGCAGATCAACCTGCCGTTCATCACGGCCACGGCCGACGGCCCGCTGCACCTCGACGAAAGCCTCACCCGGGCCAAGTTCCAGGAGATGACCGCCGACCTCATCGAGCGTTGCCGCATCCCGTTCGAGCACGCGCTCAAGGACGCCGGCATCAGCAAGGGCGAGCTCAACCACGTCATCCTGGTGGGTGGTTCCACCCGCATGCCCGCTGTCACCGACCTGGTGCAGAGCCTCACCGGCAAGGAGCCCAACAAGTCGGTCAACCCCGACGAGGTGGTCGCCATCGGTGCGGCAGTGCAGGCCGGCGTGCTGCGCGGCGACGTGAAAGACATCCTGCTGCTCGACGTCACCCCGTTGTCGTTGGGCATCGAGACCAAGGGTGGCGTGATGACCAAGCTCATCGAGCGCAACACCACCATCCCCACCAAGCGCACCGAGGTGTTCACCACCGCCGACGACATGCAGCCCAGTGTCGAGATCCACGTGCTGCAAGGCGAGCGCGAGATGGCCAACTACAACAAGACGCTGGGCAAGTTCCAGCTGGTCGACCTGCCGCCCGCCCCGCGTGGTGTGCCGCAGATCGAGGTCACCTTCGACATCGACGCCAACGGCATCGTGCACGTCAGCGCCAAGGACCGTGCCACCAGCAAGGTGCAGAGCATGACCATCACCGGTCAGAGCACGCTCGACAAGAACGACATCGACCAGATGGTGCGCGACGCCGAGGCCCACGCCGAGGAAGACAAGCAGCGCCGTGAAGAGGCCGAGATCCGCAACAACGCCGACTCGCTGGTGTACCAGATGGAGAAGGTGCTGCGCGACAACGCCGACAAGGTCGACGAGGCCGAGAGGGCCGCTGTCGAGGCGCCGCTCGCAGAGCTGAAGACGGCCCTCAACGGCAACGACATGGTGGCCATCAAGGCCGCTCACGAAGCGCTCATGCAGGCCAGCCAGAGCTTCAGCCAGAAGCTGTACGAGAAGGCCGCGGCAGAGAACGCGGCCGGCACCTCGGCAGCGACCGGCCAGGGCAACGACAACGGCAGCACCGACGGCGCCGCCGACGACGACATCATCGATGCCGAAATCGTCGACGACGACTCGGGGAAGTGACGCCGCGATGAGCGACGACACCACACCCGAACCCACGCCCCACCTCGCGCCGGAAGAGGTCGTGCTCGACGACGATCTCACCTCGGAGATGATCCGTCTCCGTCCGCTCGCCGCCGATGCGGTGGCCGCCGCCGATGCGACCGATCTTGCCGAGGCCGAAGGCGCGCTCGAGCTCGACATCGAGGCGGTACTGGCGGAGCGCGACTCGTTCAAAGACATCGCGCTGCGCCTGCAGGCCGACTTCGACAACTATCGCCGTCGCGTCAGCGTGCAGCAGGCCGACGACGTGCAGCGCGCCACGGGCAAGATGGCCGAGGCGCTGCTGCCGGTGCTCGATGCCTGCGAGGCTGCGTTCTTGCAGCATCCGGGCGAAGTCGAGCCCATCTTCAACCTGCTGCTGGTGCAGTTGAAGAAGCAGGGCCTGGAGACGATGAACCTCCACGAGCAGCCGTTCGACCCCAACCTGGCCGAGGCCGTGCTGCACGAGGAAGGCGACGGTTCCGGTAGCGGTGCCGGCCCGATGGTCAGTGAAGTGCTCCGCAGCGGCTACACCTGGAACGGTCGTGTGCTGCGCGCGGCAATGGTGAAGGTGCGCGGCTGAGGCCGGGGCACCATGGCTGCGCAGCGCGAGTGGTACGAGAAGGACTACTACAAGATCCTCGGCGTCGCCGAGGACGCTGACGCGAAGTCGATCACCAAGGCCTATCGCAAGCTGGCCCGCGACAGCCACCCCGACACTCACCCCGGCAACGACGAGGCCGAGGAGCGCTTCAAGGCGGTCAGCGGCGCCTACGACGTGTTGGGCGACGAGGCGAAGCGCAAGGAGTACGACGAGGTTCGCCGGCTGGGCCCCGCGGGCGGTTTCGGTGGTGGGCCCGGCGGTGGCGCGCCCGGTGGGTACAACTTCAACGTCGGCTCCGATGGGCTCGGCGACCTGCTCGGCCAGGTCTTCAGCCGTGGCCGTCGTGGTGGTGGCGCCTCGGCTGCCGCCGGCCCCCAGCGCGGCGCCGACGTGGAGGCCACGCTCACGCTCGACTTCGTCGACGCCGCGAAGGGCCTCACCACCACGCTGCACCTCACCAGCGATGCCGAGTGCAGCACCTGCCACGGCAGTGGCGCCAAGCCGGGCACGCAGCCCAAGGTGTGCTCGCAGTGCGGTGGCCGCGGTGTGCTCGACGACAACCAGGGCTTCTTCTCCTTCTCCTCGCCGTGCCGAGCGTGCGGCGGCGCCGGTGTCACCATCGAGCAACCGTGCCCCACGTGCCACGGCACCCGCGTCGAGCGACGCGCTCGCGAGGTGCAGGCCCGCATTCCCGCCGGAGTGGCCGATGGGCAGAAGATCCGGCTCAAGGGTCGTGGCGCGCCGGGTCGCAGCGGCGGGCCGGCCGGCGACCTGATCGTCGAGTGCCACGTCGCCGCGCATCCGCTGTTCGGGCGCAGTGGCCACAACCTCACCGTGCGGGTGCCGATCACCTTCACCGAGGCGGCCTTGGGTGGCGAGATCGACGTGCCCACTCTCGACGGCCCGCGGGTCACGTTACGGCTGCGGGCGGGTACCCAGTCGGGCAGCCGCCATCGCGTGAAGGGCAAGGGGCTGGCCACCGCCAAGGGCACCGGCGACCTGATCGTGACCACCGACGTACAGGTGCCGCACCATCTCACCGACGAGCAGCGAGCAGCGCTCGAGGCGCTCGCCGCCGCGACTACGGTGTCGCCCAGACACGGACTGGAGGGCTGACCGATGCGATCACGTGACCACGCCGTGTACGTCATCTCGGTGGCCGCCGAACTTGCCGGCATGCATCCCCAGACCTTGCGCATCTACGAGCGCCGCGGGCTGGTGCAACCGGCGCGCACGCAAGGCGGCAATCGTCGCTACAGCGACCTCGACATCGAACGCCTCCGTCGCATCAGCGATCTCGCCGCCGAGGGAATGAACCTCGAGGGCATCCGCCGCGTGATGTCGCTCGAGCTGGAAGTGGTGCGACTGCGCGCCGAGAACGATGAGCTGCGGTCGTTGGCCGCGGGGGCATTGGCCGAAGCCGGTCGCCGGTCGCCTCGCCGCGATCTGGTGCCGCTGCGCCAGGAGATCACCGTCTTCGGCGGTTCTCGCCTCGGCACCTGACCACGGCGGTCAGCGGTCCTGCCAGGTGCACACGCAGGCTTCGTTGCCGTCTGCGTCCGCCAGCACCCACCAGCTGCGGGCGAAGTTGTCGTTGACCAGCGTGCCGCCAGCGGCGAGCGCAGCTGCGACGCGTTGTTCGGCGATGTCGTGGGCAACGGAGATGTCGATGTGGAATCGCTGCCGCTGCGTGCGGGCCTCGTCCATGTCTTGGAACCACACCGGTGGGCCGAGGCGAAGCGGGTCGACCAGCGAGCCGCCAGTGTCGGGGTACCCCAAGATGGCTGCCCAGAACGGACGAATGCGATCGGCGTCGAGCGTGTCGATGGCGATCTCCACTGCCTGCGCGGCGAGGGGCTCTGCAGTTGCACCCGCTGCGGCGGCCGCAGCGGAGATGACGCGAGCAAGCGCTGCGTCGAGCGTGGTGAGGCCACCAGTGGCATGCGTCGTCAGCGCCACGTGCACTCGGTCTGGGTAGCGGACGTCGATGTCGGGATGGTGCACCAGCTCGTCGGCTGCGGCGGCGATCGTGGTGGCCAACGCGACGGCCGCGCCGAACGACCCTGCGCGAAAGTTGGCATGGATGGCACCGAGCACGAACCGCCAATCGTCCAGCCCCTCGAGGGCGGCGAACTGCTCGGGCGTCAACGACGTGTACTCCATGCGACAATTACAGCAGGCTCCAGCGCCTGCCCGAGCTCAGCCCAGCGACGACAGTTCGTCGATGGCGGACTGCACCCAGCTGCCGAGGTCGATGGTGCCCAGCATTGCGCGGCGAACCTGAGCGGGCTCACGCGGCACGTCGGGGGTGGGCGGGGGCAGCGTTCCCAAGAACTCGAGCCACTCCTCGTTCTCCCATGGCGCGGGCGGTTCCGGCGCACGCACCCGTTCGTTGAGTGCCGGTGCAAGGCGTAGGTGACGCTCGCCGGCGCGGGATCGCGAACCGATCTCCGCCCGCGAGACCCGTGCTTCGCCGTCGGCGGGCACGCAGCGGAACTCGACGACCAGCTCGGGGCGCGACACCAGTTCCGCTGCGAACGCCAGCAATGCAGCGACTCCGTGTTTGCACGGGTCGGCGTCGTCGGGGCAGCTACAGCTGACCATCAGTTCGCTGCCCTCCGGGGTCAGCCGGTTGATCTGTGCGCGCAGCAGTTCGGGTGAGCTGAGGTCGGGTCGCTCGATGGGGCGAACGGCCACGATCACCTGATACGCATCGGAGCGGCTGCCGGTCACCGTGGCCAGCAGCTGGCCGGACGACACCTGCAAGCGCGAGACGGCACCCTCCACCACGTAGGTCTTCCCGCGGCGAAAGCGAGCGGGATCGGCCATGCCGGCGACGGCAACCGAGAGCAGCGTGCTGGCCAGCTTGCCGACAGGGTGCGGCTCGCCTCGGAACTGTCCGGGAATGATGACGATGGTCATGACGCGGACCTCATGATGCGGACCTCGACGCGCGGGAGTGGTCGAGCACCACCAGATCGCGCAGCGCATCGGTGCTGAGCTCGCTGAGCCAGGCTTCGCCGGTGGTGCCGACGACTGCGTTGGCGAGGCTGCGCTTGTCGTTGATGAGTGCGTCGATCTTCTCCTCCACCGTGCCCTCGCAGACCAGCTTGTGCACGAACACCGTTCGCGACTGGCCGATGCGCCAGGCGCGGTCGGTGGCCTGGTCTTCCACGGCCGGGTTCCACCAGCGGTCGTAGTGCACCACCTGCGACGCAGCCGTGAGGTTCAACCCGGTGCCGCCGGCCTTCAACGACACCAGCAGCAGCGGCGAGGTGGCCGTACCCGCCTGGAACTCTTGCACCATTCGGTCGCGGCCGTTCTTGGTGACGCCACCGTGGAGGAAGGGCACTGCCTGGTGGAAGCGTTCGTGAAGGTGCGTTTGCAACAACAAGCCCATCTCGCGGAACTGAGTGAAGACCAGCGCCTGCTCGCCGGTGTCGAGCAGGTCGGTGATGAGCTCGTCGAAACGCTGCAGCTTGCCCGAGCGACCGGCCAGCTTGGAGCCGTCGCCCAGGGCGTGCGCGGGATGGTTGCAGATCTGCTTCAGCCGGGTGAGCGCTGCCAGCACCAGGCCACGTCGGCGCATGCCGGTTGCTTCCTGCGCGTCGGCCAGCAACTGGTCGACCACCGCTTGGTACATGTGCGCCTGCTCGCGCGTGAGCGGCGCCCAGGCCACTTGCTCGACCTTGTCGGGCAGGTCGGGTACCAGCGACTTGTCGGCCTTGGTGCGCCGCAGCAGGAAGGGGCCGGTGAGGCGGCGCAGCTCGGCGGTGGCGATGGGGTCGTGCTCGCGCTCGATGGGGTTGGCGAAGTGCTGGCGGAACTGCGTGGCGTTGCCCAGCAGGCCGGGCGCGACGATCTGGAAGATGGACCACAGCTCGGTGAGCCGGTTCTCGACCGGTGTACCGGTGAGCGCGATGCGCTGGCCGGCCTTCAACGCGCGCATGGCACGCGCCGTGCGCGTGTCGGGGTTCTTCACGGCCTGCGCTTCGTCGAGCACCACCGTGGCCCACGGCACCTGTTGAAACGTCTCGAGATCGCGGGCTGCGACCTGATAGGTGGTGACCACCAGGTCGTGCTGAGCCACCGCGTTGATGAACGAGTGCTCGTGCAGCCGGCCGGTGCCGTGGTGCACCAGCACCCGCATGAAGGGAGTGAAGCGGGCAGCCTCGGCCTCCCAGTTGCGCACCACCGACAACGGGCACACCACCAGGTGCGGCCCCGGTATGCCGGCCAAGTGGGCCAAGGTGGTGGGGGTCTTGCCGAGGCCCATGTCGTCGGCCAGGCAGCCGCCCAGACCCAGCCGGTGCAGGAACTGCAACCACCCCAGGCCGCGTCGTTGGTACGGCCGCAGCGTGGCGGTGAAGTTGGGTGGCACGTCGCCATCGGCCAACGCTTCGTCGGGCAGGCCGTCGAGCAGCTCGCCCGCCCAACCCTTGCCGTTGACCAGGCCGCCCAGCGTGGGGTCGGTGTCGGCGTGGTCGAGGCCCGCTGCCTCCAGCTCGCGTTGCAGCTCGGCCGCCAGCGTGAGCAGCTGGAGAGCGCTCATCTCGCCGTGCTCGGCGCGATGCTCGTGCAGGTTGGCCAGCGCCCGCCGAGCTTCAGCGCGGTCGATCTGCACCCACCGCCCGCCGATCTCGATGAGGTTGGCGCCGTCCTCGGCGGCGCGGCGCAGCACATCGTCGGCCACGGGTGTGTTGTCGACGACCACCTGCCAGTCGACCAGGGCCGTTGCCGCGAAGCGGCCGCTGCCAGTGGTGTCCTTCGGTTGGGCGGTGGCGCGAGTGGTGGTGCGCCGGCGAGTGAGCTTCTCGGGAGCGAGCAGCTCGATGCCGACGGTGGCGAGCGCATCGATGCTCTCCAGCGCCGCGGCCGCAGTGTCGAGATCGACCCCGTGCGGTACGTGGCCGACGGCGCCGCCGACCCATTCGGCAAGCTCGGGCACGGCCGCAGCGATGGCCGCGGCCGCAGCATCGAGCCGACGCTGCAGCAGCGGGATGAATCGGGCCTCGTGCGCGAGTGCGAGCGCAGCAGGCCCACCGACCATCACGTCGTGCGCGGGGCACCAGCGCCCACGATCGTCGCCGTCGACGAGCTCGAGGCCGAGCGGCCACTCGCTGCCGTCGTCGCCGCCGGCCGGCTCGCTGTCGAACAGCTCGTCGCCGGTCTTCTCGCGTGGCAGGCCCAGGCGCAGCCGCACGCGCACGATGGGTTCGCCTTCCGCCCGGCGAGTGATGAGCGAGAACTCGGTGGCGATGTGTGCCACCGCTTCGCCCAGTTCGGCAGCGACCGTGAACTGCCCGGTGTCGGCGATGAGCGCGCGGCTGACCAAGCGCACGGCGCGCGGGTTGACCGCCCGCGTGTCGGTGAGCACGGCGCGCCACCCCCGTGCGGCGAGCGTGAGCCGGCACAGCCGATCGACCATCGAGCGCAGCACGTCGACAGGGTCGACCGGCGCCGCCGCTGCAACCACGGGGGGCATGGCCGCGAGCAAGGAGGTCTGCGCCAGCTCGACATCGCCGGCGAGCGGTTGCCACTGTGCCAGCCACCACATGTCGGTGATGTGCGTGAGCACCGGCAGCACCCGCCCGTGCACCACCAACTCGGTGGCGAAGCGGTGCACGGCGCCGAACCAGGCCACCGATGCGCTGAGATCGGAGCCCAACGCATCGAGCTGGCCCAACGATGTGAGGGTGACGGCGTCGAGCCGTTGACACATCACGTTGACCCGCCCATCGGGCAACGTCAGCGGCACCACACGAGTGGAGCCGTTGTAGGCCATGCTGGGCCGGCGTGCGACGCGTGCCACCTCGTGGTGCAGGTTGCCGCCGTACACGCCGCGGCCGGGCTGCCACGCGACGGCCTCGCCATCGACCCAGCTGAGTTGCAGCCCGGGGGGTGGGGTGCGAACGGCCATTCTGTCGAGTGTACGAAGCGGGTGCGCGAGAGTGGCCCGCGGCGCGAAGAGTCACGCGGCGAGGTGGTGGCTCGGCGCCGGCCGCCTGGTGGCCGAAACCGGGGGTTGCATGTGAACCTGCTCGCTCGGGCCCATTAGGGTTGTTCGACGTGACCCTTGATCCGAACGCGGCCGACCCGATGGCCGAGAAGCTCCGCGACCTGCACGAACGACGAGAGCAGGCCTTCCACGCGGGCTCGCAGCGGTCGGTCGAACGCCAGCACGAGAAGGGCAAGTTGCTCGCTCGCGAGCGCATCGACGTGCTGCTCGACCCGGGCAGCTTCCAGGAGCTCGACCTGCTGGCGCGCCATCGAGCGCATGCGGCCGGACTCGACGAACGGCCCTACACCGACGGGGTGATCACCGGGTGGGGCACCATCGATGGTCGCAAGGTGTTCGTGTTCAGCCAGGACTTCACGGTCTTCGGCGGTGCGCTCGGCGAGGTGTTCGCCGAGAAGATCCACAAGATGATGGATCTGGCGCTGAAGGTGGGTGCGCCGGTCATCGGCCTCAACGACGGCGCCGGCGCCCGCATCCAGGAGGGCGTGGTCAGCCTCGCCAGCTACGGCGGCATCTTCCACCGCAACGTGCTGGCGAGCGGCGTCATCCCGCAGATCTCCGTCATCCTCGGGCCGTGTGCCGGCGGCGCGGTGTACAGCCCGGCGATGACCGACTTCATCTTCATGGTGCGCGAGACCAGCCACATGTTCATCACCGGCCCCGACGTGGTGAAGACGGTCACCGGCGAGGACGTGACGCTGGAGGAACTGGGCGGCGCGATGAGCCACGCCAGCAAGAGCGGCGTTGCCTCGTTCGTGTCGCCCGACGAGCGAGCCTGCTTGGAAGACGTGCGCTTCCTGATGAGCTTCCTGCCCAGCAACAACCTGGAGGAACCGCCCACGATCGACACCGGTGACGACCCGGATCGCCTGTGCGAGACCCTGCGCACCATCCTGCCGCCCTCGCCCAACCAGCCCTACGACATGAAGAAGGTCATCAAGGAGGTCGTCGACGACGGCGAGTTCTTCGAGTACTTCCCGCACTGGGCGCGCAGCATCGTGTGCGGGTTCAGCCGCGTCGATGGTCACCCGGTGGGCATCGTCGGCAACCAGCCCTTGATGCTGGCGGGCGTGCTCGACATCGAGTCGTCGGAGAAGGCCGCTCGTTTCGTGCGCACCTGCGATGCGTTCAACATCCCGCTGCTCACCTTCGTCGACGTCCCGGGTTTCCTGCCCGGTGTCGATCAGGAGTACGGCGGCATCATCCGCCACGGCGCCAAGTTGCTCTACGCCTACTGCGAGGCCACGGTGCCGCGCATCCAGATCATCACCCGCAAGGCATACGGCGGCGCCTACGTGGTGATGAACAGCAAGTCCATCGGCGCCGATCTGGCGTACGCATGGCCCACGGCCGAGCTCGCCGTGATGGGCCCGCAAGGTGCGGTGGAGATCGTGTACCGCCGCGAACTGCAGCAGGCGGCCGAGCCCGTGGCGCGTCGCGCCGAGCTGGTTGCGGAGTACACCGAGAAGTACGCCAACCCGTACAACGCGGCCGAGCGCGGGTACATCGACGACGTCATCGACCCTGCCGAGACGCGGCAGAAGATCGTGGCCGGCTTGCGCATGCTGCGCACGAAGCGCGAAGAGCTGCCGCGTCGCAAGCACGGCAACGTGCCGCTGTGAGCGGCGAGATCTCGCCGGCGCCGACGGCGGAGGAGGCCGTTGCCATCGTGGCGGCGGTGGAGGCGCTGTGGCCCAAGCCCGTCGTGATCGACGATGCGCAGAACCCGCTGCGCGTGCCGGCCTGGCGCTTCAGTGGCCGCTGGTGGGCGAAGCCGCTGCCGGCGCGGCGCGATCGCCCCTTTCGCTGACCCTCGAACCACCCGGTGCTCAGCCGTATGCGGTGGTCACCGGCTGGGGCGGCTGAGGGCGCTCGACGCCGGGTGCAGCGACCACCGTGCCCGTGAGGTCGGCATCGACTGCCACGAAGCCGGCACCGCGAACGCGGCCACGACGAACGGCATCGCCCGCCCGCCGCACGGCCGCAGGCACGTCGATCACCCCGCCATCGGCCTGCGCGACGCCGACGATTGCGGGTAGCTCCAGCTTCACATCACCGAACGTGGCTCCTGTGGCGAGCGATCGCTGGATGGCGTCGGCCAGTTGGCGGCCGCGATGGAGGTCGGCGGCGCGCATGAAGACGGCCAGCTGGTCGTGCGCCAAACGCGACATGACGGCGCTGTCGCCGGCGGCGGTGCGCACGCGGGCGGCGATCGTCTCGACCGCGAAGTCGACAGCGTCGTAGCCGCGGGCATCGCGCAACTCGCGCAGGCTGAGCGCCTCGACCAGCAGCACCGTGCCGCTGCGATCGCGCAGTGTGCCCTCGCTCATCTCGGCGAGGAACGCCTGTCGCGACAGCATGTCGGTGGCCAGGTCGTGCGAGGACAGCCATGCCGAGTGTCGATGAGCCCCTGCCAGCTCCTTCACGCTCGCGACGTGTCGCAGCACCGCCGCGAGGGCTGCCAGCAGCAGCCACACCGCGATCGGTGTCACCGACAGCTGACGATCGGTGAACAGCGCGATCGCCAGCAGGACCGACGGCGCCGCGAACGACGAGATGGCGACGGTGAGGGCAAGCCGGCTCGACGAGGAAGCGGGTGCCGGGACCGGCGGTGGTGCCGGCAGCAGGCTCCAGACGGCGGCGACCGCGAACGCGCCGAGCCCCAGCAAGTAGAGCAGGTCGGTGATGGTGGCAACCCCGTACGGGTCGGAGAGGTACACGATCAGCAGGGCGACGTCGGCGACTGCCGAGAGCGTCGCGCCGGTCACCAGCAGCACGCCCACCCGCCGGCGGGCGGCGCGACTGGTGACGATGCGGATCGTCAGCATCAGCACCGCCAGATCGCCCGCGGGGTAGAGCGCGCTGAACGCACGATCCACCTTCGACAGCGAATCGTCGGCCGTCACCTGTTCGACCACCGTCAACCACAGCACGGCGTACAGCCCGAGGAACAGCAGCACGCCATCGACCACGGTGGTGAATCGGCGCGCCAGCCGCTGCGGGTCGCACAGATCAGCCAGCCCCAACAGCAGCGGGGGGTAGCCGAGTGCGTAGAGCACGGAGATGGCGAGTGGCGGTATGCCCGAGATGCCGGCCTCGCCACTGAGGACGAGCAGGAACCCGGCCGCCGCCCAGAAGGTGACCGCACCACCGACGAATCGCCACGCGCGGGCTTGCCGCGGGTGCTGCATCGCGACCAGCAGGATCACCAGCGCGGCGACGCACAAGGCCACCACGTACGCAATGGCGCCGGTGGCCCCGGTCGCGAACGAGCCGGTGACGCTGAGCACGAGGACCAACCCGGCCACCAACGTGGCCGCCGATCGGATGCGCGACGGGTCGGTGATGCCGGCGCTCTGAGGAGCTACTTGCGTTGATGGTTCCACCATCTCGAGTCCCGTCCGAGGGAGGTCTGCAGCGCGCGCTGCTTATCTCACGTAGAGTGAATCTATCACCACCGTCTCGCTCGTCGGCCTGCTGATTGCGCGAGCAACGAAGGCGCCCGGTGGCGACACCTCGTTGTCGGCCCCATCGTCGACGAGGTGGTGACGCACTACGGTGGCGGCCGTGGACATCACGACCGTCGCCGACGACCTCATCGTGCTGCACGACGGAGTCACCGTTGCTCGCTACGAGCACCTCGAGCCGGCCACCACCTACTCGTTCATGGGGCAGCAGGTCACCACGCTGGCACGACCTCCCGGCCAGTTGCTGAGCCGCGTGGCCACGGTCAACGACGTGCACTTCGGTGAGGTCGAAGCGGGGCGCATCGACCAGCACACGCAGGGGCCCATCCAGCGTGCCGCGCCCGGTGAAGCGCCGTACCCGGAGACGATGAACCGCAGTGCGGTGAGCGAGATCGCCGCCATCGACCCGGCGGTCGTGGTGGTCAAGGGCGACCTCTCCCAGGATGGCCGGCCGGCCGAGTGGGCGGCGTTCGAGGCCTGCTACCGGCCGCCCTTCGGTGATCGGTTGCGCGTCGTGCGCGGCAACCACGACGCCTACCACGGGCAGACCGCGTACGCCGGCGACCAATGGATCGAACTGCCGGGCCTCGCGATCGCGGTGCTCGACACGGTCATACCCGAGCACACCACGGGCACCATCACCGCCGATCAGTGCGAATGGCTCGACACGCATGCTGCCGCTGCCGACCGGCCGGTGATCGTGATGGGGCACCACCAGCAGTGGCTGGCGGCGCCGGCCACCGAGCGGCGCCCCGACGACTACTTCGGGCTGCACCCCGACGCCAGCGATGCGCTCGCGGAGGTGGCCCGCCGGCGCACCCGCATCGTCGCGTACACAGCCGGCCACACGCATCGCCACCGTGTGCGGCGCATGCCCAGCGGCGTGCCCAGCATCGAGATCGGCTGCGTGAAGGACTTCCCCGGCACGTGGGCCGAGTACCGCGTGTACGAAGGTGGCATCGCGCAAGTGGTGCACCGCATCTCCAGCCGCGAGGCGCTCAGCTGGAGCCAGCGCTGCCGGCACCTCTACCGCGACTTCGGAGTGGACTACGAGACATACGCGCTCGGCGCGTTGGAGGACCGATGCTGCAACATCCCGCTGAGGTGAGAGCCGCCTTCGAGGAAGGCGCTGCCACCCTGCTGCGCACCTTGCGCGCCATCACCCCTGAGCTCTGGGACCGGCGTGCCGCGCTGGGTGAGTGGAGCACTCGCGAACTTGCCGCGCACACGCTGCGGGCCTTCGTCACCATCGAGGGCTACCTCGCCGCCCCACCGGCAACCGATCGGGTGCTGGCCGACGCCGCCGAGTACTACGCAACGGCCCTCAGCGACCCCACCGCGCACCAAGGTGTCGCTGCTCGCGCGCGGCAGGCGGGCCGCCAGCTCATCGACCCCGTCGGTGAAGCCGAGGCCACGATCGAGCGCGTGCTCGCGCAGATCGCGGCCACGGCCGACGACGAACCGGTCAACACGTTCGCGGGCCAGATCACGCTGGCCGAGTACTTGGCCACCAGAGTGGTGGAGGTGGGTGTGCACACACTCGATCTGCAGCGAGCCACCGGACAGCGAGCGGAACTGCACCCCGACACCGCCGCCGTGGTGCTGTCGGTGCTCATTCAGCTCACGTCGCCGGTGCCGGTCATCCTGGCCCTCACCGGTCGTGTTCCGTTGCCCGACAGCTTCAACGCGCTGGGCTGACATGCCGGCTTCCAGCATGTTGCGCCAGGCACTCCGCGCTGCCGACGTGCCTCCGTTTCACGCCATGGCGATGGCGCGCCGTGCCGGCGAGGTGGAGGCGCGTGGCCAGCGCGTGTTCCATCTCGAGGTCGGGCAACCTGCCACCGGCGCCCCGGCTGCTGCACGCGCGGCTGTGGTCGCGGCAATGGAACGTGCCGATCCACTGGGCTACACGAATGCGCCGGGGTCGATGGCCCTGCGGCGGCGCATCTGCCGGCACTACGCAGAGGCGTACGGCGTGGAGGTGGCGACCGACGACGTGATCGTCGTCGCCGGTGCCTCGGCAGGGTTCACGCTCGCGTTCCTCGCCGCGTTCGATGCCGGCGATCGCGTCGGGGTGCTCGAGCCCGGCTACCCGTGCTACCGCAATGCACTGCTGGCGCTGGATGTCGAGCCGGTGGCGATTCCCGTCGGGCCCGACACCCGTTGGGCGCCCACGCCCGAGCTGTTGGCTGCCGCCGGCGAGCTCGACGGGTTGGTGATCGCCTCTCCGTCCAATCCCACGGGCACGGTGCTGTCGGCCGAGCGCATGGCAGCGGTGGTGCAGTGGTGCGCGACCAACAACGTGCAGCTGATCGCCGACGAGATCTACCACGGCATCACCTACGCCGGGCCAGCGACCACGGTGCTCGCTGCCACGCGCGATGCAGTGCTGGTGAACAGCTTCAGCAAGTACTTCAGCATGACTGGTTGGCGCCTGGGCTGGATGGTGCTGCCACAGCACCTGCGCGACGCGGTCGAGCGGTTGCAGCAGAACATCTACATCTGTGCGCCGCACGTGTCGCAGGTTGCCGGCCTCGCCGCCTTCGATGCCACGGCCGAGCTCGATGGCCATGTGCAGCGCTACGCCAGCAACCGCCAGTTGCTCACCGCCGGTCTTGCCGCCGCCGGCATCACTCAGGTGGCGGCCGCCGACGGAGCGTTCTACGTGTACGCCGACGTCACCGAGCTGGCCACCGAGGCTGGCGACTCGATGGCGCTGTGCTACCAGTGGCTCGACGAGCTGGGCGTTGCGGCGACGCCCGGTCTCGACTTCGATCTGGCCCGCGGCCATCGCTTCGTTCGCTTCAGCTACGCGGGTGCCGCCGCCGACATCGCCGAGGCCTGCGACCGTCTTGCGCAATGGGTGCGATGAGCGCTCCGTCGGGCCACGCCGGCCCTCTCGCCGATCTTCGTGTGATCGACCTGTCCACCGTGCTGGCCGGCCCCAACTGCGCCCGCTACCTGGCCGACTTCGGCGCCGATGTGATCAAGGTCGAGCGGCCGGTCGGCGGCGACAGCTTGCGCAACATGGCGTGGCGCGACCCGCGCGACGGCGAAGGCCTGTGGTGGAAGCTGGTCAACCGCAACAAGCGCACGATCGCACTCGACCTCAAGAACACTGCCGACCTGGCCTTGTTGCGTTCGCTGGTCGCCGAAGCCGACGTGCTGGTGGAGAACTTCCGGCCGGGCACGCTCGAGCGGCTGGGTCTCGCCCCCGATGAACTGCTCGCGCTGAACCCGACGCTGGTGATCACTCGCGTGACTGGCTTCGGCCAGACCGGCCCGTACGCGGGTCGTCCCGGCTTCGCCACGATCGCGGAGGTGATGAGCGGCCTCTCGGCCATCAGCGGCCTGCCCGGCGGGCAGCCGTTGCTGCCGCCGATCGCACTCACCGACGAGGTGACCGGGGTGGTGGCGGCGTTCGCGACGATGGTGGCGCTGCACAGCGGCGTCGGCCAGGTGGTGGATGTCTCGTTGCTGGAGAGCCTGTTCCAGCTGATGGGCCCGCTGATCAGCCTCTACCGCCTCACCGGGCAGGAGCAGGAGCGCCTCGGCGCCGGGCTGCCGTACAGCGTGCCGCGGGGTACCTACCAGTGCAGTGACGGCAAGTGGGTGGGCCTCAGCACGTCGAGCGATTCGGTTGCCGCACGAGTGCTCCGCGTGCTGGGCGTGGAGGGCGATGCGCGCTTCACCACCTTTGCTGCCCGCATGCAGCACCGCGCGGCGCTGGAGGCCGTGATGAGCGAGTGGTGCCTGCGCCATCCGCAGGCAGAGGTGCTGCGCGCGTTCACCGATGCGGAGGCCGCGATCGGCCCGGTGATGTCGATGGCCGACATCAGCACCGATCCGCACTATGCGGCTCGTGAGGCGATCGTCGATCTGGAGGGCACACCGATGCAAGGCTTGCTGGCCAAGCTGAGCGCCACCCCTGGCACGTTGCGCTGGCAGGGTCGGGCGATGAATGCCGACGACGAAGAGATCCGCGAGAGGGGCTGGAGATGAAGGCGTACGTGGCGGGGCCGCTGTTCGACGAGGGCGAGCGCTGGTGGATCGAGAAGGTCGAGCGTCTGGTCGCGGGCGCCGGCTTCGAGACGTTCCTGCCACACCGCGACAACCCGCCCAAGGACGAGTTCAACGTGCGCGCGATCTTCGAGAACGACAAGCGCGGCATCGACGAATGTGATGTCGTCGTGGCCAACCTCAACGGTCTCACCACCGACGACGGCACGGCGTGGGAGCTGGGCTACGCCTTTGCTCGCGGCAAGCACCTGATCGGCATGCACACCGATTGGCGGATGCGCTTCGCTCACGAAGTCGTCAACCTGATGATCGAGAGCTCGCTGCACCGAATGGTGCGATCGCTGGACGAACTGGAGATCGCGCTCCACGACTTCCGGCGCGCCAACCGATGACAGGTCGGTCCGGCGACACTTAGGTATTGACCTCAGTGTTGGTGAATTGTATTGTCGACGACATGCCGACCGCATCGCTCGCACTCGACGACGTCTTCAAGTCGTTGGCCGACCCAACTCGGCGGGCAGTGGTCGAGCGGCTGGGGGTCGGCCCGGCGTCGACGTCCGAGCTCGCCCGTCCGTTCGAGATGGCGCTGCCGTCGTTCATCCAGCACCTCGACGTGCTGGAACGATCCGGCCTCGTCGCTTCCGCCAAGCAGGGGCGGGTGCGCACGTATCGCCTCACTCCCAGCTCGCTCGACGCTGCCGGCACCTGGCTCGCGACGCAACGCGAGCTGTGGGCGCGCCGTCTCGACCAACTCGACGCTCATCTCCTCACCATCAAGGACAGACCATGACCAGCACCTCCCACAGCACCGTCCACGACGCCGCTCACGACTCGCAGCTCGATCTCCGCCTCCAACGCACGGTCGACATCGCACCCGAGTTGGTCTGGGCGGCGTGGACGCAGCCCGAGCACCTGACGAAGTGGTTCACGCCGTCACCGTGGACCACGCCGGAGGCCGAGGTCGATCTGCGGCCCGGTGGCATCTTTCGCACGGTCATGTGCTCGCCCGACGGCGATCGGGTGGACAGCAGCGGCTGCTACCTCGAGGTGGTCGAGAACCGCCGGCTGGTGTGGACCGCGGCGCTCGGCCCCGGCTATCGCCCGAACGACTTCTCCGGTGGCGGCTTTCCGTTCACCGCCATCCTCACGCTGGAGCCGGCAGGCGCCGGCACCCTCTACACCGCGCGAGTGATGCACGCTGCCGCCGAGCAGGCCGCGTCGCACGCCGAGATGGGTTTCGTCGACGGTTGGGGTGCAGCGCTCGATCAACTCGTCGCCTACATGCGCGGCCGGTGACGCCGGCATGGGCTGCAAAGGTCGCCGTCGCCTGCCGGTGTGCACAGGAGGGACGGGAGCTGCTGCCCGACCCGAACGTCTGATCGAGGTCGACTACGCGCGCAGCCCGATGGGGCAGCTGACGCCGGTGCCGCCGATACCGCAGTAGCCGGCGGGGTTCTTGGCCAGGTACTGCTGGTGGTACGGCTCGGCGTAGTAGAAGTCGGCAAGCGGCTTCACCTCGGTGGTGATGTCGCCGAAGCCGGCGGCGGTGAGCTGCTGCTGATAGGTGGCCCTGCTGGCCTCCACGGCGGCCAGCTGTGCCGGATCCGTGGTGTACACCGCGCTGCGGTACTGCGTACCCGTGTCGTTGCCCTGGCGCATGCCCTGCGTGGGGTTGTGGTTCTCCCAGAACACCTTCAGCAGCTGCTCGTAACTCACCTTCGCCGGGTCGAACGCCACCAGCACCACCTCGGCGTGGCCGGTGCGGCCGCTGCACGCTTCCTCGTACGTGGCGTTGGGCGTGAAGCCACCGGCGTAACCCGCCGCAGTGGAGTACACGCCCTCGGTCTGCCAGAACTTGCGCTCGGCGCCCCAGAAGCAGCCCAACCCGAACACCGCGATCTGTGTGCCGTCCGGCCACGGGGCCGTCAGCGGAGTGCCGAGCACGAAGTGCTGCTCGGGGACGGGCATCGTCTGGTCGGTGCGGCCGGGAAGCGCGGCGTCGGCGGTGACCATCTCGGACTTGTGGCGAAAGATCATGTGCCAAGGCTACGAGGCAGTTGCGAAACGTGCCAGAGCGAGCTGATGAACGATCACGAAACCGGCGCTCGTGGCCGCCGTCGTGCGCTCAACCGATCGTCGAGTTGGTCACCTGCGGCGCACCACGGCCGAGAAAGAAGATGCCGGGGTAGCCGGCTGTCTCGAACCTGCGGCTGAGGTTGTCGTGCAGCACCGATTGCGTGATGCGCAGCTCGCCGGTGCGATCGTTCGAGACGAAGAAGATCGCTCCGCCGCCTTCGTTGGCGGCGTTGTCGCGCACGGTGCTGCCGGCCAGATCCAGCGTGAACCGGTTGCCGTCGAGGTAGATGGCGCCACCGCTGCCACCACCGGGAGTGCCGCCGCGAGCAGGGTTGGCGCCGTTGCCGATGGCGTTGTTGTGCGTGAACACGCTGTTGTAGATCTGCCACGACACCCCGATGCTCGAGATGGCTGCACCGTTGGAGCACGTGTTGCCGGCGGCCTCGCTGCCACCGAACGTACTGTTCGCGACGATCACCGGTAGGCCCTCGAACTGGCTGAGCACGCGCAGGGCGCCGCCACCCAGGTCGGGCCCGCTGGCGTCGCAGCGATTGGCCGTGAAGACGCTGTCGATCACCTTCACACGGCCACCCCGAACGAAGACGGCACCGCCGCCACCGCCTTCGCGCAGGTCACCGGAGCTGTTGCCGCGAGTGAAGTGCAGGCGCTGGATGGTGAGCGCCGGCTGGTCCTGGTTCTGGCAGTGCGAGGTGACCCAGATCTGGGCCTGGTCGCAGGTGTTCATGTACAGGATGCGGCGCTGGTCGGCGCCGTCGAGCGTGACCTTGCCGCCGCCGTCGAGCACCACGAGGCGCGAGGTGTTGACCACCTTGGCGGTGTGCGTCATCACGATCGTCACCGGGGCCGGCCCGCAGTCGAACGTGATCACTCCTCCGAGCGCAACCGCCGCGACCACGGCCTGCGACGTGCAGCTCGCGGGTGTGCCGCTGCCGATCACGCGGTCGGGCTGCGAAGTGTCGACCGGCAACGCATCACCGGGCAACTGCACCCCTGCGGGGGTCGCCGGTGTCGTCGTCGCCGGTGTGGTCGGTGGCGCCACGCGCACCGCCGGTCGGCTCGCTGCAGCCGCCTCACCGATGCGGGTGGAAGGCACCGCCATCCGCGCGCCGGCGCCGATGGCCGGTTCGGCGGCACCGGTGGGCACCGCCAGGCAGCCGAACAGGATCAGCGTCAGCACGGTGGTCGCTCGAACCCTCACGGCTGCAGTCTCGCGGACTCTCCACTGCCGCCGGGCGCGGCCGGTGTCGGCGACGACGCGGTAACTTGAGCACTCGTGTTGCACCCTTCCGTCACCATCCGAACCTTCGCCGCTCACGACGTCGAGCCGGTGCTGGCGTTGAACAACGCGAGCGTGCCAGAGCTCAACGAGCTCGACGCAGCGGAGGTCGCTCGGCTCGCCGCGCTGGCCGAGGCCGCGCTGGTGGCGGAGGTCGACGGGTCGTTCGCCGGCTTCTGCTGGGTGATCGGGCCTGCGCAGCCGTACGCCAGCCTCAACTACGGCTGGTTCAGCCGGCAGTACGACGAGTTCGTCTACCTCGACCGCATCGCCGTGCACCCCCACTTCCGTCGCTACGGCATCGGCCGCGCGTTCTACGACACGTTGGTGGTGCAGTTCAGCGGGTCGTGGCCGGTGCTGCTCTGCGAGGTCAACGTGCGCCCGCGCAACGATGCCTCGCTGCACTTTCACCACTCGATCGGGTTTCGCGAGGTCGGCCAGCAAGACACCGATGGCGGCGCCAAGACGGTGAGCCTGTTGGCGCTGCCGCTCACCGAGCCCTGACCGCGGTCACCCTCGAACACGCCTGATTCCGCATCTACAGTGGGTGGCATGCGACTGGCCGCCGTGCAGCACGACATCATCTGGAACGACCGTCAGGCCAACTTCGCCCGCCTGGCGCCGATGATCGCTGCCGCGGTCGCGGGTGGTGCGCGACTGGTGCTGCTCACCGAGACGTTCTCCACCGGGTTCGCGGTCGATGATCCGCAGCTCGCCGAACCAGAGGGCGGGCCGTCGTCGCAGTTCCTCGCCGAGCAGGCGGCGCTGCACGGCGTGTGGGTGTGCGGCAGCTGCCCGGAGGTGCCTGCCGGCACCGACCCCGCCGACACGCGGCCGGCCAACAGCTTCGTGCTGGCCGGCCCCGACGGCACGATGCACCGCTACCACAAGATCCACCCGTTCACGTTCGGTGGCGAGGATCGTCACTTCCGCCCCGGCTCGGGGTTCGTGCAGGTGGAGATCGACGGCGTGCGCATCAGTCTGTTCGTGTGCTACGACCTGCGCTTCGCCGACGAGTTCTGGGGGCTCGCTCCCACCACTGATCTGTATCTCGTGCCGGCCAACTGGCCCGAGCCGCGGCGGTCGCACTGGATGGCGTTGCTGCAAGCCAGAGCGATCGAGAACCAGGCGTACGTGGTGGGCTGCAACCGAGTGGGCGAGGGAGGCGGCTTGACCTACGTGGGCGACAGTCGCATCGTCGACCCGCTCGGCGAGCTGCTGGCCACGGGTTCGCAGGGTGAGACCATCCTCTTCGCCGACATCGAGCCGGCCACGGTGGCCGCCGTGCGCGACCGCTTCCGCTTCCTTCCCGACCGCCGCTGAGCCAGCACTGCGCGGTCGCGTCCTGCCGGCTCAGCCGAGCGTGCGGAGGCGGGCCACTGCTTCGTCGAGCACGTCGAGGCGCTTGCAGAACGCGAACCGCACCAGGTGGCGACCGGCGGCCTTGTTGGCGTAGAGCACCTCGTTGGGGATGGCCACGACCCGGCAGTGCCCCGGCAACGCACGGCAGAACGCCATGCCGTCGCCGTCGGGCTGCAACGGGCGGATGTCGACCGTGACGAAGTAGGTGCCGCTGGTGGGGTAGACGGTGAAGCCGGCCTGCACCAGGCCCGGCAGCAAGCGATCGCGCTTGGCCTGCAGGTCGGTGGCGATGCCGTGGAAGAACGAGTCGGGCAGGCCCAGGCCCAGCGCAATGGCGGGCTGGAACGGCCCACCGGCGACGTAGGTGAGGAACTGCTTGGCGGTGCGCGCCGCCTGCACCAGCGGCGCGGGCCCGCACAGCCAACCCACCTTCCAGCCGGTGGTGTTGAACGTCTTGCCGCCGCTGGAGATGCTGAGCGTGCGCTCACGCATGCCCGGCAGCGACGCCATGGCGATGTGCTGCGCGCCGTCGAACACGAGGTGCTCGTAGACCTCGTCGGTGACCACCACCAGGTCGTGCTCGATGGCGAGGTCGGCGATGCACTGCATCTCCTCCATCGTGAACACGCGCCCGGTGGGGTTGTGCGGTGTGTTGACCAGGATGAGCTTGGTCTTGGCGGTGATCGCGGCGCGCAGTTCGTCGGGGTCGAACGCATACTCCGGCGGTCGCAGCAGCACCGGCTTGGGCACCGCCCCCGCCAGTGCGATGCACGGTGCGTAGCTGTCGAACATGGGGTCGAACACCACCACCTCATCGCCCGTGTCGAGCATGCCCAGCAGCGCGCCGGCGAGCGCTTCGGTGGCGCCGACGGTGACCAGCACCTCGCGGTCGGGGTCGTAGGTGAGCCCGTAGAAGCGTTGCTGGTGCGCGGCGATGGCCTGGCGCAGCACCGGCATGCCCGGCCCCGGGGGGTACTGGTTGAGCCCGCCGTTGATGCCCGCGATGGCGGCGTCGAGGATCTCGCGCGGGGCGTCGGTGTCGGGGAAGCCCTGGCCGAGGTTGATGCTGTCGGTGGCCACGGCGAGGGCCGACATCTCGGCGAAGATGGTGGTGCCGAAACCCTGCAGCTTGGCGGTGAGGTACGGCTCTCGTTGCGACGGCACGGGCGCCAGGTTACGGCACCGCGCCGTGGGTGGGTCAGCCGGGTGGGCCGACTGCGCCGGCGCGCCAGAACGCGTCGGGGTACACCAGTTGGCCGGTCACGCCGGGGCGATGAGCGGGCAGCGTGTACACCATGAACGCGGCGGCCGGAATGCGTGCCGAGGGGGCGACGAAGCCGAGCGGGCCGGCCTGGCGGAACCCGAATCGCGGGTAGTAGCTCGGGTGGCCCTCCAGGAACACGAGCGGCTCGTGACGGGCCGCCAGCGCGGCGAGTGCGGTGCGGATCATCTGCCCGCCGATGCCGGTGCGTTGCAGATCGGGCCGAACGCCGATCGGGCTGAGCACCAGCACATCGAGCACACCGCTCGACGTGTCGAGGAACGCGTGGCTGAACAGCACCTGCCCCACCAGCTCGCCGCTGTGTTCGGCGACGAACGACAGGTCGTGCTCCCATGCCCACGAGTCGTGCAGCAGGTTCAGCAACAGGCGAATCTGCGCGTCGTCGCCGAAGGCCGCGACCGAGAGCTCGCGCATTGCCTCGAACTCGTCGGGTCGCATCACTCGCACGATCGTGTCCATCGGCGCGACGGTACCCGTGCCGCGAGCGACAGCTGCCCCGAATTGCGCCGGCACGCGACTCAGTCGAGCAGGTTCTCGGGGCCGAAGCTGTGCGGCAGCAGGCCGGCCAAGGTGAACGTGGCCCGGAGGCCTTCCGGGCCGCACGAGTAGATGGGCGTGTCGAGCGCCGCGAACTCGCGGATCTTCTGACGGCAGCCGCCGCAGCACGTGCCGATCAGCTCGCCGTTGCTGATGGTGAGCACTTCCACGATCTGGCGTTCGCCGGCGGTGACCATCGCCGCGATGGCGCTGGCCTCGGCGCACCACCCTTGCGGGTAGGCGGCGTTCTCCACGTTGCAGCCGGCGTAGACCCGGCCACTCCCGCCGCGCACGGCAGCGCCGACCGGGTAGTGGCTGTACGGCGAATGCGCGTTGCCGTGGGCCACGAGCGCCGCGTCGAACATCTCCTGCAGGGCCGGCGTCATGTCATGAGGCTAACCGCGCCCGTTTTGTGTCAAGACACCCAACTCACAGCCCAGCTCAGCGCCCGACAGCCTTTACGTACAGCTGGGTTGCGGGTCAGATGGGGAGCGTGGTCTCGTCGACGATGCGGACCTGCCAGTCGTCACGCACCGTCACGCTCCACTCGTTGGTGATCCAGATCTGCGCGCCCGGCAGCATCAACGCCCCCTCGGGCGGGTCGCCGAGCACGGGCTCGATGCGAGTGATCGAGCCGTTCACGATCTCGATGCGATGCACTCCGACACCACTCTGGAGCAGGTGGTCGTCGAGGCCGACGTTCGCGAAGAGTTCCACCGAGTACAGCTCGCCGTCGTGCCCTTCGAACACGACCAAGCGTGTGCCCTCGGCGCCGAGCGACGGAGCCAGCGTCACGTCGGCGGTGCCGAACGCGACCGCCACATCGCCGGCCGGCAACCAGCCGGCGAGGTACAGGTTCACGGCCAGCGTGCCGGGAGCGTCGCGTCGTGAGGGGTCGGCTTCGCGTGCCGCGGCGCTGTTGCTCATCACGTCGAGCCCGCTGCGGTAGTTGCCGGCGTCGTCGGTGCCGCTGTGCACCCAACCCAACGTGTGGCCGATCTCGTGCTCGACCAGGTCCATCGGCGGCCGATCGCCCCAGTCGGGGTGGAAGTCGCTGGCCCCCACGTACGCGGCTCGCCGCGTCGACCCCACAGCACACGGCGCGGCGGGTGGGCACGGGTGGCCACCGGTGCCGAAGCCCCCGGCCTGGTCGGCTCCGTGTTCGGCGTCGGCGACGACGAGCACGGCCTCAGCGGCCGGGCCGGCACCGGCGATGGCGGCATCGACGCAGGCCTGCGGCTGATCGTCGCGGCCGATCGTGACCTCACCCCCGGCAGTGAACACTGGGCGGTACTTGCCGTGCGACAGTGCGTCGAAGTACGCGGGCACCGATGCCGCGACCACCGCTGTCACCGCCGCCGGCGTCAGCGGCAGCCGAAGCGGCAGCCCGCCGTAGATCGACGCGGTCGCGTCGGCCGGCACGTGGCAGACCCACACCTCGAATGGGTCGTCGCCCAGCGTGCGTTCTCCGCCCGCCGACGGCGACTCGCGCAGCACGGCCAGCACTCCGTCGGCCGGCGACGCGCCGGTGGCACCGCCGGCGCTGCACGAGCCGGCCGCTGCCACGGCGGTGGCGAATCCGACCACCTTTGCCGCCGACCATCGCCACGTCACGACGTACACGCTAGGTGTGGCTGGGCGCGTGCCGCGTGACAGCATGTGCCCATGCGTGCGTCCCCTCTTCGGCAACGACTGCTCGGCAACCCTGTGTCGCGCACCCTCCTCTCGCTCTGGGCATGGCTGATGATCGGTGTCGTGGTCATCGTCTGGGTGCCGCTCACGTTCATCGTGTTCGTGTTCACCGCGCCGTTCGACAAGGGTCGGTACCGCGCCGGCTGGATGTTCCGCCGCCTGTGCGTGGTGCACACCTGGCTCAACCCGTTGTGGAGCTTTCGTACCAGCGGTCTCGAAGTCAAGGACCCGCGTCGGCCGTACGTGGTCGTCGCCAACCACGAGAGCTTTGCCGACATGTTGCTCATCTCGCACCTGCCGTGGGAGATGAAGTGGCTCGCCAAGGAGACGTGGTTCAAGTTTCCGCTCGTCGGCTGGTTGATGGTGATGGCGGGCGACATCAAGATCATCCGTGGCAACAAGCAGAGCATCATCACTGCGATGAAGGGGTGTCACGACCGCCTCGACAAGAAGGTCAGCGTGATGCTCTTCCCCGAGGGCACCCGAACGCGCGACGGCGAGATGGGCGAGTTCAAGGACGGGGCGTTCCGGCTCGCGATCGAGACCGGCTGCCCCATCCTGCCGTTGGTGGTGAACGGCACGCGCGAGGCGATTCGCCCGGGCGATTGGCGGTGGAACGTCACCAACGCAGAGGTGCGTGTGCTGCAGCCGATCGAGACCACCGGCCTCACCAAGGACTCGGTCGGCGAGCTACGCGACCGCGTGCGCACCATCATCGCCGACGAGCTCGCTGTGATGAGGGCCTGAAGTTGCCCCGTCTGTTCGCCAGCGACGACGACCGAGACCTGGTGCGCGCCGAGCGCGACGTGCGTGCCGCGTTCACCGGCCTCGACCTCGACCTCACCTCGCTCGCCGCGGTCTCGAACATCTTTCGCGCCGCCACCGCCGTGCGCAACCACATGGAGAGCGGGGTGCTCGAGCGGCACGAGCTGAGCTGGAGCGCCTTCACCACGCTGTTCGTGTTGCGTGTGTGGGGCGAGATGGATGCGCGCTCGCTGGCGTACGAGGCGGGCGTCACTGCCGCCACGCTGACGGGCGTGATGAAGACGCTGGAGGCGCGCCAACTGCTGCGCCGCAAGAACGATCGCGCCGATGGCCGCAGGGTGCTGGTGGGTCTGTCGGTGAAGGGCCGCAAGGTGGTCGACGAGATCATGCCCGCGTTCAACCGCCACGAAGGCTTGGTCACGCAGGCGCTCACCGAGGAAGAACAGATCGATTTGGCGCACGCCTTGCGCACCATCCTGCGCACTGTCGAAGCCATCGACCTGTAGCCCTCCGGCGCACTTGCCGCCTGCCACCGTTCCACCCAATAGGAGAGTCACTCATGGATCTGCAGCCCGTTGCCGCCGGCTTCGATGCGACGCGACTCGATCGCATCGCCGCTCACCTCGACAGTCGGTACGTCCAGCCCGGCAAGATCGCCGGTTGCCAGGTGGCGGTCGGCCGCCGAGGCCATTTGGCGTACAGCGCGTCGTTGGGCCAGCGCGACCGCGAACGCGGCGTGGCGATGGGCGACGACACGATCTTTCGCATCTACTCGATGACCAAGCCGATCACGTCGATCGCGCTGATGCAGCTGTTCGAGCAGGGCCTTTTCCAGCTCGACGATGCCGTGGCGCGCTTCTTCCCTTCGTGGCGCGATCATCGTGTGTGGGTCTCGGGTCTCGGCAGTGAGATGGTCACGGAGCCGGCGCACCGCCCGGTCTCGTTCCGCGACCTGCTCACCCACACCAGCGGCATCACCTACGGGGGCGTGCTCCCCGGCATGGGCGACCAGCACCCGATCGACGCGCTGTACCGCGAGCAGCAGATCCGCAGTGCAGGGGTGCCGCTCACGATGCCCGAGTTCATGGAGAAGTTGGCGCGCGTGCCGCTGCGCTTCCAGCCCGGCACCGCCTACATGTACTCACTGGCCACCGATGTGTGCGGTGCGTTGGTGGAGCACCTCTCCGGGGTGCCGTTCGCCGAGTACCTGCAGCGCCACATCCTGGGGCCGTTGGGCATGGCCGACACGTCGTTCCAGGTCGCCGCCGACAAGCTGCCCCGCTTCGCGGCCAACTATGCCCGCAAACCGGACAAGACCACCACCCTGCTCGACGATCCGGCCACCAGTTCGTTCACCCGCCCGCCGGCGTTCGTGTCGGGTGGCGGTGGCCTCACCGGCACGGTCGCCGACTACATCCGCTTCTGTGAGATGTTGCGCCGCGGCGGCGAGCTCGACGGCCGGCGCATCATCGGGCCGCGCACGCTCGACCTGATGCGCATGAACCACCTACCCGGTGGCAAGGACCTCGCCGCGCTCGATGTCGACCTGCTCACGCTGTACGGCAACATCGGTGTCGGGTTCGGGCTGGGGTTCGCCTCCACCATCGACCAGGTGGCCACCGGCGCGCTGGCTCGCGGCGACTACTACTGGGGTGGCGCCGCCTCCACCGTGTTCTGGGTGGACCCGATCGAGGACCTGTGGGTGGTGTTCATGACCCAGTTGATGCCGTCGGTCTCGTTCGACTTCCGCGGCCAGCTGCGCAGCCTCGTCTACAGCGCCATCGTCGACTGAGCCCACTGAAATTCCAACCACCAGACGGTGTCAAACTGATACCATCGGCGGCATGGCGATGACACTGCGATTGACCGATGACGAGCAGGCAGCGCTGCGTGCTCGCGCCGCCGCCGAGGGCATCTCGATGCAGGATGCGGCGCGCCGGGCCGTTCGCGAGTTCGTGGAGCGGGGCGCTCATCGAGGCCGAGTCGCGGTTGCCGCTGATCGCGTGCTCGACGCACACGCTGACGCGCTCGAACGTCTCGGGCGATGAACCCTGACGTCGAGTTCCTCGACCTCGATGACGTCCTTGATCTCATCCGCAGGTTGCTCGGCGACCCGCCGCCGATACAAGACATCGGACTCTTGGGTTCCGCCGTGGCGCGACCGCAGACCGCCGTGTTCGGGCAGGATGCCTATCCCGACATCTGGTCGAAGGCGGCCGCTCTGCTGCAATCGATCGTCAACAACCATGCACTCATCGACGGCAACAAGCGTCTCGGCTGGCTGGCCACTGCCGTGTTCTTGGAGATCAACGGGGTCAGTGTGATCCACGTGTCGAACGATGACATCTATCAGTTCGTGATCGATGTCGCTGCCAACAACCCGTCGTTCGAACACATCGCTGCCGCGCTGCGGGCGTTGGTGACGGGCGCGTCCCGAGACTGAGTCGGTGCACGCTGGTCAGGCCCGTGCGGCAGCCTCGCGCACCAGCCAGACGAAGGCGGGGTCGATCACATCGCTCAGCATCTCCGGGTGCCACTGCACGGCGAACACCTCGGGGCGGCCTTCCAGCTCGAAGGCCTCCACCACGCCGTCCTCGGCGGTGCCGGTGATGACCACACCCGCACCGGGGCGGCCGACGGCTTGGTGGTGCAGGCTGTTGGTGGGCAGCATGCCGGCATCGAGTTGATCGCTGTAGATCTGCTCGGCGCGGCTGCCGGCGGCAACTCGCACGGTGTGGCAGCGCTCGCTGCGTGGCACGTGCCAGAGCGCATGCGTCGGCGCCTCGTCGAGGTGCTGCACCAGGGTGCCGCCGAGCGCGATGTTCAGCAGTTGCGCGCCGCGGCACACGCACAGCATCGGGATGCGCGCATCGAGCGCAGCGCGGATGAGCGCCAGCTCCCAGTCGTCGCGACCGCGCTCCACCTTGCCCAGCTCGGGGTGCGGTTCTTCGCCGTACAGCTCGGGGTCGGGGTCGGCGCCGCCGGTCATCACCAGGCCGTCGAGGCGTTGCACGATCTGCACCGGATCGGTGTTGCGGGTGAGCTGCACGGGCAGCGCGCCGGCCTTCTCCAGCACCTTCGGGTATTCGCTGAGGTGCACGTCGACCTCCTCGCCGTGCAGCGCGGTGTAGTCGAACAAGGGGATCGACTCCGCCGGCCAACGGCGCCCCGACAACCCGATCAGCGGCGGTCTGCGACTCGTGCTCAAGCCCACTCCACCCTCACGCCCACGACACTTGCACCGGCAAGCGCTTCATGCCGCAGATGAAGTTGCTGCGCAGCCGTTCGACCGGGCCGGCGAGCTGCACGCTCTTCAGCAGTGGCAACAGCTCCTGGAACAGCAGCTTGATCTCCATGCGGGCCAGTTGTGCACCGAGGCACAGGTGCGGGCTGCGCAGGTTGAACGCGACGTGATCGTTGGGCCAGCGATGGATGTCGAACGTGAACGGGTCGGCGAACTGGCGCTCGTCGTAGTCGGCCGAGGCGAACCAGGTGAGCACCTTGTCGCCCTGCTTGATCAGCTTGCCGCCGAGCTCGACGTCTTGCGTGGCGGTACGGCGGAAGTGCATCGTGACGGAGCTCCAGCGCAGCACCTCCTCCACTGCACGATCGACCACGTCGTCGTCGCGGTCGATGCACGCCTGGCGCAGCTCCTGGAAGGTTTCGGGCCGCTCGGCCAATGCCCTCAACCCGGCGGCCATCGTGTACCGGCTGGTGTCGTTGCCGGCACTGATCATCAACACGAAGAGGTTCTTGTACTGCAGGTCGGTGAGGCACTCACCGTCGATGGTGGGCGCGAGCAGCGCGGAGATGAGGTCGTGGCCGGGACACTGGCGACGCTGCTCGGCCTGCTGCTCCGCGTAGTCGTACAGCTCGAGCGCGGCCGGCGAACGGAACGGGATGTGCTTGAACTGGTCGGTGTCGGTGAAGCCGACCGCGTAGTCGGTCATCTCCGGGTCGAGGTTGCCCAGCAGCGCGTCACCTTGCTTCACCAGCCAGTCGCCGTCGCTGTCGGGCACGCCCAGCATGCGGCCGAGCATGCGCATCGGCAGCTGCTTGGCGATCAGCTCGGTGTAGTCGAACCGGTCGCCCACCTCGCGAGCCTCCAGCACCACGCTGCGGGCCAGGTCGCGGATGCCGTCCTCGTAGCCGTAGACCTCGCGACGGCTGAACGGCTTGCTGACCAGGCGGCGGTAACGAGTGTGCTCCGGCGGGTCGTACTCCAGCATGTTGCGGCGCAGGTCGAAGTCGTCGCCCTCGATCTCTTCCAGCGTCACGCCCTGCGCGCTGGAGAACAGCTCGACGTGCTGGCTCACGTACAGCAGGTCGGCGTACCGGGTGACGGCCCAGAAGCCCTTGCCACCATCGTGCTCGGGCCACCAGCTGATCGGGTCGTGGTCGCGCAACCGCTTGAAGGTGGCGTGCGGAAACCCGTTGAGGTACGAGTCGGGGTCGACGATGTCGAGATCGTCGGGGCCGAGGTCGAGGTTGCCGTTGCTGTCGTGGTTGGGTGCCGAGCTCACAGTGTTCTCCCTCCGGCGAACGTGGTTGCCACGCTGCGCCAGTAGCCGCCGATGATCTCGCGCACTTCCAGGCGGGCCACCTCCTCCACCGGGCTGGGCAGCAGCTCCAGCTCGGCGTCGCCGCGCCAGGCCTGACCCAGCTCGACATCCCGGCCGCTCATGGTGACCAACTCGCTGTAGCTGTCGCTGCCGTCGCCCTCGATGCGCGGCATGTACCGCGAATGGATCATCGGGTGGCCGTTGACGAACCCGTTGCCGGCGCTCGGCTCGCGCAACGTGACGCGAGCGTTGACGATGCGGCGGTCGTAGTAGCCCACCGTGCCCGCGAAGCGACCGCCGGGCGCCACCCGCGGGCCGGCCTTGCCCAGCGTGACGGGGCGGGTCTGCCAGATGCTGCCCAGCTTCTTCGGGTAGCCCTGGAAGTGGCCGCGCACGAGCGCGAACTCCTTGTCGACCCAGATGAACGCGCACCGGCTGTAGATGGTGCCCTGGTACATGCAGCGGATGACGATGAAGGCCTCCTTGTACTGCGAGCGCACCGGGTCGTCGAGCTCGCTGAGGTCGTCGCCGCAGCTCTGCCAGTCGGCGAAGATCATCGCCACTGCGCCGGGGTCGTGGTCGTCGGGCACCAACGTGAGCGGCTCGGGCAGCAGCTCGGCCACCCGCGACGGGTCGGTGCGATACTCCACCGTGAGCAGGTCGCCGCTGTAGTGCCACGGCATGTGCGGCAGGATCGACGCCCCGCCCGATTCGGTGCGAGGAAAGATGAAGCCGTTCATGTGCGTCATGGTCGGCCACTATAGTTTGGCCCCAAAGCACTTCTGACCGTCGAGCGGCGTCCCGGGAGTTCCGGACGGCAATCGTCTCGGCCACCGAGACGAATGCCGTGCAGAACCTGCGCATCAGGCGACACGAAGGATCGGTCATCGCGACCCTGCGCGTCGCAATCACGCCACCGGGGAAGCCGGGCGCTACGTGCCGATCCAGACGGGCCACTGCTCGGCGCGCGGCGACGCACCGTCGGCGGTGAGCCGGCGATCGCCACTGCCGTCGGCGCCGATGATGTGCACGCGGGTGTCGCCTGCCGGGCCCGACACGTAGACGAGCTCAGTGCCGTCGGGCGACCACGAGGGTTGATAGGCGGCCTCGGCGCCCTCGCCGGAGAACAGCGGTTGCTGGTTCGAGCCGTCGACCGTCATCATCCACAACGCGCCGTCGCGTGACGAGCGGAAGGCGATGCGGCTGCCATCGGGCGACCATGCCGGCTGGTAGTCGTCCGCGGCGTCGGTGGTGAGGCGAGTGAGCCCGCTGCCGTCGAGACCGACCGCGTACACATCGATGTTGCCGCTGCTGTCGGTGGCCCCGAACACCAGACGAGTGCCGTCGGGCGACCAGCTCGGTCGACCTGGTGTGACGGTGAGATCCAGCGCGACCTGGGTGACGACGATGCTCTGGGAGCCCGGAAGCCCGTAGAAGTCGGTCGTGGTCGGGATGTCGAACTCGGGGTCGGCCGGGTCGACCAGGAACAGCCCGTCGGCCGAGGCGAACGCGATCGTGGAGCCATCGGGTGACCAGCTGGGATTCGAGGGCATCTCGATCGTCACCGGATCCGACGCGGTGCCCAGCGACAGACCGGAGAGGACCGTCTCGATGGTGCCATCACAACGCACCAGGTAGAGCGCATCGGAATCCTGGGAAGCCGCGATGGCTGCCCGGGTGCCGTCGGGCGACCACGACGGCTCACCGGTGCCGAGGTACTCGTCGCCGCCGAACAGCACCGAGTCGTTGCTGCCGTCGGGCAGGATCACGTGCACCGCCTGTAGATCGCCACCCGTGGCGCCCGCACCCGGAAGGCTCAGCGCATAGGCGATGCGGCCGGCCGGCGAGGGTGGGCACATCGGCCCGGTCGGCACGACCGGCTCCGTGACGACCGGCTCCGTGGCGACCGGTGGGGCGGTCGACTCGGTGGATGATGACGTGGCGGTGATGCTCGTGGTGGCCGGCGCGGTGGAGGCTGTCGGTGGATCGGTGAGCAAGGGAGTCGACGAGCCGTCGCTGGAGCACGCCGCCAGCAGCAGCATCGCGACAACGCCGACGGATGCGACCCGCGACGACCGTGCCCTCGACGACCGTGCCCTCGACGACCGTGCCCTCGACGACCGTGCCCTGCATGACGAGGCCGCGGCCGTGTTGCTACCACCCGTTCCCATGTCGTTCACGGTACGCGCGCCGGCTCGGCGAGCGACAGGGCCGATCGGTGGTTGTCATCCGGATTCGCCGGACCTCGCACGGTCGATGGGTCGTGGGGCGAGCACACCGCGGGTCGCATGTAGTTTGGTGCCAAACGAACGCGCTCTCGACGGGCGCCTCCAAGGGAGTTTCGATGGCCGACATCAGAAGGATCTTGCTCGATGGGTACCCCACGGTCATGGTGCGCGACGCCGACGTGCTGGTGGCACGCGACGGCCGCACCATCGGAGTCGACGAGGCGGTGCACCTGTCGCCGGTGGAACCCACCAAGATCATCTGCTGCCATCTCAACCACGTCTCGCGGGTGCTCGAGTTCGGCGTCTCGCTGCCGCCGGCGCCCACCTACTTCCACAAGCCGATCAGCGCGCTCAACGCACATGGTGCCGCGGTCGTGCGCCCGAGCAACTGCAAGTGGCTGAACTTCGAAGGCGAGGTGGCCATCGTCATCGGCCGTACCTGTCGCAACGTCAGTCTGGCCGAGGCGGGTGACTACATCGCCGGCTACACCGTGGCCAACGACTACGGCCTGCACGACTTCCGCGACACCGACAGCGGCAGCATGCTGCGCGTGAAGGGCGCCGACACGCTGTGCCCGCTGGGCCCGGGCCTCATCACCGACTGGGACTTCCACGGCAAGCGCATCCGCACGCTGGTGAACGGCCAGGTGAAGCAGGACGGCAGCACCGACGAGATGGCCTGGGACATGCACTACCTGGTCGCCGACATCGCCCGCCTGATCACGCTCGTACCCGGCGATGTCATCCTCTCCGGCACCCCGGCCATCAGCCGCAGTGTGCAACCCGGCGACGTGGTCACCGTCGAGGTCGAGGGTCTCGGTGCGCTCACCAACCACATCGTCGAAGGCCCCACGCCGGTGAGCGACGAGGTGGGCGCGCAACCCACCGAGACCGAGGAGGTGCTGAGCACCGCGATGGGCGGCGACTGGCCGTTGCGTGGCCAACGGCGACCGCACAACACCGAGCGCAGCGAACTGCCGTTCCCGCGCGTGCACCCGAAGTTGCCGGCCGGCTTCGAGAGCGGCGGCCAGCGATGAGCCCGTTCGTCGGCGGCAACCGCGTCGACGTCGGTGGCGTCTCCGTCAGCACCGATCACTACATCGGCGGCGAGCGCGTCGCCTCGCCGTTCACGTTCGAGGATCGCTCGCCGCTCGATTGGTCGGTGCTGCTGGCCGACGTGTCGCGCGGCGACGCGCAGACGGCTCACCTGGCGGTGCAGGCGGCGCACGACGCGTTCCCCGCGTGGGCCGCGCTCGGTGCGGCCGGGCGGGCGGAGATCATGCATCGTCTCGCCGACCTGATCGACGAGCACGTGCCGTCACTGGCCGCTGTCGAGTGCCTCGACATGGCGATGCTGGAGGAGAGCCTGCGCCTGCGCGTGCTGGCCCGTGGCGCCCGCAACTTCCGCGCCTACGCCGACCTGGCGCGCGACTACGAGGAGCGGGTGTGGTCGTCGAACGGCACCGCCAACCGTGTCATCCGCATGCCCGCCGGGCCCACCGCGGTGATCACCCCGTGGAACGCGCCGTTCATGCTGAGCACCTGGAAGTGCGCGCCGGCGCTCGCTGCCGGCAACACCGTCGTGCTCAAGCCTGCCGAGTGGAGCCCGCTGTCGTGCAGCCTGCTGGCCGATCTGGCCCACGCGGCCGGAGTGCCGGCGGGCGTGTTCAACGTGGTGCAGGGCATCGGCGAGGAAGTGGGCGCCGCACTGGTGCACGACCCGCGGCTGACGCGCATCAGCTTCACCGGTTCGCCGGAGACGGCGCGCCACATCGGAGTGGCAGCGGCGAAGAACATCGTGCCGTTCACCGCCGAACTGGGCGGCAAGGGTCCGTTCGTGGTCTTCGCGGACTGCAACCTGGAAGCAGCGGCACGCAAGGCGGCCGGCCAGTTCGACGACAGTGGCCAAGTGTGCCTCGCCGGCACACGGCTGCTCGTCGAGGCACGCGTGCGCGACGAGTTCCTGCGCATGTTCCACTCCTTCGCCGACCAGCACGTGCTGGGCGACTCACGCGAGGCGGCCACCACCATCAGCCCGATGATCCATCCCGATCACGTGGCCAGCGTGGCCGGTTTCGTCGATCGCGCACGTGCACACGGCGACACCATCCTGCGCGGCGGCACTCGGTCGCCGCTCGGTGGCGCCGACGGCCTGTGGTACGAACCGACGCTCATCGAGCCGGCGTCCAACGACAGCGAGGTGGTGCAGAGCGAGATCTTCGGCCCGGTGCTCACGTTCCAGACGTTCACCGACGAAGCCGATGCGATCCGGCTGGCCAACAGCACCGCCTACGGCCTCAGCGCCATCGTGTACACCGGCTCGCAGGCCCGCGCCGAGCGCATGGGTCGTGCGGTGCGCGCCGGCACCGTGTGGACCAACTGCTTCCTCGTGCGCGACCTCACCGCCCCCTTCGGTGGCTGCGGCATCAGCGGCATCGGGCGCGAAGGCGGCGACTACGCCCTCGACTTCTACAGCGACCTGAAGATGTTCCAGGTCTTGGAAGGCACCACCGCCTGACCGAGGCGACCCTGTCGATCAGGGTGTCTTTGGTCAGCAGGGCGTCGTTGATCAGCAGGGTGTCGTTGATCAGCGGGGTGTCGTTGATCAGCAGGGTGTCAACGACTCGACCGCAGGGTCGAGGGCCGCCGGACCGCCGAACAGCGCAAGGTTGGTGGTGCCCAGCCTGGTGATGGTGGTGCGCACGGCCGCCGGCACGCAGGTGCCCGGCACCAGCATCAGCGGCGAGGGCGGCGCCAGCGCCGAGAAGGGCGTGGCGGTGAGCGCATCGGGGAATGCGCCGGAGGTTGCCAACGACACCCAGGTGGAGCTGGTCATGTACGACCACACCTCGGCGGAACGCACCGACGCGTCGGGGTCGTTGAACTGCTCGACCGTGGCGATGCCCTGCAGGTCGGCGAGCAACGCGGCGGAGATGGTGTCGCTGGCCCCGAGCACGGAGATGAAGGCCGGGTTCAACGACTGGATCAGCGCTCGCGAGGCGGCATCGAGCCCACCTTGCCCGTTGACCAGCACGAACGGCTCGTCGTACACGGCCGCCGCTGCAGAGGCGATGAGGGGGTCGCGGAAGTCGGCACCACTGGCGACCCAGATGGCGCGATCGGAGGCGCCGCCGGGCCAGGCCAGGCGCGTGAACAGCTCGGCGGTGGCGTACCGGTTGGCCCCGCCGAGCCTGATGACCGAGGCGCCGGTGACCGCTGCCAGCTCCGCGACCACGGAGTCGGCGATGGCCACCGGGCCACCGGCGACGTAGATGGTGGTCGGCTGCAAGCGGTCGAGCTGGAAGCGGGTGGACGGCGGGATGGAGGTGGTGCTCACCAGGAGCAGCGGTGCCCCCATCCTGGCGGCTGCGGCACCGGCGGCGAGCGAGTCGGGGAAGTTGACACCGGTGGACACGAAGACGGTGTCGGCGGTGTCCCACAACGCGGCGACGGCCGAACCGGTCTCGTAGCGATCCAACCCGAAGATGCGGGTGACATCCAGGCCGTTGTCGGTGACCGGTGGCCCGCCCAGTGCCAACCCGGTGGCGGACCGCAGCCAGGTGAGACTGCTGGGCACCCACGAGGCCACGGTCTGCGCCGCACACGTGGCGGGGCCGTAGCTGGTGAGGCCCACCAGGGCCATCTGCGCGCCGTTGATCGCATAGATGGGCCCGCCCGAGTCGCCGTTGCAGGCCGACACCCCGGGGGTGTAGATGCACATCGCCGTGGTGGGGTCGAAGACCTGCCCGATGGCCTGGTCGAGCGTGGTGCAGGTGGCGTCGTCGGCCACGGTGGCCGACCCTTGCATCAGCTGCGACGACACCGGTCCGCCGCTGACGGTGCGCCCCCAGCCGAGCACCGTTGTGGCGGTGCCCGCCTGCCAGGCCCAGGTGTCGGTGTACGTGGCGAGCGGCACGACGTTGTTGCCCAACGAGCTCGCGGTGTCGAGGTGGTAGAGACCGAAGTCGTAACGCAACGCGGCGATGTCGAAGTAGGGGTGAGCGATGCCGGATGCTCCGCCGAGCGACGAGAGACCGCCGACGGTGAGCGCGCCGGCATAGATGGTGGCCCGTGACTCGATGCAGTGGCCGGCGGTGAGCACCCATTCCGGGCTGAGGAAGGTGCCGGTGCACAGTCCGCCGGACTGAGTGATGATCCGCGGCACGAAGTTCTTCCACTGATCGCCGGCGGGGCTGCCGCCGATGACGTAGGGAGTGGCGTTGGCCTCGGGCGGCGACGGCGGATCGGTGTCGCCGGCGGCAGCGTTGGCGCCGCCTGTCATGACGAACAGAGCAACGAAAAGAACGATCCAGCGCCTCACCGAGCCGACACTACACGTCGCTCGCTTGCACGCAAAGGGTGCGGTTGGCCGCGGGCGGTGGTCGCGATGCGTCGTCGCACATGATGCCGAACATGGTGCCGATGCCTGCATCAGCGGGTGCCGAGGTGCTTCACTGAGCAGGTGCTGTCGGATGCGGTCGCTTCGTGAGCGGGCTGGGTGCTCGTATCGCGCTGGTGGTCGGGTCGCTCGCCGCGGGCGGCGCCGGCTGGTTCGCGATGCGGCAACTCGACGCCGAGGAAGCTGCGGGCACGGTGCGTGCCGCGGCGGATCTGTTCGAATGCCCCACCGCCGAACAGGTCGCGTCCGTCGGCCAGGTGCACGCCGGCGACAAGGTGTGGCTGATCGGTGTCACCGACGATCGTTGGGCTGTCATCCGCGACCCGCAGCGACTCGACCGCCCGCTGTGGATGCCCTTGGCCATGGTGGCCACCGACGCCTCGGCCGGCGATCTTCCACAGCTCACCTGCGGCGAGGCGATCGACACGGCATCCACCGAGCCCACGCCGGAGACCGGCGTCACCACCTCCGTGTCGTCCACCACACCGTCCTCGGTGGTGCTCGCCACCACCAGCACCAGCGCCGCCACCACCACGTCCACCAGCACCACGCTCGTCACCGACACCACCCCTCCGATCGTGACGGTCACCACCGACCGGGCGTTCCTGTACGTCGTGTCGGGTGTTGCCCCATGCGTTGCGGAGGAGTCGCTGGAGGTCACGATCGTCGTCGCCGACCCCACCGTGCCGATCACCATTCGCTCGATCGTCGCCACCTGGTCCGCGGCCGGTGGTGTGCAGACCGCCAACCTGGTGCCGGTGGCCGGCAATCGGTTCTCGCTGCAGGTGCTCGCCAACGGGCCCAACGGCGGTGAGACGCCGCTGACGCTCACCGCGACCGGCGCCGACGGCGCGGGGAACGTCGGTACCGGCCAGGTCGTCGTGTCGCTGCGCGACCCGCGTAGCTTCGGATGTGCCGGATGAGCCGCTCGCGCCTTCCCGTCGCGGTGGTGGTGGGTGCACCGCTGGCG
>ERZ1026792.307-NODE-307-length-44422-cov-6.022350_pt1 | contig 44422 bp, 37 predicted proteins | sample MGYA00520884_ERZ1026792 | MGnify/ENA primary metagenome ERZ1026792 (study PRJEB33270, sample SAMEA104284473) | anaerobic digester metagenome | biome: Anaerobic digester microbiome; feature: mesophilic sludge digester; material: Anaerobic digester biomass | place... | reverse complement strand
ACCTAGCCAAAAGCATTGGAGATGTGGCTTGGAATATGCTTGTGACTCTGACCTCGTACAAGGCTGCAAGTGCTGGTTCGATGGTAGTCCTGGTAGATCCAAGAAATACGTCAAAGATGTGTTCTAGATGTGGCATTCTGGTTCAAAAAGATCTATCTGAGCGAGTCCATAATTGCACTCAATGCGGGCTTTCGATGGATAGAGACTGGAACGCGGCAATCAACATACTCAGATTGGGACTACAATCTGTCGGTATTCAATCCGTCCAAGCCCGTCCCCTTTCGAGGGCGGGAGTAGTCACTGGCTAGATCAAGACCTCTTCAAGCGGTCTTCGGGGGGTCAATTCGTTGGCGGGCCCAACAACATCCAGGCAGAAGATCTGCTGAACAAAGGGGCTATTTAGTGCCTCTGATTTCTCTCCTAGCAGTCCATTCACCTCTGATTCCGTCTCCACAGCCTGCAGTGCCTGGTTCATGGGCTGGAGGCTTAAGTTAGCAGAAGAGCTCAGAAGTCGGATTCGCTCGAATAGCTGCCCGGCCCTCACTTGAGATTCTGGATCATTCATTTGGCTCGTGATAAAGCCCAGATACAGAGAGCTATTGATGATCTCGGAGTCTTTTTCTATCTGACCAGGAACGCTATCCAGGAAGGCTACCTTTATCTGATCGATCTTGGCCTCAACTCCAGTTGGTCCCATAGCTCCCCGGGATATCCAGTGGCCCAGCTCGCTTTTGAATTCGATATCGGAGTAGAGGACCTGATCGGCATTCAATGTCAGATTGAGAAATCTACTCCTAATGTCTGGATCATCTATCAGAAAAACGCGAATATCCTGATCGGTGCTTATGGATTCAATATTAGCAAGATCGATTTGATTTGCAGTCTGCGGCACGGAATCCTGTTCTCGGAGGACCTCATTTGTTTTTGAGGGGGAGCTTTTCTCAAGAGAGGTGATGGCAGAGAATAGCTGGGGATCCATTGGGGCCTGGGCATTGGGCTGCAATGATACTCTGGCTATGATGCTCTCCTCCCCGGGGACGTAGCTTATAGTGTGGTTGTAGCCGAAGTGATCTGCTGCTATGATCAGGTTCTCCAGAGCGTTGCCAATGCTGATATGCATCTCCCTTTTATTGCCATCGGCAGCCTCAAGCCACCTGGATTCGTCGGCCATGACCATAATCGATCCATCAGATACATTAAACCTCCAGGGCTGGGTATTATAGATGGAAGGAGCGAGTATGGCATAGTTTAGCAGGAAGGTCATCTTCTCCTCTGAGCTTCCATTGCGAGGAAAGTCGTTCTCCATGATATTCCAGACCTCAAAGGATCCTTTGGGCTGCCAGACAATACCTGGCAGCAGCATTCCCGCTATCAAGAACAGGCTTATCAATAACACTTTAGCTGCAGACATTCCCATTTTCAAGCCCTCATTAACTAAATTCTCATTTCAGGCCATTATGAGGCCAGAGAAAATATAGCCTACGGTAGGATATAGCCTGTGATAGGAATGAAAAACCGAAAACCGGGGTATATTTAGCAATTATAGCCTAACCAAAGGATTCTAATTATCCGGGCTTGCCCCAAACTGCTATTGAATAGCAAAAGGGTCGAACATGGCAACTGTGGATATTGCAACGCTGCTAGCAAGAGCGTCCGCTCTTAAAATTTCGCAGTCCTTGCCAATATATTTCCTTCATTGAGCCATCCTCCTCAATGCCACATCTCAATATCTCAGTATTGCCTAAATGGCATTCATTTTCCTGCGCCCTGATGTCATTATCTCTATGTTTTTATGCAGGTCGTATTCGAGTTCACAGCTCTCTATCACTGAGATCTTTCGATCTATCTCCTCTGCCTCCGCCATGCATAGCTCTAATTGCTTTAACAGTGCCGACCTGCGTTTGAGCAAAGCGGTTTTTTGGTGTGAAAGATCATCTAACACAGACACTTTCATCCTCCTCCATTTCAATGCATCTCACCTACTATCTATAACTATTAATTATTAAGTATAAGCATAAAAGGATTTCGGTCTCAGAACCAGAGCTCTATCACGGCAATTACAAATAATCTCTCATCTAAAACTGACATTACTCTTTAGCTGGCGCCGCTTAATTCCCTGAGAGGCGGTTTTCATGCTTGCCGGGACTCATAAAGGGGGTCTCCGATAAGCATGATAGATCAGCATGACTAATAAGTATGAATAATGAGCATCTCTGATCAGCGTAGTCGCTCAGTGCGCAACCAGAGGTGGCAGAGAAACCTCATCCATAGAATATCATGCCAATCTCGAAAAGATATTCATAAACTGCTGGGGAATACTTTATCTATTGCAGGACTATAATTCCCTCTATCCTGCATCTAAATCGGAAAAATTTTATTCATCCATAACGGCGAGGCGATCAATTATTCGGGGGAGATAGAGATGGTATACCCAAGCAAATATAGCGCAATTAACCTACTACCTGAGCTTGATCTTGATAAAGAGAAATGGAGCCAAATACCCAGTGAAGAGTCCATCGCATCAACCATAAAAGCCATCGAAAAGAGAGGCGTGAGAGTGGTGAGATTGCCAGATGGCAATCAGGCTTTGGCCAAGATCAAAGAGTTGATTCCTCCCGGCTCGGAGGTTATGAATGGTTCCTCGACCACCCTCATCGAGATTGGTTTTCAGGAGCTTATGGATAGCGGCGAGCACGAATGGAAGGATATGAAGCTGATGGTGACCGGGGAGAACGATGCTCAGAAAAGAGCCAAGATCAGGCGAAAGACCGTTACCTCCGATTATTTCCTGTCCGGAGTGAATGCCATAGCCATGACCGGGGAGCTAGTGGGCTGTGATGCCACCGGAAGCAGAGTAGGCGCGTGGCCCTACGGCGCCGGGAACCTGCTGCTGGTAGCGGGAACGAATAAGATCGTCCCCTCATTGGATGACGCTCTGCGCCGCATAAGAGAGTACACCTTCCCCTTGGAGGATCTTCGCTCCCGGAATGTATATGGCGTTCCGAGCAAGATTGGAAAATGCGTCATCCTTGCCAATGAGTCCCAGCCTGGCAGGGTCACGCTTCTATTGATAGACGAAAGCCTTGGATACTGATTTGTTATAGAAAAAAATAAGGGGCAATATACTGGCCAAGCAATCATGCCCGGCCAGCCGATCGAGCCCCTCGATTGCTAAACAATCGTTCAATTTTTAACGCAGCTGGAAAGCCAGGTAGATGGTGGCCATGCCTCCCACAATTGCCAGCACTGCTAAGAGATAGATCAAAATGGCGATACCAACAAATGGAGAGCCGATGATCAGCAGCCCAAATATCATGCTCAAGGCTCCCATGATGGCTGCACCCCATCCTTCCCTCATTGCCCAGAATAGGCTCAGCGCTCCGAAACAAATAGCCAGTATTCCCACCACAATAACAAGCGTCTCTGGCACTAATATGGCACTCCAGTATGGATGGCCTATGACCACCATTCCCGCAATGATTCCCAGGATGCCGCTCAGAGCTCTCCACATCCAGTCAGTCTTGTCCATGAGGATTGTGGCCAGGGTTAATAGGCCGACGAAAATCCAGTACCATCCCAAGACCTGAACCAGATATATCGTGGTCATTATCGGATAAAGGATCAAATAGATTCCGATAATGAGTGCAGCCAGTCCTTGCAGCAGAATCAACCACCAAGGAACGAGATTCGCTTTAGACATGAATTCCTGCCTCCTTTACTGCAAATCGTGTCTATATCGAAAATAATTGGACTAGTTAGAAATATAGGTTATTGATATATAAGCATTTTCTACTCTTCTTTTTAAAAAGAAAGAGCGCTTGATAGACCGCCTGCCCCTCTCACTTCGTCGAGACGATCTTTATCACGTCCCCGTCCTTAAGCTCGTGTTTTTCCCCGAGGCGCATCTTGGTCCGGGCATCGATGGCAAATAGGAAGCTCTCGCCTATATCCGAATGCACCCGGAAGGCAAGGTCCCGGGCGGTGCTCCCCCGCTTCATCAGGAAGGCGTCAGGCAGTATCACTCCTTTGCGGTCGGTGAACTTGTTCTCATCCTCCACCGGATAGAGGACGATGTAGTCCAAAAGCTCGAAGATCGCTCGGTTAATGCACTCCTGCACCCCGGTTCCGCCGTATTGCTTCATTAAAGCTCTGATCTTCTCCAGCCCCGTCTTCTGGGCAGGATTGAGATCGCCTTTGATCTGGAAGTCTGGGTCCCCTGGCCGGTAGCTGATCAGTCCCGCCTTCTCTGCCATACGAAGAGCGATCTCCGCTGCTCCACTGACCGGTATCACCACCTCCTCTTTCAGAGCCAGAAGCTTTTTCACGTTCTCCGGGGGGGCAACATCCATCTTATTGGCTGCCAGGATCATGGGCTTGCTGTAGCTGCGCAAGAGAATGGCGAACATCTTCACATCCTCTGCATTCCAGCTTCCCAGGTCCTTTTTCATCTCGGTCAGAGCGCGGCGAATCTGGCTGTCAGAAACTCCCGCTCCCGCCATCTGCTCGATTAAGACCTGATCCGGCTTGCCGCCCAATGCCCGGAAGTTCCTCATCAATTTTTCCCAGTTGCGGTTTAGGATGCCGTTGAGCCACATGCTGATCTCGTATTCCAGGAATTTTACGTCGGAAACCGGATCGTAGTTGCCCGTACCTACCGGGTTTCCTTCGGCATCCGTGCCGCCCGAAGCATCGAGCACATGAATCACCGCCTCCGCCACTCGCAGAGCATCCAAAAATTCGTTCCCAAGGCCCTTGCCCAGGTGAGCGTCCGGCACCAGGCCGGCAACGTCGATCAGCTCGATGGCGATGAACCGCACCCCGTCCTTGCATCTTCCGCAACCCTTCTCAATCCCCAGATCCTTGCAGGGGCAGGGGACGCGCACATAAGAGACGCCATGGTTGGCGTCGATCGTGGTAAAGGGATAGTTGGCTATATCCACCTCTACCAGGGTCGCAGCCTTGAAAAAGGTGGATTTGCCAGAATTCGGCTTTCCAGCCAGCCCGACAGAGAGCATATCAGGTCAGAGTTCCCGCTCAGCGAGAGATGTTCTTGACATTCATCTCGACGGACTTGGCCTCAAACCGGGCTGCCTTATTCCCGGCGAGCTTGCCAGCAAGAGCCAGCCCCTTCTCCGAGACAGCCTTCTCCTGCAGGACACCTGCAGCAAGGGCATCAGAGTAGAGCTTCTCTCCCTTGTCCGTGCGGGTGAGAACGGTCGACCAGCCATCACCCGATCCCACGCTGCCCACGGAGATGTCCGCCAGTTCGCTGGCAAAGTCGAAGCATGGACCGCATCCCTTGAAGTTATACTGGTCCGTCTCCTCCAGCTTCACCTCATCGACCTTGCCCTGTTTATCTATCACCCTGAACATACCCTTCTTGATCTCAAACCGGGCCACATTCTTGGGATCCAGGCCGAACCTGCCCTTCACCAGGCCGTTCATGAGCAGATCGTAGTCGAAGTTCTCCATACAGAACAGGCCAACGAGCAGAGCGATCTTCTCCTGGCCGATCTGATAGGGCTCTTCCAGCAGCTGAACCTTTCTGAGGCCCTGGATCTGGCAGGGAGTTCCTACAAATCCGATCTTTTCGAATCCCATGTTTAGGGCTTCAGCCAATGAATTTACGCTATTGTTTATGGTGTACTTGGTGCCAGCGGCAGCCCTGATCTCATCGGCGGTGGTAACAACCCGAGATACCGTCCTCCACTCATCATCCTTGTCGGTGACGATGGCACAATCGATCATCCCCGACTCCAGCGCAAAAACAAGCAGAGCAGTGGCCACGCCGCCATCCTGGGCTAAACCCTCGCGGGAGACAGCCTGAGCGGATATGGCCTTCTTGTATATGCCCAGCTTTTCCTCGGGATTACGAGTCCTCCCCAAGAGCTTGGACTCCATCTGGCCCATATCCAGGATGTTTCTGGGACAGTAGGTGAAGCACAGGCCGCAGTGGGGATCGTACATCACCAGCTCTGGCTTGTCCTCCACATGCTCAATCCTGGGGCAGAGGGCCTCGCATGTGCCACAGCGACAGCATACATCCGATTTTATGACCTTATACTCCAGCTCTCCGAAACCACATTCCAGGTAAGTGGGCTCTGCAATCTTCTCCTTAGCAGCCATGATCATGATCTCCAAAAGTTAGAGGGCTAAATCACCTCCCGACCTAAAGCTTTTATGGTTCGAATGAGGTTTGAGCGTAGATGATCCTGGGTCTGGATATTGGGGGGGCGAACACCAAAGCGGCGAGTGCGGACAGCAAGTATGCCAAAAGCGTTTATCTTCCCCTCTGGAAGAACTCGCCCCTGGAGAAGGTCTTAAAGAGGATCAATGCCGAGCAGAAGCCGGAGGCAGTAGCTGTGGTCATCACTGGCGAGCTGGCAGACTGCTTCTCCTCCAAAAGGGAGGGAGTGGAAAGCATCATGGCCGTGGCATGCCGTGCCTTCTCCTGTCCGGTCTATTTCTGGGGCCATGATGGATTTGCCCGAAACGACATCATAAATCCGACTAACTCGACCGGTATAATTGATATGATCAACACGACCGATATTCTGCATGTCGCCGCAGCCAACTGGTCCGCTTCGGCTGCGCTTCTTGCTCGCGAGATAGGTGATTGCCTCTTTGTGGACATGGGCAGCACCACCACAGACCTGATTCCCATTAGGGCTAGGCCCCTGGCAGCGAAGACCGATTTCCTCCGCCTGGCCAGAGGAGAGCTGGTCTATATGGGCCTCCTGCGCACCGGTCTTGCCTGCATTCTGCCCGTGGCCAGGATCAGAGGCCATTATGTGCCGCTTGCCCCAGAGCTTTTCGCCATCATCGCTGATGCTCGTCTTGTTTTGGGCCATATAGATCTGGATCGGTATGCCTGCGATACTGCAGACGGAAAAGACAAGGGCCGACATTCTTCCCTCCGCCGGCTGGCGCGCTCCGTCTGTGCCGACCTGGAGGAGATAGGGGAATGCGGAGCTTTGGCCATAGCGGAGCAGGCCTGCACAGAGCAGAAGAAAGCTCTTGTTGCGGCCATGGAGAGGCAGGCAGAAAGGCATGGCCTGGAAAGGGTGGCAGCAGCGGGAATTGGAGAATGGTTGATTGCCGAGGCGGCCAATACGCTGGGCATGGAGTGCATTCTGCTCTCTGAATTGTATGGCAGCAGGATATCGGATGTCTTCCCTGCTTATGCAGCCGCGAGGCTACTGGAGACATATCCCGTCTATCTTCAGGGATGATATATGAGATTTGCCACCGTCCTCTATTTTTTAAAATATAAATTAATTTAATATTTAAGATCCTTTTCAGTCTCTATTTCTTTTATAATTCCCATCAACCATTAACTAGTTATAAAATATGTAATGATCAACCTGCGGGGATTATAATGCCAAAGATTGCCATTATTTATGCCAGCCAGTCTGGAAAGACGAAGAGGATGGCAGAGGCTATTGCCAATGGAGCGAAGAGCGTTGAGGGTGTGGATGTACTATTGAAAAAAGTATTTCAGGCGAAGCCTGACGACGTCTTGGACGCCGATGCAGTGTTTCTTGGCGGCTCAACCTATAACAGCAAGCTTATCAAGACCATGGACCCATTCCTGGCCCAGCTGGAGAAGCTCGACCTGAAGGGGAAGGTGGGAGTGGCCTTTGGCTCATACGGATGGAGTGGTGAGGGGGTGCCTATCCTAATCGATCGGATGAAATCTTTTGGCATGTCGGTGATAGAGCCGGGAACAACGGCGGTCCAACTTCCCACTAAAGAGGACCTGGAGAGATGCACGGACCTCGGAAAAGCGGTAGCCAATGGTTTGTTGAACTAGATGCTTTCGAAAAGAGAAAATATCAGCGTTTAGGTAAAATCTAGCGTGTATTTGAAATCTATATAGTTTATGTTTCGATAACTTTGGTAAGGGTAATACTATATTTTATGTTGGATAGGTTTACATATTATCCATGCAAAGCTTCCGCCGGTGAATTGATGAGAAAGCTATTTGGTGCTCTATTGATAGCCTTGATCGTATGTGCAATCGGCACTACTATGGTTGTGGCTATGGAAGATGTTCGTGTTGCAGGATCAACAACTGTACTGCCTCTTGCAGAAGGCGGGGCAGAGGTCTTTAACGCTGAGCAGTCTGATTACAGGGTTACTGTCACTGGAGGCGGCACTGGTGTGGGGATGAAAAACATCGCCGAGGGCAACTCCGAGATAGCCATGGCCTCTCGAGAGGTCACTGATGAGGAGCGGGAGAAGTTCGGAGACAAGTTCCAGGAGAACCTCATCGGCTATGATGGGATAGTTATCGCCGTCAGCCGGGAGATATATGATGCGGGCGTGACCTCCCTGAGCAAGGAACAGGTCGAAGAGATTTATGCAGGCGAGATCGACAATTGGGAGGAGCTCGATGGTCCGGATGAGGAGATACTGGTCATCGGCAGAGAGCAAGGCTCTGGAACCAGGGATACCTTCAATGAGGAGATCATGGGCGATAAGTCCGCTGAGACTCCGGGCGTGAGCACAGTTGCTGGCAGCAATGCAGAGATAAAAACCGCTCTGACCGGGAGCGATCAGGCCATTGGATACTTGGGATACTCCTATGTTCAGGACGACTCAGTAGGGACCATCAGCCTGGATGGGATTCTACCAACAGAAGAGACCATCAAGGACGGAAGCTATGAGCTGGCTCGCGAGCTATACTTCTATACCTACGATGAGGCAACTGCTGGCGCGCAGTCCTTCATTGACTTCATGCTGGGCTCCAAGGGACGGGATGTCGCCACAGAGTATGGATTCATACCGCTCTGAGAGACGATAACCCCATTTTTATTTTAGGTGACTGAAGCATAGCCGGCATTATGATTTTGTCTTTTTTAGATGCACGCATGTACCTTAAATAGAAGATTGTCCTTCAATCGAGAGGATGATTTGGATTATGAGTCAGATATTCACAAGGCCAATATTCACGAGGCCGGTATTTATGAGCCTGATCTCATTGTCCATTGCTTTTCTGCTGGCAGGCCTTGCAGTTTCAGGCATGCCCGCCTCATTTTATCAGGCCATGACCCAGATGAACACCTCAGACTACCTCTGCGTCAAGAACTATGATGCAGGCGCTAGCGTTACTGAGTCATACTCCGAATTCGACCATCTGGAAAAGGAGACGGAGATCAATAGCAGGTCTTTTCATCCATCCGGCATCAAGGATGATAGCAGCAGAGGCAATGCTACTCTAGAGGCCAGGATTGCATCCTCTCTTATCGGCAAGGCTCATATCGCCTGGCAGTCCAAAGATGTAAAATCAGGTCCCTATGGCCGCCATGCGGTTTATGGACTGGTGCAGGAGGACTTGATCGGCGTCCTCAACATTGAGAGGTTCATACATCTGAGCAGCAACGATTCCTATGGATTTTCAGGACCAGATTGGCTTCCCTGCAGCTAGTGAGAGATAGATACGCTTTAATCGTTCATCGACGTAGCATTCTTCCGAATTTGCCGCAAAGTATTCATATCCGATTCTGTGAATAACCGACTGTGAGCGCCTTCGATCATCTTCATCATAGGATCAGAGCAATACTGCAAGAGCAGGGCATAATCGAGCCGACGCTCCCTCAGGAGAAGGCGATACCAACAATTCTAGCAGGAGAGAACGTTCTCCTCATCGCCCCCACAGGTACAGGCAAGACAGAAGCTGCAAGCTTGCCCATCTTTCACCAGATATTATCCGGCGAAGGAAAGAGCAACAATACTCCAAAGCATGGCCGGGAGAAGAAAAAAGCAAGCAGGACGATGGATTCTGACGGAATGCAATCCAGCGCTATGGAATCTGGAGGTATGGATTCCAACGGCATAAAAGGAATAAGAGCGGTATACATCACACCCCTGCGCGCCCTGAACAGAGACATGCTTCGCCGCTTTCATGACTGGGGCGAAAGCCTGGGGATCTCAGTGGCGGTTCGCCATGGCGACACCAGCCAGAGCGATAGAAGGAGGCAATCATTGAGTCCACCTGACATCTTGATCACCACCCCCGAGACTCTGCAGGTCATGCTCACCGGAAAGAGGCTGCGCCTTAATCTCTCCACCGTCAGGATGGTAGTGGTGGATGAGGTTCATGAGATGGCTTCCTCCAAACGCGGCTCTCAGCTCTCTGTTCTCCTGGAAAGGCTTGTTGAGATCGCCGGAGATTTTCAGCGCATCGGCCTCTCTGCCACCGTCGGATCTCCGGAAACCGTAGCCAGACTGCTCGTTGGAACAAATAGAGGATACAGGATCGTCTGTGCAGATGTGGAAAGGGCAAGCAACTACCAGGTGGTCAGCCCTCAGCCCAAAGGCGGGGACTATTCCCTGGCCAGCACATTGGAGTGCGACCCCCGTTTGGCTGCTCAGATCCGCTGGATCCGAGATGAGGTGAGAGATAAGAAATGCCTCATCTTCGTCAACACCAGACAGGCGGCCGAGGTTCTGGGCTCAAGGTTCAGACAGCTTGGTGAGCCCATTGGAGTTCATCATGGCAGCCTATCGAAGGAGGCGAGGGTGGAGGCAGAGGAGGCCTTTAAAGCGGGAGAGCTGCAGGGCCTCATCTGTACTTCCTCTATGGAACTGGGAATCGATATTGGCGATGTGGATCATGTCATCCAGTACAGCTCTCCCCGAGAGGTCTCCCGGATGCTGCAGAGGGTTGGTCGTGCCGGACATAAGATTGGTCTCGTCTCATCTGGAAGCATAATCGCAACCTGTGCCGACGATGTGGCTGAGGCCTGCGCCATCGCCAGGAGGGCGGCAGACTCGAAGCTGGAGGAGATCAAGATCCATGAGAAGCCGACGGATGTCCTGGCCAATCAGATAGTGGGACTGGAGATCGATTTTGGCGATATAAGCCTCCAGAGAGTCCATCAGATCGTCTCCAGAGCTTATCCTTTCCGGGACCTGACGGTGGAGGAGCTGGAGGGAGTAGTCTCTCAGATGGAGGAGCACAGACTGGTCAGGCGAGAGGGAGGCATCCTGCAGAGGACTCGCAAGGCACGGGAGTACTATATCGAGAACCTCTCCATGATCCCGGATGAGAAGAGGTACAATGTCTACGACATAGTGGGACGCAGATCGGTGGGAACCCTGGATGAAGCATTTGTAGTTGGCTTCGCCCAGCCCGGCGCCACATTCGTGACCAAGGGAGAAATCTGGGAGATAACCGAGATTGCTGAGGAGGAGATTAAGGTGGTTCCCATTCAGCGAAGCGGAGAGATTCCCAGCTGGACAGGAGAGGAGATTCCCGTCCCCTTTGATGTGGCCCAGGAGGTGGGCCGGATCCGGAGGGAGATCAGCGAGATGTTCGAGTCGGGCAAGGGAGCGGAAGATGCTGAAGAGTGGCTCCAGAGCTGCTACCCGGTGGAAGATGAGGCGGCAAGAGAGCTGGTTGATCTCATAATGAGACAGAGGGAAAAGAATCATCCTGTACCAAACGAATCTCTGGTGGTAGTGGAAGGCGGTGGGGAGGGAGCGATCATAAACTGCTGCTTCGGCCATAAAACAAATGATACTCTGGGCAGGGTTATAACCTCCATCCTATCCGCTCGCTTTGGGAGCAGCGTGGCCTTGCAGATCGATCCTTACAGAATTGAGCTGACCCTTCCTAAAGCGTTGCTGGCGGAAGAGATCGAGAAGCTGATTGAGGATCTTGATCCGGACTATGTTCAGCCCATCCTGGAGATGACCCTGAAGAACACCTCCCTCCTTCGCTGGAAGATGATCCATGTGGCCCGCAAGTTCGGTGCCCTATCCAGGGATGTTGACTATCAGAGAGTGAGCATGGCAAAGCTGCTGGCAGTATTCGAGGGCACCCCCATGTACCGAGAGGCCTTGCGGGAGATCTATCACGATCGCCTGGATATCGAGCGGACCAGGATGGTTCTGGTGAGGATCAGGGATGGCTCGATGGCCATGACCACCAGCAGCCTCTCGCCTATTGGGACCAGTGGCCGGGGAGGCGGAAAGGATGTAACCTCTCCGGAGAATGCGGATGCTGCAGTGATCAAACTCCTCAAAAACAGGATTATGAAAGACCGCGTACTGCTATTTTGCGTGAACTGCAAGAAATGGAAATCCATGCGTCAGGTCGAACGGGTGCCCGACCGACCTGAGTGCCCTCTTTGTGGTTCCAGGATGGTGGCTGCTCTCAAGCCCTGGGAGGAGGATGAGATCAAAGTGGTCCGAAAGCGGGATAAGAAGACCTCTGATGAGAAGCGCAGGACCAAGAGGGTCTTTCGCAATGCAAACCTGGTCTTAAGCTATGGCAAGACCGCAGCCATTGCCCTTGCCAGCCGGGGTTTAGGACCTGAGACCGCAGCGAGGGTGATAGGCAAGCTTCAGAAGGACGAGATCGAGTTTTACAGGGACATTCTCAAAGCGGAAAAGGAGTATGCTAGGACAAAGAGATTCTGGGGTTGATGCGATCCTTTAGAAATTCCAGAAGGCCTTATGAAAAAGATGGGGAATACAATGGGCTATGCGAGCCCACTCTCACTTATGGCAAGCTTTCTTCTTTTTGTACATTTAGATAGCCTTCGATGCGATCGAATCTCCGATCCAGATGACACTTCATGTCAGACCTCAATTTTTGTATTTCTCCAATAGTGGAGTCCTGCTTGTCTAGCATTTGGTCTTGCTTGTCTAGCATTTGGTCTTGCTTGTCTAGCATTTGGTCTTGCTTGTCTAGCATTTGGTCCATCTTTCCATTCAACTCGGCAAAGCCGTTGCCTGTTATCGAAAGAAGCTTTTCCGTGTTTGATGCGATTACTCTGACCCCTACGACGAGCTCTTTCAGAATCTCTATACCATCATCAAGGCGTTCACCCACCTCATCCGGCCCAGTCATTTTTCGGAAGGTTGGATAAGCACCCGAAGCTTCTGAGAACTCAGATTCAATTTCATGCACATCTATGAGGAGATCCTTTATCTTTATAGCTGATGCGAGCTTCTCCAGGTTTTCCCTGCTGCCCTCGGCAATCAGCAGGACGTGACCATCCGGACGGTTCTGGACAAAACCTGTCAGCCCCAGGTTTTGAGCGGCAGATACTACCTTTGCGCGATAGCCAACCCGCTGCACCTTGCCCGAGATCATGGCAGTCAATCGCATCATTAAATCGCATATTATGTGCCTTTGAATATAAATCTTTCCAGGGAGGATTGCCACAAATCTGAATTTTGCAGAAAAGCTATCTTTAACGATAACGGATTTAGCCACTTGTGCAGGAAATCCGGAGTTTTAGAAATCATAAGGAATCATTCGATCACATGGATTCTTATACCAGCAATGCTCTGCCAATTTCAGGCCTCATCCTGAAATTGAGAATGATCTATCGTCCATGCGAACGATGCAAAAGCTCAATCTTCGGCTTCCCACCCAGAGAATTCCAGCAGCCGAGACATTCGAACTTTTTCTCCAACTCATCTGAGACCCAAGAAGGTACATTGGATTTGCGAACCTCGGCCATGATGATGTGCTTCATCATAATGCAATCTCTCTGATCTTCAGCACCGCAGGTATGCTCAAAGAATTCGCTTTGGCCATTCTTCGAATCGGATTTCCCTTTTTCTGCAAATTCAATCATGTCCTTCTACTCCTCTAGCCATATTTCGGAACCGGAGATTGGTTTTTGCCGTTAAAGCCGCAGCCTAACGATCCATATCAGGGAACATGCCGGTGCCGCATATGTCATCACAATATACATCAGGTGCATTACAGGCGCATTGAGATGATGTATATAACTATTAAGAATTATAGACTATATAACTCTTCCCTCCTGCGATATGTATTTAAAATATTGAAAAAAATGGAGAAAATGTGAGGAAGGCGATTTAGAGCTATACTTTCAGCTCTTTCCCTTTGCCCTCTCATCCTTGGCGTAGACGTCTCGCAGGTCCACGACCTTCTTTGACTTACCAGCCGTTCTTGGAATCGACCCTTTCTCCACCAGTTCTATCCTGCTCCGCACATTCAAGACCGATTTCAGCTTATCCTCAGTGATCTTCCGGATCCGGGCCAAGTCAGCCAACTCACCGGTAAATGCCTCGTCCTTCAGCTCAACCTGAATGCTGATCTCATCCAGACCGTGCTTCTTTCTGTCCACGACCACCTGGAAGTAGTTTCCAATCTCTGGAATGCTCACTAAGACATCCTCGATCTGGCTGGGGAAGACATTGATGCCCCGCACAATGAGCATATCATCGGCTCTTCCCAGGAATCTATGCAGCTTTCTGCTGGTGCGACCACAGGAGCATTTCTCTTCCATAATATAGGTCACATCGCCAGTATGGTATCTTATCAGAGGCATAGCCTCCTTGGTCAGGGAGGTAACCACCAGCTCGCCGGGCTCACCAGGCGCACATGGCTGCTCGTTATTATCCAGGATCTCAATCAAGAAATGGTCCTCCCAGATATGCAGACCGTTCTGCTCCTGACACTCGAAAGCTACGCCCGGACCCATCATCTCAGAGAGACCGTAAGAGTCGTAGGCTTTGATGTTCAGGGCCTCCTCCAGTTCTTTGCGTGCCTCGTCCGACCAGGGTTCAGCTCCAAAGCAGCCGATCCTCAGCTTGAGTTTATCCACCACTCCATTGGCCTTGGCGGTCTCTGCCAGGTAGAGGGCATAAGAGGGCGTGCAGTGCAGGACGGTCACCCCGAAATCCATCATGATCTCCAGCTGGCGATTAGTATTTCCCACACCGGAAGGAACAGCCATGGCACCCATCCGCTCGATGCCATAGTGAACTCCAAGCCCTCCGGTGAAGAATCCGTAATTCACCGCATTCTGGAATATGTCTCCCTTTCTTACCCCCGCCATCACAAAGTCTCTGGCCATGAGGTCTGACCAGGTCTCAATGTCTCTGGCGGTGTAGCCGACCACGGTGGGCTTTCCCGTCGTTCCGGAAGAGGCATGAACCCGCACAACCTCGTCCAGAGGAACAGCGAAAAGGCCAAAGGGGTAGTTCTCCCTGAGATTTTGCTTGCGAGTGGTTGGAAGCTTTGACAGGTCATTGAGGCTTTTTATATCATCTGGAGAAACACCTGCCTCCTTGAATTTATTGCGGTAAAATGGAACGCTATTGTAGACCTTCTCTGCGATGCTCTTGAGCCGCTTGAGCTGCAGCTCTTCCAGCTCACTTCTTTCCATTAACTCCAATTTCGGTTGCCAGTAATTCATTTTCATACCCTGGTGAATTTGATCTTGCTCGTATGATGCTGCTAATGCTACACGGTGTCATGAGAGAAAACGTCAGGGTATATCAATTCTTCCGCTGCAAGGAGTTAAAAAGCATACCCAAGGTATCTTATCAACCCGAATTCGGGACCGATTACGCCTTAAGAATGGGAGATGGATCCAAATAGTGGAACAATAGCTAAATTCTTTGTCGCAAAATCTGAACTCAGCATGCATTAAGCAATTATCTATAACACGAATAAACGCTAAGGATAGATGATAAGGATTTTAATTGCAGCTAATTCAGTACAGTTTTTTTTCTGATTAGACATAATCGTCTATAATACAGGCAAGAGATTAGGACCAGAGTGGAGGAAGATGATGAAACGAAATAGAAATGAGATCATCTCAGAGATTCTTAGAATTTGCATAAAAGGAGCACGCAAGACAAAAGTGGTATATCAGGCAAACCTTAACTTCAGAACGGCTGATCCCTATTTGCAGCTTCTCATTAAGAACGACCTGATAGTCTCCAGCCAAGGACCACACGTGGTCTATAAGACGACTGAGAAGGGAATGAACCTGATGAAAGCGATAGATCAGGTCCATAGCACTCTGGCCGAATATCAGGATTCGCTCCCCACTCCGACATCGGCCTAAATTCTCATTTTGGGATAACAATCATACGGTAATCATCATATAAGTACTGCCATCTTTGCAGTATTGCCTATCCCAATGCTTTTATCCTTTTTCTACCATCTCCCACTATGCCATCGCTTTCTGTCCATGCTGGCGGCCTCGACCTGAAAAATCCGGTCCTTCTCGCCGCAGGCATCCTGGGCACTACAGGCGCATCCCTCTGCCGCGCATCACGAGCGGGTGCAGGAGGGGTCGTCACCAAATCCATTGGCTCTGTGCCAAGAGCGGGCCATCCAGGTCCCTGCATCGTTCATGTGGATTGTGGTCTCATCAATGCCATGGGCCTTCCCAATCCCTCTTATAAGGATTTTCAGGCCGAGATCGATGCTGCCAGAAAAGGGGGGGTACCTGTCATCGCCAGTATCTTCGCATCCAGCGCAGAGGAGTTTGCTCAGATCTCTCGAAACCTAGATGCTGATGCTTTGGAGCTTAATTTATCCTGCCCTCATGCCGAGAAGTACGGCAGCGAGCTGGGACGTTATCCCGATCTGGTAGAATCGGTGACCGGGGCAGTGAAGGCAGCCTCAAGCGTTCCAGTCTGGGTGAAGCTAACCCCCAACACCGCCGACATCCTAGAGCTGGGGCTCGCCGCCCAAAGGGGAGGAGCTGATGCCGTGGTGGCCATCAACACTCTGAAGGCCATGGCTATAGATATTGAGACCGGCTATCCCATTCTGGGCAACCGCTTCGGAGGCCTATCCGGACGGGCTATAAAGCCGGTGGCCGTTCGTGCGGTGTACGATCTTGCCTCCCGTCTGGAGATCCCGGTGATCGGGGTGGGCGGAATATCCTCCTGGGAGGATGCGGTGGAGATGATCATGGCAGGAGCCTCTGCTATTCAGGTGGGGACCGCCCTTTTGCAGGGCTATGGCGTATTCGAGGAGATCACATCCGGCCTGTCTGCATACCTGGGGAGGAAATCAATAACTCTAGAAGAGCTGTGCGGCATGGCTGGGAGGTGCTCATGAGACCTATCGATACAGTTATAATGGAAGTCCAATCCGAAACCCCTCTGATCAAGACTCTCCGGCTGGACAGGAGCCTGGATCCTCATCCCGGGCAGTATGCCATGGTCTGGATTCGCGGACTGGATGAGGTTCCCATGAGCTTCTCTGGACCTGATACCATCACCGTGCAGTCGGTGGGTGAGGCCTCCGAGGCCCTCAATTCCCTGGGCGAGGGAAGGAGCATTGGGCTGCGTGGACCTCTTGGCAAGGGTTTTACTCTTCTGGGAGAAAGGATTCTGATCATCGGAGGCGGGGTGGGAACTGCGCCTTTGGCCTTCCTGGGCGAGCAGGCTATGAATGCGGGCATGGAGGTCACATCGCTGATCGGCTATCGCTGCTGTAGCGATATGATATTCCTGAAGAGGTTCCAGAGGCTGGGCAAAACGATCGTCACCACTGACGATGGTTCAAGCGGGATCCGGGGCCGGGTGGCCGCGGGCCTTGAGGCTCTGGACCTTGATGATTACGACCAGATCTATCTATGCGGCCCGGAGCTGATGATGTGGGATGTAATCTCCCGGTCACGAGAGCATGCCAAAAAAACTCAGGCCTGCATCAATCGCTACTTCAAATGCGCTGAGGGCATATGCGGATCATGCTGCCTGGATCCGGATGGGCTGAGAGTCTGCGTGGAAGGGCCGGTGATCAGGGCTGATCGCCTTCTAGAGAGCGAGTTTGGCCGGTACCGCCGCGGACCGACAGGTGTCAAGGGGCCCTGCAGGGGATGAAAATCATAGGGGCTAAGAAAGGCGATGAAGAAAGGGGATGAAAGAGGATGATTGTCAGATTCAAGAAGGACGGCCTCGTCCGGGGCGGCTCGTACAGCATTGAGCATGGAATAGTATCGGGAGGAGAGATAATTCCCCTGGAGGATGCAGAGCTGCTCATACCCTGTCAGCCATCAAAGATAATCTGCGTGGGCCTGAACTATGTGGAGCACGCCCGGGAATTAAAGATGAAGCTGCCCGAGGAGCCCATCATCTTTCTCAAGCCCCCTACTGCCGCGTTGAGCCCTGGGGGCGAGATCATATATCCTCCCTCCAGCCGGCAGGTGGACTATGAAGGGGAACTAGCGGTGGTGATAGGAAAGAGGGGCAGGAATATCCCGGCAGATGAGGCGGAAGGTCATATCCTGGGATACACCTGCTTTAACGATGTTACTGCTCGCGATCTGCAGCAAAGAGATACTCAATGGACCCGGGCCAAGAGCTTTGATACCTTTGCTCCCTTCGGCCCATGGATTGCGTCGATTGATCCCTCTGGCGTTGACATCGAGACCCGGGTGAACGGCGAGACCGTGCAAAAGTCCAATACCTCGGACCTGATATTCGGCGTTCCCAGGCTCATCGAGTTCATAAGCGGCATCATGACTCTGCAGCCGGGAGATGTGATAGCCACTGGAACGCCGCCGGGAGTGGGACAGCTGCATCGGGGCGATCTGGTGGAGGTCGAGATCGAGGGGATAGGCGTTCTCAAGAACTCTGTGGTGGCTGCCGACAGGAGCTGAAGGGATCGTTTAACTGCCAGCATTGTCCAATTTTTTATCCTTCCCGGCGCAAACGCTCATGCCGTCGAGTCTAGAACCGCCAGCCAGTCGAAGTCGGTGAAGCTCTCTGGCCCCAGGGGAAAGTAGGTGGGATTCTTTGCGCTTCCGGATCGGCGCGGAAGAGAGGCGATCTCATCTGCAGGAAGCCCCTGGCCTTTGCAGGTGGGGATGAGCCGTGCCGGACCAGGTGCAGCAGTCAGTCGTGCCTCCAGGGTGCTCTCCTCAGGCTTGCCTATCCCATTGGAGCTTGATACGCCCACTGCGGTTCCTATGACCGCATAGCCCGAACCCATGATCTGATCCAGGTGAGAGCCTGCCGGCCACCAGGAATAAAGGTCATCTGTGTATTGCCATTCAGCCCGACCCCGTTGCAGATGACGGTTGTGAGCGAAGGCCATCACCCTTCCCCTCTGGCTGCCCTCCCGGGACGTTATATACGCCAGGTTTTCCGCCATCATGGCATCACGAATGCCAAGGAGCCTGCTTGTTCGGTCGAGTGAGTTTCCGGCAAGCTCGGCATGATAGCTAAGCTGTTGCCGGGCAAGGGCTGCATAATGCACTGCCTCCTGATAGCGAGCTGGATCGCTTCCGGCCACCAGCTCGGGGCGGCGAACGAGCAGCTCCTCATAGAGGTCCTCCACTTCCGCGCGCAGCGCGATCGCATTGGGAGAGCGGCCAATGGATTTTGCCGGATCGATCAGAGAATCCGGATTATCCCAATCGGATTCCTGGCCCAGGAAGGGTTCGATCCTCTGGCGATGCTCCTCTCCTTGAACCGGGTCGATTGTGCCGAGGAAGTCCAGGACGAAGTATATCAGCTGCTTTGGACTGTCGCTGGCCAACATCTCCGTGGGGCTGTCAAAGCCGTAGAAATGGAGCTTGTGGACATGAGACGGATCCGAATTGTACTCTCTCATCCACTCCACCAACTCTCGATTGGCATCAAGGCGGCCAAAGCCGTGGCTGAAGCCCAACTCCAGGATATCATCGAATGAATCCGGGCCCTGGCCGGCGATATACTGGTCCACCAGCCGCCCGCGGGGAAAGCTGCTCTCAATGGCCATGGCCACGAAGCCATGATTCTCCACCAGGCGAATGAAAAGCCGGTTGCGCAAGAGGAGGATGTCGCTCTTCCCATGGAGGGCTTCTCCAAAGCCCAGGAGCCTCACTGTGTCCCCTATTCTGGCCATAGCCCTATCTATGGCATCGTTCAATTCGGTTGAATCGAGAGAGAATGGGATCGCCTGGGCCAAGATCCAATCTTCCAGGGTGGAATACCCGGGCTCAAAGCCGCCTTTGCGAGATAAGCTATCCATTTCCAGTAACCTCTGGCATCTCAAAGCTGCACATTGATGTCATAAAAAGGATTTCAGTGGGAAAAGTAATCTATATACCTCTATTTTTTGAATAATTAGATAAACTGTATCATGCAATATGTATATTCTATTTTGATTAAAATCATATATTCAGATGGTAATCCTCACAGGAGGTAACGAAATGAATACCAGATCATCTCCGGCAAAGCTCTTCTTAGCTATTGCCATAATCTGCAGCTCAATTCAATTGGGTATGGCAGATAATGCAACGCATGAGACTTCGGCAAAGAATGTAATTCTCCTTATCGGCGACGGAATGGGATTTCCCCAATTGACGCTGGCCAGGATCGATAAGGCAGGAGGAAATGTCACCCAGTATGGCTCAGTCGAGCTTTTCATGGACGGAATGGAGCAGACAGGGATGGTCAAGACATCCAGCGCGAACTCACTGGTAACCGATTCTGCTCCTGCATCTTCGGCTATGGCAACCGGTGAAAAGACGAACAATGGTGTTATCAGCCAAAATTCCGCCGCCATCCAGGGAAAGAGAGATGGAGAGAACCTGACCACCATTCTGGAGATGGCTGAAGATAGTGGCCTCTCCACCGGGCTTATCACCACCACCAGGATAACTCATGCCACGCCAGCCGCCTTCTACGCTCATGTGGATAACAGGGATAATGAGAGCGAGATAGCAGATCAGCTCTTCGCTAGCGGTGTTGAGGTGATTTTGGGAGGAGGTCTGCAGTACTTCACAGGAGAGAATGATACGGATCCCCTGGGCAATTATGGAAAGAGAGGCGACGAGAGAGCTCTTCTCAATGAGTTCGAGTCACAGGGTTATGCTCTGGTTTATAATGGATCGAGCTTCCAGAAGATAGATTCCAACACCACAGATAGGCTTTTGGGACTGTTCGATAGCTCTCATATGCAGTACGATCTGGAGAGGCTTTCGGGAGAGGAGAGGGATCCAAGCCTCGCTGAAATGACCAGCAAGGCAATCTCCATCCTCTCCCGTAATCCCAAGGGCTTCTTCCTTATGGTTGAAGGAGGAAGGATCGATCATGCAGGGCATGAGAGGAACATCAGCAAGAACGTCGCTGATACCCTGGCCTTTGACGAGGCAGTGAAGGTCGCAACGGATTTTGCCTCATTGAACAATGATACACTGGTGATTGTAACCGCAGACCACGAATGCGGTGGGCTGGTCTTGCAGCCGGAGAATCTGGATGTGTATGAGGCAGGAGGCATCAATCCCCTGTTTGCTTCTGGGACTACAAAGACCCAGGGACCCAGATATGATTTCATAACGGAGATGGAGGAGGCCACCCATACAGCAGTGGACGTTCCCATAATGGCCTCGGGCCCTGGGGCAGAAAAGGTCAGCAAGGGCGTGATAGACAATACCCGGATCTTTGAGATAATGAAAGAGGCCTTCGGATTCTAGGCCTCTTTACAATTTTTGAAGGGAATGATGAAGGTGAAAGAATGGTCCAGGCAGTATCATTGATTGCGTCAAGCATGCTTATCTGAAAAAATCTATCTCATAAGTTCGAGGCAAGATAGCACAGAAAGCAGCCAATTCATTGCTCCCAGGATAGCAGCTCATAGAATCATCAGAATGAATCACCGGAAAGTTCTTTTAATATGCTGTTCTCTATGCATTTATGAATGTTATGGATAATAGAAAGAATATCTGGGGCATGTGTCATTGGCATTATTATTAGTTTGTCATTTTGACTCAGGTAATTATAATCAGGGGTATGATGGTGCCAACTGAATCGGTTTTAGCAAGCCTTGAATGCATTAATGGTAAGATGCTGATAAATAAAGAATCTGTTAGAATAGAAATATATAAGCAAAAGATGTTTACCTTGCCGCCTCCAAAATGGGATAGTTCAAAAATAAGCAAGACATATAATATTTCCAGAAAAAATATTATAAAAGCTGAATTGGCGAAATTTCTAGGCACTAGACAATTTCATGTATACTTTCCAGATGCAGGACTTGGTGGATTTGTTAATTTATTTATTAGCGATGCACAGGTAGCACAAGCCGAAGAAATGGCAAGGATGTTGACAAGGATCGAAACATCTACGACTCGATTAAAATGCCCAAAGTGCGGGGCAGAAGATGACGGGAAGTTTTGTTCACAGTGCGGATCCCCTCTTTCCCAAATAGATGCCTTGGCAAAAAATGAACCAATAACCGACATGCTTGAACACTCTGATGATGACTCGTCACTTATAGATGAGGTTCAGAATAAGCAACCAACTTGCATTGAGAACAATACATCATTTGAACTAACTAGCAAAACTATTTGGAGAGACAAAGGCAACGCCATTGAAAATTTAGAGGAGATTAACAGATCCATCGAGACAAATGCTCAAGATGCGGATGCATGGAGAAATAAAGGCATTGCGCTCCATAAACAAGGAAAGTTTAATGAAGCAGTTGCAGCCTATGAAAAGGCAATCCAGATTAATCCACTAGATTCTAGCTCTTGGAGTGGAAAAGGCGCTGTTCTCGATGATTTGGGCCAATATGATCAAGCTATCAGGGCTTATGATCAGGCCATAGAGATAAATCCTCAAGATGCAGATTCTTTTGCCAACAAAGGATTAAATCTCTATCACTATCAGGCTAAATATGATGAGGCCATAGTAGCACTCGACATGGCCATAAAAATCAATCCGCAATTAGCGGGTGCCTGGAACATAAAAGGTGGGATTCTAACTGGCCGAGGCAAATATGGTGAAGCAATAGAGGCTTACGATAAGGCCATTGAGCTAGACCCTTTAAATGCATCTATCTGGAACAATAGAGGTGCTGCTTTTGTTGGCGAGGGAAATTATGATGAAGCTGTTCGGGCTTTTAATAGAGCCATTGAGATCGATCAACAAAATGCATATTATTGGAATGCTAAGTGCACTGCTCTCTTTAAACAGACCAAGTATGATGAAGCTCTAAACGCGGTCAATAAGGCAATTGAGCTAGATCCTAATTACAAAGCGGCTCAAACGACCAAAACATTAATACTGCGAAAGCTAGGAAATTTCAATACGGAAGAAGCAGTTGATTGCTTTGGCAAAGGAGTCTCCTTCCATCAACAAGGCAAGTACGATGAGGCTATCCTGGCGTATAACAAGGCTATTGAGCTAGATCCTACTTTAACACCAGAGGTTCAGAAAGCAAAAGATTTATTATTAGGTACCCAGGAGAATTCGAAGATTGAAACAATTTCGGAAACTAATACACATAATGTGATTGAATTTGATGCATGTCCTGCTTGCAAGATGGGACGATTGATAGTAACAGATAGAAAAAAGCTATTAGGACTCATGACTCAACATGATGTTACCTGTAATAAATGCTATTCAAAATTGCCGGATACAAAGGAGTTCATGAGAACGTGGGAGGCTCATAAAAACATTGCTAGAGATACATGGCTAGCTGATATCAGACGTGGTCAGGGATTCCCTATTGAACACAATCCTCCGATCATACTTAAGAGGAACGAAACTGCAATAATCACGCTGGGTGATATATCTCTATTTGAGAACAGGAGTGTGCGTACGGGGAATTATAGCAGTTCTCGCGTCAGAGTAGCCAAAGGTGTATCAATTGGAGGCGGAACGTTTCGATCTAAATCTCATGAAGTGCTTACTGAAATTGATAGAGGCACACTGACACTCACAAACCGGAGGATTGTATTTTTAGGAGGATCACATAGCTCTGACATATTACTTAAGAAAATCATATCTATTGAGCCATATAGGGATGGAATAGTAATTGGAAAGGAAGGCAGGGCAAGAACACAGACATTTAAAGGTATTAATAAGACCTATCTCATTATAACAGTTGAAAATAGAACTTTTCAGGTTCCCATTGATGGAGTGATTTTCAATAGCATGATAGAAGCATTGATGAATTGACTTCTTTTGGGTTGACATGAGTAGATACATATACATTTATTAACAAGGAATCTATCCACAACCATCATGAGCAGAATTGCCAATGCATTAGCAGCATGGTTCACATTATTATATGCAATTCCCGCACTAATCTTGGGAGTTTTAGCTCTCTTTTTTGGTGTCGCCTCGATCTGGCTTCTAATGGATTCAGAATATGGATCTTTCTTTTTGGGATCAGTAATAACTATTATTTTGGCATTAGCATCTTATAGGTTATCCCCCTATTACAAAAAGCAGAGATAAAAATATTAATTTTAGCATTTATACGCTAAATTTGAGCATTTCTGATTGTCTCTCTAGAGTGAACCCCTAAGAGTGGACAATTTTGAGCAATGCCGACTCATGGGAGGAAGTGCATGAAGGAGGCAGACAAGCCACTTGCTCAGATCCTGACCTCCCCAGAGTTTAGGCACACATGTGAAGTGCATCCAGGATTTCGCGCTGTTTCTTGGTGATCTCAGTTGTGATCTTCTCCCCATCCGGCAAGATCATAATCTTGATCTTTTCAAGCTCCGTTAACAGTCCTTCCACGGAGTATCTTTTATTCAACTCTGCATCGATCATCAGTCTCGTAAGCTTCATTCTCAAAATCAGAGCAATGAACGCAATGAAGAGATAACCCCTCAGACTGCTGTTGGTTCGTAGGTTTGCCGGCATCAACTCAATGTCGTTCTTCAACACATCGAACCCTTTCTCGACGACATCCTTGCTTCGATAAAGCGAAAGACACTCGATCCAAGAAAACTCGCCTCGATAAAGCAGAACAAACTTTCCCATTTTATTAATGGCCTGTGAGACTGCATTTTTCCTGAGTGCGACCTGAAACCTGCCATCGATTGCTTTCCATTCGATGTACTTGGCATCCCTTTTAGCCGTCGCCCTGAAAACCTCTCCAGGATTCATCCAATGTTTCAGGTTCTTGGACTTGAGCACTTCCATTAGATCATACAGTCGTTTATAGAATGTGCTCCTTTCCTGCTGCTCTCGTTTCTGATCGTAATACGCATATCCGCTCAGTTTGTTTTCTCCTACTTCGATGCTCACGGGCATCACAAACAGCGGTTCTTTTTCGTAGAGCTTCAGATGCTCGGGATCATCGATGCTGCTATGAATGGCGGATACTGCTTCTTTGACATTCTTGAGTGTACTTGTTGGCGGAATGATGAATGATAAATCCGCAGCCACCAGCTCTTCGATGTTATCGGTTGAGAAGAAACCTCGATCCATGATCATTGTATAATTTCGAACGCCTTGCGCCTTAATTTTCCGGACTGTATTCTTAAGCGTAGATACATCCGCGATGCTCCCAGGATAAAGATCGTACATCACCGGTATGCCTAGATCCATATCGACGATGAGAGACAAGTTGATCTGTGGCAGATCGAGACCATCTCGATTATAACCGTATTCCAGGAGACTGATGCTCTGGGAGTAAGATGACAGAGACGTTATGTCATAGACCAGTGTGCTGCATGTCGATATCTGTTGGATGAGTTTGCGAGAGAATTCCAGATTCGCAGTGCTTTCGCCGATACGGCTTAGCATTCGGGAAAGGCTCTGAGAAGATAAGGGTAGATCTGGGTGGTCTTCGGATATGGTCGTACCTTCGTACCAGCTCTGGATGTGGGTTAGGGCTCGAGGACGTGTAGCATAATTCATTGCCAGAGTCAGAATTGGCCAAACTTCCTTGCCAGGCAGAACACCAGATAGGATCTTTTCCAGCTCAAGGTCTTCGGCGATCTTTTTTAGCGGCACAAATTCGCCATGCGACAGAACTTTCTTCGGTACTTGGTCTTGGGAGCGGACCTTGACAGGAACTCCATTAACATTCTTGCCGAGGTACTTGCTCTTCTGGCGAATTTGCTTCTTTTCTTTGTCGTAATAGGGTGTAATCTCGTAGATGTATTCCTGGCCATTTATCTTTTTGATTCGGGTAAACGATTTCATATGCATATTTAGGCACATAATACTATTTATAGATTTCGGTCATAGATAACGAAAATTACTTTAATATGCCTAATTTATGGGGAGTTTAGGTTCAAACTTATGTTGAATACGTATGCCCATTATCCCCGATGCAAGCTATAATAGCGATCTTCAACGTCTAGCCCTTGCGCTCCTTCTCAGATAGGTAATGGTTTAGCTGGTCGTTCACAACCTCTTTTTGGCTGCACTTCGCATTGAATCCTAGCTTCTCGATCTTCGTAGTGTCCGATAGGAGAATCGGAACCTCTGCTGGCCTGAATCTATTAGGATCAAAGGCTGCTTTTATTCTCTTTGAATCCGCATAAGCCACGATACCACCGTCCTCCAGCGTGAACTCAAGATTTCCGCGAAGCATCATGTCATCGACCTTAGTCTTCTCGAAGCGTATGCCGATCCGGGCGGCTGACAGAAAACGCGCTCCCTAGGCGGGATATATTTTCAAGATCCCCCACCAGGAGGTGAACCCCGCGGGCTATGCCAAGCCTTTTCAGGTTGTTCGGCACAGCGCCCATCTGCCCTTCGTCTTAAAACCCCATAGACTTTTGCCCCTTGATCAATGAGTGTTTTGGCTATATAGGACCCGACGAATCCGCTGATACCAGTTATCAAAATATTTTTATTATTTAAACACATATCCAATCCTCAATAATAATCCACCAGCTTGCTTATCCCTTCTTCCAACGTAAATTGTGCCTCAAACTTCAGGATCTCTCTGCACTTGGACGTATCAGCCAGCGTATGACGCACGTAATTTTTAATCGGGTTTTCCGTATACTTGGGCTTTATGGCAGACTCAAGCTTCTGGTTTAGCATTCTTATTACTTCGTTGAAGCTATATGCCTTCCCAGTTCCTGCGTTGAGAACTCCGTGATAATTTGAGTCCATGGCCAGTTGAAGGGCTCTTACAATGTCTTTGACGTAGGTGAAGTCTCGGGTCTGGGATCCATCTCCGAATATCACTGGGGACCTGCCCTCCTGCATCTCCCACAGGAACTGAGTGACCATGTTGGCGTACTGCTTTTTGGTCCTCTCCTTTGGTCCATATACAGAGAAGAACCTCATGCCCACAGAGTTAACATCGAAGAGTCGCTTGTAGAGCTCCGCTATCCTCTCTATTGCCAGCCGGGCCTCGGTGTAGTAGTCGGTCACCCCAATGACCATATCCTCACGATGGGGAGGAAGAAGGCCGTTGTAGAGGGATGAGGACGATGCGTAGATAACTCTAGCACCCGTCCTGCGGGCCAACTCAAAGATAGCAGTAGTTCCATTGATCGCTTCACCAACCAAGAAGGGATCTTTCTTATACATGGGGGATGAAGATGGTATTCCCAGATGGTAGATCTCTTCCGGATTCAGGTCCAGACGGGGAATTTGGTTGCAGCTTGCTTGAACTACCTTCAGGCGACCATCCAAATCATCCAGATTGGTTTTGCTGCCTGTGTGCATGTTGTCTAAGACAACCACCTCTTCTCCCGACGCCAAGAGATCTTCTGTCAGATTAGAACCTATGAAGCCTGCGCCTCCTGTGACTAATATGCTCATCGTAGATTTGCCCCCGGAAACATTACTTTATATTGAAGCAATATTTTATGGTTTCATATTTATGCAATTATCTTTGAAGCGCAAGTGAATTACTCCAGGGGGTATTTAAAATTGGTGTTTATACCCACGCAGAAATGTTATGCAGTATTATTAAGTTTTTAGCAGGCTTATGCTAGATGCACCAGAGCCCGAAGGAGCTTTTGTATCTTGATGACAGATGGCAAGCTTAACGATTCACTTCCATGGGCTCTCCGCCCCTCAATCTATTCTCGATGTCTGAGAAGAACTCTAAAGCTTTCTTCTCAAATTCCTCTTTGGTGAATTTTTTACTTCTATTATACGCATTTTTTGCCATATTCTCGCGGAGACAATCGTCGTTGATCAGCTTCAATGTATACGACTTAAGTTCCTCTTTTGATGTAAACCTAAACCCGCTGATTCCATGCTCGACAATTTCCCTCTGCCCTCCGCCATCGATTACAACCGGCACACAATAATTTTGCATCGCTTCCACTGTAGTCATGCCAAAGTGCTCTATCAGGCGAGGGTCATTTTCATCAAGACCACACGCATGCCAGAAGATGGATGCTTTGCTGTATAATTCTTTAATCTCATAATTATTTAAATTTGCTTTGATTTCGATATTACTAATTCTTTTCGCCCTTTGCTTGACCTTATCATAGTACGGATTTACTTTTGGTGTACCGCCAGCGAGGATCAGTTTCCATTCCTTTTTTATACGTTTATCTTTTTTGCATAGGTCTACGAATGTGTCAATCATTTCCAACTGCTTTTTGCTTCCGCCTGTCTCAAATCTGGCCACAGACAGAATCATTTTCTCTTTCTCACCAAGGTCACTTATATTATTGAACATGTTGACTGGTGGATACAGGCGCAATGTGCAGTCAAGTCCCCATTTTCGCTTTAACCAATGAGTGGTATAGCTGCTATTCGTTATCACATAATCATACTTATCTACGTTGAAAAATCTACCTATATCTTTATCCGGAAAGTGACATATAAATACAGATAGGCTGGATAAAGGTCTCACTTTTGTAACCATATTTGCGTTTATGAATATATCATAATTAATACTTTCACTTTTTATAACATCGAAAGGATTTTCGTTTTGATGAACTATCATGCATTCATCTATGATGTAGATACCTCTTTCCTCGAAAAAGGGTATTTTTATTATCTTTAGCTTGCATTTGGATAGGTCAATGTCGAACCATTCACGGTACTTTTCCAGGCTGATATCTTTATTGACGATGTATGTAATATCATATCTATCTTGAAGTATCTGTGCGAGCTCTGCTACGTATCTCTGGCCCCCCCCTGCAAAATGAAACGCATGGTCATAAATTCCCACCCTAATTTTCCTCAAATCCAATGCAACTTCGAGCTGGGAAAAAAAGTTCAGAGCTTTTTGCGCTCCAAAAATATCTGGAATAACCTCAGATAACTCCTTTAGGGTTCGATTGACTGTGTTGGTGTCGTTATTTTCTGCTAGCTTTTTTACCGCCTGAATCAAGGAGTGATATAGACTCTCATGCTCTCTTTTAATATAAAAATGTGACGTCTCTATACTTTCTGCCAATTTTTGTGGAAAATGTTTACCTATAAGGAGCAATCTGTTTCTCGATCGGAGATATTTGATCGTGGCAGATGACGTAATGCTATGGTATTTGCAGTAAACCACGCTATTCGGAGAATAAAGTATTTTCCATCCCAAATCTTTGCATCTAATACTATAATCTACGTCCTCCATATACATTAAAAAATCCTCATCGAACATCCCCACTTCATCCACGCATTTTCTCTTCAGCAAGATGGAATCGCTAGCAAAATAGTCAAGCTCTCGTATTTCATTATATTTGGTAAAATCCCTGTCGCAGGATCCTATATCGCTAAAATAAAAATCCTCTGCATCCTCCACACCTGCACTCTCAATCATCTCTTCATCTGAAAAAAGCATTTTGCTCTGTACAACCCCAATCTTTTCATCTTGGTCTATTATATCCACGAGCCCTTTCAGCCAGTTATTTTCAACGACGATATCACTATTCAGGATAGCAATGTACTGTCCCTTTGCATTCTTGATGCCAAGGTTTATTGCCTTCGCATAATTTTTTATATTATTCTTTATAACTTTTATCTTTGGATAGTTTGCTTCCAAAAAATTCACAGAATCATCTTTAGATAAATTATCTACGATAATAATCTCACAAGTAAAATCATCTATGTTTGTATTTAATATAGAATTGCAAAAATCTTCTATATAATCTTTCCCATTATAATTGACGGCAATTATCGATACAAGCTTTTCCATATTAGATCTCGCCATTTAATTTTTTAAGTATATTCTCTAATTCGGTCTTCACAGCATCCTTATCAGCTCTGATTTCAGCATTTTTCAAGAGAATAAACTTTTTTCCACCATAATTTTTATAATTATATTTGGCTTGCCAGTTTCTCTCATTAAGCGAAGAGGCTTCTTTCCTTGAATTTTCCGAATCAAAACAGCTCTGCGTACCACGAGGATTAATGAGACTCCTGCAAAAGGCTCTCCAGCCCTTATTGAACAGAATCCTTCCACCTTTCTGGGCTAAATCGTACTTTTCTCTCCTCCCTGTGCCAATTGGTAACACCCTCTCCACAAAGCCAGACTGATATCTAATCAGTAGCTGCCATAAAAGGCTTTGTTGCATGTCAACTATCATGCGTTCCAGTTCATCTGCCCTCTCGTTTGAACTTCTGAGCAGATCCTCTAGCTCACTGATGCGTTTGTCTCTTTCTTTAATGCATCGCCTAAACGTGTCTGCACGAACCGTAAGCGAAGATAATTGTTTGCCATAGCGCGTTCCAGCACCAATCATATCGATTCATTTCCTGGATTAGTGTACCATATTTTTCTTAATACTCGCCTTGCACTATATAATTACTTGTTCTACATTTCTTCCATTGATAAATACCATTTATATAAAACAGCCGGAGAGGAATGGACATCGTGCCATAATTGCTATAAAATCTCAGTGGCCCCGTATCCTGATTCTGCTCACTCATTCAAAGATAAATGCCTATTGCTTTTGGCGAGCGCGACTTTCGAAACTTCTCCTCTGCCAAGGTGAATACGGTGAAGAGCTGGTTCTCAGACCTTCTGCGGCCTGAGTTGAACCACGGCGCGCCCACGGCCCCTGCGGAGGGCCTCATTCTCATGAATGTGGGATACGAGGGGCTGGTCTGGCAGGTGGATGAGTACTCCCGGGCGCGTGCGACGGCACTTTCAGCTATGGTGCAAGAGAGGATGGCGGGGGCGAATGTGGCGAGGACAATGCAGAGGGCGATGGGGAAGTAGCAGCGGAGCGGTCCGGGATGAGGCGTGCCATCTATGCGAATCGATCAATTCAATGAAAGTATATAAGGCCGCCCATCTTGCTGCGCAGCTGCCCCGTCCCCGCTTCACTTCACTCATTTGGTCAACATGAGCAGCAGCGCCCAAGGAGCTTATAGTCCTATGGATGACAGCAATTAAGCCAGCTATCTGTTTCGTTTATGCGCTTAAATATCTCTTGAATCCGTTGATGAGAACTCAAATTCATTATGCCAACATATTCCTGAGTAACTTCAGCATGGTTTGATCCACCGGACCTGCTGCTTAAGCTTAATACTCCAACGTAATTTGCTGCCAGGCTATAATCCATAGTCTTGTTAAATAGACCTCTAACAATAGTTCGATTTTTGGTAATATCCCCTCTGAAAAAGGCATTATCCAGGCCATTTATGAGGCGGGATTCCTTAGCTATTTGCCCAGAAGTTATTTTGCTCTCTATTAGGTCTCCATTATTCGAATACGACTCACGCTCTCGGAATAATACTCCAGAAAATTGTGTGTTATCAAAAGATATAATGTATGTCGGCTTCACCTCATCTATTGTTATATATGTATGGTTACTAATGTTAGCATAATCTATTGTATTATTTATTACATCGCTTGTAAGTGTTATCCAACTTGAAAGGCTTGCAACTCCATAATTTGCGCTGGATACTTGCTTTGCTGCCACCCCTGTTTTTTCCTCCATTGCACGATAGGTTGAGAAACGACCAGTTCCACTAACGCTCGACCGGCTATCGAAAATAATTGGATATGAATTTCTATTAGCACTCCAATTCAGTCCCAGTCCGGTACTATTGTTATTTACTGGATTAGGTGGTGTAAAATTAGACGCAGGACTTCTATACTGGCTGGGATCTCTGGGCGTTAGAGACGAGTAGCTAATATCATAGGTAGGGGGATTTCCTGTTCCTGTTGAGTTAGTGCCCTGACCATGTACTTCGACGACATCTCCACCTGTTATCACATAGCCTATTCCAATAGATGAGAAGATAAAAAGCACGGTGAGGATAACCAGCAAAGATTTCATTGTGGGTTTTATTTGCTGATTTAGGATTTAAACCTTATGGCAGTCGAGGCTCGCATCTAAAGGTCGAGGAGGTATATCCTAATGAATACGGAACATTTGAAGATGAAAAAATGAATATAAATAAAAAAAATTAGACACTGACTATATATGCCCCATCAGTCCTACCCCACGCTCTAATCGGATCAGCTACGGATTCAGCCTTGGCTGACTGAGTTATCGTCTCATAAGCTAGTGGATTTGTATTAATGAAGGCTCTTCCGACCTTATTCGAAGCTTTAATAGTACTTGACGAGTCCAATATTGCGTAATGAGTCATGTTCTTTGCCAACATGAACCCGCCTTCACCCGAGAAGCTTGTATCGCCTGAGGTCATGTTTCCTGTGCCTAAGATACCCATAGTGGTGCTGGCAAGGTAGCTCTTATTCTTGCTAGCTTCAGCATAGACATCGAGACTGAAGTTGCCTGTTGCAGCCTTAATGGTGCTCCATGTTTGATAATCCGCATAAAGCAGGATCTTTCCAAAGGTGATAGCATTGGAGTCGTTCTGGTTTACCCTGGCAACTGAAGTCAAGTCGTCTAAAGTTCCGTTCTCCAGGGCCTTTTGGCTGGCTGCTCCTCGAGCAGAAGAACTCCATGTTGAATTCTTTGCAGATACTTCTGCATAGGTGCGAGACGATGAGGAGTTCTGTGTGACTGCTGCATAAGCGGCCGGTCCTCCAGAGACATAAAGTCTCGGGTCTCTGCTGCTGCTCGACTGTATCACGGAGGATATATCGGCAGCGTCTCCTTCGCCATTTGCTTCCACATATCCTGATATCTCCCCTGCGGCATAGGATGCAGCATTCTCATTCTGTCCTTTGATCTTGGAATCACTAATATCCGAATTCCAGGAACCGCTTTCTGCGACGCCAGTAGAAATGGCCTTGGCATGGCCGCTGTTAACAACAGACAGATATGAGGATATGCGACTTATGCTACTGGATTTCTTCTCATCCAGGATGGTCTGAGTGGACCTAGACTCGGTATGTATGCCGTTTGACATGCCACCAGTGCTGGCATAGGAGCTGCTGGACAGTCCAACTAATTCAAGGCTGCTTCGTCCCTTTGTCTGACCCCAGATCTCTGCCGTTGTGCCTGATTTTGTGACGCCATAGCTTGAGGATCCATTGGCAATGGCGTTTGCAGTTCCCTTGCCGACAAGATAGCCTTCGGTCTTTATATCTGCAGAGCCAAAGAGATCGTAGCTGTCGTTTCCGGCAAGGGTATGGCCTGTAGACATTCCTGTGGCCGTAGCTCCCAAATAGGATGTTACTGAGCCAACGCCTCCACTGCTCAGGGATATGCTGGAGTTGACGGAGCCATCAAATCCCGTGCGGAGGACATATCCACCCAATGGCAAGGAGACACTCATACTGCCATTTCTTTGATCTGAGAAGCTGCCCAGACCGAAGACTGAGGAAGTCGAGGTTATGCCTAGGGTGATAGAGGGATCAGAGCCACAGGTAGATACATAGCTATCACCCTGGCTTGAGCCTGCGCCACCACCCACCGCATTCCAGCCACCTGTTATCTCTGTTGCGCCAGAAGCAAATCCTGAAATAATCATCAAACATATAGAAACGTAAAACAAACACTTCATTTCTTGAACCCCCTTAATGCAAAAAAACTCAAAAAGGTAGGTTTTAAAGCCTACCTTATTGCACTGTTTAAGATGGGCCGGTCAGATCGCCAGACCATTGGTAGCTATCCGGATTCCTGCCAGCAACTGGAATCTCCTGGAGATTGGGGACAGCGTTAACTGTCTGAGGCTTCTGCCAGTTCAATGGAGCCGGCCTCTGGAGTATCCAATTGTTGTTAAGCAGAGAAGCGCCAGTGACCCATTCACGAACATCCGTGGGCTGGGCAGTGAGCCTGTAGGTTCCGGAAGAACCGGTGGTGGTAGCGTCCTGGGTTCCAGCGATTATATAGGAGCCAGCATCGTCCCATCCTTGTCCTGTGAAGCCAGGTCCATTAGTTGTGAAGCCATTCTGGACGATGGGGACGGTTCCGGCAGGATAGGCGAGTGTGTCACCTATGGCCACCTCCTGGGGTTGTGTTCCCACGCCTGGATTAAAGTGCGCCTTAGTGGCGAGCTTGGCGACTGATCCCTGGCCAGTCGTTGCCTGCTTTGTGTGAGCACCCGAACTCATGCCTATGCTGCTTAGAGTTGCCGCAGTATTAAACCCACTCTGGGTTTCTGCACTCTTGGCATTGAGTGAGGCACCACTGGTTAGGGGTAGATTGGCATCAGTGGTTGATGCACTTCCTAGCCAGGTAGCGCCAATTGCCCTATTAGCGTCCAGGGTGTTACCAGTGGTCCTTGTAACTCTTGCGCTGGTATATGCGAAAGTAAATGCATCTCTCTCATCAGGAGTTGGGGCTTGGATTACAGATTGGCCCTTGGCGGCCACTGCAAGCATTTGTGACCATGTTTGTAGACCATCCGGACTCCTTGCAGCAAGGATAGTACCAGCTGGTCCTAGTGGTAAGCCGTCACCAAAGATAATATCTCCGGTCCTCATTGCAGTAGCTTGTGCAACTGTCTTGCCTGTTACTGAGGTAATAGAATTGCCTGTTCCTGGAGCGGTAGGTGAAGCCCAATTGCGAGATGAGTCCCACGCCTCTGAGGATGCAGTTCCATCGGATCTAGCAAGGACTGCTGTTTCACCATTAGTGGTTGGTCTAACTGCGAGAGCACTGGATCGAATATCGCTCAGGGAGTAGCTGCGTGTATTTGGAAGGTCAGATGCGGCAGCCATTGCATAAGTGTTTGCTGTAGCATATCCAGCGGCCCGGCCAGGGGCCCGTGCAGCGACCGGTCCTCCCAGCGCATTCGCTATCTCAACGCTCGTTGTCCCTGTTACCGTTCCGCTGATTGCACCAGGAACTCTTGTGGAGCCTGATGACATGGTAATCCTCTGGGCACTGAAGCCTGCAACTGCATTGGGTTGAGGCTCTTCATTACCTGTATATCCTGCAGCTGTAGCCCCTGTTGAAACACTGCCTGCTGCATTGGTCTGTGCTGTTGAGGTTATCTGAGCGTTGCCATAGAGATCCCTATCCCAAGGATTAACAGAACCACCCGCAATACGGCTGCCAGCCCAGGCGTCGATTAGAGTCTGCGCAGTCGTTGGAATCGTGCCTGCAGCATTTGTGGCATGTACTTCAGAATGAGACTGTCCATTCGCGGAAGCGGACATTATGATAGTGTCTGCGGTATCCAGAACTTCACTGGCCGAGGCAGGTGCTAAAGTGCCTGTCCATTCGGCTGCGGCATCACCTGCAGTTCCTGCAGGTAAAGTGGCTCCCGTGAAGACCCAGGAACGACAATACTTTTCGAAAGCACCTGCTGCACTTGGATCCACTACGATACTGTTATTCACAGTATTCATCACTGCTGGCCAGCCAGCCATTTTTGGTACAGTAAAATCCAGAGCACCAGCCCGGTTATTTAAGGTGCCGGCATCGCCTACGGCGGTCGCGGGAGTAGAAGTCGGAACTTCAACGTTGGCACCACCATATATTATCGTACCAAACGCGGGAGGCGCTGTTGCTATCAGCATCATAGCACATAACAATAGCGCCACTTTATATCGAGTATTCATATATGCTTCCTCCTATTACGTCTTTTGAACACTATGCTGTACCCATTTCAGTCGATACGATATAAACATTTCGGCATTGATGCTATCGTGTAGAGTCCCAAAGCTTGGCATTTATATACCTCGCGAGTCCTTTTTAATCTAGCTTGTTGCATTAAAATCGCTCTCCATTCTGAATGTTCTTTGAAATCAATGACAGATATCCCATTAAGCATGTAACTTGTTTGCTTGTATATTCTACTTTGAATTCATTGAATATAAGCTCCCTAATCTCCTCAGTAGTCCATGTATTATTTTGCTTAAGAAGTTCAACCAGCCGTTCTTTTTGGGCATCAGTAAGCTTCGACGGTCGGCCACCTGCATATCGAGGAATCAAGCCATCATAGCCCTTTTCGTATCGTGCTCAAGGGTCTCTATCCGTTTATTAAGTTCATCTATGCTCATATGATGTTCAATCTGGATCTCTACCAGGTGGGACATATTATATACTAAGTTTATGATTAGTATAAATAATTTAGTGCGGAACTATAATTTCATCAAAACAATTCATGCACTCGCTCTGATACTTTTCTTATTATATCCTCATCGTTATCTCTGATGCCTAATTCAATGAGTTTTTCTGATACATCTTCAATGATAATTTCATTCCCATTCAAGATATTTCTGATAAACATATAGTATTCTCTAGCGATCTTCTCAGGATCGTGCTCTTTGATAACGTAACTTTTCGCATTCGCTCCCAAAGCTCCACGCAGACGGATGTCGTAAGAGAGTAGCTTCATGCATTCCAATAGTATCTCTTCCTCATAGGAATCGACATCCACTTTAAGGCAGCAGCTATCGGGTATCTCTGAGAACCACCCGACATTAGAGACAATGACGGGCTTTCCAGCTGCCATGATTCGCAGGACGCTGCCACTCGTCTCGCCAGCAGTAGGGTATCTTAGATTAACGCAGAAATCGGATACTGCTAAATAGTCCATAATTCTATTAAACGGAGCATACCCAGTCATCTTAACTGATTTTCCTATCCCCAAGTCAGTTATCAGCCCATCGATACCCATTAGATCCTCCCCCACCAAGAGAAGAATTGAATTGGGATAGTCTCTCAAGAATCTCTTGAACGCACTCAATAAGATTGGATATCGCTTATGCGCGTTTATGAAGCCAAAGCTTGTTATAACTTGTTCCTTCTTATCTATACCCAGTTTTACCTTAAGATCCTCTGTATCAACTCTATCGATAATTTTTATCTCTTCCGCTATTCGGAGGGGATGGTTGATCTTTGAAGTGAATACTCCAGAATTACACTCCAATGTTTTTTTTAATCCAAAATTGCTATGACAAACTATCCCTAAACTATTATTTACAATTCTTTTTATTAAAGGGTACTCGAATTCAGGATATACTCCCGTCTCCACAGCTTTCTTCGCAACCTCTAGACCTTCTGGGCCGTGACAATATTCAAACTCTTTTAGATAATTCTGTCGATCGCCTTTTAAAAGAGAATTGCACCACAAAAATCCATGCAAATAGATGTCGTGAAGGACTGTTATTCCTGGATATTTTAACAAAGACTCGTATATAAATTTATGATATTCGCTATTTCCCATATGATAAAGCGCGATATCATATTTGCCCTTCATCTCATCATATTCAGTATATGGGTGAATATTGAAATTGCTTATGAGATCTTGGTTTGTTGGCTTAATTCTCTCATCAATAAAAACATCTATATCCGCGTATCTTGATAAATACGGAAGCGTTTCTCTCTCAGAATAATCGGCTATTCCTGTCCTCTGAGGACTTACGGGAGTAAAATATGCTATTTTCATGATTTCATCGGCCCAATTAGTTTATCGATCACATTATCCCAGGAGAGGTTCATATCTTTGATCTTGCGGTATCCTTTTTCGCCCATTTGCTTGTATGTATTGTCTTGATATAGCTTGTCTATGCTTGCTGCAATCTCTTCAGGTGCAGGCTCGGCTATATATCCATTAACACCGTCCTCCACGAATTCAAGTGGACCAGCTGAATCATTGCATGTAATTACGGGTTTTTTTGAGAGAAAGCTTTCAAGAGTAACATAGCCCATATCTTCCTCGAAAGGTACATAGGCAACGCACATGCATTTTGAATAATTTTCCAGAAGTTCATTGTCTGAAACATAACCCAAGAACTCGACTTTATCTGCAACCTTGTATTTTTTTGCTAAACTCCTGTAAGATTCTAATTGGGAGCCGCTTCCCGCAATTTTGAGCTTAATATTGCTCTGTAAATATTTCATACTCGAAATAATTAAGTCTTGACGCTTAATAGATTCCAGCCTGCTTGGATAAAAGATAAAGTCCTCATATGAATCGCAAAAGTATCTTCCCATAAGGGGTGGGGGATGATATAATGCTTCCCCCTTTATTTTGTTAAATTTCCAAAGCCGGTTTGATACATTCTGAGAATTTGTATATATTTTTTTTGATTCACTTAAGCAGATCCTGTCCATGGTATATATTTTTTGTTTAACTATATCACCTATTTTTCCATATGGCATAAAATCGTCGAATGAAGTATTGGCAAGATCATATGCAGATCTCATTTGATGGAGTAGCCATATAACCTTGTTTGGATGTTTTATAATATATGATGGAAATTTTGTTGCTATGACTCCATCAATTTTCTTGCCATTACTCTCGGTCAGGTCAAGTAGTCGCCATGCGAGACAATGGTTTATTATTTCTTGCGGCGGATACCATTTATATGGTATTTTTATATACTCAACTTCATGTTCCCTCTTAATCAGCTCTCGATAAATGTTATCACAATGAAACTCAGCACCGCCCCTCACAAACGGCACTTGTGCCGCACATAAAGCTAACCTCATCCTTTGCCCCACGCATTAATTGCTGTAATCTGGTTCATTTTTTTCCAATTGCTGCATAATCTTGTGGTCCAAAAATCATATTGTTCAGCATATCTGTATTTCTATTGATTATATCGGCCAAGCTTCTTTCCTTTTCTGCCAATCCATCGGCGTCAATAGATCTAAGCCTTCCGCCCTCTACAGCTGGTTCGTAGAACTGCGCAACAGTTTCTCTAAAACCCGCGGCACTCATCAAAAATTTGAGCGTTTCGGGGTGAACAGGCCTCTTATGGCTCATATCCATGTAAAAGTTGGCCAATGATAATAAAGATAGGGGATTGACCGTTTCCATAATTATGTATGCTCCAAACAGCATTTTTTTGTAGCATAGATCAATCATCTTTATCAGATAATCGGGATCGAGATGTTCTACAACCTGATCAATGAATATTCCATCAAGGCTTTTATCCTCCAATTGATTCAGGTAACTAACAGCATCCAGCTTTTCCACGTTAAGGTCCCGCGATCTACAGTACCTCACCATATCTTCATCGATATCTATGCCATGCCCGCTTATTCCATTATCCTTAAGCAGCTCAAGGAATTCGCCTCTACCGCATCCTATATCAAGCACATTCTTGCAGCCTTCAAAATATTTGACAAATTTTAATTGCTTTGCTTTAGTATCATTCCTACTGCCCCTAAACCTGTCCTCAAAGATGAAGTAGTTTAATCCCGTCACCTGACTCGAAAGCATTTCATCCGATCTCTTTTCTTTGCTCTTAGCGATTTTTTCCTCTAGAATCCCGGCCAGCCAAGCTCTATTTTCGATATCTTTATTCATTGCCAATATAACACTTCGGACCTGCTCGCCGATGTCCGAATAGACCTTGGACTGGGACTGAGCTATCCTATTATTGACTTGATCTGAGATCGATGACTGGGACTGGGCTATCCTATCATTGACTTGATCTGAGATTGCTGACTGGGACTGGGCTATCCTATCATTGACTTGATCTGAGATTGCTGACTGGGATTGGGCGATCCTATCATCAACTCTTCCTAGCCTTTCCGAGATTCTATTTAAGATCCTCACAATGCATGAGTTGAATTCTCTCTGTTTCCAGAGTGACGGATCGATGTAGCGCTGGACCTCGCCGTGAACCAGCTCTCTTCCTTTGATTAAGGGCTTCCCCAAAATCCGTCTATGCGAGCTTATAAAATAGTTATTATTTTGAATATTCCAGTTCGAGTTGATATATTCCCATTCTTTGCGGTTTTCTGTTTCATGTAGCGCATCCCCTTTTGTCTCGCTGTCTGATGTATCCTCTGTTTTGGTTGAGGCATTGACTGCTTGTCGTATTTTAATGCTCTCTTTTATTTTGCGCATCACATCATCAACGTTTGTGCCTTTATCACCGACATCGGATTTGCCCACTCATACACCTCTGAACCATGCTGCCAATGCAAAGTACATCGAGCATTTAGCAAGCACAAACTATTTCCAGCTATTTCAAACTTGCCAAGACATCTGCTCTATGGGGCCTTAAACTATTTTGCGCCCATTTAAATTATGCAATTTGAATTATTCATAAAATTTTTATAATTAAATAATTTGTGGCTAATCCGATAGTACCTAAACCTAAATTCCGCCCATATTATATAATAACTGGATTGGTTCGACAGGAACTCCTATCCCCCTCTTTATGAATATCGTTCTCTGTTTTTTTGAGACCTCCATCCGTCTCCATCTTCCACTCACTTTGAAAGCTCGAAGCTTCAACAGTTCCATGAGGATATCTTCAATGGATTTCTCGTCCAGCAGCTCCGCCTCCATGGCTCTGCGAAGCAACATCGCCCTGATGATCAGCGATATGAAGAAGATGAACAGCAATCCCGGAAAATGTGGATAGGATTAATCCTATCCACCATACCTCAGATCATCGGTCTTGGCTACGGCCACATTCTTATATGCTCAGAGATGTTTACTCCCCCTCGACTCTTATGAGCCAGTTTATTGGAAGCGTCTGGTTATTTCCTAATGTCAAATCAGATGAATAAAGCTGGCCTGTTTGCTTATCGAAGATATAGGAGTTGCCTGTCGCGTTCTGAAGCTCTGCAGCAAGACCGAGGGATTGATAGCCGTAGAAGCAAACAAAGAAATCTCCACTCACGAGTATGTCGGGCACTTCTATAACTGCCATTCTGACCCCTTGGTCATAGGTGAAGTAAGGCAGCTGAGTATCTGCAAAATGATATAGCAGCCTCAAATTGGCATCCCGGATCTCAATAGCGAAAGGTAAGGGATTCGGCAACTGTTTGTTACTCTCGTTCCAACCATCGGTGGCCATTATCAATATGCCCTCAAGCTTCCAGGCTGATTTTGGTGCGGTGAACTTTACTGTCTGCGCTGACCCATAGGTAGGTGAAACAGATAAGGTGATATTCATATTAGAGATATTTGTCCCACTGTCTTGCTTCAATACTTGGACCTGCGTAGCGGTAGAGTTCGCTTGTTGGTTTGTGGCTGGAGTATTGAGAATGGATTCGGATTGTTTAAGCTGATTTAGCCCCAATGAGGTCCCAGATTGCGAATTTGCAGCAAAGCCGCTGAAATTGAGAGTTGCACAACATAGTAGCACTATCAATAAGATTATTTTCCTCAATTTATCACCCAATAGAGATTGAAGCTCATTTATATATAGGTAACGAAAGGCGATTTAGTTCAACCAGCTTGAGGCCATAGCAGATAACAGAGAACCGCGGTCAACTAGGGAGGCCAGCGCACTGACCCTGACCTCCCCATTTTTAGGCCCTGAATCGATCATCATCTTCATGAGCTTCATCCTTGAGATCAGATGGTAGTGGGTAGTGTCTCGATCTTGATGTAAAATAGTAGTAAATATGAAGATAAGTTCTCTCATAGGAATGTGGAATAATTATGAGAATGTTACCTCTTGAATCGCTAAGCTCAAACATCGACTATCCGTGTTTTTTAGCTCTGGTTTATCGCAAGGCCTCTCACAACCTTCACGCACATGCAGGCGCAATTCATTGGCGCCTGCTGATAAATTTATAGCCTCACAGACGTTGATGAAACTAGTAGGTACTTCATACTTCGCAATTAGCGCCTCTCCAAAGCGGACCTCCAGATTCCTTTGACTATAGAAGCTTAATGCTTTAAAACAAAATTTTGTGCTGCGATTTTGTTCAGAATATATATGTAATGATGCGTCAGGACCTATCCATCGAGTCGGTGTGCTATTCCAGAGTTCGAGATCATGCCAATCGCCAATAAATGCAATAGATGGCTCATTAATAACATCTTCTTTTTCAGGCAATTTAAAGTTTTCAAGCTCTTCTGGTAGGTAATTAGCATATAGGAAAGCGGGTCTTTTTCGTCTAGCTTCTTTTGTATTTTTCGCACGAATAAAAATTTGCTTGCCAAGAGGATGTTCCTTTTCCCCTAATAAGGGTTCTAAATGTTTAATAATTGGATCTTCCCAGGCGGAGATATTAGTCGTATCAATTGCAGAGATGCTGTCTATTGAGAATCCGCAGTATTCTAGCAAAGTCATTAATTCATGAACATTATATTCTCTATTATGCCGTCCATAAGGGCCATATCCAGAATAATGATCATATATATTCGAACCAGAAATCATGCGTATAATATTTTCTATTCTATTCGCGTTTGGAGTTGTTAATATAAGAACTCCATTTGGCTTAAGTACCCTTTTCATCTCCATCAAAGCATATATCGGGTCCATTTGCATATGCTCTATCAATTCGCAGAACAGAACAACGTCAAATTCAGAATCACTAAAAGGATACATATCGCTTTCTACATTAAATTGATAATATTCCGTTTTTATATACTCTTTCATATGATTTTTTGGATTTTCAAAGGATATCTCTAAGGGGCATACTATTTCGGCATTTTCCCGATAAATACCTGCATATCGCTGGCCGAAATAATTTCCCAATACAGGTTCAAGGTCAGTAAATTGCTTTAGTAGCATTGTTATAAAATAAGGAGCAGATCCCAACTCAAGACATTTGCCTTTCAAGCCTTTTATCAGCCCATACGTAAATACAATTCTATTAAAATGGTCTTCGCAATATCTCTGAACGACTTCGGGAGAAGGCTCACCTACTGCACATACCGATCTCAAGAACGAAAAAAGTGCACTTTCCGATATACCATCCGGCAACGGCAAGCACTGACCATTGGGGAACTCATCAATATGCGCTAAACATGCCTCTTCTTGTTGAAAATTGTTGGCCTTGGATGATTTCGCAATCATGGATACGTCCTCCGAGCAAAATTGCTGCCCTTTTAAATTAATGCTAGCCTTAATCCTATAGATATAATTTGCGAGGCTCATAACCTGTAATTCTTTCCTAATCATCTCTATAGCGCCCGACTAATATTATAATCCACATCTTTTATAGTAAGATTCTGAACTGCCAAGCTCAGGCATCTTGAATCAGGATTGCTCAGCTCCGGCTTATCGATCGGCCTCTCGCAGCCCTCGGGCACGTGCAGGCGTACGATATTCACCCCTTTCGTGAGATGTATGGGCACGCTCAAGTTAATAAAACTCGTGGGCACTGCAATCTGCGTTGTAGGCACGCCGCCTGAGTAGACTTCCAAAGTTCTAGAGCGATAGAAGCCCGCAGCAAGCATGTTCAGTTTGACAGTTATGTTGTCGGGAGAGGACAAAGAGATGATAGAATCTGACTGCATCCAGCGAGTCGGGGTGCCAGACCAATCCTCTATGCTATACCAGCCATTATCTGGAAAAGAGAGCTTTACAGATGATCCAGATAGAACGTTTTCTATTACTATTTTATCATAAATCATCAATTCCGATTCACCTGATGGGAATTTAAATATCCTATTTTCAAAATTAATATAACCTATTTTTGACTTTCTAATCTGCTCAGAATTTGCCTTTTTGATAGGATTACCTGTGAGCCGTTCTATCACGCTTAGACCATCATAATCTGTTAAAGCCTTTCTCGGGACACCATTATAGCTTAAAATTATAGGCAAATCATCTATAAAATCAATCTCCATTCCAAGAGCACGTTCAGCAAATACATCATACGGCGGATTATAAAGACATGGTGTATTGATTAGAACCTCTTTTGATAAGAAGTTGAATTTAACACTATTTCCATTGTCATAATTATACAATAAAGGTCCTATGATAAGTAGTGTAATCAATAACGATATAAATAAGTATATATTTATTTTTTTTGCAGAAAACTTTGGAATTTCATAGATACAGATTAAAACAATTATTGGCAACATCAATATAGAGTATCGATGAATATACATCATTCCGCAATTCCAATTTGCTTGAGTACTACATATTGTTGCCATCAATATCAATACTGACCATAAGGAAGGGATAACCAGTTTTTTCCCGGCGATAGAAGCCATAAGCATAAATATCGCCAGGAACATAAGGGGTGGAATATACGCTATCATTCCAAAATTCAGGTCGAAGAATAGACTAAAGATCTTATCCAAAGAAATGTAGCTGATATCTGCAATTCCATGGGAGACGATTAGAGATATAGTGTGGTAATTTAGGTAGTAGAATAAAAAAGGAATAACAGAGATTAAAGCGCATATCAAGAGATTAAAGAGCTCTCGAAGATGCAAGTTTGCTGCTTTCCATCCAAATATTATTATAAATATTGTAAAAACGGATATAGCTGGATTTTGTAACGATGATAACGAAGAAGCTAAAACTGCTAGTCGATAATCCTTTTTTAAATAGAAGGCGACAGCTACGACAATAAATGAATAAGAGAAGACCTCTGTGTGAGGCCACCATATATAAAATACAATAGGATTGAATGCTGAAAATAGAAATAACCACATTTTCTGAGAGCTGGTCAAATTAGTTATAAGTAAGAGAATAAAAAGGCTAAATATGAGCAATAACGAATTGGTTATCTGAAATGACTTGAGTTCATTAAAATTAAAATAATGTAGAAATGCAAAAACTGGTAGATTTAACAGGGAATATGCTCCGAAGTGGTAAGAGTACCAGGCCCCTCCTAACGATTTATAGTAACCCAAATAGGTTAAATTTTTACCGAAATTGATCCCATTTTGATTCTCAATTTGCTCTCTTAGTGCAATATCCTCCTCGCGTAGGTCAGGGGTTAAGTGATGAAAAAAGGAAGCGGTCATTCCTAAATATTCATGTCCATCACCT
>ERZ1026792.306-NODE-306-length-44432-cov-5.956596_pt1 | contig 44432 bp, 35 predicted proteins | sample MGYA00520884_ERZ1026792 | MGnify/ENA primary metagenome ERZ1026792 (study PRJEB33270, sample SAMEA104284473) | anaerobic digester metagenome | biome: Anaerobic digester microbiome; feature: mesophilic sludge digester; material: Anaerobic digester biomass | place... | reverse complement strand
TGCAGGCGAGCTTTTCGGCCTTTGGTGCATGAAGAGGCTGGGAGGGGTCACCGGGGACATCCTGGGGGCGTGCAGCGAGTTCGTGGAGTTCTCGGTTCTGCTCGCAGGGGTCTTCCTCTGGTGAACCGTAGAGATGCTGCGGGGGAGCATGCGCGACAACAGCTTCCCTTGCGCGCTGACCAGCGCCCGGGAAAACCAGGAATGAGTTAAAGCCCCTGCGGATTTCCGGCTCAGCCAGTTGCGCTCCGGATCGGTGGATTCCGTCAGGGACGCAGGAGGTCCAGCGGGACGAAGACTTCCTGCTGGCCGATGCAGTAGGGGCCGACGGCGTACTCCCCGAAGCGCACGGTGAAGCCGGCCAGGGCGCCTGATGCGTCGGGCACCGGGTAGAGCATCGAATAGTTCTCCCAGTACGGTCCGGCGCCTCTGTGAATCCACTTCCGGTCCGGCTCCGGACCGAGCCTCGCCTCGAGGGTGTCGCAGACGATCCCTGCAAGCCGGCCTTCGCTACTCTCTGGTAAGAAATCCGGGCTAGACAGACATTTAGATCGTGAACCTCACGGGATGACGATCTCCCCTCTTCTTGGATATTGCCTTATGGATGTACCGCTCATAGGTCTCTTTGTCTGCAGGCTTACCAACAAATCCCCATCTTGTCCTGGACTTACCTGTTTTTGTGATATGCTTCACGGGGTCGGGGAGCCATTCGGTTACTTCGAAGACTCCGACGATTACACCCCGGTACTCCGAGAGAACATGGGTGATAGAGTGAAGCCTCCACTGAGCGATAATCCAAGAAGCTCTTGTCGCTTCGTAGATAGCGTCTTGACTCGGTGCTTTAACATACGTCTTGTTGATGTTAATGATGATGTGGCCCTTACCCAGTTCTGACAGGGGATGCGCGTTGTACATTCGGATGACTTCATCCGTGTTCATGTATCCTACGCTGCTGGAATGAAAGCCTCCTTGGATGTTCACCATTTTTAGTTCCATCATCCTGGCGAAGTCGATCAGAGTCGCTTCAACTTCAACGGCTTCCATCGGACTCAGTCTTTGACGCAGTATATAGTGTTCTACGCTCATACCGCTATTCTGTATCTCCCGGATAGTGTCGTATTTGTCGTTCTCCGTCGGATCCTTCAAGGCACACGCAACGTGGTCGAAAACACGGTTTCCCACTCCCCTCCCGATGTAAAAAGGAATTCTCGATTCGGGTAAAACCTTACCGTCTCTGGGATCAGCAAGATGGTATCTGGGGTCAACGAGAGCATACACGTAATTGTCGATCTTCTCACAGGTTAGTGAGTCAAAGCCCATGTCCCCTCCTTAGTGGTGAGCCATCAACACGTAGATACCATGATGAATTCCAAAAGTTCACTGGAGATACTTCTCAAAGGTTGCCGACCACCATAGCCGGTTCTTCTATCTGCTGCTGATAGTATAAATTCTCGAACTCGATCGTGATATGTCGCCGATCGATTCGAGCAGCTTCATCTTGTTGGACCAGTTCGGCGGAATCGGCGACCGTGGTCGCATCCTCGAAGTCCGGGACCGGGACGCACGCAGAGAGGGCGGGGGATGCCGCTGCGGCACCCTGGAACACAAGGAGGGCGGTCAGGATCGTGAGAAGAGACCCTGGCGCAAGCGCAGTGCGGGGCGAATCCGTCAGGACCGGCATGATTCGGCGCTATTTTCCTTCGAGCAGTTCTGCACGCAGTTGCAGAAGCCGTGGGAGTCGGCGCGGATGCCGCCCCCGTCCGCCATCCCCAGGATGCCCGGAGCGGCGAACGATGATGCCCGGCACTATCGCAACGGACTCCTCCGAGACTGGCCATATGATCCCACTATTGAAAGGATCTATTCCGGAGACCGGGCTAGAGCCTCACAAAGGTTCTGGTAATGGAGCCTGACTCGTAGTCGAGTCTCAGGAAGTAGATGCCCGCAGGCACCCCGTCCGCGGCCCAGCGCAGCCCGTTCCTTCCCTCTACGGCATCCCCGTCGTGCAGCACATCGATCAGCCTGCCGTGCAGGTCGTACACGGCGAGCCTCACGGTCCCGGCCGCGGGCAGGCTGAAGGACAGATCGAGAGGGGCCGAGGAGGGGTTCGGGACCGGACGGTCCAGCGTCGGGCGCAGGACGGGCGGCGGGCCCTCCATGCCCGTGATCGTCCATGTCACGACGACCGAGTCGGCGCCCTCGGCGCTGAAGTCGGGGCCGACCGCCTCGACGAACAGAGTCGTCGCAGTCTCCCCGGTATTCCTCAGGAGCTCCGGCACGAAGCACGCATTGTCGGGCGTGCCCCAGAGGAAGGTGCGTGAACCGTCGTCGTCCAGGCGGTAGACATTGTACTGATAGACTTCGTCTGCCGAGCGCGTCCACCGTAGGCGAACCGAGGCGTGGTCGTCGTCGCTCTGATAGAACCCGTCGACCCAGAGGCCCGAGGGAGGAGCCGGAGGATTCGCAGGGCCGTCGAGGAGGCCAAGCCTGCCTATCCGTGCGTCGAAGCCGCTGATCGAGGAAGGCGACACGAACCTCAGGCCGAGGGCTTCCAGCGTGTGGCCGGAGCAGCCGGAGAGGCTGACCGTCTTCAGGTTCCAGCCTGCCTGATATGAGTCGCCGACATCCAGGAAGACCCCCGGGCCCGACGTGTCGTCGAGGTCGAGGGCGATCTGGATCCTGCTGGGCTGCCCCGCCGCGCCGGCCTTGAAGGCTACGACGCAGTAAGTGGACGAGCCTATGGCTACATCGGTGCTGAACAGCATCAGATCGGAAGGGATGCCTGCCGCGAGGCTTCCCGACACTGAGAGGCATGTGCCTCCGTAGTAGGCGTCGTCCCAGACCAGGTCGGGATGGAGCGGAGTGCCTGCGCTCGTAGAGATCCAGCGCCAGGTCGGCAGGATGTCCTGCAGGGAGAGGTTGCTCCAATCGCCGGTTCTTTCCACTAGGCCGTCTATGGCGTAGATCCCGCCCTGCCCCGTGCTGAAGTTTGTGACGAACGGACACGACCCGATCACGGAGCGGTCGGGCACGTAGTGCGCCATTCCCTTCCACGGATGCGACGTTGCTGTGTTGGACGGGTCGCGGTTGGCCCCGACCCAGAACCTGTTCTCCTTCTGGTAGAAGTCGGCCGGGCCTGTGGAGGAGTTGAAGCACCACTCGGGCCTGTAGAAGCCCAGGGATGTCCTGTGGGCCTCCCCCTCGGGGAAGAGGACGGCCCAGTTCACCGAAGTGTTGTAACCGCTCGCCTCGACGTCGGCACCGGCGAAGAGATCGTAGCGGCTCCTGCCGTAGCTCTCGGCAAGCGTTCCGGAGTTCACCAGACCGGTCTGGTTCCAGTTGAAGTTTATGAAGAACTCGTCGGAGATGACCCCGCCATCGTGGAAGAACATGTCGTTGTTCACGTTGAGGGCGTTCTGCCAGGCTATCGCCCCGTTCTCGATCATGGCGTCGTACCACATGATGTCTATGTCGGAGTTCGTCTGTATGTACTCCATGAAGTCGCGCACCAGGCCTGCGAGCTCGGCGTTTCCTCCGGCGGTCTCCTGGTTGATGAACCAGCCTTCGAACCCGTAGTACTCGGCAGCCTCGATCAGCTTGTCAGCGACTGGAAAGATGTCCCCGTCTTTCTGTACGAGGTTCCACACCCACTCGATCCGCCCGCCGTAGGCGGTCGGGGGAAAGAAGACCGTGCCGTAGACGGGCACGCCGTTCCTGTGGGCGGCGTCGATAACGTAGGGGGCCGGGGCGAGGATGAGCCCCTCGCCGGCGGAGCCGCCCCAGAAGACCATGATGTCGATGTACATCCAGTAGTTTGGCGCGAAGACGTTGAAATCCGGCCGGCCCTGCGAAGGGTTGCTGCTGGTGCCGTACCAGGCGCACAGGGTGGAGATCCGCGCCTCGCCGGGGCGGGCGTGGGGATTGACCTGGATTCCATAGGGAATCCGGGGCGCGAGCGGCACGGATGAGACATTGTAGGGGGCGTCGGGATCGGTGGCCGGGCTCCACGACAGGATCTCGTCCGGATACCAGTAGGAGCAGAGCGGCTGCCCCGGCGGGAACTGGGCCGCGGCGGAGCCGGTGAGGAGCAGGAGGAGCAGATTGGGCAGCGTCTTCATGGCCTCATCCTCCGACGTTGCGGAATACCGAACCTTCCAACGATGTACAGGATAGGGCGGGGACGCGGGGGCGTCCATCCCGCGGGGCATGGCCGCCGGGATCCGATGAGCCGGTACTCCCGGCGTGCGGAGGGTCACGGGGGAAGGACCTTTCAGAAGGCGGTTGCGGAGGGGAAGCAGTAGTTTGGACCAAATGTTAAAAACGATCTGAAAGGGGGGAGATGTTGTTTCTGATCGTGGCGGCGTTGTTCGCGGAGCCACCCGACATGTCCGATGCCGGCCGGGCCGGGCTCTGGCACGCCATGCCCATTGTGGCGTCGGGTTACGCCGGACTCTACGCCCTGTTCGAGGACGGAACCTTCCTGTGGCGCGAGAGCGAGATGGACTGGGCGGCCCGGCTGCGCGAGAGGTCGGGGAGCTGGCGGGTCGAGGGCGACACCCTGGTTCTGACGGTGAGCTCCGAAATGGTATGGGAGGGCGGGACGCTCGTGCCCGCCACGGGTTCCGCGGGGAGCGACTCGGAGCTCACCGGCTTCGCCGAGGTGTACTACGACTACGCCACCCCCGGGGAAGTCAGGCTCGGAGTATCGGCCCCGGAGCCGGCGGAGCCGGAGGACTACCCGGACATGCCCGGGGGCATGCGGCGGATGATCATTGGGGGGGAGGACTACTGGCTGCTTTCCTCCGACCCCGGGACGATCCAGCTGATCCTGAACCGGGACTGACCCCGGCCCGGGCCGGTTCATCCTCCGCCGCGCCGCCGCCTACGGCCGGGCTCGTGCGGCCTTCGGCCGTCTCGACCTCCTTCGTGGCCTCGGACCCGGCCGGAACCGCCCTGCCTTCGGAGGCCAGCACCGCGTCGCGCCCTTCGAGCCGCATCCGCACCGCCCGGGTGGTTCGGCCCAGAGCCGCCGCAATGCTCTCCGGGGCGAGGCCCTCTTCAGCGAGGCGCTTCAGTTCGGCGTCGTCCTCCGGAGACCACTTCTCGAAGGCCTTCGGGTGCAGCCTGTGGATCGCCTCGAGTTCGGCTCTGCGCCTGTCGCCCGATTCGCGGTCGATCACCTCGAGGGCGGACTGGAGGGCCTTGCGGAACTGATCGAGCCCGCTTTCGAACACGACGATCCTGTCGTGCTTCCAGGCGCCGTCCTCCATCTGCCTGCTCTGGGTCATGGAGAGGAACACCCTGCCCCTGCCGGTTTCCCGCACGTCGAAGAAGTAGCCGGACCTGCCCGAAGTGACCCTCTCGCTCCAGATCGTCTGCCTTCCGGTATCCATTGCCGCACCTCCCATACAAACGGTTGTTCACACCTCCATTGTATCCATCCCGGAGGCGAACGCAAGGGGGCACCGGATAACCCCGGCCGGCCTTATTATCCATCGGGCCGGGTTCGTCCCGGCGCTCGACAGCGGAGCCGTTCACCCGCGGAGGGGGTTGCGTGAAGCCTTCGTCCCGTTCCTTCCTGCCCATTGACAGGAAGGGCATGTCCGACCTTGGATGGGATGCCTGCGACGCCGTGATCGTGACGGGCGACGCCTGTGTGGACCATCCATCGTTCGGGGCCGCCGTGATCGGGAGGCATCTCGAATCCCTGGGATACCGCGTGGGAATACTGTCCCAGCCGGACTGGACGAGGCCGGAGAGCTTCCTGGCCCTGGGGGTGCCCCGCCTGTTCATCGGGATCACCTCCGGGGCGATGGATTCGATGGTGAACCATTACACCTCGTTCAACAGGATTCGCTCGGACGACGCCTACACCCCCGGGGGCAGGGCCGGATCGAGGCCGGACAGGGCCGTGGTCGCCTATGCGAATGCGGTGAGGCACGCCATGCCCGGAACTCCGATCGTGCTCGGAGGGATCGAGGCCAGCCTGAGGAGGCTCTCCCACTACGATTTCTGGTCCGACAGGATCAGGAAATCCGTCCTGCTGGACTCACGCGCCGACATACTGGTGTACGGCATGGGGGAGAGGCAGATCGCGGAGATCGCGGCAAGGCTCTCCGATGGGCGCGACCTGAACGGAATCGCCGGGACCGCGGTGTGGGTCGGGGCCTCAGGTGCGACGCCGCCTCCGGGAGCGGTCCTTCTGCCCTCCCACGAGGAGGTGGTCGCCTCACCCCGCGCCTTCATGGCGATGACCCTGGCCGTGGAGGCCGAGGCGAATCCGTGGTGCGGAAGACCTCTCGTGCAGATGTCCGACACGAGGATGGTCCTGGTCCACCCTCCTGCACCCCCGCTGTCCCGGGAGGAGCTGGATGCGGTCTACGCCCTCCCGTTCACCCGCATGCCGCACCCGTCCTACCGCGAGCCGATCCCCGCCTGGGAGATGATCCGCGACTCCGTGACCGCGGTGCGCGGCTGCGCCGGCGGATGCAGCTTCTGCGCCCTGGGGCTGCACCAGGGGAAGCACATCGTCTCGCGAAGCGAGGAGTCTGTGCTGGCGGAGGTCCGGAGAATAGCATCGAGGGGCTCGTTCAGGGGCACGATCTCCGACATCGGGGGGCCCACGGCCAACATGTACGGCCTGCGGTGCGGGAACCCTGAAGCCGAGAAGAACTGCAGGAGGACTTCATGCCTCTTCCCGTCGGTCTGCCGGAGCTTCCCCACGGACCAGACCGCCTACGCCGACCTCCTGGACGCCGCCGCGGCGGTTCCGGGCGTGAAGCACACACTGGTCGGCAGCGGGCTCCGGCTGGATCTGGCCGCACTCGATCCCGGCTTCGTTCAGAGGCTGGCCCGCGGGCACGTGGGCGGACACCTGAAGGTCGCGCCGGAACACTTTTCCGACAGGGTCCTGCGGCTCATGAGGAAACCGGGAGTCTCCGCGTGGAGGAGGTTCCTCGACCTGTTCACGAAGGCTTCCGCAGACAGGGAGCAGTACGTCCTGCCCTACCTGATGGCCGCGTTTCCGGGCTGCACGATGGCCGACATGGAGGAGGCCGCCGCCGAGCTGCGACGCTGCCGCCTCTCGCCCCGCCAGGTGCAGACCTTCCTGCCCACCCCCATGACGCTGGCGACGTGCATGTACGCTACGGGGCTCGATCCGGACTTCGAGAGCATCGAGGTGACGAGGCGCCCGACGGACAAGAGGCGCCAGCTCGACATCATCCTCGGCCTGTCCCGATCGTGCCGGGGCGATTCTGGAACCTGACGGTCCGCCCGGGCTATAGGTGGGTGCCCGGCAGGAGTCGCCCCCAAGGTAAGCGACGCGCAAGGCTACGGTGACCGGCTTGTGGCACAGCACGCAGCAGCCGCACGGCACGAAGCTTCATGTCCAGGGGGAGGGGTGTCTGAACTCCTGTACGGGCAAGGCCAGCCAGCCTTGGAACCATCCATCACCCCTCCCCCGCCCCTCCCCGGGCCGTATAGCCCGGAAAGGTTCCCGTCTCAGCTTCTCACGAGCACTTCGTCAGCCAGGTGCCTCACCCGGTCGGCCGCCTGTTCGACGTATCCGGGGGGATAGGGCGTGATCCCGGAGTAGTCAGGGGAGAGCGTCTTGCCCGGCCTGAACCTCTGAAGGACATAGCGCCTCACCCTGCCGGTCCTCTCCAGCAGCCCGGGCAGGTCGCCTGCCGAGACGATGCCGGGGACGAGCGTCGTCCGGAATTCGTAGTCGGGGATTGATCTGACAAGCTCAATGGACCGGAGCACGTCCTCGAACGAGGCCTTCCCGCCCGTGGCTTTTCCATAGGCCTCGGGGGCGGCCTTCAGGTCCATCGCGACGTAGTCTACGAGATCCATCACCTCGGAAAGCCTGTCGGGCAGGGTGCCGTTGGTGTCGAGCTTGACCGCCAGGCCGGCCTCCGACCTGATCCGGCGCAGGAAGCCCGGCAGGCTGGGCGAGAGAAGCGGCTCGCCTCCGGTTATGCAGACGCCGTCGACGAAGCCGTGCCTCTCCGAGAGCATGCGCACGACCGCGTCCTCGTCCAGGGTGTACTGGCCGGCCAGGATGTCCGGCTTCACAAGTTCGGGATTGTGGCAGAACGGGCAGTAGAGGTTGCATCCTCCGAAGAAGACTACGGAGGAGATCCTGCCGGGATACTCGATGAGGCTGGTGCCCAGGAAGGACCTGATCACTCCGCCGGTGCCTCTTTCCCTGTTCCGGGGCGCTCCGCGCAGGGGCCGGGGCGCCTGCGGGAGTTCACTTCGCCGGCTCCTCCGGGTCTTCCTTCGGAATGTCGACGTACTGCCTGTCCGCGAACTCGGCCTGCTTGCCCCTGTTCCAGTCCTGTACGGGTCTGTAGTAGCCCACGACCCTTGAATAGACTTCGGCCTTCACAGCCTTGATCTTCGCTGCACCGGCGCCTTCGTCAGCCATCTTCGCCAATCCTTCCTATGTGCAGGAAAAGCCTGCCCTGATCCGGGTCGTCCCCGGGGGAGCCGACCCGCCTGAAGCTGCCCTCCGGCAGGTCGACGCCGTCGTCATCCTCCAGGAGTTCGCCGAAGCGTTCGATTTCCTCGTCGGTGTGCGGGAACGGGCAGTAGAAGCACTCGCCCGGAACGTAGCCGTGAACGGGACAGATCGAGAACGTCGGCGTGAAGCTGAAGTACGGCAGCTTGAACCGCGTTACGATCTTCCTTGCGAGATCCTGTACCATCCTCCAGTCCGAGATCGCCTCGCCTATGAACACGTGCACCACCGTGCCTCCGGTGAACATCTCCTGGAGCGGATCCTGATGGGTCAGCAGGCTGAAGATGTCCGTCCGGTCGTTTACGGGCGGATGCACCGAGTTGGTGTAGTAGGGGCTCGTGGAGCCCATCGTAAAGATCCCCGGGAAGCGCTCGAGATCCTTCCGGGCCAGCCTGTACGAGGCACCTTCGGCGGGGGAGGCCTCGAGGTTGTAGAGGTTGCCGGTCTGCTCCTGGAACTCCGACAGCGTGTCCCTCATGAAGCCGAGCACCTCGACGGCCCATTCCGCGGAGGACGGATCGAGGATGCCCCTGCCCAGAAGGTTTCGGCAGGCCTCGTTCATCCCCAGGAGCCCGATGGTGGAGAAGTGGTTGGCCCAGTAGAAGCCGCTGGTTCGCTTGATCGTGCCCAGATAGTGGCGGGTGTATGGATACAGCCCCCTGTCGGTGAGCTCCTCGACGGCCCTCCTCTTGAGTTCGAGCGAATCCCTCGCGATCTCCATGACCTGGCGCAGCCTCGCGAAGAAATCTGCTCCGCCGCCGCCTCTGGAAAGCCATGCGATCCTGGGGAGGTTGATCGTCACGACCCCGATCGAACCGGTGAGCGGATTGGAGCCGAAGAGCCCGCCGCCCCTCTTCCTCAGCTCCCGGTTGTCGAGGCGCAGACGGCAGCACATGCTGCGGGCGTCCTCCGGGTCCATGTCCGAGTTCACGAAGTTGCTGAAGTAGGGGATGCCGTACTTGCCCGTCATCTCCCATATCGGCCTCAGCTTCTCGTCCTCCCATTCGAAGTCGCGCGTCAGATTGTAGGTGGGGATGGGGAAGGTGAAGATGCGCCCCTTCGAGTCCCCCTCCATCATCAGGCCGGCGAAGACCGAGTTGAGGAGGTCCATCTCCTCCTGGAAGGATCCGTACTTCCATCCCGTGGGCTCGCCGCCCAGGAACACCTCCTCCTCCGCCATCCCGTGTGGCACGCGCAGGTCCATCGTGATGTTGGTGAAGGGGGTCTGGAAGCCGACCCGGGTTGGGATGTTCACGTTGAAGAGGAACTCCTGCAGCGCCTGCCTCACCTCGACGGCGGAGAGGTTGTCCGCCCTTATGAACGGCGCGAGCAGGGTGTCGAAGTTGGAGAAGGCCTGCGCCCCTGCGGCCTCGCCCTGCAGGGTGTAGAAGAAGTTCACGATCTGGCCCAGGGCGGTGCGGAGGTGCCTCGGCGGAGCGGACTCGATCTTGCTCCTGGCGCCTCTGAATCCGTTATGGAGCAGCTCGCGGAGATCCCAGCCCACGCAGTAGGGCCCCAGGATGCCCAGGTCGTGGATGTGGAAGTCGCCGGTGTCGTGGGCCTCCTTGATAGCCGGGGTGTAGATGCGGCTGAGCCAGTAGCGGGCGGTTATCGAGCTGGAGAGGTAGAAGTTGAGCCCCTGGAGGGAGTAGTTCATGTTGGAGTTCTCGTTTACCCTCCAGTCCTCCTTCCCCAGATAGTCGCCCACGAGGCTGTCGATCCCTCCGATGAGCCTGCCGACGTCCTTCGCCTCGCTGCGCTTCTCGCGGTACAGGATGTACTGCCTGGCGGCCGCGGTGAGCTTGCGGAGGACGAGCGTCTCCTCCGTGAAGTCCTGGATCTGCTCCACCGTGGGGATTGTTCCCTTGTGGAAGAAGCTCATGTAAAGAGCCGCCTCCACCTGGTCCGTTATGTCGGCGGCGTTCTCGACGGTTCCCGACGAGGCCAGGGCGGCCTCTATCGAGCGGAGTATCTCTACACGGCTGTAGCCGACGACATCGCCAGCGGTCTTTCTTACAAGCCAGTCCATCCTGCGGCGTTCTCCAATGGAAGATCGACCCCCGGTTTCCATAAGCCCCGGGGGATAATAGCCCGGACGCATTCTCCGTCAAGCCCGAAAGCACAATATGTTGTGGCCTCGGAGCGGCCGATCGACTATATGTTGCAGCATGATGCCCGGGAAGAGATAAGGTATGCCTGAACGCCCCCGAGAAGTGCCGAGCCCGTGGTCCCGGGCGGTGCCGCTCGGGCTCGCCGCCGTTCTCCTATGGTCGACGGCCGCAACGGCCTTCAAGCTGGCGCTCCGCTCCGCGAGCCCGTGCATGGTCGTGCTGATTTCCTCCGCGTTCTCCCTGGCCTTCCTGGCCGTCTGGAACGCCGTCGCACGAACCCGCCCGACGAGGGCCGATTTCCTGTCCGCCCTGCCGCGTGGTTTCCTGAACCCGTTCGTCTACTACCTGGTCCTGCTGGAAGCCTACGACAGGCTCCCGGCCCAGGTCGCCATGGTCGTGAACTACATGTGGCCGGTCATGCTCGTGCTGATGCACTCCGTAATTAAGTGGAGGAGGCCCGGGGCGGTCGATTTGTCGGCGATGGCGGTGAGTTTCGGGGGGGTTGCGGTTCTCGCCCTGCTGCAGCCCCGGGGGACTGGAAGCATGGATGCCGTCGGACTGGCCCTGGCTCTGGCCAGCACCGTGATCTGGGCCGGCTACTGGCTGCTGAACCTCGGGAGCGGGTCCGGCGGATCGTCCGATTCCGCCGGACTGATGGCGGCCTTCGCGTGGGGAACGCTGTTCCTGCTGCTGTTCGCGCTGGCCTCCGGCCGGTTCGAGACGCCCCGTGCTGGAACCGTCCTCGCCTGTCTCTGGATCGGCCTCTTCGAGATGGGCCTGACCTACATCGTCTGGTCGAGGGCGCTGGCCGTGGCCCGCGACCCGGCGGAAGTGGGGAATCTTATATACATCACGCCGTTCCTGTCGCTGGGATTCATAGCCGTCGTCCTCGGGGAGCCGCTCAGGCCCGCCACTCTCGCAGGGCTCGTGCTGGTCCTGGCGGGGATTCTCATCGGCAGGAGGTTCTCCCGCGGGGAGGCGGCCCGGTCCTGAAAAGGGTCGCTCATCCTGCGCTGCCGGCCATCGACACGAACCGCGAAGCAGGAGCCAGCCAGTCCCCGGCGGCCCGGCGGACCATCTCCGGAGTCACCGCGAGGGTGGCCGCCGCGCTCGAGACATCCGAATCCAGCGGTCTGCCCGTCGAGGCGGAGAAAAGCAGATAGCTCGCCAGCGAGTCGTAGTCGTGCAGATTCATCGCCTTCCTGCCCACGGCGGAGGCCTTGAACAGGTCGAGCGTTCTTCCGTCGAACGGCTCGGAACGGGCGCCGTCGAGTTCCTGTTCCAGAATCTCCAGCGCCCTGTCGGCATTCTCCTCGGCCGTAGCGAAATAGGCCATGAACCTGCCCTGTCTCGCAGTGGCGAGGTGTTCGCATCCTACGTGGTACGCCATCCCGTGCTGCTCTCTTATCCTGTTCTCCAGCCTGGAGTTCATGCCGCCGCCGAGGATCGCGGAGAGCAGCCTGAAGGCGTGGAACTGCTCCGAATCCCTCACGGGGGCTTCCGTTGCCAGCAGCACGACCGTCTGGGTTCTGTCCTCCATGACCGTGCGGACGCGGGTGCCCCGCTTCGGAACCGCTGCAATGTTGAACCGCCGCGGCTCCGTAACGGGATCACGCCAGTCGCCTAATGCCGCTTCGACCTCCGACATCAGATCGTTCTCGTCGAAGGCGCCGACAGCGACGAGGAAGGCGCCGGAGGGTCTGGAACAGTCCGCATGGAAGGAGACTGCATCGTCCCTGCCTATCCTGGAGAGGGATTCCCGGGTGGGGACGGCGGCGGCCTCCCTGGGCTCGCTCATTTCGAAGGAGAGGCGTTCGAACGCCGCTCCGAAGGGGGTCTCCGCCCTGTGTCCGAGTTCGGCGATCTTCTCCGCGACCACCCTGTCCAGATCGGCCTTGCGGAATGCCGGCCTTCTGAACAGGTCTGACAGATAGGCCAGCCCCTCACGGATGTCGCCGGGCCGGATGCTCATGGCTCCGAAGGTGAAGTCCTGATCGGCTTCGTGGGCGAATCTCGCCCCTATCCTCTCCAGCCTCCTGTTGAAAACAACGTAGTCCTCGGATTCGGTGCCGTAGGACATCGTCTCGGTCGTGACCGCAGCGAGCCCCGCCATGCCCGGGGGGTCCATGCCGACGGCCATCGGCGTCGACAGACCTATCGAGACCAGCGGGAAGGTGTCGTCCCTCTTCATCAGCACGGTCAGCCCGTTCGCGAGCCTTTCGGTGACAGTGCCCGAGCTGACGCTCCGGGAGGGGGCCCGGAGCATCTCCGGGGGAATGTCGGCCTCAAGGATGTCGATGGAATCGGGAGGGGCTATGTCCCCCGCGCCTCTGTCCGTGGCGAAATCCACAGCCTCCCTCCCCGAGCCGGACGGGACGAGTTCGGTTATGAACGCCCTCTCCGGATCGAGCCATCTGAGGCAGGCTTCCCTGAGTTCCGCCGGTGTCGCGGCCTGGATCCTGCGGGACGACTCCCCGGCGAGGAACATGTTCCCGCTGACGAGGAGCGGGATGGAAAGCAGTCCTGCCGCCCCCGTCGGGCTGGAGTGCGCACTGAGGTCGGTCATCTCGAACTGGACCCTCAGGTTCTCGAAATCCTCCTCTGGAACCGTGGTCCCGGTGAGCCGCCGGATCTCCTCCATGACCAGCTCCTCCACCTGCCGGGCGTCGGAGCCAGGGTAGAGGGAGGTTCTTACCTGGAGCAGGCCGGGGCAGGCGGAGGACATGGTGTCGGCGGACACGCTCAGGGCAAGGCCTCCGTGTACGAGAAGCTCGTCGAGCATGCTCGTCCTGGTTCCCGACAGCCGGTAGCAGGCCATCTCCAGGAGCGGCGCGTCAGGGTGTCCGGCGGGAGGGGCGGGGAAGGAGACGGTCAGTCTCGGTATCTCAGAGGGATGGCTGACTGATGTCCTTCCAGGAGCGCCCCACGGCGAATCTTCGACGGGATAGGGAACCCTGCCTCCGGGCTCCATCGAACCGAAGGCCGCCTCCACGGCGTCCTCGACCTCGGCGGGGTCGACGTTCCCGGCGACTGCGACCACCATGTTCCCCGGGTTGTAGAACTCGGAATGGAACGCCTGTGTCGAACCGGAGTCGAACGAGGAGATGTCCGGGGCATATCCGACGATCGGATTGCGGTACGGATGGGAGGGGAAGGCCTGGAGCATGTGGGCCTCGTCCAGGAACCCCGCCGCGCTCTCTAGCGAGGACGTCCGCCTCTCCTCCAGGATGACCGTCCTCTCGCGGGCGACCTCGTCGGGGTCGAAGACGGGATTCGAGTGCCTGTCGCCCTCCAGTTCGATCGCCGCGCGGACGCCGCCTGCGGGCAGCAGTTCGTGATAGCAGGTGTAGTCCCGTGCCGTGTAGGCGTTCGCCCAGCCTCCGTAGCCCTGTATGATCCCCCAGAAGCGGCTTCCGGAGAACCTCCTGGTGCCCTTGAAGAGCATGTGCTCTATGAAATGGCTCAGCCCGCGGGCGCCCTCCCGTTCCAGAACAGATCCCGCCCTCACGCACGTCAGTACGGCGGCAACGGGGGTGAAGGGCATGGGGAGGACGATCAGCTCGAGGCCGTTGCCGAGCTTGGATGTGCGGACCGTTTCCCGGAGATCCAAGTGAGACTGCCTTTCGGATGGCGGCCCGCCCGGGGCGGGCCGGCCTCAGTCGAGTAGAACCGTTCCTGCCGACCCGACGATTCCGCCGTCTGCGGAGTGGAGAACCACGAAATAGACACCGGGAGGCATCCCGGGCATTCCGATCGTGATCCCCTCGCCATGCTCGGACAAATCGAGCGGGCCCTCCCGCGAGACGACCCTCCCTGCACAGTCGACGACCTCGATCGAAAGATCATTCCCGGGGAAGAGGTTCGCAAACTGCAGCCGGATCGATCCCCTGCACGGGTTCTCCACCCGGATGCAGGGCGGTTCGACGGGCCCCGGTCCCTCCACTCCTCCCGTTCCCCGGATTCGGATTACGAGGGTATGCCGCCCCGGAGACAGGGCGGGGAGTATGACGAACAGTCTGGAACTCCTCCGGTCGAAGGGGAGGGAGGCTCCGTCGAGCGTCACGTCGATGACTTCGAAGGCGCCGGGGATGTCCGCCGCCATTGTCTGCCCCGCCGCGGCGCCACCCGAGAAGTCCGCCGTGATCGAGTCGCCCGCCCGGGAGATCGAGGAGAACCTCAGGCGGGAGGCATCCTGCAGGAACCTGCCGTACTCCTCGGGGAAGAGCCAGCCGAAGTGCGGCATCTCCTCGAATACGGTGCAGATGCTGTCGATGGCGGCATATACCGCGGGATTGCCCCAGCCCAGCATCCTGTCGGGATGGCTTCCGAGGAGGGCGTGCTTGCCGCGCGCGAGGACCGTCTCCGCGTAGGAGTAGGGGGCGGGGGGATAGTCGCCCCACCAGACGGTGTTCGTCCCCCAGATCTCGCCGCCCGGCTCGACGTAGTGGGAGAGGTACTGGTCGAGGAAGGGTTCGCCGCCCATCTGTTCGTACCATCTTATCCCGTTGCAGTACAGGTCGAAGTCGTGTGCGGCGAGAGCCGCGAGTCCGCTCTGGCTGGTGCGGTGGCCGGGGAACCTGAAGGCCCTGATCAGGGTGGTGTCGAGGCCCGTGGCGGCGAAGTCGGCCATCATCACCCGGAAGCGTTCGAGGTGCTCGGCCGGTTCGTATGTGATGAACTCGTGGAACGGGTCCCAGGCGGAGTCGGGCGACGGGGTGTGATGATAGCCGTGGGAGCCCAGCGTGACCTGGCCCGCCCAGGGATACGCATCGTCCTGGATGTTGCGGAGCCACCGCCTGTAATCGGGAGTAGCGAAATCGGCCAGCCTCCAGACCGAGTGCCAGTGCGACCAACTGTCTTCGTAGCCGGGTTCGGCCCACATCGAGTCGCAGTTGGGCGCCAGGATCGCATCCGGCAGGACGATCCAGTTCATCTTCATCTCGGGGTGGCTCTCCAGCAGGGAGATGAGCCTCGCGGACACCCACTCCCCGCCCGTGGACGATTCCGAGAAGGCCCAGAGGGTGGTGTCGGGCGGGTGGCGGAAGGGGAGGTCGTCCAGTATCCATGATGCGGATCTCTCCAGCCCCGACGGGTGGGCGGACAGGTAGACCGGGATGAATCCCGGTTCCAGGGCTATTCTCATGTAGTACCCGGACTCGTATCCCACGGGGAGTACGGAGTGCAGGTACGGCCCCACTGCCGTCTCCCTCGGGGGCTCGGTGTCGAAGAACCGGAACGAGAGGCGGGGCCGGCCGGGCGGGGCCGCGTCCTCCAGCGCCAGTATGGCCAGGGCCGGATTGGGGAAGACGAAGCACGCCTCCAGGAGGCCGTCCGATCTTGCCGCCCTGACCACCTGATCGCCGGAGATGCGGTACAGCCAGCGGGCTCCCGTCAGCCCGACCACCCTGTCCAGTGCGGACTGGTTCGAGAACGAGACTGTGTTGAAGGCGGAAAGATCCATCTGCATTTCGAGGGGGGATCCGATCGAGGCCTGACCTGCGGCTTTGAGGCCGACCTGGACCTCCATCCCGCGGCCTGCGAGCCTGTACGAGACCTGGATCGAGACGGGGAGCAGTCTGGATCCACTCGACAGGCCGGGCGACGTGAAGACCGCCTCGGTGTCCGATAGAGCCGTGAGGGTTCCGTCCATCGGGATCAGGTCGCCCGAGTGGATCGCGCAGAACCAGCCCCCTCCCACGAGGTTTATCCCGGTGGAGCGGTCCGTGAACATGGTCACGGAGCCGGCCGGAGCGCCATGCCAGGTGGAGGTGATGCGGACCTCCACCTCCCCGTTGTCGAGAACGACCTGGCCGTTGTCGATGATCCCTGCGGCGCCCGCCGTCGATCCATAGGAGACGGCCGTCAGAAGAGCGAGCAGCATCATTTCCACCCCGTTCCCGTCAGTCTGCGCCGGGTTTCATGAGTCAGCCGGCGCCCGGTCCGGGGAGACGAACCGGCGCCCGGCTCCGGAGCGTCCCCTCCCGGTCTTTCTCGAAACTGTACAGGGCGTTCGGGCATGAGGGCAACCGTCGCAACGGAGACTGCGACGGACCCCGGGGAAATCGGAACGGCTGCCGGGAGGGCTGCTTTCATGTCGATTCTCCAGTCCGGTCGTCGTTCGCCTCGGGTTGCACAGGCACCTTCCCCGGGAACATAATCGGTTTTACCTGAGGCTCCTCAGGAGGTCTGCATGGATCGCACACGATCAGTGTTCGTCACGGGCGGGGTTGTATCCTCTCTGGACAAGGGCGTCACCGCCGCCTCGATCGCCCTGCTTCTCAGGCAGCGCGGCTGCAATGTCGCACTCCGGAAGCCGGCTCCGCACCCGCTCTTCGCGGGCTTCGTCGCGGCCGCTTCGCAGGGGGCGGGCGGATGAAACTCCACGAATACTGCGGCCTTTGCGGCGTGGTAGGCGACAGCGAGGCACTTGCCCTGGTCGCCGAAGGGCTGCACGCCCAGCAGCACAGGGGGCAGGAGGCGGCCGGAATCCTCGTAAGAACGGACTCCGGCCTCGAGGTCCACAAGGGGCTGGGCCTGATCGCCCAGGTAATGGCTTCCTCCCCGGAATCCTGGAGGACATGCGGGATCACGGCGGCGATGGGCCATGTCAGATACGGAACCGTCGGCAGCAGATCGGTTCTGAACGCACAGCCTTTCCTGGTGAGCATGAGCGGCATTCAGACCGGCATCGCCCACAATGGAACCATAACGAACGCATCCAGGCTGAGGGCCGAGCTGGAGAGACAGGGCGCGATCTTCCAGACCAACTCCGACACCGAGGTCGTCCTCCATCTGATGGCCCGCAACCTGGAGGCCACGGGCCACGATCTGAGGGCTTCCATGGAAATGGCGCTGGAGGTGCTCGAAGGGGCCTACTGCCTCCTCATCATGACCCCGGATCAACTGTACGCGGTCAGGGACCCACTCGGATTCAGGCCGTTGAACCTGGGCCGGATTTCGAGCGGAGGCTGGGCCGTTGCCAGTGAGACGATCGCATTCCCCCTGTGCTGCGCGGAATACGTGAGGGAGATCGAGCCGGGGGAGATCCTGTGCCTTCCCTTCGACGCATCCGGGCCATCGTCCCGGAGGTTCGGCTCCCGCACGGGCCTCTTCGGGAACAGGAACAGGCTGGCCCAGTGCATCTTCGAGCATGTCTACTTCGCCAGGCCCGGCAGTCGCGTGTTCGGAGACAGCGTGTATCACGTGCGGATCAGGATGGGCGCCCAGCTCGCGAAGGAGGCTCCCGCCGACTGCGACGTGGTCCTGCCCGTCCCCGACAGCGGTATGTTCGCAGCGATAGGCTACTCGAGGGAGCTGGGGATCGATTTCGACATGGGCTTCACCCGGAACCACTACGTCGGCCGGACTTTCATCGATCCCGCCACTGCGAGGCGTGCGGCCATGGTCACGCGCAAGCTCCAGCCGATCCCCGAGGCGGTCAGCGGGAAGCGGATCTGTGTGGTGGAGGACAGCATAGTGCGTGGGACCACCAGCAGGGCCAGGATCAAGGCTCTCCGCGAGGCCGGCGCCCGCGAGGTCCACATGAGGGTGAGCTGCCCCCCGCATAGATTCGGCTGCTTCTTCGGGATCGACTTTCCCGAACCGTCGCAGCTCATAGCGAACAGGTACAGCATTGAGGAGATCACCAGACTGCTCGATCTCGACTCCCTCGCATACCTGTCCAGGGACGGGATGCTGAGCTGTGTGAGTGCGCACGCGCCATGCGACTACTGCACGGCATGCTTCAACGGAGATTATCCCGTGACCCCGCCCGAGCCCGGCGGGATTGCGAGATCCTGCGGAGGATAGAGGAATGACTGTTTCCCATCCCAGTGGAGTGTCGATCCTGGACTTCGGATCCCAGTACACGCAGCTCATCGCACGGAAGATCAGGGAGGCCGGCGTCTATTGCGAGGTCTTCCCGGGAAACGCCCCGCTGGATACCATCATGTCGATCCGGCCCTCCGCCCTGGTGCTTTCAGGAGGGCCGGGCAGCGTCTATGACGAGGCATCCCCGCGGCCCGTCCCCGGAGTCCTGGACTCCCATCTTCCGATCCTGGGCATCTGCTACGGGATGCAGCTCCTCGCGCTGCACGACGGAGGAACCGTCGAGGGAGGCTCGGGCCGCGAGTACGGGCCCGCCGTACTCGACCCGGTTCCCGGTTCGGCCCTGCTGCTGGGTGTCGGTAGCGGTCTCACCGCCTGGATGAGCCACGGCGACCACGTGACAGCCCTGCCCCCGGGGTACTCCGTTTCCGCGACCACCTCCTCTATTCCCATAGCGGCCATGGAGAACCACTCCCGCAGGCGCTACTGCGTCCAGTTCCACCCCGAGGTGGCCCACACCGTCTCCGGCGCCCAGATCCTGTCGAACTTCCTCTTCTCGCTGTGCGGCATCCTGCCGGACTGGAACATGGCGGCATACAGGCATGAGGCCGTGGAGATGATAAGAGCGGAGGCCGGCCCCGAGGGAAGGGTGATTCTCGGGCTTTCCGGGGGGGTCGACTCCTCCGTTGTGGCGGCCCTGCTCCACGAGGCCCTGCCGGGCAGGTTCACCCCGATATTCGTCGATACCGGGCTTCTCCGGAAGGGCGAGAGGGAATCGGTGGAGGAGACGTTCCGGGGGCACTTCGGGATGGACCTGGTCTGCGTGGACGCATCCTCGCGCTTCATAGGCGCCCTCGATGGGGTGACCGATCCCGAACGGAAGAGGAAGATCATCGGCAGGGTCTTCATCGAGGTGTTCGAGGAGGCTGCCGGCCGTGTCGGCGGCGTGACCCACCTCGCACAGGGCACCCTGTACCCCGACGTGATAGAGAGCGTTTCCTTCAAGGGCCCCTCCGCGACCATAAAAAGCCATCACAACGTTGGCGGGCTGCCGGAGCGCATGAAGCTCGGGCTCATAGAGCCCCTCCGCGAGCTCTTCAAGGACGAGGTGAGGAATCTGGGAAGGGAGCTCGGGCTGCCGGAGAACATCCTGGGGAGGCATCCCTTCCCCGGCCCGGGCCTGGCCGTCAGAATACCCGGCCCTATCACCAGGGAGGATCTGGACCTGCTGAGGGAGGTCGATGCGGTCTTCATCGACCACCTCGTCCGGGAGGGCCTCTACGATTCCATCTGGCAGGCATTCGCCGTGCTTCTTCCCGTGCGCACGGTCGGGGTGATGGGCGACAGGAGGACCTACGAAAGGGTGGTGGCCCTCAGGGCGGTTACGTCCATGGACGGCATGACGGCGGACTGGTTCCGGATGGAACCCGAGCGGATGGCCGCCATATCGTCCGAGATTGTCAATAAGGTCAGGGGCGTGGGCAGGGTGGTCTACGACATCTCATCGAAACCGCCCGCCACGATCGAGTGGGAGTGAGGTCAATGGGCCGTTCAGTCAGACACTCAGTCGGAAGAGAGATGCGCAGTTATGCCGGGATGCTGTTGGGTTCCGTCCTGTACGGCGCCGCCAACTCCTGGTTCCTGTTCCCGTTCCAGGTCGCTCCCGGCGGAATAGGCGGGCTGTCCCAGATCCTCTACAGATACACTTCCATGCCCGAGGGCTTCTGGATGCTGTGTCTGAACGTTCCGCTCTTCATCCTCGGATGGGTCGCCCTAGGCAGGCAGTTCGGCCTTAAGAGCTTCATCGCCACGATGATATCCACGGGGATGTGCTGGGTGTTTATGCCGTCCCACTTCACCTTTCTGCCGGACTACGCCGATCTGGTGCACAACATCGCGTCCCCGGGGGAGCCGCCGAGGCTGGCCTTCTTCCTGAGCGGCAGCAACCCGGTCGACGTACTGCTGGCGAGTATCGCGGGCTCGACAATGCTCGGCATCGGTCTCGGATTGATCTTCAAATCCGGCGGGTCGACCGGCGGAACGGACATTCCCGTGGCGATTCTCCGGAAATACACCGGCCTCTCGATCAGCAGCGGCTACTGGATCGTGGAGTCGCTGATAATCCTGTCGGCCGGGTTCGCCTTCTCCAACGCCCCCCTCGTCATATGGGCCTATATGAACCTCTTCCTGTGCTCCCGGGTGACGGACCTCGCGGCGGAGGGCATGCCCTACGTAAAGGCGGCCTTCATCATGTCGTCCAGGTCCGACGCCCTGCGGGATGCGATACTGGACGAACTGGACCGTGGCGTCACCCTTCTGAAGGCCGAGGGCGGCTTTTCCAGGAAGCCGAAGGAGGTGATCTACGTCTGCGTTCACAGGAGGCAGGTCCGGGAGCTGGAAGAGATAGTCCGGAGCGTGGACCCTCACGCCTTCATGGTGCTGCACGATGCCCACGACGTGATGGGATACGGCTTCAGGCGGAGGACTCTCGCCTTCGAGGACCAGCACGATTGACAGCACTTTCCTGCTGCGATATGACGACTGACGATTCCGGCGCGACCGGCGCCGTCTTTCCTTCCACGCACGTCCGGAAACCTGGAGGGTATATGAAGAGAATCCTGCTTGCATCCGTCTGCGTCCTGTCGCTCTCCTGCGGTTCAGATCCCACAGGAGGGGGAGGAGTCGCGGACGAGGATTACTTCCCCCACCGGAGCGCGTCCTTCTGGAGCTACGACAGGGTCGGATCCGTGGATACCCTGGGCGGCGAGTACCAGTTCAGGGGACGCAGACTCGAGACCGTCACCGGGCAGGAAGAGCATGGCGGGGCCGATCTGATCCTGTTGACCTCCGTTGGATACGACACACTCTACGCCGCCGGTATGGACTCGATCTTCGTACCGATCGGAGGGGTCGCCGCGCTCAAGATAGGCGACACGGGCGTATGGACATACACCGACACGCTCCTGACCGATTCGATCCTGATCGTCCAGTTCCCGCTGGCGGAAGGCGCACAGTGGATGGCCCACTCCAATCCGGATGTATACGGAGAGGTGACGGCCATGGACGAGACGATAACCGTTCCGGAAGGCACGTTCGACGGTGTTCTCCACGTGTCTCTGGGGATGGACTCGTTGCTCCTGTCCATGGATCAGGAGTTCTGGTTCGCGCCCGGGGTCGGTTGCATCAGGCGTGTCACCTGCATCAGCGCCGGCGGCGCGGTGACTTTGTACGAACTGGAGGAATCGCTCAGGGACCATCTGGTCTACTGAAGCCGGCATGATCCGGATTGTCGGAGGATTGCAGATCGGGATGCTCCGCTTGATCCCTGAGACCGCGCAATCGGCTTGTCCGCTTCCTGCGGGGACATCGACGCCGGAGGGTTGGCCGCCCCGGGGCTGCAGGCCGGGCGGGAACGCTTCCAACGGCGGTTGTGCCGTTCAGGATACACGGGAACACCCGCAGGACCGCTGACGGGGATGCTTGAGAAAGCCGGCGCCTGATGCGCCTCTTCGACACACACTGCCACCTGACCGAGGAGCCTCTCGCATCCGATCTCCGGGGAGTTCTTGCAAGGGCCAGGGAGGCCGGAGTGGAGGAAGTACTCGTGCCGGCCTCCGGGCGGGCTTCATGGGGCGCCGTGACGGCCATGCGTGACCTGCCCGGTGTGCATACCGCCATCGGGCTGCACCCCTGGTTCGCGCAGGAAGGCGTGGACAAGGTCGAGCTGGAGGATGTCCTGGCCCGTCACTCCTGTGTCGCGATCGGGGAGATCGGTCTCGACCTCGCGGTCGACAGCCCTCCCGCCGATGTCCAGATCAGGGTTCTCGAAACCCAGCTCTCGGTCGCCTGCGATATGGATCTTCCGGTGCTGCTCCACTGCAGGAAGGCCTTCACGGAACTCACGGACGTTCTGAAGAGCTATCTCCCGGGCCTGAGAGGCCTGCTCCACGCCTTCTCGCGGTCGCCCGAGGTCGCCGAGCCGTTCCTGGAAGCCGGCTTCTACATCGCCTTCGGAGGCGCCGTGACAAGACCGGGAGCCGCACGGGCGCGAGCTTCCGCCGTTCATGTGCCCCCGGATCGTCTTCTGCTGGAAACAGACGCCCCGTCCATAGGACTCGACGGGATACACGCAAGGGACGTGGAGCCGCGCCACGTCCGGGATGTGGCTGCGGCGGTGGCTTCCCTGAGGGGAACCACCCCGGAAGCAGTGGCCGGGCTGACGACGGCCAACGCCAGGAGGCTGTTCCGGCTTGAGTGAGGCCGCCTTCGCCAGGACGCTCGAGTTCTTCGGGCGTGAGGCCTTCGACAGGATCAGACGGTCTTCCGTGGCCGTGATCGGACTCGGCGGCGTGGGCGGCCACGCCGCGGTCGCCCTCGCAAGGAACGGCGTGGGCCGGCTGCTCCTGGTCGATTCCGACGTAATCACGGAGAGTTCGCTGAACAGGAGCCCATTCGCTCTGCCCGGGGACATCGGCAGATACAAGGCCGAACTGCTGACTGAGCATGTCTCGGCCGCCTGCCCCGGGACGCAGGCCACGCCGCTCGTTCTCTTCGTCGATGAAAACGAGACCGCTGCGATCCTCGGCTGGAAGCCCGATCTCGTGATCGATTCGATAGACTCCCTCAACCCAAAGGTCTCGCTCCTCGAAGCATGCGTCAGGGCCGGCGTCCCGGTACTGAGCAGCATGGGCGCCTCCCGGAGGCTCGACCCGTCGAAGCTGAGGATAGACGACATCTCGAAGACGAGCGGCTGCCCGCTGGCGAGAAAGGTGCGATCCTATCTGGGCCGGAGGGGGATTCGTTCAGGGATACGCTGCGTCTTCTCGACGGAGGTTCCGCCCGTGGAGGCCGGACCTCCCGACGGGAGCGAGATGCTGGAGAGGCGGGGACGCGTACGCAGGCGCCTGCCGGGGATAGGTCCTCTGCCGGGCATCTTCGGTTACGCCTGCGCAGCCGAGGCTCTTCGCCTTCTTGCCAGTCCGGTGTCAGAGGAAAAAACGTCAAATACGCAAAAAAGCAGCGTTACATCGCCACAATAATTCAAGTGGAAATGACCTGATGCGTCACATACCATGTGGCATCAAGCAGATAGGATTCCTGTCTTGCATTGATAAGGAAAGATATATGTACGAAAATCATCTAATCCTGCGTATTTGACGTTTTTTCCTCTGACACCGGATTGTGGCGGGAACGTGTGGGAATCGAACCCACCCAGGATGGTTTGAGCACCCGGCGCCGGATTTGAAGTCCGGGAGGGACACCAGCCCCCTTCCGCTCCCGCGTGTCTGGAAAATGCGTTCCCGCCGATCCGTGTCAAGTATCGCTCGCACCCCATGAGCCCCGGCTAATCGCTGGCCGAGGGGGGCGGCGGGAATGACGCCGGGGTAAGGATCGAGCCGGAGCCTAGGTCCACCAGGCCACGAGGCCCGGTTCCACGATAGTACCGAATCGCCGGTGGCTCGGCAGGACTCTCACCGTGAAACCCTGTGTTCCGGTCCTCGTGCATGCGAAGGACCCGGAAAAGACCATTCTGCCGTCCTCCATGCCGTTGAACGACATCCTGTCCGACATGGTGTCTTCCGGACCCTCGTCGCCCCTGTAAAGGCCGGACCTTATCTCGACGGAGAGATCCCCGGGCTCGAGCCCGTCCGCATACATTACGACCTTAACGGGAACCACATCTCCGACGGTGACAGGGATGTCCTCGCCGGGGGATTCCACCCTTTCGACGCGGACGGTGCGCCATGCCGACCTGATCCTGTCCTTCCAGGCGGACAGTTCCTTCGCCCCGGCCCATGAGTCGGCTGCAAGAGCCTCCCAGCCGTCGAAGGCAGGGATGTAGTAGCGGTCGGAGTATTCGGCAAGCATCCGGTTCGTGTTGAAGAACGGACAGATCGTCCTCATGCAGTTCTTCATCATCGAGATCCATCCACGGGGAAGACCGTCGGCCTGCCTGTCGTAGAACAGCGGGGCGATCACGTTCTCGATCATGTCGTACAGGGCCTTGGTCTCTACGCGGTCCTGCGTCTCGGGGTCGGAATAGGTCTCCCCGCGCCCCACCAGCCAGCCGATCCCGGGCGAGTAGGCTTCGTCCCACCATCCGTCGGGGACGCTGCAATTCAGCACTCCGTTCAGGGAGGCCTTCATCCCGCTGGTTCCACTCGCCTCCAGCGGCCTTCTCGGGACGTTCAGCCAGACGTCGACACCCTGCACGAAGTGCCGGGCCATGTCCATGCTGTAATCCTCGAGATAGACCATCCTGCCGTAGAACCCCTCCTTCATGCTCTGATGGACGATCTGGCGGATCAGCTCCTTGCCGCCGTCGTCGTGCGGATGGGCCTTGCCGGCGAAGACGAGCTGGATGGGCCTGTCCGGATGGCCGAGGAGCTTCGCGAGTCTCTCCGGGTCCCTGAGAAGGAGGGTGGCCCGCTTGTAGGTCGCGAACCTTCTGGCGAACCCGATCGTCAGCACGTCCGGATTGAGCACGGGGGTCTCCGACATGCCCTGCCCGGTCAGCCCCATGCTGGCCTGCTGCGCGCGCCACCTCTCCCGGACATAGGCCACTAGCCGCTCGCGGAGCCTGACGTGGCCTCTCCAGAGTTCGGAGTCGGGAATGTCCGCGATGTTGCGCCAGCAAGCCTCGTCCCTCGGGTTGCTGGGCCATCTTGGGCCGATGTAGCGGTCCAGCAGGCGGGTCATCTCGTCGGACATCCACGTTTCGATGTGAACGCCGTTCGTCACGTGCTCGATAGGTATGTCGTCCTCGGAAAGGCCGGGCCAGACGCTCTTCCAGATCGAGCGGGAGACCTTTCCGTGGAGGCGGCTCACGCCGTTCCTGAATCTCGAGTGCCGCAGAGCGAAGATCGTCATCGAGAAATCGCCCCTGCCACCTGTGCGGCCGAGTTCGATGAACGCCTCCAGGGGCATTCCGAGCAAATCCAGGTATGGCTTGAGATAGCTGCCGAGCAGTTCGGGCGGGAACTCGTCGTTGCCGGCCGGGACAGGAGTGTGCGTGGTGAAGACGTTCCCTGCTATCGCCAGTTCACGGGCTTCGCCGAGGCTCAGACCCTCTCCCATGAGCTGCCTGATCCGTTCCAGTACGAGGAATGCCGAGTGACCCTCGTTGGCGTGGCAGACGGAGGGCCGTGAGCCGATCGCCTCCAGAACCCGGAGCCCTCCGATGCCGAGGACTATCTCCTGCTTCAGCCGCATCTCGCGGTCCCCGCCATAGAGGTGGCCCGTGATCTCCCTGTCTTTCGGGCTGTTGACCGGCAGGTCGGTATCCAGGAGGTAGAGTCTGGTGCGGCCCACGCGGACCATCCAGACCGCGGCCGTAATGTCGCGCCCGTTCAGGGGCAGGGTAACCACCACCGGCCTGCCGTCGTTATCAAGGACGGGGCTGACCGGTGTGTTCGAGTAGTCGTTGACGAAATACCTCTCCTGCTGCCAGCCGTCGCTGTTGAGGTACTGACCGAAGTAGCCCTGCCGGTAGAGGAGCGATACTCCAACCAGCGGCAGGCCGAGTTCGCTGGCGCTCTTGAGCGTATCACCCGCGAGCACGCCCAGCCCGCCGGAGTAGATCGGCAGGCTCTCGTGCAGGCCGAACTCCATGGAGAAGAAGGCTGTCAGAAATCTGTCGATGCCGCCCGGCCTGCGTTCCATCGTCTTGTCGAACCATGTCGGCCGCCCCAGGTAGTCCTCGAGACTGCCCGCCACCTCGTCCAGGTTGGAGAGGTAGACGCTGTCCGAGGAGAGTTCCTCGAGGCGCTTCTGATCGACCCTGCCGAGCAGCAGTACCGGGTTGTGGAGGGTCTCCTCCCACAGGTGGCTGTCAATCGATCTGAAGAGATCGACTGCATCGGGGTTCCATGTCCACCAGAGGTTGTAGGCTATGTTCTTCAGCGCGGACAGGCGCTCTGGTATCCGAGGCACGACCTTGTACAATCTGGTCTGCACGGTCCGATCCTTTCGGAAAACGACGGGACGGAGAAACCGGAAGACGCAAGGTAGGCATCCGCGGTCCCCGTCGTCAAGGAAGGCGGGTCCGCCGGATGCGCCGGGACGGGCCGGAACGGCTGCTATGACACTTTCAGGCCCTGGCGGGGTAGAATATGCCCGGGAGAGTGAATCATGAAACCTGTTCCGACCTCTGTCGCCGCTGTACTGATCCTTGCGGGCGCGGCCAGCCCGGGAAGCCTGGAATGGTCCGTACACCTGGACAGGAGTGACGTCACAGTAGCGCCGGACGGACGCTTCGACCTCGTCCGGGCCTCCGGGCTGGAGCTGTCCGGCATGCCGGGATCGCCGCTCCTGCCTTCGCTTCCCCTTTCCTTCGTGCTGCCTCCGGAAGCAGGCGAAGTCTGCTTCGAAGCCGACTTCTCCAACCCCGTCACCGTCGTTCTCTCACGACCCGTGGTCCCGGCCTGGCTCCCCGGCACGACGGGCGGCGAGGGAAGTGCGTCCTGCCCTCCCGACCCGGCCGTCTATCTCTCCCGCGAGCCCTTCCCGGCCGAACGGACTTCGGACGTCCGGATCGGCAGGCTCTGCGGCTTCACGATCGCATCCTGCACGATAAGCCCGTGGGAGTACAGGCCGCTCGAGGGCTCTCTCTCCTATTACACCGACATCCGAATCTCGATCTCGTGGACCGGAGGCGGCGACATCCGGACCGTCACCGACGCACAGGCCGCATCGGCCGCGAGGCGCGTCGCCCTGCTCGTCGAGAACGACGAGGACATCCATGCGTTCATGCCTCCGGTCAGGCCTGCGGCTGCGGGGGATGCAGCCTGGGTTGCCGTTTGCGACAGCGCCTACGCATCCGACTTCGAACCCCTCAGGGCGATGTGGGAAGGATTGCTCGGCTCGGCGGCGATACTGACGATTCAGGAGATCGAGGGCTCCTGTCCCGGCCTGGATGCCGCCGACAGGCTCCGGAACGCGATCCGGGACCTGTGGGCCGAGCATGGTGCGCTGTATGTCCTGCTCGCGGGAGATGAAACTCTCGTTCCAGTGAGGTTCGTCTACACCAGGTGCGAGGATGTGCTGCCTGAATCGGCTCCGGTGGACCATTATTTCGGCGACCTGGACGGAAGCTGGGATGCCGATGGGGACGGGGTGTACGGTCAGTCGGACGACTCGCTGGACCTCTACATGGATGTCCTCGTCGGGCGTGCGTTGATCGCGGACCATTCCCATGCCGCGACCTTCGTGGACAGAACGATGACTTACGCCTCCTCGCCACCGGACGGCCCATGGGGCAGAACGGCCCTTCTCTGCGGCGCGATCCTCTTCGAGGACATCGGATACATCGGAGGCAGGGGCTGCGACTCGCTCGCCGCCGCCCTGCCCCGGACCTGGGATGTGGTGCGCGTGTACGAGGAGCCGTCTCTGGTCGACGGCAGCGACACCCACATCGAATACCTCCAGGCCGGGACGGGATGGAACTACTATGCCGGCCACGGGAACAGGAACGGCATCTGGTGGCACGACAAGCCGTACACGATGATGAGCGTCACCCTGGCCCAGGAACTGCAGAACGGCTTCAGAGCCGGCATCCATACGAGCATCGGCTGCCATCCCGGCGACTTCTGCGACGACCTGCAGTGCTGCGCGGAAGCTCTGCTCCGGAACCCTGACGGGGGCGCCGTCTCGGTCACCTTCAACACGACCTACGGATGGGAGGGCTACTGGCCCGAGCTGGGGCCGAGCGAACGGATGTGCATCGACTTCACCTCCGGCGTCTTCATGGACCACCTTCCTTCCCTGGGCGAGGCCTTCGCCTCCGCTAAGGACCGCAGGATCCCCTGGATTCACGGCGAATACGACAGGAACCTGCAGTCGATACTCGCCTGGACCGCCTTTCATGACCCGGCTCTCGCGGCTCTGGGAGTAGAGCCCATGATGCCGATACCGCCCATCCCTCTCACCATGGGCGCTCCCCGGCCGAATCCCTCCATCGGCGGCGCCCCGCTGACGTTCGACGTCCTGTTCCGGGGCGGCACGGCCGAGCTGTCGGCATGGGACATGGCGGGCAGGCTCCTGTGGAGGGACACGGCGACGGCCCCGGGAACCTACCAGTGGGACGGCCGCCTGCCCGACGGGCGCCGGGCGCCGGCCGGCGTCTACATCATCTCGGCCAGGCGGGGCGGCCTCGTTGTCAGCCGCCGTGCCGTGATCCTCGAATGACAGTTAGGCGCCATGCTCACCGAGCCCTCTACCGGGCCGGGCAACAGGCGCTGATGGTCTGACTCCCGCCTGCCGTCTGCAGCCGCAACGCATCTGAAGCAACGAACGACCCTGTCGCGATGGAGGACAAGAGAAAAGGGCCGCCGGGCGACCGGCGGCCCTGATGCATCGCCCCCTGCCTAGAACTGGGCCTTTATGCTGCCCCAGGTGTCGTGCGTGAGTCCGGCGTCGAAGTCGATGTCGAGTTCGGAGAGATAGCATGCCGATCCCTTGGCCCAGGACCAGAAGAAGGTTCCACGGCTGTCGGCGTAGCAGAGCCCGTAGGATTGAGCCTGGCCCATCGACGGGCAGGGTACCGTTCCGAAGTGGGTGAGGGTCGAGCCGTCGTATTCGTAGAAATAGAACTGATGAACATTGTAGCTGGTGACGACGATGCCCAGGTTGCCGTTGCAGGGAAAGACGGCCAGACCGCTGAGCTGGTATGATGGCTCGGAGATGATGAATCTGTTCGTCGTGCCCCCGGGAACAAAGTTGTAGATCGAGTACACGCCGTCGTCGCTATGGGCCTCCCAGTATTCGCCGGTCTCCTCGTCGAACTCCATCCCGCGGCCTTTATTGCCTGCTGGATTCGCCGGAAAGTCGACCCAGGCTCCATTTTCGTTGACAAACAGGTTGGTGAGATCCCAGTCGTTGCTGGTGAAGAGTGCACCCGCAGGACCGGCCGCCACTCCGAAGCAGCCAGCGTTCGAATCCATCAGGTCGATGCCGCCTGCCATGCACCCGCCTGCGGCGTCCCAGCGATTGATCCTGTCGTCCACTGCGGAGGCCATGATCACATAGCCGTCTTCGCTGTTGAGCCAGTCCAGTCCGAGGACCTGGACTCCGGGGGTCCAGGTGTCGATGACGGTGATGCTTATACCATCAGTTCCAGGGACGATGGGACACACAGGGGCATGGAGGCCGTCGTTCCCATCTTCGCCGGCGTATGCCAGCGATGCGAGACCGATGAGCAGCAGATGAACAGGTTTCATGACTCCCTCCCCGTACGAAAGTGAAAACATACGCAACACTAAGTATGAATCTTCCAAGGCATGCCGGGTATGTCGTCCACCCCGGCCGGTCGTTGGAATACCGGGCTGCCCGGTGGGGTAGAACCTGCAACGGACAGCGAACGGAGGTACATCGTGAGATCGGTTGTCTTTGCGGCGCTCGTCGTCTTGTCGGCGGCCCGGACCGTCGATGCCGGGGATGACTACAGCAGGCTCCAAGCCGTGGGAGAGAACGGCGTGGTCGTCGATCTGCCCCTCGAGCACACATCGGTGGACATCGCCGTCACCGGCAATCTGCAGAGGGCGGTTGTGAGGCAGATCTACGGCAACCCGTTCGAGGAACCGATCGAGGCTGTCTATGTCTTCCCGCTGCCCGACGACGGCGCGGTCGACAGGATGAACATGTACATCGGCGACCGGCTGGTGGTCGGGCGCATCTACGAGAGGGACGCCGCGCGGGTCATCTACGAGGAGGCCGTCTCCTCCGGTCAAACCGCGAGCCTCCTGGAGCAGGAGAGGCCCAACATTTTCACCCAGAGCGTCGGGAACATACTTCCAGGCGACAGCATCACGATCGAGATCAGCTACGTCGCGACCGTAGGATACGACGACGGCAGGTACGAACTGTCCTTCCCGATGGTGGTCGGACCAAGGTTCATCCCCGGGGAGCCGACCGGACACTCCGGCACCGGCCGGGCCTTCGACACCATCCAGGTCCCCGATGCGGGCAGGATCACGCCGCACGTCGTCCCCGAGGGCATGCGCACCGGATACGACATCGACCTCTCGGTCACCATGAACACCGGTTTCCCCGTGGGGCGGATCAGGAGCCTGAATCACGCGATCAGCGAGAAGCGCAGCGGAAATACGATCAGAATCAATCTGATAGGGAAGAACGAGATTCCCAACCGCGACTTCGTCCTGACCTACGGATCCGGGTCGGACCGGATCGAGGCCGGCCTGATGACCACGAACGGCGACCTGGGTGGACACTTCATGCTGATCCTCCAGCCCGAGGTCGACGTTGCCGACGATGACATAATGCCGAAGGAGATGTTCTTCGTGGTCGACTGCTCCGGCTCCATGAGCGGGCAGCCGATGGAGGTGGCGAAGGAGACCGTCCGGCAGTTCGTCCGCGGGATGAACCCGGGCGACTCCTTCCAGATCATCCGTTTCAGCGAGAACGCCAGCGGGATGTCGGACCACCCGCTCGAAAACACCCCTGCGAACGTGGCGACAGGCATCTCTTACATCAATTCCCTCTCCGGCGAGGGAGGGACGATGATGATCGAGGGCGTCCGCGCGGCTGTCGGCTATCCCGAGGACCCGGACAGGATGCGCTTCGTCATCTTCCTGACCGACGGCTACATCGGGAACGAGGCCGAGATACTGGGCGAGCTGCGGAGCACTCTCGGCGGGAACACCAGGCTCTTCAGCGTCGGCGTGGGTTCAGGCCCCAACCGGTATCTAATCGAGGGCCTTGCCGAGGAGGGACGGGGAGCCTCCTGCTACGTCGGGCTGAACGAGGATCCGGAATCCGCCGTCTCGGCGATCTACGAGAAGCTCAACAACCCTTATCTCGTCGGGATAGACATCGACTGGGGAGGTTTGAAGGTCACTGAGGCATACCCGGCGGAGGTTCCCGACCTCTTCGCGGGTCAGCCGCTGGTCGTGACGGGGCGGTATACGGCCCCGGGCAGGGACAATGTCACGATTACGGGATCGATCGGAGGGCGCGAGTGGAGCAGGACCATTTCCGTCGAGCTTCCCTCGGCGGAGGAGGGGAACGACGTCATAGCGACCCTCTGGGCCAGGCGGAAGATCCACGATCTCTCCAGGCTGCTGTACGACCGCTACGGCCGTGAGAGATACGATCAGGAGATCGTGGACGCGATAACCGACGTAGCCCTGGATTACCGGATCATGAGCGAGTACACGTCGTTCGTGGCGGTCAGCGAAGAGGTGAGGACGGTCGACGGCAGGCCCGTCACCGTGGAAGTGCCGGTGAACATGCCCCAGGGCGTGTCCTATGAGGGCGTGTTCGGGCAGGGAGGAAGTGCTGAAGCCCAGTATAGGATGACCGCACCCTCTCCTGTAATGAGGTCGTACGGTGTCGTAGGCGGCTCCACAGGAAATGCGCCCGGCGAGATGGCCCAGGTCGAATGCTGTGTCGTTCTGGCCGACGGAGACTGGTACGGCTGCAGCACATCACCATCGGTAGTCATGGTATCCGTATCCCCGTATCTCGGGCTCAGGGCGTCGGAGGTCAGGTCGGCTCTGCGGGAGTGCATCGACGAGATGCTGGCCTCATATACCGAATTAGTGGAGGACACCAGGGCGGACGACGGCACCTTCGCAACGGGGAGCATCACCCTGTCGATCGAGTTCGATGGAACCGGCCGTGCCGTCGGTGTCTCCGTGGTGAGCGACGAGGTCGGATCGGACAGGCTGGCGAGGGAAGTTATCTCCATCCTCAGGGCCGTCAGGATTCCGGAGCCGCCCGAAGGTGCGGGAGCCATCGTAGTCACATACAGTTTCTCGGCAGTCTAGACGGAGTTCGGATGGAAGAGGGGCGGGCCAGGCCCGCCCCTGTCGCTTCCGGTCAGGCTCGGCCACTAGGGCTGGAAGCCCTCCCGGAACCTGAGCAGCCTCGCGGGATTGCCCGCGACTATCGCTCCGTCGGGAACGTCCTTCGTGACGACGGAGCCTGCCCCCACGACGGCTTTCCTGCCGATCCTCACAGGCAGTATCGTCGCGTTCGAGCCGATGCTGGCCCCGTCCTCGACCACGGTGCCCTTCCACTTCTCCTTCTCAGGCTGCGGAGGATGGACGTCGTTTATGAACATCACGCCGTGCCCTATGAAGCAGTCGCTCCCGATCGTCACCATGTCGCAGACGAAAGAGTGGCTCTGAATCCTGGTTCTGTCGCCGATGACCGCTCCGCGCTGTATCTCGGTGAAGCAGCCGATCATGCAGTCTCGCCCGATCCTGCACCCGTAAAGGTTTACGAAGTTCCAGACCTTCGTGCCCTCGCCTATCTCGCAGTCGTTGATAAGCTTGTAGTCCATATCGACCTCCGCGGTTGGTAGTGCCGAACATAGTCCGGGCGTGACGCCCGGGCACGATTTCAAACCCTGCCTCTCCGGGCTTATGCTTGTGCATGCAGTCCGGATGACCGGCACGAACGGGAGGAGAGGGATGTCCGTCGGGTTCAAGTGCCCTTCATGCGCAGGAGATCTCACCGCGAACCCCGGCGGGAAGACGACGAAATGCCCCTTCTGCGGGATTTCGTTACTGGTGCCCGACGAACTGCTCGACAGGAGACAGATCTGGCCGGCTGAAGTCATAGAGGCGGGCAGGACAGCCAGTAGAGCCGGATGGCTGACTCCCCGTCAGGGCGTGGATACCGAATCTCTGCTGCGTTTCGAAGCCGGAGGCACGGGCCGCGGCTGCTTCACAGCCCCCTGGGACATGGCTGTCGATGGCAGGGGATGCATCTGCGTCACGGACGTCGCTTCCAACAGGATGCAGGTTTTCGACCGTACCGGCGGGGTCCGGTATGTGTGAGACGGGGCCGCAGAGCGGCCCCGCCGATCCTGAGAATCTCCGTCAGTCCTCCGACAGGAACGGGTACCTGAAGTCGCGCGGTGTGGCGAAGCACTCCTTCAGCGTCCTGATGCTGATCCATCTCAGCAGGTTGAAGATGGAACCCGCCTTGTCGTTGGTTCCGGATGCCCTAGCGCCGCCGAAGGGCTGGTGTCCCACCGTTGCCCCTGTCGTCTTGTCGTTGATGTAGAAGTTGCCGGCGGCGTGCCTCAGACGCGTTTCGGCCAGCTTCACGGCCTCCCTGTCGCGTGCGAAGACCGCACCCGTCAGGGCGTATGGCGATGTCGAGTCGCAGAGGTCCAGTATCTCCTCGAACTTCGCGTCGTCGTAGACGAAGACGGTGAGAACCGGCCCGAAGATCTCCTCCTCCATCAGCCTGTCGTGGGGATTCTTCGTCTCTACGACGGTCGGCTGGACGAAGTACCCGGAGGAGCCGTCGCAGGTGCCTCCGTGGACGATCGAGCAGTCGGCGCTGTTCCTGGCATAGTCAAGGTACGACGAGATGTTGTCGAAGGAGGCCTTGTCGATCACCGCGCCCATGAAATTGGAGAAGTCCTCGACCGGGCCGACCTTGATCCGGGAAAGCATTCCGAGCATCCGGTCGCGCACGTCGGGCCATATCGAAGACGGGATGTAGGCCCGTGAGGTGGCCGAGCACTTCTGCCCCTGGTACTCGAAGGCACCGCGGATGAGGCAGGTGGCCAGGCCCTGGGGTTCGGCCGTGGTATGGGCGACGAGGAAGTCCTTGCCGCCGGTCTCGCCGACTATCCTGGGATAGGTGCGGTATCTGCCGATGTCTCCCGCGATCGTTTGCCAGATGCCGTTGAAGGCCGCCGTGGATCCGGTGAAGTGCACCCCGGCCAGAGCCGGGTCGGAGAGCACGAGCTTCCCAATCGCCGAAGAGTCGCCGGGGATGAAGTTGATCACTCCGGGGGGCAGCCCGGCCTCCATGAAGGCCTGCATCACCATCCAGTTGGAGTAGACGGCCGTCGAGGAGGGCTTCCACAGGACGGTGTTCCCCGTGAGCGCGGGGGCCATGGACAGGTTGCCGCCAATCGCGGTGAAGTTGAAGGGCGTTATGGCAAACACGAAGCCTTCGAGCGCCCTGTAGTCCATCCTGTTCCAGGTCGCCGCGAAGTTCTCGGGCTGGATCTGGTAGATCTGCTGCATGAACCAGGTGTTCATCCGCAGGAAGTCGGACAGCTCGCAGATCGCGTCGATTTCCGACTGATGGCAGGTCTTGCTCTGGCAGAGCATCGTGGAGGCGTTGATCAGACTCCTCTTCCGCCTGGAGACGATCTCGGCCGCCTTGAGCGAGACGGCGGCTCTCTCCTCCCAGGGCATCACGGACCACTTCTTCCATGCTGCTGCTGCGGCTTCCACCGCGAGACGGATCTCGGCCGGGCCGGCCTTGTGGTAGGTCGCAAGGGTATGTCCGTGGTCGTGGGGACAGACGCAGCGACCCATGTTGCCGGTACGGACCTCCTTCCCTCCTATGAGGAGGGGAATCTCGATCTCGGAGGATCGCAGCGAGGCGAGCGCGTTCTTCAGATCTGCCCTCTCGCTTGTCCCCGGCGCATAGGGGGTCACCGGTTCATTCGGCGGCATGGGGATCTGCACCAATGCGTTCATGTGGATCTCCTTTCCATTATTGGGAGGCACAGCCGTTTCCAGCCGCATTTTGTCGACCGGACCGGCATTGTACCTTGTTTAGCCCGAAGGGCTCAGAGAGTGTTGAATATAGCCGATAAAAGCCGTATCGGAGATGACGGAGCTGAAGAAAGAATACAATCAATAGATTATTCAATCAGGACAGGATGCGGACCGAGTTGGCCTTGAACGAAATCCACACCGCCGTACCCGGGTGGAGCCCAAGCCTCTCGGTCGACTCCCTGGTCACCGCGGCGACGAAGGTCGCCCGGCCGGTCACCATGCTTACCATGTCGGTGTACGGACCGTGTTCGATCGAGGCCACCTCGCCCGGGAAGCAGTTCCGCATGCTGGAGTCCGGGCGGGAGGCGGAGACGGTCACCGCCTCTGTGGGGATCACTATGCAGCCTTCGCCCTCGGCCGGCTCGGCCATCACGATCTCGAGGCCGCCCGAGACCGCCCTGGCCCCTTCGAATTTCGCCCTCAGGATGTTGCGCTGGCCGGAGAAGGAGGCGACGAAGAGATTGGAGGGCCGGAGGAGCACGTCGTCGACGGGACCGTGCTGGATCATCCTCCCTTCCGAGAGGACGGCGACATGGTCCGCCAGGGCCAGGGCGTCGGCGAGGTCGTGCGTGGCCATCACGACGGTCATGCCCCTTCCCCTGTGCAGTGAGGCGATCAGGGAGCGCATCTCCGGCCTGAAGCCCTGATCCACCGAACTCAGCGGTTCGTCGAGAAACAGTATCTCGGGATCGGTCGCCAGAGCCCTGGCAAGGGCGACCTTCTGCATTTCCCCGCCGGACAGGGTTTTCGCGTGCCTTCCTGCGAAGCCTGACAGACCGACGACCTCGAGCCCGGCCTCGATCCTGCCCGGATCGGGCTTCATTCCACGGAAGCGAAGGCCGGCCTCCACGTTGCGACGGACCGTGCCGTCGAGCATGAAGGGCCTCTGCATCACCATCGCCATCCTGCGACGGGCCCTCGTGCAGGCGGCGGAACCCGCGCCGGCGTAGTCGATCCCGTCGAGAAGTATCCTGCCCGAAGAAGGCTTCACCAGCAGGTCGGCCGTTCGCAGGAGAGTGGTCTTTCCGCATCCCGTGGGGCCTATGACGGCGCAGAACCCGCCGCTTTCGACGGCGAAGGAAACTCCGTCCAGAATGGTCCTGCCGCCTGTTCTGCGCGAAAGTGAGTCGAGTTCGAACCTCATGCCCGCCCGGCCTCAAGAAGATGGACGGCCAGGCTCACGAGGAGTGCGAGTGTGATGAGGATGAGCCCCAGCGCTATGGATTCGGCGGTCTCGCCCTTGCCGATCCCCAGGGATATCGCCGTGGTCAGCGTCCTGGTGCGCCCCGCGATGTTGCCGCCCACCATCATGGCCGCCCCGACCTCCGAGATCGCCCTTCCGAACGACATCAGGAGTGCGGAGACGATGGCCCGCCTCGCCTCCCCGATCACGACGAGGCCTGTCTGGAGCGGTCCCGCACCCAGGGCCCTCACGGTATCCTCGACCTCGTGGGTGATCCCTCCCAATGCGGCAATCACCAGCCCGAGCATCACGGGAGCGATCAGGACCACCTCGGCTATGACGATGGCCTTGGTAGTGAAGAGAATACCCAGGAAGCCCAGCGGCCCGACCCTGGAGAGGAAGAGGAACACGATAAGCCCGGCGAAAACAGTCGGCATGCTGTAGAGGGCGTGGATGACGCCGGTCAGCACCCGCTTGCCGGGGAACGAAGTGAAGTGGATCAACACGCCGAGGGGGACGAAGAGCAGCGTGGAGATGATGGTGGCGCTGGCGGAGACCATCAGCGTCCTCATGGTGATCTCCATCACCACGGGATCGCCCGTGACGATCAGGTCCAGGGCAATGCCGAAGGCCTCCGCCAGCCGTTCCAAGCCGTCTAGAGGTCCTGACCCGCGCAGGGGGTGAAGAGCTGCCTGCCCCAGGTCTCGACGCCGTAGGAACCGATGAGTTCCTGAACCTCGGGAGAGGTCAGGAAGGTCACCATGTTGGCCGCCATGGCGGAGTCGCGCGCCGCAGCCAGGGGTATCACTGAATAGACGTTCCTCATGGCGTCGCCGGCGCCCACGATGATCTCGAGATCGACGTCGCCCTGGTAGGCCAGGAAGGTGGCGATGTCGGAGAGGGCATAGCCGCGCATCTCGTTGGCCATGTTCAGGGTCGGACCCATGCCGGCCGCGGCCTCCACGTACCAGTCGCCTGCGGTCCTGATGTCCTCGTAGTCGTATCCGGCGGCCGCCCAGAGACGCTTCTCCTGGGCATGCGTGCCGGACTCGTCGCCGCGTGAGATGAACGGGACGGTCGCGTTGTCATGGATCATGGTGAGAGCGGTTTCGGGCTCGAGATCCCTGATGCCTGCCGGATCGTCCGCCGGGCCCACGATCACGAAGAAGTTGTATGCGAACGGGGTTCTCGACAGGCCGATGCCTTCGGCAATGAACGGTTCCTCGCGTGCGCGGTCGTGGACCACTATCACGTCGACGTCGCCGCGGGTGCCCCACTCCATCGCCTTGCCGGTGCCGGCGTAGAGGATGTCGAGTTCGACGCCGTACTGATCCTCGAACATCGGCTCGAGGTATGCCCAGAGGCCCGTGTCGTACAGGCTGGTGGTGGTCGCTACCAGGAGACGCTCTACCCTCTCCCTGGGAGGATAGGCTTCGGTGGCGGCATCTGCCGTCGGCTCGACGCTCCGGTCGACCGCAGGCTGCTCTCCGCAGGCGCAGAAAGCAAGCACGACGGCCGACAGAACGACGAAGGAAACGAGTTTCCGGGACATGAACCCTCCTCTTCGATGTTGAACCGGGACCGCCGGTCCCGCCGGGCTGGAATCGGGAGAATGGACGCGATCATGCGGTGGGGAGGCCACCGGTATCCGACTCGATCGACGTCCGTTCCCTTTCCTAACACGGGAGGCGCAGTCGTTTCCTCCTGCACCCTGTCGCCCCGGCGTCCATGGCGTGCGCTTTAGGACGAGGGGGTCGGGAAGCGGTCGCTTGCACAAGCTATACTTCACGCCCGTATCGGTCGCAAGGCGCATCCGTTCGCGGATGGGAAGGACTTGCCCCATATTACGGCTTCCCGGGAGGCGACATGAAGGAACGCATCAGGAACTTCTGCATCATCGCGCACATCGACCACGGCAAGTCCACGCTCGCGGACAGGCTCCTGCAGGCCACCAATACGGTGAGCGACAGGGAGTTCCGCAACCAGATGCTCGACTCCATGGACATCGAGCAGGAGCGTGGAATCACGATAAAGAGCACCGCCGTCACGATGAAGTACTCCGCCTCCGACGGGATCGATTACACGCTGAATCTCATCGATACGCCCGGGCACGTGGATTTTTCCTACGAGGTCTCCCGCGCCCTCGCCTCGTGCGAGGCGGCCCTGCTGGTGATAGATGCCGCACAGGGCGTCCAGGCGCAGACGCTCGCCAACCTCTACAAGGCGATGGAACAGAACCTCACGATCATCCCGGTGGTCAACAAGATCGATCTTCCGTCGGCCAGCATCGCCGAGGTGATGGAGGAGATAGACCACGAACTGGGGCTCGATCCTGACGACGCCGTACTGGTTTCGGCCAAGACGGGCCAGGGGATACCGGAACTCCTGGAAGCCATCGTCCGCCTCGTCCCGCCTCCGTCCAGCGATCCGGACAAACCCCTGAGGGCGCGGGTTTTCGATAGCTTCTTCGATCCCTACCGGGGTGTCGTGGTCCACTTCAGGGTCGTCGAAGGGACGCTCAGGAAGGGTTCCTACATCAGGCTGATGGCCGCCGGCGCCGACTACAGGCTCGAGGAAGTCGGCCACATGAAGATCTCCCGCGAGCCGTGCGAGGCTCTGGAGGCGGGCGAAGTCGGCTACCTGATAGCCGGGATCAAGTCCGTCGGGGACGTCCGTTCCGGCGACACGATCACCGACGCCGCCTCGCCGGCATCGGAGCCGCTTCCGGGATACACCGAAGCCAAGCCGGTGGTGTTCTCCTCCATCTTCCCCGTATCCACGGAGGACTACGAGGATCTGGCGGTATCCATCGAGAAGCTCAAGCTGAACGACGCCTCGCTCGTTTTCGAGAAGGTGAACTCCGCCGGCCTGGGATTCGGCTTCCGTTGCGGATTCCTCGGGCTGCTCCACCTGGAAGTCGTCCAGGAAAGGCTCGAGCGCGAGTTCAACCAGTCCCTGGTTCTCACGGCGCCTACGGTGCTGTACCACGTCTACCTCAACTCCGGGGAGATGCTCATGGTGGACAACCCGCTCCACTACCCGGACCCGTCCCAGATCGACCATGCGGACGAACCCTACATCAAGGCCTCGATAATCATGCCGGACCGCTACATAGGTCCGGTGACCCTCCTGCTGAAGGACAGGCGCGCGGAAGACTACAAGTCGATGTACGTGGGCAAGCAGCGCGTCGAGGTCACGGCCGAACTCCCCCTCGCGGAAGTCGTGTACGACTTCTACGACAGGCTCAAATCTGTGACGCAGGGATACGGATCGTTCGACTACGAGCCGGCCGGATACAGGAAGGGCGATCTGGTGAGGCTCGACATCCTCGTCAACCACGAGAGGGTGGAGGCTCTGTCCATCCTGGTGAACAGGGAGAGGGCCAGGGAGTGGGCGGTGCGCGCCTGCGAGAACCTGGCCAAAGAGATCCCCAGGCACCAGTTCAAGATTCCGGTGCAGGGGGCCATCGGCGGGACGATCATCGCGAGGGAGACGATCCAGGCCTTCCGCAAGGACGTTACGGCCAAGTGCTACGGAGGCGACATCACCCGCAAGAGGAAGCTCCTAGAGAAGCAGAAGGAGGGAAAGAGGAAGATGAAGATGGTAGGCTCCGTCTCCATCCCTCAGAAGGCCTTCCTCGCGGTCCTGAAGCGTGACGAGTAGCGACTCGGGCTTGAATCCCGCCGTGTCATGCGTATAATTCCGCTACATGCCTGTTTCCTTTCGGAGCGGTTGACAGGGAGGTAGGTCATGGCGAAGAGCATGGATCGGGAGACTGCGAAGAAGGATCTGAAGAAGGCCGCGAAGTCTCTCAAGGAGAAGCGCGCGGACAAGAAGGCCAAGAAGGAGACCAAGAAGGTCGTGGTCCAGTAGAGGGTCGTCCTCCGGGATCAACCCGTCCGGACCTTCAGGACGAGCATACAACCCGGGCCGGAAGGGGAGCATGCCTGGCAGCGATGGATGACAGGTTCGAGCCCGCCGGTCCGGGTTTTTACGATTAGAGCGCAAGGAAAGGCTCCTTCGTTTCATGGGGGAGATACGCACACCCGGATGTTGATGCGCCAGCAGGTTTCGGAACCCGTGCCTGAATCCCCGGCTTCCCTCCAGTCGCCCGGGATCGTGAGCTGAGATGACCGACGGCTCCGGCTCCCCGGGCCTCTATGTCCATGTGCCCTTCTGTCTCCGGAAATGCCGCTACTGTGCGTTCTACTCGGTGGCCGACCTCGATTCCGACGCAGCCATGAGATTCGGGGGATCCCTCCTCGGGGAGATGAGGATGCGGCTGCCCTCCGACACCGTATTCCCGACCTTCTACGCCGGCGGGGGTACGCCGGTCCTCCTGGAACCTTCGTTCTGGAGCGAGGTGTTCGCCGCATTCCCGCCCACTTCCCGTTTGGCGGAGGATGCCGAGGTCACGATCGAGGCAAATCCGGCGGCGGTGGGACTGAAGGATCTCCAGGACCTGCGGAGGAGCGGGTTCAACCGCCTGAGCATCGGGGTCCAGTCCTTCGACGACGCGCTCCTGGAGTTCCTGGGGCGGGTTCACAACGGCGCTCAGGCCGAGGAGATGGTTCGAGACGCCAGGAAGGCCGGCTTCGAGAGCATCGGAATCGACCTGATGTACGGCATCCCCGGGCAGACCAGGGAGGACTGGCTGAAGGATCTACGGAGCGCCGTCGATCTCGGCGCGGAGCATATCTCGTGCTACTCGCTGACAGTCGAGGACGGTACGCCATACGGCCATTCCGTCAAGAGCGGCGATGCTCCAGTCCCTGACGAGAGCCTCGTCGCAGAACTCTACCGGGCGACGGACGAACTTCTCTCGAGGGCCGGCTACCAGCACTACGAGGTGTCGAACTACGCAGCCGGACGAAAGTGGAGGAGCAGGCACAACACGGCCTACTGGAGCGGTGCGGCCTACCTGGGATTCGGCCCTTCCGCGCACAGCTACGACGGCCGCTCCAGGCGGAGCTGGAACAGGCTCGGCCTCAACGAATACCTGGAAGCCGTGGAATCCGGAGGACTCCCCGAGGCCGATTTCGAGAACCTCAGCGAGGGACAGCTCATGCTCGAGCGGATCATGCTCGGTCTGCGCACCAGCGACGGCGTGGACCTGTCGAAAGCCGGATTCGAGGGCGAGGCTGATGGAGCGCTCCGGAACATGTTCGCGAACTGGGTTTCTCACGGTCTCTGCACCGTGGACGGTCTCCGGATAAGCCCTACGTCGCAGGGAATGCTGATGGCCGACGGGATGGCCTCGTCCCTTGCGGCCATTCTCGATCTCTAGCCGGGCCGGAGTTTGACGCGAACCCCCGGCTTGGCAATAATCCGTCACCCTTCGGTGCCCCAGTAGCTCAGTTGGATAGAGCGTCGGTTTCCTAAACCGCAGGTCGTGCGTTCGAGTCGCGCCTGGGGCACCAGGTTCTCTTCAGTACCCTCAGACACACCACAAGTGGTTGATTCACATGCCACTTGTGGTGTTCCAAGTGACTGCGTCCCCCCTGATGCGGCCTTACAGCCTTTTCCATCACAAGCATGGCTGGAACTCGTTATTGAGCATGGTGATAGACCATGTACACCTGTGTTCCAAGTGCCATTTTCGCCTGAACTGCTGGTCGTTCGTGTCTTCGCCAGGAGACGGCACATCATGGACAGGGGAGTGTCTATGGGTTTGAGTTCACCCTCGCTTGAGATCGTGATCCCGCTCGGAAAGAGAGCCGACTGAAGCGCGAGCATGCTTTCCAGGTCGAGCCTGGTCCAGAGAGCAGGAGATCGCTGAGTTATCTGAAGCGCCTTCTTGACATCCTTCTCCGTGATCTTGTCCAGGTTGGCTAGCTGCTCAGACCTAGACTCAAGGTTCTGAAGGCGTTTCATCAATTCGCATTCCAGCAGCTTGTAAGCATCTTCCGCAATCACTCCGGAAGCCATCTTCTGAGCTATGCCGACCAGATCCTGCCTGGTCTTTCGAGCGTCCTGCTGGACCCGCTCACGCATCGTTCCAGTAGAAGCGATCTGCTCCTTCATGACCCATCTGATGGCTCGTTCCAGTAGTATTAAGACTGCCTTCGGAGGGACTTGCCTCTTCAGTTCCTCGATGAACCGTTCGTGGAGGAGATCAGCTCTGACGTTCACGTGTCCACAGCGCCAGCAGCGATAGTTTCCATATTTCTTCTTCTGTCTGTTCGAACTGCAGCTGGCTGTGAGTCCAGAGCCGCAGTTCTCACAGCGGATGAACCTGCGTAATGGGAACTCATCCCTATCTGAAAGGTGAGGGACCGCTTGAGGTGAGTTCGCGAAGTTCAGGGACCTCTGAACCTGGTCGAACTCCTCCTCATCTACGATCGCACTGTGGTTCCCGAGAGCCCACTTCTCGCCCTCGACGCGCACCCGTCCTGCGTAGAACCTGTTCGTGAGGATCCGATGTATGGTGTCCTTGTCGATCAGCTTGTCCTTCCGGTATCGCATCGTCGCGCCCTGTGCAGCTGCCATCTGCTGAATGATGTGCATCCGGTGGCCTTGGAGAGCCAGTTTCCATATCAGTTGGGCATACGGGAACAGCTCGGGATCCTCGATGGTCTGCCGCTCGAAGTCAGTTGAGCCAGGCATCTGTCGAGGTGGCCCCTTGGTGTATCCATACGGAGGGTTGCTGGTTGTCTCTCCAGCCTCGCGGGCAGTCATCATGCCTCGCTTTGTGCGTTCGATGCCTGCCTTGCCAGCTTCCTCGTTTTGGTCTTCCTTTTGACGCAACTGGGATTCATTCATCTCCTCCATCTTGTCGATGACTGAGCAGGCTTTTATTCCAAGTCCATTTAGGAAAGTCCTAGTTAATGCCGAGAGGATAGCCTCTCGAGCAAATCTGTCGCTGCAGTAGACCATGAAGTGCGATACCTTGTCAGCGTTTATAATGGCGTAATCTATCGCCTTCTTGAAGTTAGGTCTGTCTAGTCTCCGCCCGGATACACCCTCATCGCTGAAGAAGGCTCCAGGGATGAAGGGAACACCCATCTCTTTGATTCTGCGAAGGGATTCCCGCTTCTGATCCGCCAGGCTGTTGGTTTCGACCTGATCCTGGGTCGAGACTCGTACGTAGATGATCGCGCCATCAGAGCGAGTCTGATTCTTTAGCTTCTTGGCTCTCTCCTGGAGATAGCTCAGAACATCGATCAGATCGCCGTACTTGTTAAGAAGCTGCCTATTTGAGTACTTGATCATCTCTTGGCCCGACTTGTTCTCTTACGCTTTTGTTGTCCAGGCGTGCCACACTTCTTGGCGGCTTTCCTCTTCGATGATAGCCCGGCGCATTCGGTCAGGTCCACTGAGGTCAGAGCTATCAATAGGATGTGGTCTAAGAAATCGTCGAGCAATCTGTCCGGGATCTGTTTTCCCAAAGCTCCAAGTATCTCCCGGGCTTCCTTCCTCGAGATCCACTTCTCCCCACACAGTGTGGTTGACTGTGGAGATGCCTCGTCAGGTGTACTTGTAGCATCTGGCGGGGCATCAATAACGCTTCGCTTCCGAGCCACCCCTTTCCGCCTGCCTGCGCTTCGCGTAGCGCACACGTAGGCAATGAATCATGTGCATCTCCATCTTATTCGCTGACTTCCAGATAGGCATTGTTTTATGGTCATGTTCGCTACGTTGGGCGGCGATCGCCCTTTAAAGCATCTGCCACCTGCCTATTCGGTGGTAGACGCCCATGCTCGTCATTTCTGGTCCAGAACTTCATCTCCACCAGCCCATCGTCTCTCGTAGTCTGTCGGGTCATTTCTCGGACTGATCATGCCTCTCACGGGACATTGCCCGGTTAGATCGGCAGGGCATAGTGGGAAGTGAGGAGGGAGATTCTTCATCGCCTTGAGAAGCAGATTCGACCCCTTCAAGACACTGTTAATGTCCCCTTGCTTCACGAGATCCATCGAGGCTTCGATCACCTTTGTCAGTATCTTTGAAGTATCCTGCCGATGATCCTCCCAGATCTTATCAAGACGTTCCTGGAAGATCAACTGGAAGAGCGTGCCTGGTCTCATCCAACGCCATACGGTTGTCGGATGGAGCTTCAGTGCTCGTGCGGCTGCTGCTTGAGACATCCCGGCTGAAAGAAGTAGCAGGCAGGTTTCTTGTCGGGGAGTCAACTCGGATCGGATCATGATGCTACCTCCCGGCGGACTTCCACGTGTGCCGCGGTCCTGGGACATGGTCCTCTTTAGTCAGGTGATCTCGCCATGTCTGAGGGC